>Ga0209723_1000424_pt1 | contig 79362 bp, 70 predicted proteins | sample BiotimSIPDNA_2_FD_185750 | JGI IMG/M metagenome (GOLD analysis project Ga0209723, IMG submission 185750) | Anaerobic biogas reactor microbial communites from Washington, USA - Biogas_R2 time_0 SIP DNA (SPAdes) (version 2) | ecosystem: Engineered > Bioreactor > Anaerobic > Unclassified | place... | reverse complement strand
CCGGAGAAACGGCTGTCAATGATTTGGCGTCAGCACCAGTATCAATGACAGCTCTTACATCATCATCAATCAGAACACAGTTACAGTAAGTAAACCCAAGTTCACTTTGAATCATTGAAATATTATCGGTAACTTTTAATAACATTGGTCCCCCCCCCTGACAAAAGCCCCCTATTATTCCTGTACTACACTTATCTCCAGTTTTGACAAAATATCATTTAATTTATCCAGGGATTCACCATACCCTGCCCAATCTCCATCCTTTAACCTTTGTTCTGCCTGATCATAATATTGTCGAGCCTGTTTGGCCAGTTCCTGCAGAGTCACACCAGTTTCCGGTTCACCCGTTACAGGCTTATCAGGAGCATCAGGAGCGTCAGGGCGGCCTTCACCAAATAGCTTAATCAGAGCCTGATCAAGAGAAGGTTCCATAACGATTTTTTTACCGAACCCGGCAATTACTCGTTTCAGTTCTGGTATTTTACCGTTATCAGCCTGCAAATACAAAGGTTCGACATAAAGAATGGAATTACCCATAGGTATAACCAGTAGATTGCCGCGGTAAATCCTGGCCCCCCTCTGATCCCAAAGAGTAATTTGCTGAGCAATTTCCGTATTTTGATTTATACGCGCCTCAATTTGTTCAGGCCCATATATGGTTTCCTGTTTAGGAAAATCATAAACTATCATGTTGCCATATTGCTCATTGTCCATGCGCATACACATCCAGGCCACCATGTTAGGACGACTCTTGGGTGTAAAGGGCATCATCAGTACATATTCAGCCGTATTTTCATCCGGTAAACGCATGACAATATAATACGGTTCTACTTTTTGCGGTTTGTCATCAACTATTTCATTAGGAATAACCCATAAATCTTCTTTGTTATAGAAAACCCACGGATCAGTCATATGGAAAGTCTGATACATTTCAGCCTGTACGGAAAATATGTCTTCAGGATACCGTACATGAGCATATAAGTCTTTTGACATTTCACTCAACGGGCTATAAATACCCGGGAATATTTTGGCATAAGTTTTTATAAGCGGATCGGAATAATCAGCAACGAAAAACTTCATTTCACCAGTATAAGCGTTACAGGTGACCTTAACTGAATTGCGAATATAGTTGTTACCATAATTATCAAAAGGTTGAGAATACGGATATTTGCTGGTTACTGTATAAGCATCCAGCATCCAGAACAAGTTACCCTTACTGTCTACTACCATATATGGATCATGATCAAATGCCAGATAAGGGGCAATTTTTTGCACTCGTTGTTCAATATTGCGGTTAACTAATATCTGGCTGTTATTATTAACATCAGAAGACAGTAACATTTTATAATCTCTTAAAACCCAACTGAATAATACCCGGCGGGGATAATTATCAATGGGAATGCCTCCCTTGCCTTTATAGGACGAGTAAATGTTGGTATTTCCCAGCGGATAGTCGAATTCCTTTTGTTTGGTATTAACTATTACATAGGTATTGGTTTTTTCTCCAAAATAGATTTCCGGCCGGGTAACTTTTAAGTCAGTAGTAAATTGAGGCGGAATATCCTGGATGAAAAACTGTGGAAATCCTTCCTCGGCAATTTCAGTAACCGGGCTCATTACAATACCATAGCCGTGAGTATACATTAATTTTTGGTTTATCCAGGTTTTAGCCTTTTCCGGCAGCTCTTCCTGATCTATTTCCCTGGTCGACAGCATTACCTGCCGATAACGGCCATCAATAGTATAGCGGTCAATATCCACATCATTAAATACATAATAAGGTCGTAGTTGCTGCAGATTACGGTAAGTGGTCTGCAGTGGCTGCCAATCCCATAAGCGCACATTATTCAGAGTATCCTGATGCTCCGGAGCCGTGATATTCAAATTATAGTCAATTTTGAATTCTTTATTGACAGCCTGATCCAAAGAGTATGCCTGACGGGTATAGGCAATGGCGTTTTCAATATAAGATTTTTCTTTGTTAAACTCATTTGGTTGAACTACCAGTTTTTGAATTAATGTAGGATATATTCCACCCAACACGATTGCTATGGCTATCCAGGCACCTATGCCATATAAAATCCAATTTAAACGTTTGACAAAAATATTAGCTAATATTATACAGGCAATAACCAGTGAAACTACTAGTAATACCTTAAATGCCAGCAAGCGGGCATGAATATCGGAATAAGTAGCTCCGTAAACAATGCCTGTTGGTGAAAACAAAATATCAAAAGCATTAAGACGGTAACCCCAAGCTTTCAACCCGAAAATTGCTGCAATTAAAACCGCCAGATGTCCTTTGGCAAACGAAAATTCCAGCCAATTACCCAATAATATAGCTGAATTCACATTCAGCAAATATACAACGGCAGTAGCTATGGTCAGTAATACCAGAGTGGACATCAAAATGCCATAAATTAAATGATAGAAAGATAAATCAAAAAAATAGAAACTAATATCCCGGTTGAATATCGGATCAGTATTTCCCATGGCTGTACGGTTTAAATACTGTTGAAAGACCATCCAATTATCAGCCGCCATGGAGCTAATCAGTAAAGCTGCTAGAATACTGATAGCTATAAAAATCCATATTACAGCCGGGCTGTCAAGGAATTGCTTCCATGGCGTTTTATCAACATTCAAATAAATAACATCGCCGCCCTCATCAGTTTCATAACCTTGATCATCGTCATAATTACTCAAATGTTTTCTGGCTAATTGAAGATTATAAAAAAACAGTAAAAATACAATTGCAAAGACTAATGCGTAAATGATAATTTTATTAAACAATATGGTGGTAAATACCTGTTGATAATCTACTGACTTAAACCATAGAAAATCAAAATAAAGGTTGGTTAGATAAGATAGAGCTGCTAAAACCAAAAACAGGACAATTAATTTGGTTGTGCTGCTCATTGATTTGCTGTCGGACTGATTCATAATTACCCTCCTTTAATAAATATCTTTTAACAAGGTTTCTTTGCGTAAATCACAGCATGAACAATTTGGTTGCAGGTCAATCTGTTGTAAAAAATTAAAAACCAATTTACCCATGGCCTTACTTTCATTATAGAAAATATCCGCCAAATCTTCATGCTGCCACGGAGCAATTATTCCTTCAGCATAATTTACTACCAGATAAACTCCGCAATAGCAGGCTCCAATTTCGCGGGCCAGGTATACTTCGGGGCAGATACTCTGTCCTACTATATCTCCTCCGTTCATTCTAAACACATTTATTTCAGAAGGACTTTCAAAATGTCGGCCATCAGTATTAACATATATTCCGCGATTAAAAACCCTTCCTTTCCAATTACTTTCAAATATTCGGGTGAGTTGCAGGCTCATATCCGGACAAATTGAATCTCTCATAATTAAAAGATAATGATCATCCAGACTAACATCTTTACGAACTGAATAATCAATGTAATCATGCGGGATAACTACATCTCTGAGATTAAGCAGATGATTAATTGCTCCTACTCCTCCTTCAACTACAACCCTTTTAACCCCGGCCTGTTTTAATACCCAGAATACCTGCCGGGAAGCATCAGCACGACTGACACCGGAACGCCATCCATGCATGCGACAGGATAAAACTGACCGCTCCTCATCTGCAGCAGTTATTGAAATTAATTTAAAATCGGGACTCATTCCCCACGGAGTCTGGTAACGCAAATTATCTTCCAATACTTTGACAAAAGGCAGATTGAGATCTTCGGGTATATTAATACTTAAAGTGCTGGAGCCGCCAATAAAAGCTAACTGACATTCATGCATAGTTTTACTCTCCATCTTATAATACTTTTAATATCTTATATGAAGTATCGCGTATCGCCGGGGTTTTACCCGCAGCTCTAATTAAATCAACCATTTCTTCCAGGGCAATTCGGTTGTTTGCCCCGGCTGAACGGACCACATTTTCCTCCAGCATAATACTGCCCAGATCATCAGCCCCAAAATAAAGTGATAATTGCCCAATTCGACTACCCTGGGTTACCCAGGAACCTTGGATATGATCAAAATTATCCAGATATAAGCGACATAAGGCCAGAAACCGCAAATATTCCCGGGAGGATACATTACTGCCTGGTAATTCAGGGTTGGCTGACTTAAAAGTCCAGACAATAAAAGCTCGAAACCCACCCGGTTGTTCATCCTGCATATTTCGAATCAAGTTTAAATGATGAATCCGTTGCTCAATAGTTTCTACACTGCCTATCATCATAGTGGCTGTAGTTTTCAAGCCAATTTCATGAGCTGCCTGCATAACTTCCAACCATTGATTGCTGGTTATCTTATTGGGGCTAATTTGAGTTCTAACCTCATCATGTAATATCTCGGCACCGCCGCCAGGTAATGAATCCAGGCCGGCTTTATGCAGCCGTTGCAGAGCCTCCTTTACGGATACTTCCGATTGCCGGGCATAAAATACTATCTCCGGTGCAGTTAAAGAATGTAAAGTAATATTGTAGCGACTTTTTATTTCCCTAAACATATGTTCAAAATAATTTAAAGTCAGGCCTTTATTTAAGCCCCCTTGAATCATTAATTGCGTAGCACCCAGATTAATAGCTTCTTCGATTTTCTCATTTAACAGGCTTTGGTCGATAACATAAGCATCCGGTGCTTCCTTTTCCCGATAAAATGCACAGAAGCGACATTGGCATGAACAAATGTTGGTATAATTAATGTTTCTATCTATAATAAAAGTTATCTGATTTTCAGGATACCTTTGGTCACGGATAAAACTGGCGGCTCTGCCCAGTTCCAATAAATCGGCCTGATGATATAAATTAATGAATTCGGATGAAGTCATCCGCCGACCAGCGGTAATTTCCTTAAGAATAGCGTTTGTTTCCACATTTACCTCCATTTAAACAGGCAAAAGTTCCAGTGGGGGCAGCTCATCCAATAATCCCATATTATAAGCCTGCCGATAGTATTCGGCCAAACCGTTTTGTTGTTTTTGGTCAAAATCAAACCTTAAAGAGTTAAAATAATCTACCAGATATGCGGCATCAAAATCCTCCCACTGAGATGCTTTAGCAGCAACATCTTCAATGTTATCCAGACTAAATTTCATTGAATCACAAAAAGTATTTTTTATTAATCTAACCATTTCCGGGTTCTTCTGAGCAAATTCACGACGCACAGCCCAGACCGCAAACACCATGGGCAGTCCGGTAAATCGTTTCCATTCCTGCCCCAAATCATATATATACAGCTGGTCTGCAGTCTTATAACGGGCGCGCAGGGCATCGTCACCAATTAACAGAGCAGCATCAGCCTCCATTAACATAGCCCTTAATTCCGGTACGGATACAAAATATTCCGGGGATGCATGGTAATAGTTGTGCATAATGATGCGAAGCAAAGCATGGGAAGTGGCAGATGTATTTGACAGAGCAATTTTTTTCCCGTCCAGTTCTTCGATTGGTAACCTGGAAAATAAATAGATACTCTTAACTTCTCCATCAGCACTAACTGAAATATCCGGCATTAAAATATAATCCCGAAAATTTCTGGCATAAGCAATTGAGGAAATAGGCGCCAGATCCAGCAGATTGTCGTGAAGCATACGGTTTAAATCAGTTGGATTGCCTTTGATTAAATCAATCTCCAGTAAAAACTTCTTTTCAATTAGTCCATAAAAGAGTGGGAAACAATTAATGAATTGTATATGACCAACACGAGGTCTCATATTGTAAACCTCCTTCTAGAATGTAGCTAATACATTGTAGACTGTATCCCTTTCTATAGGAATATAGCCGGATTCTTTTATAAGGGCTATAATTTCATCTTTAGTAATTCCTTTTTGGGTTTCAGCACCGGCTGCATGCATAATCCGTTCTTCAATCACGGTACCATCAATATCGTCAGCCCCAAAATCAAGGGCAATCTGAGCTATCGGTAAACCGAGCATGATCCAAAATGCCTTGATATGGTCGATATTATCAAGCATTAATCGGGAAATGGCCATAGTTTTTAAATCGTCAACGGCACTGGTTCTTTTAACATTTGTCATTTTGGTGTTCTCAGGTAAAAATGGCAGCGGGATAAATGATTGAAATCCTGGCACCGTATCCTGTAAATCCCGCAAACGAATCATGTGTTCGATTCTATCTTTATAAGTCTCGATGTGGCCAAATAACATGGTGCAATTAGTTTTTATACCCAATTCATGGGCAGTTCGATGTACTTCCAGCCACTCATCACTCATGGCCTTTTTAGGACAAAGCTGTTTACGCAGCCTATCATTTAAAATTTCCGCTCCCCCACCGGGCATAGAACCTAATCCTGCTTCTTTTAAAGCCGACAATACTTCTCTTATGGAAAGACCACTAATTTGTGAAAAATAAAAGATTTCTACAGCGGTAAATGCCTGAATATGAATATCCGGAAAAGCCTGATTAAAATTCTTTACTATTTCAAGATAATAATCAAAGGGCATGTCAGGGTGCATGGCACTGACAATATGAAATTCAGTTATCCCATGACCTACCGATTGTTCACCATATTCAAATGCCTGTTTCGGTGTCATTAAATAAGGGCCGCCTTCACCATCTTTATCAACTCCAAAAGCGCAAAACTTACATCGGGATACACAAATATTAGTAAGGTTTATATGGCAATTTACATTAAAATAAACATTGCGTCCTGATTTCTGTAATTTCTTTTCTCTGGCCAATTCACCTATGCTCAACAAGTCACCTGATTCATAAAGATATATTCCCTCAGCCGCTTCAAGCCTGATACCATTATGAACTTTTTCAGTAATACTCTGCATCGTTGGTTTCATACTAAGCCTCCCACCTTATGCTAAGACTCATTATAACAGATTAACTGTTTTATTTATCAACGCAAATTACAGAAACAATGCTTATTAACTGTTTACATTAAGTATCCTGAACAGAGCAAAGTTAATATAGTGCATGAGTGTAACCTTTTGGCTTATAAACCAATAATATGTAGTAAATATAATGAAAGGAGGGTTATAAATGTCTTGTATGAACAATGTTTCAAATCAAACAAATTGTTGCTATTGCACTGAAATTTGCTTTTCTCCCAGTCAGGATGCTTATATTGCAGAATTTTACCCTAATACAAACTTTGGAGAAGTCCCCTATCTTTATGTAAGTCAATACAATTGTCCATCACAACCCTGTCCTTGTCCTGATGATTATCGCAGTTTGCTAAAATTTGATTTATGCAGTCTGGGCTGCAATTATATTCCGCCTAATAGTGAGATTTGTTTTGCCTGTCTGGAGTTAAGTATTTATCGTAATGAAGTGCCGGAAGATATTGAAGTTTGCCTTTTTGATGTTTTAGCTCCATGGGGAGAAGCGAGCGTCAACTGGAGCAATCAACCTCCCATTTTCCCGGACCCTGTAGATTGCTTTACCGTCTGCCCGGGTAACTTTGATAAAATATATTTTGATGTCACTTCGCTGGTCCAGGGATGGTACACTGGATGTTGTGTCAATAATGGAATAATGCTGATTGGAAATGAAGCATTTAACAGCCTGGTAGGGTTTTATAGTTCAGAATTCCCCAATAGTATGCTATGGCCTAAACTGCATGTATATTATTTTCAGAAATGCTGCATACCTTATTTTAACAACTCAGAAGCTACCTTATAATTAAGAAAACACCCGTGGTTACACGGGTGTTTTCTTAATTATATCAGAGACAGGCTATTTGTATTTTTCCTTATATTTGTAATACTCTATTGGGTCAATTTCTTCTGAAAAAGTTAATGCCCATTCCAATCTTCGGATTACTTCTTCCGTAGACCCGGATCCGGTATAAATCAAAGGCTGGCAGGACAAATTCTGTAAAAATACTGCCAATTCCAGAGCCATATCTTCTATTTCCCTTAAACCCTGTTTAAGACTATGAAGATCATGGGTTGCCATTAGTTTTTGTAATTCAATTGACTTGGCATGAATATCAGCTATCGTATCATTAATAATTCCTGCCGGCAAAAAATTCATATCCGGTCATCCCTTCAACAATTAGTAGACTCATATTCTTACAATAATATTATATACCAGCTATTAATCCTGAAAAGCCAGTTTTATCAACTCATCAACCAATTGCTCAAAAGACATGCCTGCTGCTTTGGCTGCATCGGGAACCAGACTCATCTCAGTCATACCAGGAATAGTATTTACTTCAAGTACATAAGGATTACCTGTTTTGTCTATTATAATATCAATACGGACAACTCCCCGGCAACCCATAGACTGATAGGTGCGCAGACAAATCTCCTCAATTTGCCGGATTTGACCTTCTTCAATTCGTGCCGGAATAATATGATGACACATACCCTGAGTGTATTTTGACTGATAATCATAAAATTCATTCTCCGAGGTAATTTCAATTACTGGCAGTATCCGGGGGGAACTATTACCTAACACTGCAACTGTAACTTCAGTTCCCTCAATGAACTTTTCTATTAATATTTCGCGGTCATAAGCAAATGCCTGCTCAAGTGCAGGTATCAAATCCATTTGGTTTTTGACTATAACTGTTCCAATACTGGAACCCTGGGTTGCAGGTTTAACTACCACAGGCAATCCCATCATCTGTAATAACTTTTCTGCGATTTGATCGCGATTATTTACATATTCATGTTTTTGTAACACAATAAAATCAGCGGTAGGTATTTGTTCATAAGCAAATAATTTTTTTGATATGACTTTATCCATACAGATAGCACTTGCAGCTACACCGGAACCAGTATAAGGTATTCCCATAAGTTCCAGATAACCTTGAATAGTACCGTCCTCACCAAACTTACCATGTAACGCTATAAATGCTACATCCGGTTTTATTATTTCAATCTGATTAAGGTTATCATGATTAAGAACCAGCCTTTCAACGCTATACCCCGATAATTTAAGAGCATCATAAACTGCATTGCCACTGCGTAAAGAAACTTCACGTTCTTCTGAAGTCCCACCCATAATTACCAGTACCTTCATTATTTATTCCCTCCACAAAATTAAGTATTATTAAATATTATTTTTTATAACATTATGTTGGTTCTGCATTAAACTTGCAAAACTGAAAGAAACACTTTACAGAACACATGTTCCCGATTAAAATATAGTAAGAACATATGTTCCGTACATAGAAAGGGTGATTTCAAATGTTTATTGGATTTTCGCGCCGTGATTTTATTCAGTCTTTTATGAGTTCGGTTATTATTGTATTACTGGGTTATTTATTTAGCGTAGGGTTTTTACTGTTGTTCTAGTCAGGAATTACTATAAACCTATTCAAAAACCACAATATAATTAATGTTATCAAATTTAGTAACGGAATCAAAATACCTCAGCAAATTCAACCTATTGAACGGTTAATGGAATTATGTTATTATATAGTCTGCTGATAAGATAGCAATCGCAGGGGAGTAGCTCAATTGGCAGAGCATCGGTCTCCAAAACCGAGGGCTGGGGGTTCGAGACCTCTCTCCCCTGCCATAAGAAAACAAGTAACCGCGCAGGTTAGCGCGGTTTTACTATTTCTGCTGATTGTTTATTTTTCAGAAATGTTGCAACCGTGGCTGAATAATAATCAATAGTATTGAAATAGTATAAAAACCGGAGTTTTCAACTCCGGTTTTTTATCTTTAACAATTGTAACCGCAAAGGGCAAGAATTGTCATCCAGGTTCGGGCATGCCCATATTCATCGCCTGCTATACCCATAATTAACGCCTTGAGAGCGAGGCTGTCTACCATATTGGCCATCTGGCTATACATAGCTACAGCTCCGAGTTCATCAGCAATTGCCGCTCTTACCTGAGCGATAAAAGTTTGATTACCGCATACGGCACAAGGATAACAACAATTTGTCATAGTTTCACCTCCCTTATGTTTGATTATCTTATAATATGGGAAATCATTGCTTGTGGTTCCATTATTTAAATATGTAACCAATAATAAGCATTTATCGTATAATGGTTTAATCTTTAATATTGGGGAGGCAGGATAATGAATTCAGATAATTTTGGTTCAATGTTGAGGCAGGCAAAAGAAGAAAAGGAGGCTAGAGTTTCTGAATATGAAAATTATTTTTACTCAACTTCTAATGAAGAACTGAGAAATGTATATCAGCACATGTTATTAAGACACCAAAAACATATGAAGATATTGCATCAAATAGAAAAGGCTATATTGGAAGGTTCTGATATTGCAGTTGATATTTTAAATTTTAAATAATTATTATACTGAAGTTTAACCGGAGTTTATGCTCCGGTTTTTCTTTAATTAAAGGCAGATATGCTTGTCGTGATATAATTTAATGTATATAATATGGCGATTTATTCAGATTATTTTTACTGATAGGGGCTTGTATTTATGAAGGCAGCAGTTTTTTATCATCCTGATTTTGCCGAGAAAGGCTATAGTACTCTTATGCACCGGGTTAAACCTGGCTTTAACAGTCTTCAAGATATGATAAAGACTGGTCAATTAATATTAATTGTACCTGAAATAAATACTGAATGTTACCAGTGGCTGCAAGCCACTCATTCTGCTCAATTGATTGAAGGGGTTAAAGCTTCCGGTATGCATGAGGTAGCCTTGCTTTCAGCTTCAGGGGTTATTGAGGCAGCAGTAAAGCTATCACAGGGTGAATTGGATTTTGCTTTCTGTTTTGTAGGCACTGCCGGTCATCATGCCGGACAAAAATATTGTTGGGGATTCTGTTATTACAATGATGTAGTTATGGCGGTAAAGAAACTCCAATCCATAGGAACAGAAAAGATTATGATTATCGATGTAGACCCGCATTCCGGCGATGGTACCCGTGATTTGATTGCCGGGAATCCATATATCATTCATATAAATTTCTTTGCCGATGAGGATTACGCGTATAGTGATCAGGTTTTAAATAATTATGGAATTTTGCTGGACAATGCTGATGATAATAAATTTCTTGCTGCTCTGGATACTATATTGCAAAGAGAATGGGATTTCGAATTTTTAATTGTCATATTTGGGCACGATTCACATTGTCTTGATTATGGTGATTTTTATCTTACTACCGCAGCATATCAATCACTGGCCGGAAAAATAAGAGTATTTGCCCAAAAAAGACCGGTGTTATTTGTTTTATCGGGCGGCTCAAATCCACAAGTAGCATCTGAAGCCATCCCGACGGTTATTAAAGAGTTTATTTAAGTTCATGCCAGGTTTATTTGTTGCCTGTCATGTTATTGCGTTTGAATTCTTCAGATAGTTTATTAATATTTTCAATGGCTATATCAGTTTTTATACTTACCAGGCCTACTGATTTATTGTCAATAGCACGACATAAATCCCTGATAGATGAATCCGTACAGGAAACCACCTGGTTATCAACTTTATCAGCTTGCATTTTAAGAGTGTTCCACTCCCTGTGCATATGCTGACATTGTTTCTTACCTTCCTCCCATTTTCCCTGCATGGCAAGGGCTGATGCTTTCATAATTTCATATTTGGTTTGATAATAAACCGGAGGAATAGGAGATTCAAACACTTGTGCTATACTGTCAAACCCATCATAGAGCTCAATTGCATGAATTATGGTATTCTCAGTATTTTTAGCGTTGACGCTATCAGTCAGGCGGTCCAGGGATTGATCAAACTTATGTCGCGATTCCATATTTAATCCTACCTGGGTTGCTTTAACCTGCAATTTATTCCAATTGCGATGTATCTGCTTTAAACTGGCTTGTTCTTCTTGCCAATCATTAGGCATGCTTTTACCTTTATTCTGTGCGGAATCACTTTTACCTGATTCTTGTTGCTGACTGGTATCAGATGATTCCAGTATCGAATAATTATCCAGTTTTATCTTTTTATCTGCTTCTTTAATTATTGCGTCTGTTTCCTTTACCACTATTTTAAACTGTTCAGGAAGTTCAGGCTTTTTGGTTTGCTGTGCGGGTTTTTGAACAGGTGGTTTTTCTCCACTGCAAGCGGGAATTAATACCAGGGTCCCCAATAGTATTAATGTTAATAAACGTCTGCCTGAAAACAATATTTTGACCTCCAAACTTTCATAACGTTATTCTTTTAATCTAAACATTAATTTTAGTATGTTATATATAAGATAAATTTATTAATTATCAGCTGGTATAAATCCCATGCAGGAAGGTAAATAATCCATATATAGCAAGATATATGGAGGCATGAAATGAGTGACCGAAAATGTACTTTTGCAGGTATCTTTTTAGCACTACTGGTTTTGGAAGCTTCTCTAATAGGAGTATTAAAAACTGATAACGGGGTTTATTACCTGAGTATGATGTTAGCATCAGGTGCAATTGTAGCTGGGTGTTACTTTATAAATAAAGTTAAGAGTGCACAAGTTATCAACCATCAGACTCATTGGTATCTGATAAATCAAACTCCGGTGAATAATGATCCATTATTTGAAAGCCTGCGCGAGCGTATGTAAAAAAACCAACCCCCGGAATTTCATAAAAAAAAGAGGGCTTAGCCCTCTTTTTTTATGAAATTTATTTCTCTTTTTCTTCCTTTTCCTGACGGGCTTTATCTATGATTTTGTCTGCATTTTGTGCAGGAACTTCTTCATAATGAGAGAATTCCATACTGAATTTACCTCTGCCCTGAGTAATTGATTTCAAGTCGATAGTATAACGGGCCATTTCCCCCAGGGGGACCTGAGCTTTAATCATTTGCATTTTACCGGTTGGTTCCATACCCTGTACACGACCTCTTTTGGTGTTTAAATCACCAATGATGTCACCCATAAAGGCATCCGGTACAATGATTTCAACATTCATAATTGGTTCAAGCAATACTGGTTTTGCAGCCTCAACACCTTTTTTAAAGGCTATACGGGCAGCCATTTTAAAAGCCATTTCCGATGAGTCTACTGAATGATAAGAACCATCATACAGGGTAGCTTTTAAATTTGTAACCGGATATCCGGCCAGAACTCCTTCTTCCATAGCTTCCTGCAGACCTTTTTCTACTGCTGGGAAGTACTGACGGGGAACCGATCCGCCAAACACATTTTCTTCGAAAGTAAAATTACCCTCCGAATTGGGCTCAAACTTAATCCATACATGACCAAATTGTCCATGTCCTCCGGATTGTTTTTTGTGTTTACCTTCTACTTCAACCATGGAACGAATGGTTTCGCGATAAGGTATACGCATTTCCCGCGTAATTACATCAACGCCAAATTTACGCGTCAGCTTTTCAATGAGAATATCTATATGTGTATCTCCCATGGCAGTAAGTATGGTTTGTTTGGTTTCAGGGTCTTTCCGTATAATAATGGTGGGGTCTTCTTCCAACAATCTTTGAGTTGCACCGCTTAGCTTGTCTTCGTCACCTTTACTTTTAGGTTCTATGGCTACACTTAAAGTAGGTACCGGGAATTCAATTGGCGGCAATAAATTGGTATTGGATTTAACCGTAAGTGTATCTCCGGTGCTTGTAGATGATAATTTGGCCAGAGCAGCAATATCACCGGCGGATAATTCCGGAACACCGGTCTGCTCTTTTCCGGTCATAATTAATATCTGGGCAATTTTTTCTTCTTTTTCCTTGCTGGCATTATAAACAACAGAATCGACCTTCATTTTACCGGTAAAGAGCCTGAATAAGGTCAGTCTGCCAATGTAGGGGTCAGCAATAGTTTTAAATACCTGTGCAGTCATAGGCTCTGCTTCCAGGTCTTTACCTGTAACCAGAGGATTTACATTGGGAGTAGCCCCACATTCTATAACAAAATCCATTAAACTGGTAATGGCTATATTGTTTAATGCTGAACCACAGAATACAAATACAGCCGAGCCCTTGCTGGCAGCTTCTTTGATTCCCTGGGAAATTTCAGCATCACTCAGCTCTTCACCCTCGAGGTATTTAGCCAGTAAATCATCATTGGCTTCAGCAGCAGCTTCAATTAAAGCTTCTTTATATGATTCGGCATCAGCCAGCATATCAGCTGGTATATCTTCTTCTTTGGCCTTGCCGGTCCCCGGTTCAAAGATATAGGCTTTCATTTTTATCAGGTCTACTATCCCTTTAAAATTGTCTTCAGCTCCAATAGGTAACTGCAATGGAACAATATTATCAGAGAAAGTATCTTTAATTTGATCGACCACCTTATAAAAATTGGCATTTTCCCGATCCATTTTATTAATAAATGCCAGTTTGGGAATATCGGGATAATCCTGCCATACTATTTCAGTTTGTACTTCAACGCCGGCAGTAGCTGATAATAGAAGCAGCATACTGTCTACTACCCTCATAGCACCAACAACTTCAAAGTAGAAGTCTGAATAACCAGGCGTGTCTACCAGGTTTATTTTATGGTCCCTGTATTCACACGGAACTAATGATGAGCTAATAGTAATCTGTCGTTTCACTTCTTCCGGGGTATAGTCAGAAACTGTATTACCGTCGTCCACCTTACCCATTCTCTTGATTGCCCCTGTGTTAAAAAGCATGGCCTCTGCCAATGAAGTTTTTCCGGTTCCTCCATGGCCGACAAGGGCTATGTTACGAATCTTACTGGTGGGGTACACCTTCATTAAACAACCTCCTCATTTTGAACTTTAACTGTAAAAATGGTACTATATTTTAGTTAAACTATCAAAACTATTTTAACCTTAATAAGTCGGCAGTGCACGATTATTTCTTTTGACCCGCCTTATAGAAAAGCAGGTATATGAGAATAGCAGCTACCACAAAAATAAGTATCTGGTAATAAAAGATTCCCTTAAATGCATCCATTATCAGAGTAAAGAGGATAGCGATCGCAATAGGAAACATATACATCTGACTTACGGGTTTATCCGGAGTGTCAGGATTGATCTTTTTCCTGTTTAAATATCCTATATTAAAAATCAGAAAAAATAATATTATATTAATCAGCAGACTTAATATCAGCATCCTGAATACCCCATTGGTTAAGATATTCGCTGTAGGTGGTGCGAAATTCCGAGATTAATTTATAATCAGTCCAATCAAGATTGATGGGCGTAATACTAATATAACCAACCTGAGTTGCAGCTACATCACTGTCAGGCGGTTGTTCTTCCTTCATCACTCCTCCCCCCAGCCAGAAGTAAGTATTACCACGGGGGTCCTGTCTTTCCTCAAATAAGTTATCATAATTTCTGACTCCCAGACGAGTAACCCGGATTCCCTTTATATCCTCCCAGGCCAACATTGGTATATTAATATTCAATAAAGTAGTCTGCTTAATGCCTTTTTCCATAACGGTTTTAATAACATTACGCGTAAAACGCGCAGCCAGATCAAATTCCATATCCGGCGCATAAGAATCCAGAGACACTGCCACAGCTGGAGAACCCATTATAATTCCTTCGGCAGCTGCCGAAACGGTGCCGGAATATAATACATCCGTACCCAGATTGGGTCCGTGATTAATTCCCGATACTACCAAATCAATTTTTTCATCAATTAGTTTGGCTATCCCAAGTTTTACACAATCTACCGGGGTACCACCCGCAACCCATCCTTTTTTAACTCCGGGCAAATTGAAAGGGACCGCTCTAATTGGTTCAAATACGGTAATCGAATGACCGGTACCACTTCTTTCCCGGTCTGGAGCTACTACATATATTTCAGCTATTTTACTCAGTTGTTTTATCAACTCATTTATTCCCTGGGCATAAATACCATCATCATTAGTAACTAGAATCCTCATTCTTGAATAGTAACCCCCCTGTCCAGCAAGTTAATATGGTCAATTGGCCAATAAATCATAAAGGCCTTACCTTTTAAGTGATCGCGGGTTAACCATGCATTCCAGGCATGACTGTCAAAACTGAAATTACGATTGTCCCCTAAAACCATTAAACTATTTTCGGGAACTTGTACCGGACCAAATTCGTAATTAAGAGGTTCCGGTAAATATGGTTCCACGAGAGCTTTCCCGTTAATAAATACTTTACCCTCTTTCATTTCCACCGTGTCTCCGGGCAGACCAATAACTCTTTTTATGTAATCTTCATCAGAATTCAGTATTTTTGGAGGTTCCAGAACAACTATGTCTCCCCGTTGTGGTTCCTTAAAACGATAAATAAACTTATTAACCATTACCCGGTCCTGTAATTGAATAGTTGGCAGCATGGAACCGGTAGGAATAATCCTGCCCTCAATAACAAAAGTTCTCAATATCATAGCCAGAATAAAAGCAATAACTATTATCGAGACCATTTCTTTAAAAAATTCCCATATTTGTTCCTTCATAAACTCACTCCCATATTGAGTTAAAACTCATAAATATTAATGGTCATTTCTTCTTTTTCTTTATCTTTGGTTAAACCAAACATGATATTTTTTTGTTTCAGGCTTTTATTCAGAAAGTCTATAATGTAGACTAATTCATTATTAGCCGAAAAGGTCCTGAAAGCTATTAATTCCAGCTTCCCATTCTCTTCTTCCATAACCTGTCTCCTCCCCTGTATATTCTAGTTGAAGCAAAAAGCAATTACAAGTTAAGGATAATATTGGCAGCAAATTAAAGTATGCAGTTTTGCATCATAGTAAAATCAATTCTGATTACAGCCAAATAAGCGATAAAAGTTTGCCGGTTTCCAGCAAACCTTTACCTTGTGTGCTCGCCCATAATTTTAGCAAGATCAGAATTAGCGATTATGACTCCGTACTTTACAGCGTGCCTCGTAAATTAGTTCAAGTTCATGCTGATAACGCTTCATAACATTAACAGCAAAGGACGGAACATCATTTATGCCCAATTGATTTAATCCGGAAGTTTTAATCGGAGTATCGTCAGTTTTAATATTTAAACCGGTATGAATTAGAGTTGATGTAGGCGAAACGGTAGCAATTGATACTGACAACTTGGCCTGGCGAACAAATAAATCGTCACCCATACGGAAAACCGGTATTTCAAAATTCTCCATTTCCTCTTTAATACATGATATCAATATTCTTTGCCGATAAATTGCCAGTTCAAGATCAGGATTAAAATGTTCAACCAGGAAATGCAGCATCAACGGTGAATAGATATAATCCCCTTCCTTTACATCAGTTAAATCCACCATGTTATCAATGGGTACATCTGCTTCACCAATAAAAGCAACAATAGCATCACCTAACAACTGAAATTTGCGATAAATCCAATGAGAAGTTAACTCCTTACCGGTATACTTAATTGGATAATCAACCATCAAAGTCTTCAGCATATCTTAGCCCCACTTTCTTAAATGCTTTTTGATCTTTATAAATAGTATTCTTTAAATTATTTATATCCCTTAAAAATTCTGCATTCTATTCTATCACCAAATTGGCTGTAAATAAAATCCGCTTTATGAAAAACGGCAATGCAATTATGCAATACAGAATAATGACGATTTTAGGCCCGTCAATTTCAGTATTGCAGATCCGCAATGCATTGTTGCATTTTTGCTTTCTCATGTCTGGTTAAGAACTGGTTGGATTTTGTCCGCCTGTCAGTCAGTTTTGAATTTATTATCAGCTCAGATAGCGCTATCGGCGAAATAGGTATTGAATATTTTCAAGTTATATTATATTGGCACAATTATTGCAATAAATCAAATCAGGCAGGGTTTAATCTATTAAGTGAAGTAAGGGGGTGTCGGGGGGATTGTACCAACAGCAACCCTGGTATCAAAACTATAGGTAATAGCCATCCTGAATAGCTATTACCCAATACCTCAGAAACTTATATAAATGTTTAAGTATATTTAATAATTATTTGGGAGGAGGTCTTTATTATGGCGTTACTGTTAAACGGTACCAACGATTATACGGACCAATATCAGGATAAACTGGTATCAGCTGATGAGGCCGTAAAAATAGTTAAATCCGGAGATTGGGTGCAATATGGTGAATTTGTAATGCAGCCGAAAGATTTGGATGCAGCATTGGCCAGAAGGGTTAATGAGCTTGAAGATGTAAAGGTACGCACTGTAACTATTACCATGATACCTGAAATTGTTAAAGCTGATCCCAAAAGAGAACATTTCCGTTTTAATGACTGGCATTTTTCAGGTTTCTCCAGGGCCATGCATGAACAGAATCTATGTAATTATATTCCTATTACTTATCATGAAGCCCGAAAATTAATAGAAGAATATGTACAGATTGATGTTGCTTTTGTGCTGGTTGCTCCTATGGATCGTAATGGGTACTTTAATATTGGTACTTCAAATTCGATTACTTCTTATGTGGTTGAAAAAGCTAAAAGAGTAGTCGTAGAAGTAAATACTTCCGTACCAGTTTGCCTGGGGGGTAATGGAGAAGGTATTCATATCAGTCAGGTAGATTATATTGTTGAAAGTCAGACTAATCCTAAATTATTAAATCTGCCTCCTACTAAAATTTCAGAAACTGATGAAGCAATTGCCCGTATTGTAATGGAACAAATGGAAGATGGAGCCTGTTTGCAGTTAGGAATAGGAGCAATGCCCAACGCTATAGGAGCTATGATTGCTGAATCTGATTTGAAAGATTTGGGTATTCATACCGAGATGCTGGTTGATTCTTTTGTTGATATGCATGAGAGCGGAAGAGTTAACGGCAAGCTCAAAAGCATAGATAAAGGTAAAATGGTTTATACCTTTGCTATGGGTACTGATAAGTTATATAACTTCCTGGATCATAATCCGGTATGTGCCAGTTATCCGGTTCATTATACCAATGATCCGGCGGTTATCGCTATGAATGATAAGGTCTTTGCAATAAATAATGCCATTGAAGTAGACCTTTATGGTCAGGTAGCTTCTGAAGCTTCCGGAACCAGACAAATATCAGGAACTGGCGGACAGTTGGATTTCATATTTGCTTCTTTCCGGTCTAAAGGAGGAAAAGGGTTTATCTGTTTATCTTCCACAAAAACAATGCGGGATGGAACAGTAGCATCCAGGATCAGGCCAACTCTTTCACCGGGAACAATTGTTACTATACCGCGTTCGTTAAATTTCTATGTGGCAACTGAGTATGGCATAGCCTTAATGAAAGGCCGTACCACCTGGCAGCGTGCTGAAGAGTTGATTAATATTGCTCATCCGGATTTCCGTGATGAATTAATAAAAGAAGCTGAACAAATGAAGATTTGGGCAAGAACCAATAAACAGGATATCTAAGCAATATAGCCTGCCAATAAGCGGGTGTCCCCCCAGACCCTACACCCGCTTATTTTTTTGCCGGTTAATAGTCAGTTTTTTATAGGAATATCATATTTACGAGCTTTACGGGAAATAGTTGAAGCATCAACCTCTAAAAGTTCAGCTGCTTTAAAACAGGAATTGGCAATAGAAAAAGTTTTTTGCAGCAATAACTTTTCAACACTTTCGACTGCCAGTTTAAGCGGGATAATACGATTTACTGAAACAGCCTGATCATTTAACTCATCGCCATTAGGTGCCAGTGAAAAAATATATTCAGGCAAATGTGGCAGCTTAATATTTTCTGCACTGGTAGTAACAATAAGTCTTTCAATCAGGTTCTCCAGTTGCCTGATATTTCCCGGCCAGTTATAACGCATAAGTGCCTCGATTACTTCTGCCTCGATATCTTTTTTAAAATTGTATCTGAGATTAAAATTATTCAAAAAATGTCTGATCAGCAAGGGAATATCTTCCCGCCGTTCCCTTAAAGGAGGTACATATATGGGGACAACATTTATCCGATAATACAAATCCTCACGAAATTCGCCTTTCCTCACCATAGTTTCAAGATTCTTATTAGTTATGGCAATGATGCGTACATCAATACGAATTGATTTGGTTCCTCCCACCCGAATAATCTCGCGTTCCTGAATGGCGCGTAACAGTTTTACCTGTAGATGAAGTGGTATATCCCCTATTTCATCCAATAAAAGCGTACCTTCATTGGCCAGTTCGAACAAACCTGGTTTCCCTTCTTTTCGTGCACCGGTAAAAGCACCGGTTTCATAACCGAACAATTCTGATTCAATAAGATTTTCAGGAATGGCAGCACAGTTTAGTTTAATAAATGGTCCATTTTTACGGTTACTGTTGCGCTGGATTATAGTTGCAATGAGTTCTTTGCCCACACCGGACTCTCCATGAAGCAGAACGGTTGAGTCAACCTCGGCTATTTTCATAGCTTGATAAACTATATTTTCCATATCACGATTCTTAAATATTAAATCACCGGATAGTTTTACCCTCATTTGATTCATTTGAAATTCGAAATGACTTTTTAAACCCTCCAGTTGTTCGATTCGCTGTTTTAGCATATTTAGTTCACTTATATCACGAACACTGGTAACTATTCTGAATATCTTGCCTTCCTCATCAAACACCGGGGTAGCACTGACCAGCAGGTGAGTCCCGGTAACTGTAGTTAATGTAGTTGTAACCGGTTTCTTCTGGTCCAGAACCAAAACACTGGCTGAACGAGATAAAACTCCTTTATCAACCAGTTCATACATGGTCTTGTTAACCAGGTCCTCTTCTCCCAGACCGGTCATTCGTTTAATTGCTCTATTAATGCGTAAAGTTAAACCTTCACCATCGGTAATATATAGTCCGTCGAATGAGGAATCAATAATTGCATCCAGTTCTTTATTTAAAGATTTAACATATTCCAATTCCCTGGTTACTTTCTCCAACTCGGAAATATCATATAATACTGCTACAGCACCTGATATCTCGCCGTTTTTAGTAATTGGGGCCCTATTGGTAATAAATGAATTACCGCCAACTTTAATTTTAATGCCGTACTCGCTTTGTCCGGAACTAATAATATCCTGTAATGCACTTTCGGGAATGACTTTATTAATATGCTGCCCTAAAACCTCTGTTCTTTCCAGATTGGTATATTTCTCAATCGCCCGATTCCAAATACGGATAATGCCTTCCCGATCAATGGCAATAACCGGATTGTAAGCGGAGTTGATTACGGTTTCTATTTGTCCTGATATGTCTTCAATAATTTCATTTAAAGCTACCATTATATCTGATTTGGTTATAAAGCCTATCATTTTGCCGTTTTCAACAACCGGATATCTGCCGGTATACATAATATCAACATCACGAATATCCATATTGGCATCCAGAACATTCACCTCATGAGTCATCAAATCGCTTATTGGTTTTTTAGTATCAATCTCATAAGCCAAAGCTCTTATAAGATGAGTTTTAGTAAATAAACCAACAATTTTATCGTTTTTAACTACCGGAGCACCGTCAATTTTGTTTTCCAGAAATATTTGGGCAGTTTCCAATATTGACATGCCGGGATTAAGGCTAATAACCTCGTTGTTCATATAGTTTCCTACTTTAGTAATACCTCATTCCTCCTTTGCTTATATGCCCATATAATTCAGGACTTCCGTTTGATTGGATATTTAAAAATATCGATTATAATTAAAATTAATAAGTGTTTATGTATAATATTATATACCATAGCCTTTCAATTCCGAATATTATGAAACTTTTAATATGGAGCGATTAATTATATGCCTGATTTTAGTAAGTTATTTGCCCGAAAATATTCCTGTCCGATTTGCAAAACTCCTTTTACCAGTATGGCAGTACGCAGTTCAGCCAGATATGTGGTAGAAAGGGAGTCTGATTTACATATTATATATCGAGGTTTAAGTCCCCTTCATTATTCTATAATAGTATGTCCATGCTGTTCTTATGCAGCCTCGAACAATACTTTTAACGATGAGTTGCCTGATATTGTATCCAAACAATTAGCCGGTGCCCTGTTAAAACTACAGACTGATAATTTACCTGATTTTAATAAAGAGAGAAATTTGGATACGGTATTAATCAGCTTGCAGATGGCAATTCGTACTGCCCAGCTTAAAAAAGTTTCTCCCGCTGAGCTGGCAGGATTACTGCTGGGGGCTGCATGGATATCAAGAGAAATTGGCAATAAGGATTTGGAATTAACTTATATGCGGGAAGCTCTGACTAACTATAATGAAGCGTACAAGAACGGTACTGATTTAATTGGCAATCTTAATGAGGTACAGGTAGTATATCTGATTGGCGAGTTAAATTTACGGTTAGGAAATTATAATGAAGCTGTAAACTGGTTTAATCAAGCCATATTTCATAAAAATATTAAGGGATATCATCAAATTGAAAAACAGGCCCGTGAACAATGGGCTTTAGCACGCGAAAAATTTCATGGCAATGCTCCAGAAAACCCTGTTGTACCTGAAATACCCGCTGATACAATTAAGGTTGAAAAAATTGAAACTGCAGAAGTTACAGAGACTAATCCCGAAACCAAAAAGCACCGTCCATTAATGCAAATGCCAATTCATCTATATTCTGATCAGATTGACTGGATTACCGGTCTGGTTAATTCCGGTTACACTGCTACGCGTTGCTTAGTAACGCGTGAAGAGATAGTCAGAGCTTTATTTGATGCAGTAATGGTAACCCTGGATGACAAACTCCCCAGCCGGTTTAAAAGTGAGGAAGATTTAAAAAGGCAGTTTATAGAAATATTCTCCCATTATAATCAACAATAATCAGGCATTGTTATTAACCGCTATGGTTTGATGGTTTTCAAAAAGGTATAAATACATTTCAGATACTTCTTTTTGCTGGATGGATTCCAATGCCCGGCGGTACCACTTAAGCTGAATAGAATATTGCCTGATCAGTCTCTCCAAATTATACAACGCCCGGTCAGTCTTAAAATCCAATAAGATTAATTTGTCGTTCTCTTCGAAATACAAGTCAATAACACCTTGCACCAATAATTTTTCATCCGTGGTTACAGATAATTTAAAAATATCTGATGCCGGACAATATAAGTTAAATGGAGTTTCCCGATAAACATTTCTGGCTGTCAGTATTCGCTGCCCTAATTCTGAATTAAAAAATTCATAAATAGCCTGGGAATCAATTACCTCTGCTTCCTGGTCAGTCAGAATCTCTGTTTCGACCATTTCCCCAACCTGCCGGTTTATACTTGCAATGCCATCTCCCAATCGATGCAAATCAAGGTGTTGCATAACTGTATGCATGACTGTCCCCTTCTGTACCGGAGTAATGGCAGAGGTTGTTTCCAGAAACCGGGGTTTAATATTTATCATTGGTGGTGAATAAGCATATTCAACTAAATTCTTACGCTCTAAATCAGTGATTTGGGTTACTGAAACTTTGGAAGGGATATCTTGCACATCTTTATAATCATAAGTCCAATCAAGTATAGCCTTGAATTCATCTGACTGTGCTGACGGCGGTATTTCGATATTGTTCCAGCGGTTAATAAAATCATTTTTTGCTGTAGAGTCGGCCGCTTGCTCATTGGTTGGCGGATAGTTTATTACTATCTTCCAATTGCAATCATCCACTATTGGCAGGGGATGACCAGCGTGATATGAATCAGGAAGTAATACTGCAGCGCTATGATGTCTCATTACTATTGGTGCAATCCAATCCAAAAAATTACGACTTTGTGAAAGTTGATAAATTCCCTGTGGTTTGACCCATTTATTCTTTTGTCTGGTTAAGTCTTTTACAGACCCGACCATAATTAGTTTGTGCTGGGCACGGGTACAGGCAACATATAAAATGCGCATTTCTTCTGCCAGACTCTCCGTAGTTAACAGGTTACTTATAGCAATACGACTGATAGTATTGGTTGAAAACCTTAATTCAGGGTCTATATAACGCGAACCAATTCCTAAATCCTTATGCAATAATACCGTGCCCGAGATATCACGCATATTGAATTTTTTACCTGTTCCTGCTAATATAACAATCGGAAATTCCAGCCCTTTGCTTTTATGAATACTCATAATTCTGACTACATTGTCGTTCTCGCCTAAAATACGGGCTATATCCATATCCCCACTGCTAATCTTTAATTTATCAATAAACTTTATAAAGTTAAATAAACCCTTTATGGAAGTTTGACCAAACTGACGGGCCCGATCATGTAATAAACGCAGATTGGCCTGCCGTTGCTGCCCCCCGGGCATAGCTGTACAATAATAATAATATCCGGTAGTTATTAATAATTTCCAGATAAAATCATCCATACTCATATACCGGGATTCTTCTTTCCAAATATTTATCCGCTCAATAAAATGGTTAAGCTTTACTGCCAGCTCGTCATCATGGTTTAACTGATAATCTTCAACGGCTTTATAAAATGTATCTGCTTTACTTTCTGCCCGAATCATTATCATTTCCGGCAAGCTGAAATTAAATATTGGTGAGCGCATAACACTCATTAATGGTATATCCTGTCTTTTATTATCAATAACCCGTAAAAGGTTCATAAACAATTCTATTTCAATAGCCTGAAAATAGCCGCTGTTTATATCAGCATAACAAGGTATCCCCTCGCTCATGAAGGTTTCAGCAAACTGCCCGGCCCAATTGACGGTAGCCCTCATCAGAACAACAATATCGCGATACTCGACTGGTCGATAAGCACCGGTTTGGGAGTCAAATATTTCTTCAGTAAGCAATTGTTGAATTCTCCGGGCTATAAATAGAGCTTCTCTTTCAATGATGTCTGCTGGTACCTCATTATCACTCAGCGGCAAGTAACCATTAATTGCTGCTGAGTCAACAGGCGTTTCTTCCTCAGGGTATGAAGTTTCATCCTGTAAGCCATCGTCACCATTATCAATAATGCAAAGCTCTACACAGGAATCATTAAATTTATTACTATCCGCCCCATAGTTTAATTTAACCCGGTCATCATAATCCAGTTCGCCCAATTCACGGGACATAATTTCAGTAAATAAACAATTCACTGAATTAATTATTTCCTGACTGCAACGAAAATTTGTACCCAAATCTATACGCCAATTAATGCTGGTTTCACATCGTTGATAGTCGTCATATTTTTGCATAAATAAACCGGGGTCAGCTAAACGAAATCTATAAATACTCTGCTTAACATCTCCCACCATAAATAGGTTATTTTCCCGTTTAATATAGTTGATAATGGTCTCCTGTACCAGATTACTGTCCTGATATTCATCAACAAAGATGTATTTATAGCGGGATTGATATTCCTGCCTGGCTATAGGATGTGATAATACCTGCAGGGCATAATGTTCCAGATCATTAAAATCCAAAATCCCCCGCTCAGATTTATTTTGTGAAAAAATGCGGGAATACTCTTCTATTAAATAATAAATATAGTTTATGTATGGAAAAAGCCGGTTTATATCAACCAGCATTTCTTCTAATGGTTTGTGGAGGGTTTTATTTTTTATATCATTAATAATATCTTTAGCTTCATCACGCCAACCTTTTACCGCTTCTGCTTTTTCCCGGTGCTCACGGCCTGCTGATTTTAAACGCTTGAAATTAATAGAGCACAACAGATTATAGAAGTTATCGAAATCTCCTCTATCCAGAGCATCAAGCAGTTCTTTTACTATTATTTTATCATCCTGCAGTGCCTCTGTGTAAGCAGCCGGGCCATCCGGTAACAGCGATTCCTGCAATGACCTGGTAAATAAATCTTCGGCTGCAATTAATCTGGTTTTAATATTTTGTTTAATAGTTTTAAGCCAACTACTGTTTTCAAACTCTTCTTTGCTCATGTTATAATCATTGGCTTTACTTTTTAACCATTCCAACGGTTGTGGCTGACTCTGAATAAAATCATAAATCTTTAACACTAAATTACTTAAAGGAGCATCATCACGGTTGCCGCCAAACATTTCCACCAGCATTAAAAACTCAGGACTGGCTGCCTGGTACTGCTCTTCGAGCATTTCTTCCATACATTCGCTTTTAATCATTAATGCTTCGGTACTATCAGCAATACGAAAACGAGGATCAATATCAATCAAATGGAAATAGGCTTTAATTACATCAGTACAAAAAGAATGCAGAGTACTTATTGAAGCCCGATTCAAAAGGGATAATTGTCGTCTTAAATGTTCCTGATTATCTTCATTGGACTGTTCCAATTCTGTGTGGATAGCCCGGCTGATTCTTTCCCGCATTTCAGCAGCAGCCGCCTGAGTAAAGGTAACTACCAGCAATTGGTCTATATCAATTTTATCCTTAATAACTAGCTGAATTATTCGTTCCACCAATACAGCAGTTTTACCTGACCCTGCCGCAGCAGCAACCAACAAGTTGCGGTCACGCATTTCAATGGCTTCCCGCTGTTCATTAGTCCAGTTTCTCACTGCTTACCCTCCTCCGGTTGCTCCATCAACTGTAATACCTGTTCCACATTGTATTTCTGCAGGTATTTATACTGATTGTTTTCGAAAAGAAGATCAAATTGGCAAATTGATTTGTATGAGCAATAAGTACAGGCATTATCGTTATTATTTTTCTTATAAGGTTCGATACTTACCCGTCCGGACAATATTTGCTCACTTAATCCGGCAATTTTGGCCTCTACATAGTTCAGTACCAAATGCCATTCATCTTCTGATAAAACTGATGAACTTTTCGTAAACAGGCCGTCATTTTTTAAAGCAACCGGTATTACTTCTGAACCATGTTCTATTTCCCGGTCTATGGAACGCACCACTTCCACATCTTTTAAGGTTATTCCCCGCATTTTAAGTGCTTTACGCAATTCGGATTTAATTTTATCCATATCCATCTGTTCAGTTGTTATCAAGGGGTCATCAATCTTGAAGTAGAAGACTCCGGCAGGTTTTACAGTGCTGTGAAAATCAGGATTATTACTTTTTAATAAAGCCGACAGATATATAAACAGTTGTAATGATAAACCATAATAAACATCATCCAATTGCAGTTTCTTATTACCCGATTTATAGTCAATAATTTTTATGTAAGTAGTATCAGTCAGGTTTAAATAATCAATCCGGTCAACCCGTCCTTCCAGGTAAATTATTTCACCATTATTTAACTCAACCTCAATGGCTGGGAAATCCTTCCCCTTACCAAAAGCCAACTCATGCCCCAATAAGTTAAAATCGCCTTTTTTCATATGTTCGGTAATTGTCCAGGTGGCCCGGCGACCAACCCGCTTTAATCTATCTTTCAAATTTATATAACGATTGCTGCTTTGAAATACTCCATTGCCATAATCGGCGGTTAATTCCTCCATAATCTCATCAACCATCGTTTCACATTGATTCTGGCTTAAATCAGACCAGTCAAGCTTTTCTGCAGATATACGGGTTCCGTATCTTAAAATGCTCTCATGAAAAATGTTGCCGATATCGGGGAATTCTACAGTATATTGCTTTCGTTCCCGGGCGCGCATTCCATACTGAATAAAATGAGCAAAAGGACAGGCAGCAAACTTTTCCAAGCGGGACACATTAGTACGAAAAGTTCTCCCATATAATCGTTTGGCTGCTAATGGCTCAACATAGTGAAGCTGATTACGGTGAAAGAAAGCTTTGCCGGTTATAATACGCAAAGCATCCCAATCCGGATTATTTTGATACCAGCTCAGTATATCCCACCAGAAATTTTCAATGGGTTTATCATCCAGCAAACGACGCATATTTTCAATCAAATATTTATAGGTGCTAATCGGAGTTGAAACCAACTGCAATTGATTTAGGCGGTTTTCTACCAGATCAGAATTATGTTTAATACCTGGAAATATATTTTTCACCCGATCAATTAATAATGAAGGCCGTAATGCTTTTCCCTGAACATCAGCCAAAGCATACGATAGTACTACTTCATCTGTAGCCCTGGTCAAAGCGTTGTATATTATAAATCTTTCCTCATCCATACGCCTTTCCCGACTACTGGATAGAACAATTCCCTTTTCTGCCAGACTTTGTTTCTCTTCTTCCAATAAAATGCCGTTTTGATTACCTGCTGCCGGTAATTTACCGTCATTAACACCCAATACAATTAATCCGCGGGCTCCGCGACTCTTTAATCTCTGTAAACTTCCGACAATTACCTGATCAACAGTGGGAGGTATCATTCCCAACTTAAAAGAGGTAAAACCGCTTTCCAGTACTGAGCGGTATTCTTTAAGAGTGCAAATATCATCACCCATAATAGTTACTATCTGATCAAATATTTGCATGACAATATTCCATATTTGAGTATTTTGCAAAACCTGCTCATGAAGGTTTTGTTCACGCAAATTTTCAATCCAATTAAGCAACCCGGTTTGGACTGACCTTTGTTCCATAAATTCATACAGTTGCCTGGTTCGGGCTGCATAGGAAGTTGCCGATTTCATATTTGCTTTTAGTTCAAAGATAGGTTCGGCAATGCTTATGCGCAACTGGTTTAATTTCTCCAGTTCCCCGCCTGGGCCATAAATAAACTCTTGTTTCCATTTATTGCCTTGAATGCCATGGGCCAGCATGTAATTTTCCAATTCTTCCACATCTTCAGCTGATAATTCCAAAAGGCCGGTTTTAAGCATTCGCAGTACATCATCATAACGGAAATTTCGAATGAGAATATCCAATAATGCCATTAAAAATTCAATAATAGGGTTGTCCATTATATCTCTTTTGTCATCGATAAAAAACGGTATGCCGTATTCCGGAAATATCCGCCTTATTAGATAGCTGTAGCTTTCCATGTCAGAACAGATAACTACTATATCTCTCCAGCGCCAGTTATTTTCGCGGGCAAAATTAATAATTCGGGAGGCAGCTTGTTCTACTTCGGAAGAAATATTGGCGGCGGCAAAGATTGATAAGCCCTGCACCTCATCTTCCCACACCCGGGATGGCCAGGCATATAATTCCTTTTCTAAAAATATAAGCGCGGCTTTTTTATCCGATTCGATATCAGGCACAAGCATATGTTCCTGTTTTAACCCCAGGTTGTCCGCCAGAGAATGTATCTGGTTGTATGTATAGCGTGAGGGAGAAAATAATTGGGCATCCCGGCGGGAAGCAGATAAATCCAATGTAAAGGAAAAAGTAATTTCCCGGGCCAATAACATTAACTGTTCAATTACTTGTAATCGTTGTGGTGTAAAAGATACAAAATCATCAATCCAGATATGCGCATCCTTCAGCCAACTGCTGTTGGCTATTTTTTCAATTACCAGATTACTCTTATCCTCCAGGTCTATATAGCGCCCTTGAAGATATTCGTTAAAAGCATTATAAATAATTTTTATATCGCCGGTCTTGGCAAGCATTGCCTCAGTAGCAACTGCTTCTGCCATATCATCAATATTAACCTGGTATCTTTTAATTTCTGCAATCAGTTCTGATAGCTGTTCAACAAATCCGGGATGTTCTGCAACTTTACTATAAGTGCCCAGTCTATGAAGGTTATCATTTATAACTTTACGCAACACCATATGTTTACCCTGTTCATCAATAGTGGTACGCGTCCGGCCCCCGCCCTCATTTATAACCCGCTCTCCCAGCCGGTTAAAACTCAGGACTTCCACCTGCATAATACCTGGCATATCCAAACTGCGGATCAAATCTCTCTCGGTTTGAAATGTAAATTGATCCGGAACCAGTAAAACCATTCGATTTTCAGTTCCGCTATGTAAAGTCTGTTTTATTTCAGCAAATATTTGTTTACTCTTTGCCGTACTGTTACGCCCGGTCAAATACCTGACAGCCATCAACAAGCCCTCCCATAAGATTATCTATGTCAGGGGATAAACATAATAGTTGCAGTTCCCCTGACTTTTCTAAATTCTGATTGGCATTAGCTGACTATCCAGGAGTATTATAACATTAATTATCTGCTGTCCGGGATATAAATAGAGGTGAAATGATTAATCCATTAGAAGTAACTTTGCTCCTGCAGCTAACAGCACAATACCTAAAATATCGAGATATTCAAAACCGGTCTTTTTCATGCCGAAAGCTCCCAGAGCATCAATTAAGACTGCTGTTGATATTTGAGCAACTATAATAGCTGTAGTGGCATTCCCTACTCCAATTTGAGGGATAGAACGAATTACCGCATAAATGATCAGGACATTCATTACACCTCCCAGAAATGCATACCAGGGTACCTGTCCAAGTTTACCGTAATTGTTTAACCCACACCCAACCGCTATCATAATTACTATTACGGTTATTACTCCGATTATATGAATTAACAGTGTTGATTCCCACAAACCGATAATTTTGCCCATACTGGCGTTAAAGGTCCCTTGCAGAGCCATGGCCGCACCTGATAAGGCCGCTAAAAATAAGTAAAAATAATTAATCATTATATATCCCCTTACTGTTTTTACTTATTTTCATAGTCTCTGCTGATTTTTATGCGGTTAATCTTAATATATTAAATAAATGTTGCAATAATGATTATGCATACCCCCAGCCAAAACCATCTCCAATCTGCCTGCTTATCCTTTTTGCCTGCCTGAGGTAATAGTTGAAAAAAGACCAGATATAACATAATCCCGGAAGCAATTCCCAATAATACAGGTAATAAATGAGGGTAATGATTGATAATTATTTGCCCGGACAAAGTTCCCAACGGTGTAATAATCCCTACCAGTATGGTTGGCAACAGAATTCGCCAGCGATTCATACCACTCATGATAAGTGGAGCTGCAATTGCCATTCCTTCAGGGATATTATGAATCCCTATTCCTAATGCAATTACTGCCCCGGTACGAACTTTCATTTCATATCCCAGTGCTATGGCTATGCCTTCCGGAAAATCATGCATGGCAATACCCAGTATAATTAAATATCCCAATCTTATTAAACTATCCCCGGGGTAAATTCTGGCTATAAACAAATAATCAAACAGGGCTATTATAACTATTCCCAGTATAATTCCTTTTAAAGCAGCACCCGGACCTGCATAAACAATAGCCGATGGCAGCAGGTCAAAAATGACCACGCCCACCATAACCCCTGCCGCCAGGCGTAAAAATGAAGCCAGAATCTGGTTACTCCATTCCTGACGAAAAAACAACAGTATGGCACCCAGGACAGTTGCTATCCCGGCCAGACAACTCCAGATTAAGATTTCATACACAATAACAGCCTTCGCTTTCCTGTTTTATTTACATAACTATGTAAATAAAATTACTTTTAGGCTGCAAATTGGGATTTTTGTATAATTAACTTTTCTTTAATTATTTTGTTAACTTTTAAAATGTCATCCTGAGCGCAATTGGATATATAAATCTCCTGACGATTCAAGTAATATTTGGGTAATCATATTCATATTTTGCTTTAAGGGGGTGTAAAATTATATGAATAAACCTGGCTCTGTTGAAATAATAGCAATTAGTAAATCAATACTGATATCTCTGGTTTTATGTATTTTAGCAGGCACCACAGTATATTACTCGTCGATTCCGGATACATCTATGGCACTGATAGGTAAACTAATTGTATTATTCAGTATTTTCTGGGCGGGATGTTATGTAAGCAGGCATTATGGCAGTAAAGGTCTGGTTAGAGGTATCAGTATGGGAATAGCTTTTTTTATAATAATGCTTATTGCTACTTTAGCCTTTGATACTTCATTAATCAGTCTGGGAGGAGTATTGTATACCTTGACCACCTGTATTATAGCCGGAGGATTAGGCGGGATATTGGGATTGGGTTTAAGTGATGTAAGCGGATAAGAATAAATAAAAATAAAAGCCGGTGTTTTCCGGCTTCAACCTATCTATTATTTCAAGATAGATATACTATTAACAACCCCAATGCAATAAGGCATAGCCCGGTAATAAGTCTGATATTGGGCATAAGCCTTACCTCCCCGGCTTTAGTCATAAACCGTATAGTAAAACTGACTATATTATTCTGTAGTAATATTTAAAGAAATTATTTGCCGGATACTTTGGCAATTATGTTGCGTAAAACACTGGGTATTTTAATATAGATGATTCTCACTTACTATTTCCCCCTTTTTATTAGTAACTTAAAACTTATAGTTCATACTATGAAAAGTGGGGAAAAAAAGTTACCGGATTATTAATAATTATTTATTTCTGGCTACTTTTGAATTAAAGCCAGGATAGATATAACTCCTGTAATTGTTCTTTGTTAACGGTGGTCAGATTTTTAATAGGAGAACTGTTTATAAATACTTTGCCATATGGCATATTGATAATTCGATTATCCAGTAGTACTACTAAACCACGGTCATCTTCACCTCTGATTAATCGGCCAATCCCCTGCTTGAACCGAACTGCAGCATCCGGCAGCAGGAAATGTTTGAAACCGTTTTGTTTATTTAGCTGGCAAAATAAATTGGAAGCATAACTGAAAGGTTCCGAGGGTGCTCGAAAAGGGAGTTTAACCATCACTATACAATTAAGCAGATTTCCTTTTAAATCAATACCTTCCCAAAAGGTATCTACTCCCATAAGCAGCGCATGGGAAGCTTCAATAAAGCCATTTAATACCGTACCGGACTCACCATCTTCATACTGTACAAATAACGGACAGGCATATTGCTGACAGAGCGGACGAATTAATTGCGCCACTTGCTGCATTTGTTTGCGGGAAGTAAATAACACCAGCGATTTTCCCTGACCGGATAAGATTATATTGGCCAGTATCTCACCGATATTATTATTAAAACTGTAGCTGTCAGGAGAATCTATATCAGGTATTAAACATAAACAGGCGTTATCGTCATAGGCAAAAGGCGATGGTTTTAAACAGGTGTTTACGCGTGAATCCTGCATGGCTTCAGTTAATCCAATTTTATTAATAAAATAATCAAACTGTTCTTCAACTGTTAATGTGGCCGAAACCATAATCAGACTATCAAGATGCTGATATAATTTCTCCTGTAATGTATCCCCGATTTTAACCAGAGAAGAACAAATTGTTGATACCTGTCCATGACTATATTCCAACCAAATTATGCGGTCAGCAAGATTAATATCCTCCTCCATTATTAAAAAGGCCTGTTCTGATAATTCATGCAACAGCCGAACATAAGAGGCTAATTCCCCTTCTTCTTCCTTTCCGCTTAACTCTTCTTTTAATTTGTTTAACTGTTTTATAATCAAGCGATGATTACTTTGCCAATTCCGGTAAAATTCGAGTGTGGTCAGAAATTCTGGAATATCCAGTTCCATAGATTTTATTACGCGGGCATACTCCCCTTCTCCCGGTGGAAAACCGTTCAATTGGCTAAATATATTTTTGGTCAGGGCAATGCCTTTATCAATTAATAGTCCGGTTTCAACAGCCAGTGCCGCCCATTCCGGGTAACGACCTTTGATTAGTTGCAGATATCCTTTCTCGTAACGGGATGAATGGCTATATAAAGATTCCAGTGCCATCAATGTATCATCATAAGAAAAACGGCAGGATAATTTATCAAATGATTCCCGATCAAAGCTATGAGCTTCGTCAATAATTAAATATTTATACTCAGGCAAAATATTATTCTCAGCCATCAAATCAGAAAGCAGCAAGGCATGATTGGTGATTATCAAATTAGCTTTTTCCATTTGTCTTATCATGCGTAAACGAAAACATTTGTCCTGATAGCGGCAAAGATCTTTTCGGCAACTATGTCGGTCTGCTGATACAAAAGGCCAATGTTTCATTAAACTGCCCGGTAAGGACAGCTCTTTTCGATCACCGCTTTTGGTTTTTTCCGCCCAGAGCATGATGGCTTCAATAAACTGCTGTTCGGCTTCACTCAGTGCTTTGCGGCCACCCATTATACTGATATACTTATTCCAGCATAAGTAATTTTCCCGCCCTTTTGCTTCTACGGCAAGAAATTTATAAGCTAATAAATATTGCAGTGCAGGAATGTCTTTTTCAATAATTTGTTGTTGCAGGGCTTTGGTACGAGTTGATATTACTACCCGATGTCCTTCTTTGACCGACCACAAGACTGCCGGTAACAAATAAGCCAAAGTTTTACCTGTACCAGTTCCCGCCTCAGCCACTAAATACTCGTCATTTATAAAGCATTGGGCAACCTGATTAGACAATTCAAGCTGTTCTGCACGAAAATGATAGTTTTCAATAACCTGACTGATTCGGGATTCATCCATAAAAAAACTATTTATCTCACCGTTTATGCTTTTCATAATGAGTATATTCTCCCACACTGTGAACGCAGCTAAAAGGCTGCCACTACAAATCCCTTTAGAAAGGCATGGGACGGTTCGAGACTGCTGAAAAAGTCCTCTTTTGCGCGTCATTCTGAACGATAGTGAAGCAACCTCGTTGGCTTAATCCCAATATTCCAGCCATTAAAAGAGATCCTTCGTCGCCTGCAGCTCCTCAGGATGACATTTATGGTACTTTTTCAGTTATCTCGGACGGTTGTTTCCCAATAGTCTCGAACATCCCCTTACTTAACTATAGCCTGGCTTTGGTGATCAGATTTTTTTTACTCTGTTTTTCCACATTATACGCACCATCAATGTCAACATTATGGTCAATAAGATATTGATAGTAATTAGAGTGGTTTTCCGAGGCAAGTTTTACGGACAAACCACAACTGGAAGAAATTTCTCTCAGAGTTGGCATAATTATAAATTCTGCATTAATTTCTTTTAATAATTGCTCAGCTTTAAGAGCATGTGATGTAGAAATAAAGGTAAAAACAATATAATTATTAGTTTTTATTAAACTGTTATTCATTAAAAATACATTCCTTTTTACTGGTAAGATATTATCCCGGTATTGGCAAAAGTAGCTTTGCTGTCAGCAATAAGTTTTTCGCCGGCCCATATTTCTGCATGAGCAAATATTAAGCTCTTTCCAGATTTTAATACCCTTCCCCGTGCAATTATCAAGTCTCCCAGAGCAGCAGATGACAAAAATGCCGTTGAACAATCAACTGTTACTCCCCTTATTCCCAGACTCCGTACGGCATTGCCCATGGCAGCGTCTGCCAGCGACATAATTAAACCACCATGAATTAACCCCAGTGGATTAGTATGCTCCGCCCGGCTAGTTACCGTTACTTCAGCTGTTCCCAAACCAATTCTGCTTAAGGCAATACTTAGTGTCTGGTAATAGGGAGTTTCTCTAATCGAATTTTGTATGTACTGAAAGAGAATATCATCGATACCATCATTGATTGCGTTCATTTTTAATACCTTTCTTAAACCTGATACACATTATAGCATAAATCTTTATCAGCCTATATATTCGGTTTAATTATAACCAATCAAATTAATGAGAGTTTTGCATAATTAACTTTTCTTAAATTATCATGTTAACTTTTAAAATATCATCCTGAGCGTTAGCGAGCATCTATGGCGTTTATGAGACTCTTCGCTATCGCTCAGAGTGACAGTATTGAAGGATTTATTGAATTATGCAGACAACTCTCAAATAATACTAATCAATTGTTGATTTCAAGAATTATTCCCATTATATAACGCTCATAGGCATTTGATATCTTTGGAAAAATAGATTCAGAAAGGAGTTATTAAAATGAATGAAATAAGTAATCGAGTGATATTCGCTTCTTTAGCATTATTATTCATAATGATTATAGCCGTAGCAATCAGACAACCTGGACCGGCTAAAAACCCGTCACCACAAATTGATAGCCCTGAGCCTGAATGGTATGTGGTATTTTCGGTGAATAATCAAAAGGCGACTGCCTATACTGAAGCAGCCCAGGCACCCATATCATCAGGCGGCCAAGAATATGCTCTGGGAACAATTGCCGTTCATCCCCTGGTTCCCAGTCAATATGGCGGTGACCCGCGGGTACCCATGATTCCTTTTAATACTGAGATTATTTTATCCAGACCAATGACTATTCAGGGTAATGAATATGATACCCTGAAAGTTATTGATACCGGCGACATAAATTATCGGTTATGGGCTGAATATCCATACTGGATTGATGTGTTTCATGGTACAACCAATTACTACAGCAACAAAGCAGCCCTAAACTATGGCACTGATTTAATAGACTACTATTGGGTGGAGAAATGGCGATAATAAATAAAAAACCCCGAAAGGGGCTTTTTTAAGTTTAGCTTTCTATAACTTTTCATAGACGGCGAATAATTGCAGTGCCACTTCATCAAAGGGCTTGGCTCTTAATTCATCAGCCAACTCTTTAGCAGGTGAACGATCAGCTATTTCCAGAAATCCTTCCCAACTTAAGAAATCAAACGGTGTTACTTCCACTTCTTTAAAACCGTGGTGTTCAAACATTTTGGTTAATGATTCCGGGTCAAAATGATGCATATGAAGCATAGCCGGGAACATAGTGCCTTCAATACTTTCATGAATATGCTGTTCCACTTCACCATAGCGGGTAGGAGCAGTTATAAATACTCTGCCTCCCGGTTTGAGTACCCGGGCAAATTGTTCCACTATTTTCTCCGGTGCAAAAGTATGCTCCAAAACATCCAGACAATTTATGGCATTAAAATAATTATCCGGATAAGGCAGCGCATCAATACTGCCGACTGCAAAGGTAACTTCTTTGGAATCTCCGGATAATAAAGTTTGAGCAGAGGGGAATTCACATTCTACTTCTATTCCCCCTAATTCATCTTCAATCAGGTCAATTACCTGAGGAAATATAGTCTTTTCACCTTTTTTCATCATATTCGATAATGCCATGGCTCTTTCCAGGCGGGCATGACAGGCATCTATGGAATATACTGAAGCATACTGACTCATAACCAAAGTGGCAAATCCGGCACCACAACCAGCATCCAAAACCCTGCCTTCCAGTTCCTGAATTTTGGGATAAACATATTTAAGAAATGAGTATTCCCCTCCGGAGGAAAAGTTCTGCAGGGCTATTATCTCATTTAAAGTAAATAAATCCTGCTGACTCAATGAGGAACCTATTTCCTTACGAAACCAATTACGGAGTTCAACTTCATTATTTAATCTGCGGGTTATCTCATTCAAATCATCAGTACCGGTTTCAGCAATCAGTTTTTCCCGGTCGGCAGGAGTCATTACTTTCCACAAATACTCAATAAAAAATGGGAAACACACATTATTATGTACATTAAACAAAATCGCCTGATTGGGCATTTGATTGCGTAATTCTGAGGTACTCCGGTGAAAATCCAACAGGAAAGCTATGGCTTCATCATCATTACGGGAAAACATTTCTGTATAAGCACTGGCCAAGTTGTTACTGGCAGGAAGCAACTTCTCGTAAATAATGCGTACATCACTATCAATCCTGTCAAAATAAAAATCAAAAAACTCCTTTAATATCATTAAGGCAACCTCCAATTTCATTAATTCTATATTAAGCTGTTAATATTAATTACCGGTTATTAAATGTACTGCTAAATCATAATCGGATTCCTGTTTACTGGTTTCAAAGTCCCAGTTAATTTTAACCTGAATAGATGCTTCACCATCAATCAATTTAACCCGTGGGCTAATTAATACCCCGGAGGTATGATAACCCAAACGACTTTGACCTTCAAACACATAATCACGATAATAATATTTTACTGCCGGTTCGATTACTATACTATGCAGATTATCGGCTTCAACCAGTGAGTAGCTTATCAGGTTGCTAAAACTGGAACCATCAGCATTACAAAGCTGGTAAACATAATTTAATTCAAGGGGTTTTGCAGTCTGATATTCCTGGTTGATAAACACATAACCATTTTCCTGCTGAGTAGAAATATCCAGGATCCTTATAGGTATGATTGCAGATTTATCTGGACGAGTTTTAATACCAACATACGCCCGGGGACGGAAGTTTACCTCATCGGATGCTGAGGCCGAACATACCAGTTCAGGAGCTAAAACCAATTCCAGATGGTTAAATTCCAGGGGCAACTTGGCATGAAAAGTGACCGTCATGAAACTTTCCTTAACACTGATGGTTTTACTAATTTCTACCGGTATTATATTTGAATTTAATAAATGTAAATCAGCTTTAGCTGACAACATAGCAATAAAACCATCTTCAGTTTTTTCTACAGTGTCCAGATTATAATCCCGGGATGAAAACTCACCGACTGTTATTTCCTGTTCATCATTTACCATATACAGGTTGCAGCGCAACGAATTACGCCCTGTCTCACGCCTTCCACCTTCTGGATAAAACCGGGGAGAAATATCACTGTCAACTTCTGTAAATACCAGGGGACAAGAGTGGCGGTAAATCGAATTATAGGTTTTTAAACTTAAAACATCAGAACCCAACAAATCTTCAATTAAGTCTGTATAATTATCAGTTTGAGGATTCAATACCTGATGATATGAAACGCAACCGCCCTGACAATCAATGACTAATACTTGTTCGCTGTTCGTAAACAACACTTCATTTTTGCCATCAAAATCCCAGTCTCTGACCTGTATTTCCGGAGTTGTTTCAAGACCTGACTGCTGATTAAGTTTTTCCAACAGACGATAAGTTAACTCCAGATAAGCAATTCCCTGCATATCATAAAATGGTGATGAACCATAACTGGGATGTCGACTCGCCCATTTAGGATCTTCCTGGTAAACTAAATTTCTTACGCGATTAATCAGGTTATAATTATGAGCAATTTCAGGTAAGCGGTTTTTTAATATTTCCTCAATAAACAAATATCGCTCCGGTGACTCCAGCATGGACCTTTCAATTAATCCCTGCAGATACTTATATTCAGGAGAGATAATATCAGGATTAGTAAATAAATGCTTTTCAAAAGCATCCTGTCTATCTTCCACATCACGCAAACGGCACATTATACGGCGTAATCTTTCATCACCAAAGGTTACTCCTCTGATTCCACGCTTGGCAGTCCAATTTTCCCATTCCGGATAACTATGACTGGAACTGACCGGGTAGGTATCTAAAAAACCATATTGTTTCAAATAATCGCTTAATCCGGTAAACCTCAAATCAGTATCACGATCGACCAGTCGAAAAAACTCCATTAACCACTCATGATCTCCGTCCGGGTCTTTGCTCCATTGGCCAAACTTTTCAGCATCTTCAAAAATAATTAGAATTGGTTCCCGATCCTCACCAAAATTACGAATAGTTTCATAAGCTCTTTGCAAAGCATCTTTAATATAGAAATAATAATGGGAAGGTTTAATTCTAACTTTGTCATCCAAAGTAAAGCTATGACGCTTTAACAATTGATAACGAAACTGGCTATGTACTGGAAAACTGAAAAACTCCTGCCCGCCAATCTCGTCACGCAATCCGAAAAAAAGCATCTCCTGAGGTATATGACTGATAGTCGTTTTGGAAAAAGGATCTTTAAATCCAAAATGTTTAAGGCAAAAATCATACTCTGAACCTGGATAGGCAAAGTGAGACTCATAAAATGTTTCTGCATCCAGATACACAATGGGAGGTGCCTTTAACAGGCCGGCAGCATGAATAATACGGTGCAATGTCATTTCCCCACATTCACGCTCTACCAGATGAATACCCTGCCATTGACCGGCATTTATGCCTACCAGCTTTGACAATAATGCATCATATTGAGCAAGTTGATATAGATAATCATCATTACGGGAAGATAATTGAATAAAAGATTCGTCGGCCAAACCACCAATAAAACCAATATTAGCACTGCTGCCCAGTTCTTTTAACTGATTTATATACTCTGGTTTTTGATCCTGCATCCAATAAAGAAAGGGACCGGAAAAATGTAAATTTATAAAAAAATCATTTAAACCAACCGCCTCATTCAAAAGCCTGAGCCAGGGAATATAAGAATTACGAAAAGCTTCTTCCCTGGTGCGATATAATTGAAAATGAGGCTGATGAAAATGAGGGCAAAAAGCAATATGCCCTTTCATAAAGCACCTCCATAATTAAAGACAACTAAAAAAGTCATCTTCATATTGAATTCGATTTAACCATTCCGAAAAAATCTCGTCAAATGAATCGTTTTGCAAACTATTGCTTATTCTGAGTAACTTGGCATAATGCTCAAAAAACCTTTTCATGGCATAATCCCGGGTTAAGTTATTACTTACCATAAACAACCAGTCACTGCTCTGAATGAGCATTAATTCCTTTAAAGCCTGAGATAAAGCTACATCGGCCAACTCCTGGCTGTATGTACGGGATTTTAACGCTTCAAATTCTTGCCCGGATTGTCTTATTATATCCCACATCCAGGCAGTTTCAGTATTTTCCCAGACATAATGCTTGCCGCCCATTCCCCAGGAAGATTCAAATACCTGTGCTTCATGCCTGCCCTTTCCGACCTGAGTGGGTAAAACCAATTCCAGACTGGGGTTATCACTAATACAACGAATGACTGCTTCCAGCCAGTCAACACCTTCCCACCACCAATGTCCAAATAACTCAGTATCATAACAGCCAACTATTAATGGTGATGCGAAACCTAATTTAGCAGCATTTTTAGCGGTATTAATCAGGCTATTTACAAAATGCCAGGACTGCTGCCTTATTTTTAACTGCGCTTCTTCCGGGTTGTATAATTGCTTTTTATCCATTGCCTGATTGCGATCAGTAACCTTCCAATACTTAAAACCGGAACGCATGGAGTGTTTATGAAACTCACGGTAATTTTCGTCCCCCGGGTATCCATAATCAGCTGACCATACCTGATGACTGACCATAGCATTACGGCCAAATACGGTTATCTGATTATCTCTTAAAGAGTATGGCCGGTAGGTACTAAGCCCCGTGGAAGCAAAAGTTTCAATCTCGAATTCTTCATCAGTAAAGCCGTGGCTGGCTATACCAATTGGTTTTCCCCCTTCAATAGCATGACTGTCAACAAAAAAATAATTAAATCCATTTTTAATTAAAATGTCTTCCAAACCTTTGAAGTAACCGCATTCAGGTAACCAGAACCCCTCCGGCTCGCGGTCAAACACAATTTTGTATAATTCCTTTCCCCAATATACCTGGGTTTCCAATCCGGCTTGATCCAATAAAGGCAGGTAGGCATGGGTTGCTGCGGTAGTAATAATTTCAATTCGCCCCTGGTTTTGCAATTGTTTTAAGACCTGAATAATATCACGCTCAAATTCAATTTCAAAATCACGACGAATATCGCGATAATAGGTTCGATAATATGCTGCCAGACGGGCATACTCACTTTCACCGGCAGACAAAAAATAACGCTCATCAGCACTGGCCATACTCTCGCGTTCCAGCAAGTATTCAACAAATTCATGTTTAATATATTTGGAATTTAGTTGTTCCAAAAGCACCGGGGTAAAACTGAAGGTTAATGGTGCATTTATTCCTTCATCATTAAGTTTTATCAGACTATTCAATAATGGTATGTAAGTTTCAGCCATAGCTTCAAACAGCCATACTTCCCCAAAAGGCCATCTGCCCTGCCTTTTCACATAAGGAATATGGCTGTGCAGCATTAATAATATTCTTCCATTCACCCTGCTACACATCCCTTATCGAGGTGTAATACCAATTATTTCGCTCAGATAATAATCTTTGCTTCTCTCTCTATATTTTTGATTACTTCGTTATAAACTTCTATGGTTGCACTGGCAATAACTTCCCAACTGTATACAGATTTCACCGTCTGGTAACCGTTATCCTGCAAATCAGCAGCTAATTTTTCATCAGTCAGCAAATAAATTATCGCGGCAGCCAATTCTTCCTCCGAACCGGGTGATACTTTCAGACCATTTACTCCATCAGAAACAATTTCAGCTAATCCGCCTACATTACCAACAATTACCGGTGTATTGGTAGCCATTGCTTCGAGAGCTACGATGCCAAATGGTTCGTACAGACTGGGGAACACTGCTACTTTAGCCCGATTATATACATAGTTGCGATCTTCCTTGGCGATAAATCCGGTAAAATAGACTTTATCGGCAATACCCTTTTCGCGGGCCAATTTCTCTAAAATGACTTTCTGCGGACCCCGACCGCCAATATAAAGTTTTGCCTGAGGTACAGCTTTTAAAACATCCGGGAAACAATTAACTAATTGCCAGACACCTTTTTCAGGCACTAACCGTCCTATAAAAAATACTACCTGTTCGTTATCACCAATATCAAATCTTGGTTTATCTGGCAGTGATGTAAACAGATTCGGGTCAACCCCGTTTGGTATTATTCTCAGATCCTCACGAGGGCGGCCAAATAAATTACATACTTCATCCTGCATATATTGACTGCAACAAATTACCCGGGATGAATCCAGGGCAAGGTTTTTTTCTATTTCATTGATTTCGATTTGCATACGATTATGCAGACCTAGATTTCTGCCATGTTCAGTTGCATGAATGGTAGTCACAAGGGGTATCTCAAAAATCTTGGCTACTGATCTGCCAGCATAAGCAACCAACCAGTCATGGGCATGGACTACATCAAAACCTCCAACCTGGGAATTAATATTGATTGCCTTACGAATGGCTTCACTGTTAAAGGTGAAAGTCCAGGACTTAAAGTCCTCTCCTTCTTTTAGCGGTATGCCTACGCGGTGAATGTTAACCCCATTTTCGTTTTCATATCCCGATAAATTTTCAATCCCGGGGGTAATAATATGTACTGTAATACCCTGTTGAGCCAGGAATCGGCTAAGATCAAAAACATGTTGCCCTAAACCCCCCACCATATGAGGTGGGTATTCCCAGCTAAACAATAATACCTTCACAGACATTCGCCTCATTCATTGTTATATTTTTAACCATATTACCAGATTAAGATTCCTATTGTAAGGTTTTTTACTTATAATGTTCTATATGTTTAGCTAACTAAATCAGTAAGCCAAATATTGTGCAAATAATCAAGGGGGTCTAATTGAATGAACGCTGTACCTGAAAATATGCAAGTCCGTAAATCCATTATCAAGGATCCGGCTTTAGCGGAATACGGATATCGCAAACTTGAATGGGTTAGTCAGAATATGTCGGTCTTAAACATTCTGCGGGAAGAATTTATTCAGACTAAACCGCTGGCAGGAAAAACCATTGCCTGCTGTCTGCATCTGGAAGCTAAAACCGGTTATCTGCTGCAAACTCTTAAAGCTGCCGGTGCAGATGTAGTTGCCTGTGCCAGTAATCCTTTATCTACACAGGATGATGTAGTTGCTGCATTGGTTGACTCGGGCATAACGGTATATGCAATACACGGCGAATCACCTGAAGAATATCATAAATTCCTGGAGATGACCCTTGATACCATGCCGGATGCAATTATTGATGATGGTGCTGATGTTGTAACCATGCTACATAAAGCCCGTGTCGACCAGGCTCGTAAGATAATTGGAGGTTGTGAGGAAACTACTACCGGAATCGTGCGCCTTAAATCCATGGATGCAGATGGCTCTCTGCTGTTTCCAATGATGGCAGTTAATGATGCGTATATGAAATACTTGTTCGATAATCGTTATGGAACCGGTCAATCCGTATGGGACAGCATAAATCGTACTACTAACCTGGTGGTAGCCGGAAAGTATGTAGTGGTAGTTGGTTATGGATGGTGCGGAAAAGGAGTTTCGATGAGAGCTCTGGGTATGGGAGCCAAAGTAATAATTACCGAAATTGATCCGATTAAAGCCAATGAAGCTGTAATGGATGGGTTTCAGGTTATGCCTATGAGCCAGGCTGCTAAATTAGGTGATATATTTATAACCGTTACCGGAAATGTAAATGTTATTCGCGGCGAGCATTTTAAATTAATGAAGGATAATGCCATAATGGCAAATGCCGGTCATTTTGATGTGGAAATCAGTAAAGGTGACTTAAATGCTCTGGCGGTAAGTAACAGGCTGCTGAAAAACAACATAGAAGAATTTGTAATGGAAGATGGACGCAAGCTTTACCTGCTGGCTGAAGGCCGTCTGGTAAATCTGGCTGCTGGCGACGGTCATCCGGCAGAAGTTATGGATCTCAGCTTTTCTCTGCAGGCCCTGTCTTTGATTTATGTTATTAAAAATCGTGATAAACTGGAAAACCATGTTTATAATGTACCGGCTGAAATTGACCAGCGGGTTGCCCGCTTAAAATTACAGTCAATGAATATATCCATAGATGATTTAACTGATGAACAAAAAGAATATCTGGATAATTGGGATACCAATCTTTAAATTAACATAACGCTTACTGTATAAACTAACCGCCTTATTCAAATAATAATAGCAATTATTTTTAATAAGGCGGTATTATTATGCATTCATCAGCAAAGCGATATATTTGGGTGTTTTTCAGTTTTTTCCTTATGATAATGATAGTATCTTATATAGCCCATCAGTTAACATCTCAACAACCCGCTAAACCATTGCCATCTGCAGAGGTTGATATAAATAAGTCCAAATATGTTACTATACGTGATACCAATGGAACAACCATTCTGGAAACCGGCATTCCGGTTTCAGTTGATGACGAATATATAAGTGCAGAAAATCAGCATTATGTAATATTAAAAGTAGAGGGCAATACCGCCGTCGCTGGAATTAAATCTCAAAACACCAATAAAGAAAACATAAACGTTATACCGTCTGCCAATCTTTTGTTTCCTGATAATGTCAGAATAAATACATCCAATATATCGGTGGCCATCTATCATACCCATAATGATGAATGCTACCGACTAACCTCCGGAATAAATACAAGAGTTCCCGATGGAGATATTATTAAAGTTGGCACTGCTCTGGCCAAAGATTTAAATGACCATGGTATAGTTGCTGTGCATCAGAACAACAACCATGGCCCGCACGATATAAATGCCTACAGTCGCTCGCGACGCACCGCGGTGCAATTATTAAAAGCAACTCCTGACGCCATATTTGACATTCACCGTGATTCAGCCCCTGCTGCCACTTATTTAACCCAGATAAATGGTATTGAAACTGCCCGTATTATGATTGTTCTGGGCAGATCCAATCCGGCTATGAGCACCAACCTTGAATTTGCCCGCCGGATTAAGGACGAAGCTGATACACTTTACCCCGGTCTGATGAGGGGTATATATATGGGTCGCGGTGATTATAACCAGGATTTGTATGCCCGCGCACTGATATTTGAAATTGGTAGCGAAGAGATTTCACTTAATGTTGCTGATAAAGCTGCCGGTTGCCTGGCAGATGTTATTATTGCGGTTTTCGGCAAACGATAATTTTATTGGTATGCCAATACTCCCCTATAAATAGCAGCGTCGTTGCATCTGCAACTGCCATTCTTATTTTTCCAACCGGATCATTTTTAACTTTACTTACTAATTCTGACCTGTAGATGATAATATTATTATTATTATATCTACAATGATTTGTTGGGGGAAATAACTATTAATAAACTGGAGAATAAATGGCGGGCTCTAATTATAATTTGTTTGGGAATATTTATGTCTACGCTGGACGGAAGTATTCTAAATATAGCTAACCCAACAATTGCAGATAACTTTAAAGTTACTATAGATTCAGTTCAATGGATAGTTACGATATATATGCTGGTAATTACGGCTACCCTTATGTTCTGGGGCAAACTGGGTGACCAGATTGGCAGCGAACGCCTGTATTCACTTGGCTTTCTATTATTTGCCATCGGTTCATTAGCCTGCAGTTTATCATTTACACTGATATTATTAATAATTGCCCGTGCATTTCAGGCTCTGGGTGCAAGTATGATGATGGCCACCGGAATTGGCATAGTTTTCAATTCCTTTCCACCGGGTGAACGGGGTAAAGCTCTTGGATTTACCGGCAGCATGGTTGGTATTGGCAATATGACCGGACCCGGTTTAGGTGGTTTGCTGGTTGCTGCCTGGGGTTGGAAAAGCATATTTCTAATTAATGTCCCCATTGGTTTAACCGGATATTTACTGGCTTCAAAATATCTCCCCTCACAACCTTCTTCTAAAACAACTCCGGATTTTGATATACCGGGAACCATAACCTTTGCTCTATTTGCATTTACTCTGGTCATATCTCTGGCATCAGGGATAAAACCAGTACTATTGGGTATTTCAATCACCTTATTTGCATTATTTATCTGGCTTGAGAAGAAAAATGAAAAGCCCATGCTGGATTTTGCCCTGTTCAAAGAAAAGAGTTTTACTTATGGAAACATAATGGGCCTGTTTGCTTACAGCACCCAAACATTTGTTGCTTTCTTATTACCATTTTATTTTGAAAATATATTGCACTACTCCCCTACTGTCTCCGGATTAATGATGACCATACCACCATTATCCATGGCGATAAGTGCTCCTTTGGCCGGTAACCTGTCTGATAAAATTGGCCCGACTCGTCTTACCACTGCGTCATTCATTTTAATGATTATGGCCTTTCTTTCCCTGTCAAGCCTGGATCAGCAGGTAAATCTGCCCCTGATAATAACCGGACTGCTCCTGCTGGGAGTCGGTAATGGATGTTTTGGCTCTCCAAATAATAGTGCTATAATGGCCTCGATTCCCTCTAACAAAACCGGTTATACCGGCGGGTTTATTTCAACCATCAGAAACTTCTCCTTTTCACTGGGAGTGGCTGTATCAGTTGCCACCTTCACTGGCGTTCTCAACTATAACTCTCCCCGCCTGGGATATATAGCTGCATACATTACAGCCCATCATCTGGTATTCTGCCTGGCAGCTGCACTGGCTGCCTGCGGTCTGATATTCTCTCTGCTCAGCACTCAATATCGTAAACCAACTGCAAATAAAGCTGATTAACAAGACAATACCTAAAACATTCTTGATTTATTCATTTCCAGAGTTTATAATAGCTATTGTTGAATAACACGGGCCATTAGCTCAATCAGGCAGAGCAGCTGACTCTTAATCAGAAGGTTACAGGTTCGATTCCTGTATGGCCCACCATAAAAAATTAAGTAACCGCGCAGGTTTGCGCGGTTTTGGTTTTTCTGTAGATTTTAAGGTTTTGGGTATTTGGTGCCCATTTGGTGCCATAGGTTTTTAGTCTTTAAGACAGCATCTAATCCTAAGGTTTAACAAACACAAATAAGTATTCATGCGCAATAAGCAGGAAATTATACTCAATGCTACGATTATACCAAAAACCAGTTGCCTTACAGTTATGTTGCTCTTTTATTATGATTTCCTTTAAGGTGAACCCTGCATTAACAAATACCTGCATAACATTGAATCCTAGCGGGATTATGTTCTTTTTCCGTCTGGTATCACCAATCAAAATGGCACAGAATCTATTTTTTTTGAGAACTCGTATAGATTCGCTGGCCACCTTTTGCATTTCAATAATAAACTCATCTATGTCGTAATGAGATAAATCTCCGTCAATGTCTTCACTATATTTTATTATGTTGCTGTACGGCGGATGAGTACATATCAGATCAATACTCTCACTTTTAATAAAATTCAGATTCCTGGCATCCCCCTGGCGAATAATAACTCCTGTACTGCCTTCTCTTTAGAAATTGGTATTATTCCTGGCCAAATCTAGAGCACTGGGGTTAATATCAATACCAATACCTCTCCGCTTTAAAAGCCTGGTTTCAACAAGAGTGGTACCACTCCCTACAAACTGGTCTAATACAACGTCTCCCTCTGCGGAATAACGCTGTATTATATTTCTCGGAATATATGGAGACCAATTACCACGATAATTCCCTTTATGTGTTGCCCAATTGCCCCTATCCGGAAAACTCCAAATGGACTAATCTGCTATATTTCATGATCAGTTCTCTGGTTCGCATGATTATTATGTAAAGGATATGAAAATATATTTTTGAATGAAAGCTCCTTAAGCCATAAATTTTCACTTATAAGATTAGAAAATGCTTGTTCGGCATTTTCCCCAGATGCAAATCCTATTACTTGTAAGTTTTCAACAATATCTCTATCATCTCCAAATAAATTGGGCTGGTATGTAATACCTTCAGAAGTAAGAAAAATAAATTCCCTCATTCTATCCATAACTTTTTGTACACTCCATTCCCTTCGAATTTTACCAGTCCCAGATCTCTTAATTCCTGCAACTGTTGCCGTATTTTTGCTTCCATGTTATTGTTTTTTGGATATTGTTTTTGAAGGTATGGTACGATTGAGGCAAAATCTTTTGTTGTAAATACTTGCTTATCAATAAAGCCGAGTGCAGTAAACAGCGCTTTTTTCCATCCGGTTAAGTTTTTTGTAATACTTGAAACATCTTTATCGAAGAAATCTTCTATACCTTCCTCGTCATTCAGGTGTAGCTTTGGTAAAACCAAGTCAGGTTGTTTAGGTATAGATTCAATTATTTTTTGAATGTATTGAATATGCTCAAATTTTAGCTTTCCAGATAATTCTGAATTACACAATCTAGAGTAGTCTTCACAAACATCTTTTAACAACGATAATTCATCTAAAAAAACCCCATACTCAAAATTTCTTTTAAACCCCGAATGTGTCAAATTTGCGGAAGTAATTATAGCTTGTTTGTCATCAAATATATAAATTTTTGCATGCAATCTTTGGTAATTATACACTGCACCTCCATTCCGTAAAATGGTTCCTAGTGCGTTTATATCAGAAGATTTTTTGTAAAAACTCATAAGATTAACATTTGTAATAAGAGAAATGCTGCAATCAGTGTGAATATTTTCATAAATTCGATTAACCATATCGTATTTGATAAAAGGTGAACATAATTTAATATTGCTCTTTGCCGAGCCAACCAAGTTAAGAAATTCATTATATATAGGGCTATTTAGAATCCGCATTTTTTAAACAACTCCTATTAACGGTAGGCTTCTCCAAACCGATATAACAATAGCATCTAATCCATTTTCTACTTTAACACTTATATCCTCAAGGTTTTCAAAACATTTTATTTAGCTTCAAGAAGTTGGCTGTCATAGTATTGCAGTATTCGTTATCTATCCCCCACCGCCACCGTCCGATAATAGAGGATTATGTAGCCCTTCGGGTTCGCTGCGCCTACATAATCTCTATTATCCGAAGGTGGCTACCCCGCTTCAGGCCATGCCCGTCCACCGGTACCCTTTCGGCTGGCACCGGGGATGGATGTGCCAGCCAAAGGCCAGGCATCGCCGCCCGCTCGTACCGGCTGCACTTCGTTCCGCTCTCGGTACCAGCTCCCCGTCGATAGTCTTGTGCGGTACTGATTTAATCATCCCTGTTATGTTTTATCCGACCCCTGCCTGAGGCAGGGAGCTGCTACGGCAGCTAAAGAATATCTATCTGACCGGGGCAGCTCCTCCGTACTGCTGCGCACCCTCCGGAACTTGCCCCTGGCCCACTTCAGGTCCAGGGTTCCAGGCTGCCCGATCGGCGCGCTCCTGCGAACGCTGCACGATTATGAGTCGCAGATGAGCGCGGCCCTCTCCCCTGCACCTTTCGTTCGGTGGCCGTGATACCCTGCCCGTCGCTAACGCGGATACGTGCCTGGATCCGAAGGAGCTCAGGCACTATGGGCAGCGTGTCCTCGCTGATAGCTCTCTTATTGAGCCTCGCGGAGCGATTATATTCCTCGCCGGACGGGCATCTTTGCGCCCGTCCCGCCTTCGTCGGGACCTGCTTACGGATTCCGGCGGACCAGCTCCCGCTGTACATCGGCCTGCAAATTGGCACCGGAACGCTGCATTTCACTTTCGGATTGTTCCTCGGCATCACCGGTGAACAGGAATGAATTATAACCAAACTGAACTCTGCTTACGATTGACCAGTTATTCAAATCTTCATAAGATGTCTCGCAGGGAGCAATAAAACTTATCTTTAGCCCGTCCTTGTCAAGGATACTCATATCGGCTTTGCCTGAAATGATCTTTAAGCCTTTTGATTTTACAACGTTCAAAACATCTTCAAATGACCTGGTTGTGGTCGTAACTCTGGGCATATATATATTAACAATTTCAAAGCTTCTGATAACATTATCCATCCCGCCAATATGATCTTCATGGGGATGGGTAGCTATCAGGTAGTCAATTCTTTTAATTCCCAGGCTGTTAAGATAAGCAACTACGGATGGCCCGGCTTCGTTCGTGCCGGCATCAATCAGCATGATCTGCCCGTTAGGCAGCTGCAGCAGTTCAGCATCACCCTGGCCAACGTCTATGTAATGCATAATCAGTTTTCCGGATTCCCATGTTTCAGCCGTGCTCACCGATGGTGTGGTTAAGACCTGTGCATTATCAATATTTTTTGTGACTGTCGCTTTATGAACAGCAGGTTTTCCACATCCCGCCATAAACAGGATCAAGATTGTAATTATAACGAGAAATGGCCTGCTGGTTATTTTACGCAAGTATTTTCCTCCTGGTCCTCGAACATATCTTTGGCAGTTCTTCGTATCTTAGGAATTAACTTCGATTTAACTTACCAATTTCCTGCAAATAAAAGGTAAATCAGCAAAAGCAGCTAATTATATAAACATATTCTGGTATAAGGTAAATTGTATTAAGAAACCGGAAGAGTGAATTTTATTACCAGCTGGGGATTGCATTTTTTGAAAATAGCCCCTCATAGGCAAATAGTATTATTTATTAAAATGGATATAATCAGTATTGGCGCTGGCAATAAGCTTGTTTTCACGGTTACGGGCTTCAGCATACATATGGGTAACCGTCCGGCCGGAAGTAATTACGCTGGCTTTTACAATCAGCTCATCTCCGGCAAATATTGGTCGATGATAACTGGTATGTATATACAGGGTAGTAGTTAAACTCTTCATAACCGCATGGCTCAAAGGGCCAAACACATTATCAAATGCAGCAGTAATATAACCGCCCTGCATCGACCCGGCCGGGTTTAAGTATGATTCCAATACCGGGAAACCTACTGTCAAACTTTTACCCGGTACATATTCAATCATCCTGCCTTGCATGGATAAAAAACAAGCGGGTGCTGTGCCTATATCACTCATGGTTTTTTCATCTATATTGGCATTTTTTGAACCTTCATAAGCATTCATTCAGAGGCCTCCTATGTTGCAACATAATTGCTAATACTATAGTTAATTGCTTTCTTCAAATTTTAGTAAACTCCTTTTTATAATTTGAACAATGATTACCTTGCCTTAATTAATTTTCAGATGGTCTGCTTTACACTCTCTATTTGTTATATGCAATATTTAATATCCAATCTATAAAATTTAAATTTTGGAAAGACTAAAATATAATTGGAGGTGGATGAAAACATGGATCAAAAGCTGATAGCCTTTTTCAAATCACTGGATCGCTCCTTTTTTATAGACAATGAATTTAAAGAATATGCTTATCTGGACAGGCCCTTGCCAATTGGTTATGAACAGACGATCTCACAACCCAGCCTGGTTTTGGAAATGACCGACCGGTTAGCCCTGGATAAAAATTGTCGGGTCCTGGAAATAGGAACCGGCTCCGGTTTTCAGACTGCATTATTAGCTGAGTTTTCAGGAAATGTTTATACTGTTGAAAGGATAAGGGAGTTAGCTGAAAGTGCCCGTAATAAGCTGGAACAGTTGGGATATAGGAATATTTGCTATCGAATTGATGATGGAAGTGCAGGTTGGAAAGAACATGCTCCCTATGACAGGATAATTGTTACCGCAGCCGCCGAAATAATACCCGAAACATTGATTAATCAACTGGCTACAGGCGGAATTATGATAGTTCCAGTAGGTCCCCGGGGTATGCAGCAGTTAAAATTAATTACCCGGGATTTTGAAGGCAAATTGAATATTGAAACCATCGGGGAAGTTGCTTTTGTCGAGATGAAAGGCAAATATGGCTGGACAGATTGAAAAATAAGCTAATATTATTAAGTCCACTTTAGTAAATCTAAAACAAGGAGCGGAAACGCCTAACCCCGAGGGTTATTTGTATTAAGTTGAAGATGAAAATAACGGATTTGTCACTTGAAACTGCACGGGCGCGGATTTCCCTCGAGATTGTGGATGTGCTTCTACCAAGCTTTAAAGCAATTTGCCTGATCGAAACCCGTTCTTTATGTAAACGTTCAATGTGTAGGCGCTCTTCGTCTGTTAGATGTTTATTCTCAGGCATTATACACACTCCTGATCGTCCCGCAAGGCATTAATACCTCATATATGGGACAATCATAAGAAGATTTTATTTGCAAGACAAAATGCAACCTTTACTTTGTAAGATTAAACGCAACCCTTTTCTCCTGGCAGGGTCGCATTTACTTTGTCTATTTACTAGAGGTAATACCACTTCATTGAGATATAATATCCTCTTTACACAGACATCTACATATGATATAATATTTTACCAAACAGAAGCAGGCATACAGAACTTTCAATTTACATGGTGTTTCTGTGAAGATTATAAAAATAAAACATATAAGGCGCTGAATCGCAAAAGCGAACGGGAGAACCATTTTTGGGGTGAATCCTATATTACAGGTAGGGTTTGTTATCTCTTTCGACCCGAATCCGTCAGCTAATCTCGTAAGCGTTGTTGGGAAAGAGCATCATTATTAAGCAAAATAAACGGCTGCAGTAATGCTCTGTAGCCGTTACTCTATTATATACATAACCCTATGTGATGTAATCTCCAGTTATATAAATAACTGTCTTTTCATTTCTTTTCCTAAACAATTTGCTTGTATTTCAATACCATCAGGCTGAATTTTGTAAATTCCCGCTCGCCTTTGCTGAAATAATCAGGAAAGGTGGTTAATAATGAATAACTATTATCAGAATATACCTCTGTACAAATATGTTACACCGGAGGAATGGAATGACTGGCACTGGCAGTTGGCCAATCGCATTACCCGCATTGATCAGTTGGAACAAGTTATCAAACTGAGCCCGGCGGAAAAGAAAAATATCAGTCAGGGGTTGCAATCACTGCGCATGGCAATTACCCCTTATTATGCCAGCTTAATAGATCCTGACAATGCCGATTGTCCAGTACGTAAACAGGCAGTACCCAGTACACTGGAAACCCATGTTGATCTGTTGGAGAGCAGTGATCCTCTGCATGAAGAAATGGATTCCCCAGTTCCTGGGTTAACCCATCGCTACCCTGATCGAGTATTGTTGCTGGTTACTGATCAATGTTCCATGTATTGCCGTCATTGTACCCGGCGCCGTTTTGCTGGTCAAACTGACCAGTCCCTGTCAATTGAACAGATCAAAAAAGCTGTGCGCTATATAAAACAGCATCATGAAATACGTGACGTGCTGATCTCCGGAGGTGACCCTTTCTGTTTGCCGGATCAGCGACTGGAGTATATTATTGCCAGTCTAAGGGAAATAGAGCATGTGGAGATAATCCGTATCGGTACCCGCACTCCGGTGGTTATGCCGCAAAGAATTACCGAAGAGTTATGTGCCATGCTGAAGAAATATCAACCCCTCTGGATAAATATTCATTTTAATCATCCCCAGGAAATAACACCGCAAGCCCAGGCAGCCTGTGCTAAGCTGGCTGATGCCGGTATCCCGCTTGGTAACCAGACAGTACTTTTAAGAGATGTCAATGATTGCCCCTATGTGATGAAGAAACTGATGCAACAATTACTGCAAATGCGGGTACGCCCCTATTACCTTTATCAGTGCGATCTGTCGGAAGGCATTGAGCATTTCCGAACCCCGGTGTCACGCGGCATTGAGATCATCGAAATGCTGCGCGGACATACCTCAGGTATGGCTGTGCCTGTTTTCGTAGTGGATGCCCCAGGAGGTGGAGGAAAAATCCCGGTTGGTCCTCAGTATATGATCTCAAATTCTTCAGAGAAAACCATCCTACGTAATTATGAAGGTGTAATCTGTACCTATGCCGAGCCTGGGGATAAAAGCCACGACTGTAAGGGATGTGGTATCTGTGAGGATTTCCCGGTTTATGAGTACCGAGGTTTGGAACAGTTATACCGCGAAGAAAGAATGTCGCTTATACCCCGCAGCAATGTGCGCATGAAAAGGAGAGTTAAAGTTATTGAATCCAAACAAGTCTAAGCAATCCAATGATTATCAAACTATTGCCGATATCAAGGTGTACTGGGATTGGTCAAATCAGCGTTTAAAAATACTTGACTATTACAGCTTAAACAACATTAACCTGCTGCAAGTTGTAGAGCTGGCAACTACTGCCGGGTTAGGTAAAATTATTGCCTGGGCTCCGATTGCCAAGGGAAATGTACTGCTGTCGCAGGGCTTTGAGCAGGAAGGACTCATTCCCGGTTTTTTTGCTGGTCAGGATGCTGGTTGCTACTCTTATTATATCACCCCCCGACGCAGTGTATCTGCTCATAAATATGATGGCATATACCTGGCAGAAGATAGCCACGAAGTAAATCAACCATTTACCAGGCGAGCTATAGCAACTTTTGATTATCTGGTCAGAGATGCCCGGCCGTCCGATGTCTCCGATATGTCCAAGCTTTTCAGTAATATATTCTCTACCTACCCCACACCAGTTTTTGAGCCTGATTATCTACTCGCTAATATGCGATCACAGCAATTATTATACAAACTTGCCTTGACCGGCAACAAAGTAATCGGTATAGCAGCAGCCGATATGGATGGCATTAATCGCAATGTGGAAATGACTGATTGTGCAACCGATCCGCAATACCGCGGGCAGGGCATACTGAATCGTTTGTTGTGTGATTTGGAAGCTGATCTTTACATGCAAGGTTTTAGCTGTCTGTATACCCTTTGCCGGGCTACACAGCCAGCCGTCAACAAGGCCTTCCTTCGGCTGGGGTATAAGTTCACCGGCCGCCTGATAAATAACTGCAACATCTGCGGAGGCTATGAGGACATGAATCTGCTGGTTAAGCACCGAGCCTGAGCAAGCCTATTTCTTTCCCCGCTATCATACCGTTATAGAGAATTACCAGATTATACTCCTTATATATTTACTTTTTCGTAGGCAGGATATTATTATAAAGTCTCACTTTAGAGTAATTGTTAGATGTAAATACAAAGACAAGCTGGATTTGTATCGAAATAAAACAGTCATTTCTACAAAATTTCCAGGGGCAGCTCCGGATATTCTGCTATTTTGAATTCACTATAATACTCTGGTTTATTACAATTAAGTATTAACACCATTAAAGGCGGCTTTTAATATTTCCAGGACATCCTGATATTTAAGGATTTTAAATGCACCTAGTTCCCTGCTTGATACTGCATTTTGAGCCATTTCTTCCAGGTGGTTATTTTCAACGCCGATTTCTTTCAAATTGCCAGCCAGACCCAATGATCTAAAAAATGCTGCCGTTTGTTTAATCCCTGTGCGGGCGGCATCCATATCGTCCTTTTCTGCTACGCCCCATACCTCACGGGCATATTCAGCCAGGCGGACTGCGGTTTGTTCATCCAGAACATGACTCATCCAGTAAGGGGTGAGAATAGCCAATCCCAGACCATGTGTAATATCGTATCGGGCACTAAGTTCATGTTCTATATCATGAGTTGCCCAATCAGTGCGTTTGCCGGACGACAATAATCCATTAAGCGCCAGACAGCCGGTCCACATCAAATTGGCGCGGGCTTCATAGTTATTTGGTTCTGTCATGGCTATTGGTGCGTAATGAATACAGGTTTTAAGCATGGCTTCTGCCATGCGGTCCTGAATAAAAGTTCCCGGTGTAGGGCTGAAATACTGCTCAAATACATGGCTCATTATATCTGCAATCCCGGCGGCTGTCTGTTCAGGCGGAACTGTAAAGGTGTATTCCGGGTCCAGTATGGAGAATCGGGGAATCAGATAACTACTGCCGGTGCCTTTTTTTTGCATGGTCGCTTCATTACTGATTACCGCATTACCATTCATCTCTGAACCGGTGGCTGCCAGCGTAAGGATTGTACCCAACGGCAAAGCCTCATTAATCCTGGCTTTGCGCGTAAAAAAGTCCCAGGTATCGCCTTCATATTTAGCACCAGCAGCGATTGTTTTGGCACAGTCAATACTACTGCCCCCTCCAACTGCCAATACCAGCTGGATATTATTATCTTTACAAATGGCAACTCCATCACGAACACTGCTAATGCGCGGATTAGGTTGAACACCGGAGAGTTCCTTATAATCAATTTCATTATCATTAAAGACTTGTACTACCTGATCATAAAGTCCATTACGTTTTATACTGCCGCCTCCATAGACCATTAACACTCTGGTTCCATATTGCAATATTTCTTTACCCAGTTCTTCGATTTTACCTTTACCGAAATGAATACGGGAAGGAAATTGAAGATTAAAATTTAACATCTTTACACATCCTGTCATTAGATTTTAATTCTACTATACCCCTGTTTTCAGGTTAATTAATATAAATATAATAAAATAGATTATTATAAGACATGGATTTCACTTTCATGCAAAATATATACTATAATAAGCAGGAAATACCTTTTTATTGTAGAATGATATTATGGTTTCGCTTCTTTTATTATTTATTAAATTGCTAAACATAATAATATTGGGATATTAATTGAGTTCTTTAATCTTTTTAATAAATATATTTTAGTCAGTTTTTTTCCTGGTGATTTTCTGCCATATTAATAATTCCATGCGCGATTAGTTATATGGCATAAAAATAATAAATTATTGGTTCCGGAAAAATAAAGGAGGAGTACGATGTCTTTAAGACAAACGCCGTTATATGATATGCATCTTAAATATAACGGCAAAATGATCGATTTTGGTGGATGGGAGTTACCAGTTCAATTTGAAGGCCTGGGAATCATCAAAGAGCATAATATGGTGCGTGAAAGTGCAGGACTATTTGATGTTTCTCATATGGGGGAAGTATTTATTACGGGTGAAAAGGCTGAAGATTTTGTGCAAAGTCTGGTTACTAATGATATAAAGGGTATGAAGGACTTTCAGATTCTTTATTCGCCGATGTGTTATCCTGACGGTGGTGTAGTAGATGATCTGTTGATATACAGATATAATAATCAGAAGTATTTACTGGTAATTAACGCCGGTAATACTGAAAAAGATTATGCCTGGATTAAACAAAATTTAATTGATGGCGTGAATGCTGTTAATGTATCTTCTGAATATGCCCAACTTGCCATTCAGGGTCCCCGGGCACAGGAAATACTACAGAAGATATGTGACACTGATTTGGACAGTATAAAATTTTTCTGGTTTAACCCGGCAGTTAAAATTTCCGGTGTAGAATGTATTGTTTCCAGAACTGGATATACCGGTGAAGATGGATTTGAGATTTATGTTAAAGCAGATGATGCAGCTTTTCTTTGGGAAGAAATACTGCAGGCAGGTGGAGATTTGGTTACCCCAATTGGACTGGGCGCCAGGGACACACTTCGTTTTGAGGCCAAACTTCCACTGTATGGACAGGAAATTGACCGGGATATTACCCCCCTGGAAGCTGGATTGGGCTTTTTCGTAAAACTGAATAAGGATGAAGAGTTTATAGGCAAATCAGCTTTAATTAACCAAAAACAAACTGGTCTGAATAGAAAACTGGTTGAGTTTGAGATGTTGGATAAAGGTATACCCCGTTCTCATTATGAAGTTCAAAAAGATGGCAAAGTTATTGGACATGTTACTACCGGTATGCATTCCCCTACTTTTAAAAAACCAATTGGACTGGCATTAATCAGTACTGAATTTAGCGAAACTGGTACTGAAATAGATATCATTATTCGTAATAAACCAATTAAGGCGATAATTGGAACGGGCTTATTTTATAAGAAACAAACTAAAGCCAAATAAGTTTTATGTCTATTAGTATTGCCCGCTGGCATTGGCAAGACCTATAATATGTAACGAAATAACCAATTAAATTATAGCGGAGGGATAAACAATGAACATACCAGAAAACTTATTGTATACTGACGAGCATGAATGGATAAGTGTGGAAGGTAATACTGGTCGTATAGGTATTACTGATTATGCGCAACACCATTTGGGAGATATTGTATTTGTTGAATTACCTGAAGTCGGTGATAGTTTTGCCATGCGTGATGCGGTTGGAGTAATAGAGTCTGTAAAAGCAGTTGTATCAGTTTATACGCCCGCTTCAGGTACTATTTTGGAAGTTAATGAAGAGTTGGAAGACTCACCTGAACTGTTAAATGAGGCACCTTATGACAACTGGATTGCGGTTATGGAATTAGGGGATAAAAGTGATCTGGATAAACTAATGAACGCTGAGGCTTATGCCGCCTTTTGCCAGACACTTGAAGATTAAGGGGGATTCATTTAATGAGATTTACTCCTAATCCGTCTGTGGTAGTAGATGAAATGCTCCAAACCATTGGATGTTCAAGCCTGGACGATTTGTTTGTCGATATTCGGGAAGAATTGAAAATAAAAAATTGTCTTAATCTATCCTCCGGTATGGGTGAAATGGAGATTCGCAGCCGATTAAAATATCTGGCTGGCCGCAACATAAACACTGAGGATTATCCCTGCTTTTTGGGTGCCGGTGCTTATGATCATTATATACCGGCAGCATTGGAACAGTTATTATTGCGTTCGGAATTTTATACTGCCTATACTCCCTATCAGCCGGAAATCAGTCAGGGAATATTACAATCCATTTTTGAATTTCAGACTATGATCTGCAAGCTTACCGGATTGGATGTTTCCAATGCTTCGATGTATGATGGCGGAAGTTCTCTGGCCGAAGCCTGTAATCTTGCCTGTGTAAATAGCAAGGGTAAGAATAAAGTAGTTATTTCTGATACGGTACATCCTGAGTATCTTGATATTTTAAAGGCCTATTCCCTGTCCGGTCATATGGAAATAGTTGTAGTTCCTGGTCAGGATGGACAAGCAGATATTGATAGCATGGTAAAAGCCATTGATAATGAAACTGCCTGTGCTGTTATCCAACAGCCAAATTTTTATGGCATTTTAGAAGACCCTTCTGCAGTCGAAAAAGTTATTCATGAAAATAAAGGCATGTTTATAATGTCTGTGGAGCCATTATCATTGGCTTTATTAAAATCCCCGGCTGAATGGGGTGCAGATATTGCTGTTGGTGAAGGTCAATCTCTGGGAATAAATTTAAGTTTCGGGGGCCCATATCTGGGATTTATGGCCGCCAGCAAAGCCTTAATGCGTAAGATACCCGGTCGGATAGTAGGACAAACTACTGACCTGGACGGTAAACGCTCCTTTGTATTAACTTTACAGGCACGCGAACAGCATATCCGTCGTGAAAAAGCTGCTTCCAATATCTGTTCCAATCAGGCTTTATGTGCCCTGGCCGCCAGTATGTATTTGTCTTTGGTCGGTGATCGGGGGCTTAAGGATATTGCTACCCGTTGTCATCATCTGGCTTTATATGCCCGGCAGGAATTTGAAAAAGCCGGTATGGAATTAATGTATAAACAACCATTCTTTAATGAATTTGCTTTGAAAATAACTAATCCCGCCCAAGCCAATCGAAATTTGCTTGAGAATGGTATTATTGGCGGTTATGAATTGGATGATGCTCTATTACTTGCATTTACTGAAAAAAGAACCCGCGAGGAAATTGATAAACTGGTGGCAGTGCTGGGAGGGATTAAATAATGGCTAAGCTTATTTTTGAAAAACATGTCAACAACAGTAACTCTTTTAGCCTGCCGGAATGCGAGATATCTTTGTCAGATACAAGTGAATCTATTCCTGCCCAATTTTTGCGTAATGAGAAAACCGCTTTGCCGGAAGTCAGTGAGATAGAAATGGTAAGACATTTTACCGAGCTTTCCACGCGCGCCTACGGTGTTGACAGCGGCTTTTATCCACTGGGTTCCTGTACGATGAAGTATAATCCCAAGATTAATGAATGGGCTGCCCGTTTATCTGGATTTGCCGGACTTCATCCTTACCAGTCAGAGGATACAGTACAGGGGGCTTTGCAGTTATACTATGAAATGCAGGAGATGCTGGCTGAGATTAACGGCATGGATGCTTTTTCGCTGCAGCCGGCTGCCGGCGCACATGGTGAAATGACCGGGATTATGATGATTAAGGCTTACCATCAGCACCGCAAAGATTATAAGAGAACAAAAATAATGGTTCCCGATTCTGCTCACGGAACTAATCCTGCTACTGCCAATGTTATAGGTTATGAAGTTATTGAAATCAAATCCAATGAGCGTGGCCTGGTTGATCTGGAAGATTTGCGCGCTAAAATGAATGATGAAGTAGCCGGGCTGATGCTGACCAACCCGAATACTCTGGGACTTTTCGAAGAAGATATACAAGCTATTGCTACCATAGTTCATGACGGCGGCGGGTTACTGTATTATGACGGAGCCAATTTAAATGGTATTCTGGGAGTTGCCCGTCCCGGTGATATGGGCTTTGATGTAGTTCATGTCAACCTGCATAAAACTTTCAGTACGCCACATGGAGGAGGAGGTCCGGGCTCAGGACCAGTCGGAGTTAAGTCAAAGCTTATTGATTTTCTGCCCAAACCGGTAGTAGTCAAGAACGGTGACACTTTCAGTTTTAATAATAACCTCCCCTTATCCATCGGTAAGGTAAAGAATTTCTATGGCAATTTCGGGGTTATTGTTAAAGCCTACACCTATATTAAAGCTCTGGGGGCTGAAGGCATTAAAGAAGCCGGGCAGCATGCAGTATTAAATGCCAACTATCTGCGCCATCAACTTCGTGATGATTTCAATATACCTATTGATAGATTGTGTAAACACGAATTTGTTATAAACTCAAAAAAACAATCAGGCAATGGCGTTACCACTTTAGATATTGCCAAGCGTCTTATAGATTACGGCTATCATCCGCCCACCATTTATTTTCCATTAATAGTTAATGAAGCTATGATGATTGAACCTACTGAGACTGAAAGCAAAGAGCGTCTGGATGAATTTGTAGATGTTATGAAGGCTATTGCCCGGGAATCAGCCCAGGAAACTGATAAGGTGCTTACTGCTCCTCAAAATGCGGCAATCAAACGGGTTGATGAAGTAACTGCCGCCCGTAAACCAATAGTAAAATGGGAGGCTCCTTAAACAATGAAAGACCTGGTAATAATCGGTGGAGGCCCGGGTGGCTATGTTGCTGCCATTCGGGCTCGCCAGCTTGGCATGAAGGCTACACTCATAGAAAAGGATGTGCTGGGTGGCACCTGTCTTAACCGTGGCTGTATTCCTACCAAAGCCTATTATCGTAATGCTCTGGCTATGCGGGATATATTGAACTGTAACGAGTTCAATATTCAGGTGGAAAATGCCTCTTTTAATATGAAAGCCGCCCGACAGCGCAAAGATAAAATTGTTGATAATCTGGTTGCCGGAATTGATAAATTACTGCAAACCAATGGCGTGGAAAGATTAATTGGTGAAGCAACTATAAAAGATAAAAACCATGTACTGGTAAATGGTCAGGCAATTGAAACCCGAAACATTTTACTGGCAACTGGTTCTATTCCAGCTTCTCTGCCAATTGAAGGTATAGATATGCCTGGTGTAATCAATAGCGACCAGTTGCTGGAATGGGAAGAGGTGCCCGCCAGATTAGCTATAATTGGCGGAGGGGTTATAGGTCTGGAGTTTGCCTGTATATTTAATTCGTTAGGCAGTGAAGTGACCGTTTTTGAGTATACCCCTGAATTATTAAACAGTATGGATAATGAGTTGGGAAAAAGATTAAGGGTATTTCTTAAGAAACAAAAGATTACTGTCCATACTGCTACTACAGTGGAGAAAATATCTTTACATGAGGATGCCTTACTGGTAACTGCTATAGGCAAAAAAGATGCTGTCGAATCGCCTGCGGATGTAATACTTATAGCCAGTGGGAGAAAACCCTGCACAGTGGGACTTAATTTAGATAATCTAAATATCGAAGTAAATGATGCCGGTTTTATAAAGGTTGACAATAACTTCGTTACCAATGTAGAAAATATTTATGCCATTGGTGATGTGATTGGCGGATATATGCTGGCTCATGTGGCCTCGGAAGAAGGTATCGCCGCCGTAGAACATATGGCTGGAATACCTGCCCATATTCCATATCATGCTGTGCCGGCCTGTATCTTCACTATTCCTGAGGTTGCCAGTGTGGGCATGAGTGAAGAAGCGGCCAGAGCTGCAGGTATTGAATACCGGGTGGGCAAGTTTCAATTTGCTGCTAACGGCAAAGCCCTTACCATGGGAGAAACAGACGGCATGGTAAAAGTTCTGGCTGACCGGGACGATGTCATAATAGGAGTACATATAATTGGACCTCATGCCAGTGATTTGATAATGGAAGGTACTATTATGGTTAAAAACCATATGAAGGTTACTGATATGACAGGAACTATACACCCCCATCCTACCCTTAATGAAGCAGTTATGGAAGCACTTTTGGATGTGCACGGAAAAGCAATTCACTTGGCACCAAAGCGTTAATATAGCAGGTAATTGGGTTCATAACGGGAGCATTCAGGTCAGGCAGGCTCCCCAATTTTTATATTAAAGTGAGGAATTATTTATGATAGAAATTATCAATAGTTCACATGATCCCTATTTCAACCTGGCCCTGGAAGAATACGCAGTAATAAGTTTGCCGGATACGCAAAATTATTTTATTTTATGGCAGAATCAACCTACCGTAGTAGTGGGCAGAAACCAGAATACCATCGAAGAAATAAACTCCCGATATATAGAGGAACATGATATAAAAGTAGTACGCCGAATGTCGGGCGGGGGGGCTGTATATCATGATTTCGGCAACCTAAATTTTACCTTTGTCGTTAATGAAAATAAAGATTTTACGAACTTCACCAAGTTTACCCGTCCAGTAATAAAGTCTTTGGAAAGAATCGGCATACAAGCTGAAAATAATGGTCGAAATGATATCACCATTGATGGCCGTAAATTTTCCGGGAATGCACAGTATAAATACAAACAACGATTGATGCACCATGGAACTATCTTATTTAATTCCCATTTGGAGGATATGGTTCAGGCTCTGAATCCCGGCGCTGAAAAAATATCTTCCAAAGGGATAAAATCGGTACGCAGCCGGGTTACCAATATAAGCGAACATCTCCCTTCTCCGCTGACGATAGAGGAATTTAAACAAATACTGACCGAAGAAGTGTTACATGAAGAAACCAATAATGATACCTATGCTCCAGGCGATTACGATTTCAAAATGGTGAATGATTTAAGAAATAACAAATACTCAACCTGGAATTGGATTTATGGTGCTTCCCCTGCTTATAATATTAAAAAGACCGGTACTTACAACTGGGGAAATATAGATATACGCCTGGAAGTAAAACATGGGTTGATTAAAAACTGCCGGATATACGGCGATTATTTTGCCGCCCATGATATTGCTGAACTGGAAACCGGACTAGTTGGAACCAGGTATCAAGAAGCCGATATTAAACAACGCCTGACTGAATTGGAGTTGATCAGATATCTTCCCCAGACCGATGAAAAGCAAATTGCCCGGTTATTATGTAACTAAATTAAAGTTTAAGCAGTTGTTTAATTAATAGTCCCTGTGCCTGAAGGATTGATGTATTTATGAAATTAAAGCATATAGCTGGTAATACTTATGTTATTGAAACTAATATGGCCAGCATCGGTATATACATATTCGAAGACCGGCAATGCCTGCTGATCGATAGCGGTGCCAACCAGACTATGGCAGAAGAAATTTTTAAAATATTATCTGCTAATGACTGGAAGGTATACGCCATATTTAATACCCATTCCCATGCTGACCATTGTGGGGGCAACCATTATATACAAAGCAAAAGCCGGTGTAAAATATATGCTTCTGCTATTGAAGCCGCTTTTATTGAAAATCCGATTTTAATTCCTTATTCAATCTATTCAGCCTACCCGCTTAAATTATTGAGCGCAAAGTTTCTAATGCCGCAGCCATCGATGGTTACCAATATTATATCGCCAACCATGGAGTTAATTAATAATAGCCCCTTTAATATTTTGGATTTGAGTGGACATAGTTTGGCTCACCTGGGCATCATTACACCGGATCAGGTATTATTTGCAGGCGACAGCTTAATTTCAAAAGAATTGCTTCTGAGCAATCCGTTTCTTTATTTAGCCAATCCTCATAAACAATTGGATACCTTTGAATTACTAAAAACCATGCAGATTCCTTATTGTTTCCTATCCCATGGCGGATTGACAGAAAATATTTCTGCATTGGTTGATGCCAACTATAATTTGTTTTTAACAATAACCGCTTTGATATTGGATATAATTACAGTCCCGGCAGGCCTGGAGACAGTTATTCATGAAGTTATAATCAGACAGGATTTGCAGGTTAACCGCAATCATTATTTTCGTTTAAGTGCCGGTTTGTCAGCTTTTCTTTCCTATCTCTGTAATAACGGTCAGGCAAAGAATTTTATGGAGAATAACACCCTGTACTATCAGGCAGTTATGCAGAAAATATAATGACCAATAAAAAAAGGAGGCCTCCAGCCTCCTTTTTTATTTGACGGTTTACTTACTGAATTTTATTGCTTCTACGCCAGATTTTAGCGTCCTGAGCAGCTTTAATTAATTCATCCCGGAATTGCGGATGAGCCAGTTCGATAATGGCTTCGGTTCTCGCCCACTGACTCTGGGCTTTCATCTTCTTAACCCCGTATTCAGTGGCAATGTAATCTACCAGATGACGGGATACAGTGACGCTGGTGCCTATGGGGAAACTGGGAACAATACGGGAAACCAGATTGCCATCTTTATCTGTATGAGTGGCAGGTAAACAGATAATACTCTTGCCATCTCTGGACCATTGAGCGCCGATAATAAAGTCAGTCATACCACCGTTGCCGGTAATTTGTTTATATCCGCTGCTTTCAGCACTGATTTGTGTCAGCAGGTCAACTGAAATTGCCTGGTTAATGGAAATCATATTATCCAGTCTGCTGATAACAGTGGGATTATTAATATAATCAACATTATAAGAAGCCAGACCTTTATTGTAATTCATCCAGTCATACAGCCGCTGGGTTCCCAGAGCAAAAGTATAGGTTGATTTATGTCTGTCAATTTGCTTTTGGGAATTATTGATTTGTCCGGAGTCTATCATATCGATATAAGCATCAACAAACATCTCCGAATGAACACCCAGGTTTTTTATGTCCGAATTCTTCAGTAATATTCCTATGGCGTTAGGCAACCCGCCAATACCCAGCTGCAAACAAGAGCCATCATGAATATAATCCAATAAATGGTCGGCTATTTTCATTTCTACTTCGGTTGGAGGGGGGATTTCCGGGGCAGCAAAGACTTTTTGATCGTCAGGGGCTTCAACAATAAAGTCAATCATGGAAATATGTATACTTTCCTGATTACCGCCCAGACATATCGGTGTGCTCTTATTTACTTCTACACATCTGTTTCCGCCAACTTCAAAACTTGCCATGGACTCGGAATTATTGGTTCCAAAGTTAAAATAACCATGTTCATCCATGGGAGCTACGCGCTGCCAGACATGTTTAATCTGATTGCCTCCGCATACAGTTCCATTCCGTACAAATTCCGGACAAGTGTGGTAACAAACCGGAGCGTAAGTTAAATTGTCAACATGTTCTCTAATCATCCGGGTTAATTTTGACCAATGCCAGTCAATAAAATTAAAGCTGTCCGGATATTTGAATACTTCCGGTACTGGTGGTACAATAGCCGTGCCTACCAAGTTAACATCTGTTAATTCCTCATGCCGGTTAGCAAGTGCCTCCATCAGAGTTACCGGTTTGCCGTTAAAATAGCCAAGTTTTATATAGTCGCCTGATTGAACCCTGGCCGCAACTGCTTCCGGTGTAGTTAACTTGTCCCGATATTCCTTTGAATACATAAACCGTCCTCCCTTATCAATGTAACAAATATTCAAATTTGTTACACAGCTTTTTATGTAATAATACCATAATTACAGCAGGATACAATAATATTTGATTATATGAATATATATAGTCCGTTATTGAACTATGTGAATTCTTGATATTTCGCAGATAGAAGCTATATTGTTTTAATATTAAAATTATTCCGGTATTTCAAGTTGGCTGCAATAAACGCGATTTGAAGTTTTAATAATAAAACAGCCACTACATGATATAGTGGCTGTTTAAAGTGTAATTTTGATCTATTTGGCAAGCTCTTCGGCAAGGTTCCTGCTTTTTTCAGACAGCACCATGGCTAATTTTGCTGCATCCTGGTTTTTACCCAGAATTAAGGTTGAGGCCAAATCTGCAAATAAAGTCTTAAGTTCCATAAATAATTTTGTAATCATTAAATCAAACCTCCAATCCACCCGTCATAAACTCTCTTTTAATAAACAAAATTTATTGACGATTGAATATAGTAAAATTATACACAATTTTTGAAGGCTTAGGGTGAATAATATTAAAATTATTTTTAATTGTAATAATTGGACACAAATGCAAACCTGGCCGGATAAATTCGTGTATACCGTTAATACCAAGCTTTCTAACCGGATAACTTTTGAATTAACCTATCTACTATTTCGGCTACTGGTTTGGTATCGTATTCTTCAATACGACCTTCATCAACCAGGGAGTTGAAAGATGCATCCCAGGGGACACCACCCAGATAATCTAAATTGGTTTCGCGGGCAACTTCTTTCCCCTTGCTTTTTCCGAATAATTCAAGTTTATCATTGCAATGGGGACAAATGGCATAACTCATATTTTCAATAATACCAATAATCGGTATATTCATTTTTTGAGTCATTTTGATAGTTTTTTTGACCACCATAAAAGCCAGGTCCTGCGGTGATGATACAATTACAATTCCATCAACCGGTATTGATTGTAATACAGTCAAAGGCACATCTCCGGTTCCCGGAGGCAAATCTACGATCATGTAATCCAAATCACGCCAGTCAACTTCGCCCCAGAATTGATTAACTGCGCCTGCCAGTAAAGGTCCTCTCCATATTACCGGGTCGTCTTCATTAGGAAGGAAAAAGTTGATCGACATAATTTTGATTCCGGTTTTCGACTCAGGAGGTATAATGCCAAATTCACTGGCACGAAGATCAACCTCTTTACCTAACCCAAAAGCTTTTGGTTGACTGGGCCCGGTTATATCTGCATCCAGTATGCCTACTTTATTTCCTCTCTGCGCTAATGAAGTGGCTAGTAAACCTGTAACCGATGACTTCCCCACTCCGCCTTTACCGCTCATTACCACTATAACATTCTTGATATTATTTAATGAACCCAGGAGGGTTTTTTCTGCTACTCCGCATGTACCAGGTTCTGATGAACATCCTGCATTACTGGGACAAGTTTTACATTGATCAGACATAAGTAAACTCCTTTCAATCCGCTTGATGGATAAATTATAAACTTGCATTAATTAATACTCAAGTTAATATGGCATATGGTTGCTTACTTTTCAATAGTTTTTATTAATTTATTCAATCCAAATTCAAAACGATTGTTATCTTCCCGCGTGCGTGGACTTGTCCGACTGGTCTTTTCCCGGGCTTTACGGGCTTTTTGGTTTAGATATCTCTGCATAAGCAGTCGATCAATATTATCATTGGTATAAATATTACCAAATGGGTTAATGGCATTAGCCCCACGAGCCATAACAATAGCAGCCAATCCGTAATCCTGTGTAACTACTATATCCCCGGGCTGACATTGATTGGCAATATATATATCAGCCGATTGGGAATGATTATCCACCATAACAATTTCAGTTCCCGGGGTGGTAATCAGATGTTCGGTACTGGACACCATTATAACCGGTAATTGATGTTTACCGGCAATTTTAACTATAGTTTCCTTAACCGGACAGGCATCCGCATCAACAATAATTCTCATAGCTTATTACCGTAGTATCACAGCGTTTAACTGCAAGTTATTCTTCCTTTGAATTATTGTTTCTTCAGCATAGCCGGTTATTATTATGTTTCCCATTATAGCTCGTTGGTATTGCATAAATGTACTCCTCAGTAATATTCCATATGCATAGTTTAACATATATATAATTTACGCAGACCATCATCTATCATTTTCCATAATTCTAGTGTAAGCTGTTGATGAGTTTATCGTAATATTAAGTGAACGTAGCCTAAGGAGCTGGAACAGTTGATAACTGATGAAATGCTAGCTGCCAGAATTCTGAACGGAGATTCCGCTGCGTTTGAAGAGCTGGTTAACCGCTATAAAAACTCCATATTTAATATTGTTTATCGTTTGGTAGGTCAATATCAGGAAGCAGAAGATATCAGTCAGGAGGTCTTTATCCTGGTATACGAAAAGATGTACCAATTCGACCGCAAAAAAAAGCTTAGCCCCTGGATACACCGTATTGCAGTAAATACTGCTATTAGTTCTTTGCGGAAAAAGAAGAATGTGGTTAATCTGAGTTTTGATGAGAGTTTTGGCAAAGCTTATGATAATTACCCATTGATAAATGATTTTGACCCGCAGCTGTTATTTGAGCGAAAGGAATTGGCTGAGGTAATTAACAGTGCCCTTATGGAACTTCCGGAAGGCTACCGGGCTGTTCTGGTACTGCGCTTTCAAATGGACTTAAAAAATCAGGAAATTGCAGAAATATTAGGTGTTAGTAAAGAAAATGTAGAAGTTAAAATTCATCGGGCCAGAAAGGCATTGCGCAAAATCTTAATGATAAAATTATCTGAAAGGGGGGAATTTCATGAACTGTCAGCACGTTGACCGTTATCTGTATGATTTTTGTGATAATCGTTTGTCCCCCACTATTCATAATGAAATTGAAAGCCATTTGCGTAAATGTGAACAGTGCAGGTTAAAAGCTGAACTTACTCAATTGGAAAATGAAGTATTGTCAGACAAGTCATATATTCCCGCTTTAACTGATAATTTTACTGATAAAGTAATGGAAAATCTAAGTATGAAAATGGCTTGTGGTACAGCCGTTGATAATCGCAAAAAGATTTTTTCACTGTTTAAAACTGGTGATCTGGTCTGGACTGCTGCCCTTATGGCAATTGTACTGCTTATGATCGTTATAGCTCCTCAGGTAATACCTGATAAAACTCAGTTTCAGGTTGCTGATCAACCTCAAACTGTAATTGAAAATAACTTGTCCAGTGATCTGAAGACCAGCAGGCTTGCCGATCAGACTGAAATTACAGGAACCGAAAAAGATGAGGTTGAATACCGTAAGGATACCTTTCAGAGCAGGGAAAGTGATAATGCTAATCTGGAATATTCAGCCAGTAATCATTTTGGTAATTCCACCAATAAGTTGAATACACCGGCCGGAAAAACATCTGAAGAAAAACAACAAGTAGCAATGGTTTTAAATGAACCTGTACCTATAGCAGAAAACGGAGTTAGAGACAATCATATTGAGTCTGCCATTCCCAGCCGCAAATCGGCCAGTTCTGTTTCGGCACCAACCTCAATTAGTCCAGCTAATGCCGAGTTTCCCTATCCTGTTAATATTCCGGCAGCTTATAATTTTAGTACTGCTGATAAAATAGATAACCGGACAGTACAATATTCTTTTTACGATTACGGGCAAAAGGAGTTATCGGTCATCATTGCTAACATCCAATCAAACAATGATGATTTAAATAATTCTGCTATGATTTCCGACCAGTTATCACGGAATGAAGTTAGTGTCAGTCCGGAAACAAATCCTGGTGAAATATTTTTCGAAATCAATGGGGTAAGCTATGCGGCTACTTTATCAGGCAATATATCTTCCGATGAGGTTAAAGACTTGAGGAAAACATTAAAATTTGCCATTGATGCTTCGGTTACTGCTCCATGATGTTATCTTTTTTATTATATAGCTAAGGCAGACCCTGGAGTCTGCCTTTTTACTTTAATATTAAATCTTGCTATTTAATTTATGATGCGGCTGTTCTTTGTTCATAATGGGAAAATTCCATGGAAAATCCAGCTCTTCCCTGAGTCAGAGAACGCAGAACCGTTGAATAACCAAAAAGTTCTGCCAGAGGAACACATCCTTTAATAACCTGCGTACTGTTTTCCATCTCCATAGACTCCAGTTTCCCTCTGCGATTGCTGATGTTATTAATAATATTACCGGTAAACTCTTCCGGTGATGTGATCTCCAGCTTCATAATTGGTTCAAGCAGTTGTGGTCCAGCCATTTTAAGACATTCACGGGCAGCCAGCATGCCGGCACTTTTAAACGCCAGTTCAGAGGAGTCAACTTCATGATAAGAGCCATCCAATAATGTTGCCCTTACATTAACAACCGGATAACCTTTGATTACGCCTTCTTCAAGGGCTTGTTTTACTCCAGCTTCGACTGCCGGAATATATTCACGGGGAATTGCCCCACCGATAATTTTATTAACAAATTCAAACCCTTCAGCCGGTTCCAGACGCAACACCACATGAGCAAATTGGCCTTTGCCGCCGGTTTGCTTTACATAGCGGGTAGTATGTTCAGCACTGCGGGTAATTGTTTCTTTATACGCTACCTGCGGCTGTCCGATATTAAAATCAACTCCAAATTCTTTGGCCAGTCGTTCTGATACAATTTCCAGATGCAGTTCACCCATTCCGGAAATTAAAGTCTGTCCAGTCTCTTTGTTATAACTAATTTTAAAAGTTGGATCTTCTCCGGCAATACGCGCCAATGCTTCGCTTAGTTTATGCTGGTCTGACTGGGTTTTTGGCTCAATGGCAATTTGGATAACCGGTTCAGGAAAACTGATTGATTCCAACCATATAGGATTGTTATCAGAACTAAGGGTATCTCCGGTTCCAACATCTTTCAATCCTATGATAGCCACAATATCTCCGGCTTGGACTTCTTCCGTCTCTTCGCGATGATTGGCATGCATTTTTACCAGACGGCCAATCCGCTCCTTCTTTCCTTTAGTACTATTTAAAACATATGTTCCGGCCTTCAAGGTACCCGAATATACTCGCGCAAACGCTAATTTACCAACATGACGATCAGTTACAATTTTGAATATCAAAGCTGCCAAATCCTTATCTGCATCCGGTTCGATTTCAAACTCTTCATTGGTATCAACATTAATGGCAGTCGCAGGTTTAACCTCCAACGGAGACGGCAGATAATTAATAATTGCATCCAATAGAGTCTGGACCCCAATATTACGATAAGAACTTCCACATATTACTGGGACCAATAAATTTTGCAGTGTACAGGCACGAATAGTAGCCAATAACATATCTGCCGGTAGCGGTTTATTATCATAATAAAGTTCCAGTAATTCTTCATTCTCCTGGGCTAATTGTTCCACTAGATTAAGGCGCCATTTTTCTACTTCGGCCTGCTGTGCTCCAGGAATATCAAATTCCTGAATTTCATTACCCAGCTTTCCGCCAAAGGTGTAGTATTTTAAGGTAATAAGATCAATGATACCAGTAAAGTCATCACCCTCAAATACAGGCAGAGTTAATATTAATGGCGTAGCACCCAATCGGGTTTCAATTTGACCAACTACCCGAAAGAAATCTGCACCAACTGCATCCATTTTATTAATGTATGCTATGCGGGGGGTCTCATAACGATCAGCTTGACGCCATACGGTTTCAGACTGTGGTTCTACACCGCCTTTGGCACAAAAAATAACAGCTACACCGTCCAATATTCGCAGGCTTCTTTCAACTTCAGCGGTAAAATCCACATGCCCGGGTGTATCGATAATATTAATAGCAGTACCCTTCCAAATACACCTGGTAGCAGCAGAAGCAACTGTTATACCCCGTTCTTTTTCATACGGCAGAAAATCCATTACACTTTCGCCTTTATGGGTCTCACCCAACTTATGAGTCAGACCGGTATAATAAAGAATCCTCTCCGTAGTAGTAGTTTTACCCGCATCTATGTGGGCAATAATCCCAATATTTCTCAAATCTTTTAACACTTTAATTCTTCACTCCTTGTATGGCTTACAATAGAAATACGGCATTGTTTCAATGCCGTATCAAGGGCTAACCAAGTTTCTCTTAAAATGCACCCAAGGAATAATTATAGGTGCATTATCATCAGTTGTCAAGAATTTGTAATAATACTATTTAATCAGAGGTGATATTGCTTTGAAATCAGGAGTACCAGCCTGTTTAAGTAAATCAAATACAACTGTTTCAGCATTAGTAATAATTGCACCAGCTTCTTTCATCAATTCAAGTCCATTTTGGTAATCTTCTTTAAACCTTGAACATACTGCGTTTCTTACCACATGAACAGTATAACCTTTATCCAGCAGGTCTATAACAGTTTGAAAAACACATACATGAGTTTCAGATCCGGTAACAATAACTGTATTTCTTTTTAAATCAGCAATTTTTGATAATAGTGCTTCACCACACGAAAAAGTGGTTTTCTCAATTAGCTGGTGTTCTGGAATATGTTCACAGATCTGCTCCAGGGTACGCCCCAGTCCACGCGGATATTGTTCAGATACAATCACTGGAATTTGAAGTTGTTTGGCTGTATTCAGCAATAAACTGGTATATCTGATTACCTTTGCTGATTGATCCATGACTTTCAATAATTTCTCCTGCAGGTCGATAAGCAGCAAAACTGCATCATCACTGTTTAATTTATACTTGTTCAATTATTAACCTCCTGTTCTTATAAAAGCATTAATAAGAATCCCTAAAAAGAAAATTTATTATACGATTAAAGAAAGTTTCTAACCGTATAATTCCATACAACCTCTTATCCCTCTATTCAACAAAATCAGCTCTTACCACTGGATGAAATACCATCTGGGCTACCTTTTGACCGGGAAATAATTTTACCGGCTTATCTGAAATATTGACCAGTAATAAAACTACTTCGCCGCGATGTGCGCTATCTATGGTTCCGGGAGCATTAGCTACTGCAATTCCCTTCTTGACCATTCCGGCACGACTGCGGATCTGAGCTTCATAACCATCCGGTATTCTAATTGCAAAACCGGTAGGATAGGAATTAACCTCATGAGGATATAATACTGTTTCTTCCTGCAAAGCAATACTAATGTCACAACCTGCTGCGCCTTTGGTTTCATATTCGGGAATTCTGGCCCATTCGACCAATTTTTCAAAACTAATCTCAATAATTTCCATATTAAATCTACCTCCAATTCAAAGTATATATTAATCTCCAGTATACGATAACCGGCAAAATGTACTTCTTGTTAACAAATTAAATATTATTCAATGCTATACTAAATAATAAATCCGGCAGCTCGGTTATAATATGCTGATACTGACTGGAATCAGGCATACTGATCGGTATAAAATATATGTAGAAAACTAAGCAGGATTTGCAGGTGATATTTGATGAAAAAAATATGGTCATGGATGTTAAGAAACAAAGCAGCTGTACTACTTTTACTATTTACCGTTATCCTGGCTCTGGCTATTCATTACATATTTATGACGGTTATTAATAATATGTAATTATATAAACCGGATTTTATTTTAAGGATAGACAAATCTGGTCTCCGTAACTATATTATTTTATTTATTGTTTCCATAATCCTTCCTGTTTAACTCTGGGCCAGTCAACTTTAATTACTTGTCTTTCACCTTCGCCTGGAACTTCAACTTTTTGCTGACATGCATATTCGTGTTCTATCAAATAGGATAGTGCCCGTGCTATTTCGTTACGATCGGTATTATGATATTTACTGCTTAGATTCACAATCGAATTAAAAAATGAAAAGTAACTTCTTTCTTCGTTATATTTTAAAGTGCTTAATATTTTACTGAAGTCATGACTATACTGCGGTTCAATTTCTGTGAACCAGTCAGCGTTATTCTTAATTAAAGGGCTAAGACTTCCTTTTAAAGCATATACGCCAACTGTTTTTTGATGAAACATTCTAATGTGACTTATAGCACTGTGAAAATGTCCGTCCCCTACCACCAGAATAAATTGTTCTATTCTGGGATTGGTAAACAGCGTTTGATAAATATCATCTAATAGATAGAAATCGGTTAAATCTTTCCTGGCAAATTGATTGCTATCCGTATAAGAACCGCAATCGTGAATCATCCGAGGGTATTTTAAATCTAATCTTGCTTTTTCAGCTTTTATGAAATCATGACTGAAATCAGCATAAATAGAAAGATGAGCTATACTTGAATATTCTTTAATTATATTAAATATGTCGTCTATGTCATTAGTAGCATTTTTATTATGTATATGCCAAAACCAATTGTCATAATCAACAAAAACAGCAGTGATTTTTTTAATTTCCTGCACCTTAATATCGTCCTTCCTATATTAGAAACGGAGAACCAGATGATCTATTCTTTTTTCAAAGACCCATGAATTATATAATTACAATATAATTCTAGCATCAATGTTTTACCCATACAATTATTTAAAATTGATCCCTGTATAATACCATTATTTCAGAAACAAAAACAGGGAGGTTGCTACCTCCCAATTAAATCTTATATGGTGCGGCAGAGAGGACTTGAACCTCCACACCCAAACGGGCACTAGAACCTGAATCTAGCGCGTCTGCCGATTCCGCCACTGCCGCAGGAGAACTTGGTGTTCTCAGCAATGACAATTATATTATATGGTGAAAGTCATTGTCAAGCTATAAAATATGAGCGCTACAAACCATTTGACTCCCGATTAGAGCGCTGTAATACGGGTATTATAATATTTCCCCTGCCAGGTATCCCGTTCCAGTAATCTGCGATCAATAGAATTCAGCGTTTCCCATTTATTAAGACTCCACTCGGGGCCTATTAATAAGGCGCGTGGGCTGTCGCCGGTTAAGCGATGTATAACCACATCCGGAGACAAAATTTCCAAACAATCAATTACCATATCTACATATTCACTTTGAGTAAAATAATGAAAGGGTCTGTTTTTATAATCAAAGGCCAGTTGAGTGTTTTTCATTAAATGTAACAGGTGAATCTTTATACCTTGAACGGGTCTCTTTGCTAACCATTCTCCGGTTTGATGCATTTGCTCATGACTTTCCCCGGGAAGTCCCAGTATAATATGAGCTACTACTGGAATATCCCTGGCTCTCAAATTATTAAGTGCCAGCTGAAAATCATAACAACAATAATGTAAATTCATGCGCTCAGCTGTTATTTTATGAATAGTTTGTAAGCCTAATTCTACCCACAAGTAAGTTTGAGCCTTAATTTCTTCTAATAAGTCTAAAACATGTGAATTTAAACAATCCGGACGGGTAGCAATAGCCAGGCCAACTACTCCGGGTTGCTGTAAAGCTTCATAATAAAGTTCTCTCAGTACGGATATTTCTGCGTAAGTATTGGTAAAGGCCTGAAAGTAGGCAATATATTTTCCTTCACGCCATTTATTATGCATAGTTTCGGCTACTTCAGTAAATTGTTGACTTATGTTATTTCCCCGATTACCGGCAAAATCGCCGGCACCTGCAGCACTGCAAAACAAACACCCCCGGGTGGACAAGGTTCCATCGCGATTTGGACAGGTAAACCCGGCATCTAACGGTATTTTAAAAACTTTGGTTTCAAATTTTTTCCGCAAAAAGAAATTTATACTATGATATCTTTTGTCTCCCCATTCCTGCACGGTTTCGTTATATGGTTTCAGAATATTACCCTCTTCCTTTTACCTTCTCAGTATAATATCATAAATGAGAAAAGTTATAATCTTGACTGTAAACTAAATGTTTTCAAACGATAAGGAGTTATGCTATGTATCGTAAGGAATTCACATTTGTAACCATTATTGTAGTTTTGGTTTTTATTTTTGGTATTTATATTTCACAAAATCAAGCAAAACTTGAAACTGAGTATCCGGAACAGAATATTGCATTGGATAATACTGATTTTATGCTTTCATACAATAATAATACTTTGCAAATTGGCAGTTCCGCCAGTGCAGCTGTATTCAACACATTTCCACACGGTGAGATGTTAGGGCTTAGCACTATATACTCTCCGACTGATTTGGATTGCCTGTTTACTTTTACTGAACATAGCGATATTTTGCATAAAGTGCATATATCAGATGATCAGTTGTTAACTGCCCGCGGAGTAAAAGTTGGAGATTCATTTGACTCTGTAGTGGACAAGTATGGCAAGTATTATTCCCGGGTGCATAAAGTTGATAACCAGGAGGATTTTGATGCGGTTTATGGCAGTGATAATAACCGTTGCATAATATTCCAGGTTCGTGATGGAATATTAACCAAAATCATATTGCAAAAAGACCCTCCCGGCAGACTGTAAAAGGCATTGTAATATAGCATTATTAATAGTGGAGGATGCCTCTTTGATAGAAATAAAGAATCTTACCAAAATTTATCACACTTATGATCATGATATCACTGCTTTGGATGATGTATCTTTATCGGTTGCCAAATCTGAGATCTTTGGAATTATTGGCTTAAGTGGAGCCGGGAAAAGTACTCTTATTCGTTGTATTAACATGCTGGAGAAACCTACCGGCGGTTCTATTCTGGTTGACGGGCAGGATATTACTTCACTGAATAAGGGTGAATTGCGTATAGCCAGACAGAAAATCGGCATGATATTTCAGCATTTTAATTTGCTGTCTTCCCGTACGGTATTCGATAATGTAATGTTCCCATTGGAAATAGCCAAAGTTCCCATTAAACAAGCCCGACAAAAGGTAAGTGAATTACTTGAAGTGGTTGGCCTATCTGATAAAGCGCGAATATATCCCGATCAACTCAGTGGAGGCCAAAAACAGCGGGTAGGTATTGCCCGGGCTTTAGCCAACGAGCCTAAAGTATTGCTCTCTGATGAAGCTACTTCAGCTCTTGATCCTCAAACCACCAGTTCGATTCTCAAGTTATTAAAAGAGATTAATCGTCAGTTAGACCTGACCATTCTATTGATTACCCATGACATGAATGTTATTAAACAGGTTTGTGATCGGGTAGCGGTTATAGATGAATCCCGTATTGTTGAAGTGGGAGATGTCCTATCGGTATTTTCCAACCCCCAAACCGCCACAGCTAAAAGTTTTCTGAAAGTAATTATGAAAAGCGATGTTCCTGAGGATCTGGTACCTACTCTGTCGCTTGCATCAGGCATTATAAGTCAATTTTGGCGGGTATCATTTATAGGTGCAGCATCAGGGGAACCTATTATTTCATCCATGATCAGCAAGTTCGATTTGTCAGCCAATATCCTTTATGGCAATATTGACCGGGTTAAGGATATACCTTTTGGGAATCTGCTGCTTGAATTAATTGGTCGTGCTGATGTATTGAGCCAGGCACATGATTATTTAAATAGCCAGGGTCTGGAAATTGAGGTGTTACATCGTGATTGATTTAGTATCTGCTTTCGGTTCTGAATTCTCCAACTTCATGACATTATATTTAGGAGATAATGCCTGGATTCCTTCTGCAGTTGCACTGGCATTATGGGAAACTACCTACATGGTATTTTTATCTACACTTTTCAGTTATATTTTCGGACTGCCTCTGGCGATTATCTTAATCACTACTGAGCCTGGCCATATCCTGGAAAATGCCAGAGTAAATTCGATTTTAGGTTCAATAGTTAATGCAGCCCGTTCTATTCCTTTTATTATTTTACTAATACTGGCTATCCCCTTTACCCGCTTTATTGTTGGTACTTCTATTGGTACCGTAGCTTCAATTGTTCCATTAACGCTGGCGGCTATTCCCTTTGTAGCCCGTCTGGTGGAGTCTTCTTTAAAGGAACTTGATTGGGGATTGATTGAGGCGGCTTTATCCATGGGGGCTAACACCTGGCAAATAATCAACAAGGTATTAATCCCGGAAGCCTTACCTTCTATGATTTTGGGAGTAGCCATTACGGCAATTAATCTGGTTGGATATTCAGCCATGGCAGGAGTCGTGGGAGGAGGTGGATTAGGTACACTGGCTTACTACCATGGTTATATGCGTTACCAGCCCGGTATAATGTGGATAACTGTTATAGTTTTGATTTTTCTGGTTCAACTTATTCAAGTTGTGGGTGATAAGTTAGCCGGAAGAATAATAAATAAAAGGAGGTAGATTATAATGAAAAGAATTTTATCGTTGGTACTCACCCTGGTCTTTTTATTGTCACTGGCACTGGTAGCAGGCTGTGGCTCCACCCCACAGGACGCTGAAAAGAACGCTGGTAAAACTGAAACCAAAAAACTGGTAGTTGGAGCTATTGGAGAGCCTCATACCAAAATGTTGAACATGGTAAAACCAAAATTGGCTGAACAGGGTATTGATATGCAAATCAAGGACTTCACCGATTATGCACAGCTGAATCCGGCATTGAATGATGGCCAGATTGAAGCCAATTTCTTTCAACACATCCCCTATTTAGAGGATTATAACAAGAAAACCGGTTCTGATCTGGTATGGACGGTAAAAACTCATACTGAACCCATGCGCATTTATTCCAAAAAGATTGATTCTCTTGATAAGTTAGCTGAGGGTGCTACAGTTGGCATACCCAATGACCGCAGCAATAGCGGTCGTGCATTAATGTTACTGGAAGCAGCCGGCTTAATCAAATTGAAACCTGAAGCGGGAGTTACTGCTACAGAAAGAGATATCGTTGAAAATAATAAGAAGCTGGAAATTAAAATGTCCGATGCTGCTATGTTGCCTCGTGCTCTGGAGGATTTAGATATCTGTTGCATCAATACCAACTTTGCTCTGGATGCCGGCCTGGATCCGGTTAAAGAAGCAATTTTTGTTGAACCTGGCGACTCCCCCTTTGCCAATGTAGTAGTTGTTCGTCCGGAAGACAGGGATAAAGATACTATCAAAGCACTGGGAGCGGCTTTGCAATCACCTGAAATTGGCAAATTCCTGAAAGATAATTATCCCAGTTGCGTACTGGCCTTTTAATTAATGTATTTGAGTTTACAGTATTTAAAAAGAAACACCTGCACATAACGCGGGTGTTTCTTTTCATAAATCTTTATGCAGGCCTAGAAATTCCAATTTTTAAACTAATTAATAAAATTATTAAAAATAATCTTAAAACTTTGCTTCTTTCAAACAGGATTTAGATTATTGATGGAGAAATAGTTATAAGGAGTGCCGATATAACCTGTTGCATATAAATTAATCGGCTATCTTCTAAATATTTCGATATGTTATAATTTATGGTAACTTTAATCCCTGGTAGATAAAATGTATCTGACTATTGTTTATTTTTTAGGAGGTGAGAGATTAAAAATATTATAGGGAGACATAGACATCAGGAATTTTATTATGAGGAATTGACTGTAACTGCAACTCAATTCCGGAAATTTGGGGGGTAATAAAGAATGTCGGCTAATTTTGCTTATCTGAACACTCGTGATTTTGAATTCATAATACAGGAATGGCTTCCCACAGAAATAGTTTTTGGTTACAAGGAATTTGCTGATTATTATTCCAAAGATGAAGTAAAATCCGTACTGGAACCATTCCGTAAAATGTGTAAAGAATTGGTAGAGCCCACCAATGAAGATGGCAATACCAATCACTGCAGCTTTGCCAATGGCAAGGTTACAACTCCACCTACTTTCGGTCCCCTTTTCCACAAACTGCAGGAAGATGGTTGGGGAACTGCCAATATTGATGAAGGCGAAGATGCCATGACCATGCCCAATGTTTTGTTCTGCATGTGTCAGGAAATGCTGTCGGCTGCTAATCCGGCATTCATGCCTTATATCGGCTTAACCACCGGTGCAGCAGAACTAATCCAGGCTTTCGCCTCTGAAGAACTGAAAGAAAAATTCCTTCCCAAGATGATGGATGGAACCTG
>Ga0209723_1000423_pt1 | contig 79563 bp, 79 predicted proteins | sample BiotimSIPDNA_2_FD_185750 | JGI IMG/M metagenome (GOLD analysis project Ga0209723, IMG submission 185750) | Anaerobic biogas reactor microbial communites from Washington, USA - Biogas_R2 time_0 SIP DNA (SPAdes) (version 2) | ecosystem: Engineered > Bioreactor > Anaerobic > Unclassified | place... | reverse complement strand
CTCTCTTCTCGATGTGTCAGAATTCGAAATTAAGGCAACGCCAATGGATAAACATACAGTACTTTTTATTATAAATATATACAAAAATGTAAACTATAAATTTTTTGCTGTTCTAGACTATGAAAACGGCATCATAAGCGTGACCAATTAAGGAGGAAAGCCTCGTGATAAATTACCCAGATTCTGATACAAGATATAAGCGTATGAAAGAAAAAATACAAGCCAATACAGATATCACAGACTTTAGAGCTGGAAGCACAGCAAGGGCGATTGTAGATATCATCAATGAAGAAATAGAAGATATATATAGCCGTATGACTCGCTATTTTGAGAATTCTTTCTTAAGTACAGCAAAAGGAAAATACATTGATCTTATAGCAGACAAAAGATGTATACGTATGGCTGGGGAAACAGACGATAACTATAGATATAGAGTAAGCGTTACCCCTCTAGTCGAAGCTAAAAACAACGAAACAGCACTCAGGCTTAAATGTATGGAAATAGACGGAGTAAAAGATGTAATTATGGTTCCTTATACTTATGGAACTGGAAGCTTTTCTGCGTTTGTTATAACAGATAATAAGAATACTCCGTCAAGTATTTTGTCTGCCGTACAGGAAGTTTTAAACAACAATAAAGCTTTTGGAATTAAGGGAATAGCAACAGCTCCAAATATTATAAACGTTGATGTGCAGTTTAGTGTATATATGAAAACTGGATGCACAGAAGCAGAAGCTCTTGCTGCATCTACAAATATAATCGATGTGACTAAAAATTATATAGATAACATTGAAATGGGAGGTATGTTTTCTGCTGCAGCACTTTTAAATAAGGTTTCAGATGCAAGCGAAAGCATAGCCCATGCTGAAATAACCGACATGATTATAGACAATAAAAGAACTTTTTCTAAATTTTATCAGTGTAAATGGAATGAAAAAATCTTTGCCGGCTCTATTGGTATTCTATAAAGGAGAATATAATGGATAATCTTAATCAGGAAACACAAAAAATTCTCGAATACTTGCCATCATGGATGGAAATTGTTAAAAACCCGAACAGTAATGCTGCCAGGTTTATTGATGCATTTGGCATAGAATTTTCCGAGCTGCAAACTATCTTATTAAACACATTGAATAATATGTATCTATCAACCGCAGATACAGAACTTGTTGATTATATGTATTCTGCTAGAATTGATGAAGCTTATATAGAGCATGCAGCATCGTTTGAAATTGAAGTCATATATCCAGATAATAGCAGCAGACTTATACCAATAGTAGAATCTTTTTATGAGCTCGCAAAATCAAGTATATTATGCGCACTGATAGATGCAGACACAAAAACATGTTATATAAGACGCGATATGCATACCGAGTATAATAGCATAAATGTGACTATATATGATGAGACCAATACCAGAATAGGACAATTAAGTTTTAGAAATCTGGTTTTACACCACGTATGGAATGTGTTCGATGAAATCGGACTTATCCTGGGATTAAGAAGACTTAAAAAAGAATCAAATGCCAACTTTAAAAGAAGGCTGGAAATGATATTTACAGATCCTCCCAGTGATGTTGAGGAAGGGATTATAAACAGCCTGGCAATTGAATTTGATCTTCCAAAGGAAGATATAGAAGTATACCAGTTGTTCGATTATGCATTCTCAAATACCTTGCTTAATGAAGACGGCAGCGCATCAAAAAAACTTGAACATTATGCGTCTATAATAAACGAAAAAATGAAAGACACCTGGGATACAATGAACTGGGATACGGTTTACTGGAAAAGTCTTGAAAGCGCAGAGTTTGAATATGATTATCTTCCTCATATATGGGGGCATAGTTTAGATAACTGGGAAATGCATGAAATACAAAGCGGCGTTGGATCAGACATGGATCTATTCTTAAAAGCTCCTGTACAAAACACAGGCAAACAGGATTTTTCTTATTCTATTGGTGTAAGCGGTCTTGTAGATAATGGTTATCTATATTATCCAGAACATACTTTTGATTTCAGTGTATATGCCACAGGAAACGAAAATAATCTTGCTGAACGAAAATTAAACTATAGATATACTATTGTTGCTTCAGAATTACATTCTATAGATGGCCTTATAAAAGTATCAACAGAAAGAGAATACGATGACTTACGATTAATACCTCAAGCTGGTGCAATTTTAGATAATGTTGAGATTGTGCCGGGGAATATGATCCAAAGTCCAGACGAGCCGTTTTTAAAAATAACTTCTACATTAAAAGCAAATAAAGATGGGTTTTCTCCGCAATTGACAGGAATAAATTTTACGTATATTGACAAGAACGATATTGAACACATAGTCGAACTTGACGTAGATGATATGCAAGCAACCAGTGATCTTTCGTCTGGAAATTATCCAAGAATAAACAATATATTTCTAGATACAATTGTATCTGACGATAAAATCATATTAACACCAACAGATCTTAATATCGGAATTGAAATCACCAGCGAATGGTCAAGTGGAACAATGGAAAGATGTTATGTATCAAATGGTAGATTGTTTGCAAAATAGAAAGGATTGGTCACATGTCTTACAGTGATGTAGGTAGTTTAACAAGTTACCCACAAAAGATAGATGCAAGAAATTCTCTAAATGAAGATATAAAGAAAAACAACGTAACAGTTTATAATCTATTGACAGATATAGTTAAAAATGAACATCTTGAAATAAATACTGATTTTCAAGATTATGTTGCTGCAGGAGACGTAAATGTACTGCAGGATATGACACTTGCGATAGAAAGAACTCTTGGAATCAATCCGCAGGGGAACTATAAGCATGTAAGAGAACGGCTTGAAACCATAGAAACAAGTATTGCTTCTGCAGTAGGATCAATAAATGGTCATACCCATTCTGGTATATCGGGCTCTCCAAGCAAAATAAACCTTAATTCCGAAGTATTTAATCTGCTTCCCAAAACCAATATCAACTTAAATTCTAGTGTAACTGGAGGACTTACTGCTGCTGATATAAAAACACAACCTGGTTCAAATATAAGCACATATGATTATATAAATTCATTTGTCCCTAGAACTGCAGGGTCAGCTTATCCTATTACAGGTCCTTTATATATAAAGGCAAACAACTATAGCCGCGTAACAGGTGAATGGGATGTTTCAACGCTGTTCCCTGGATATCCAAACCTGGTTGACGATTCAAATGCATTTACTGGAAAAGCATATCGGATAAGCTATGGAAACAACATCAGAATAAATAGCGGCAGCCATGAATTAAGACACGGCATGTATTCGGTTGCAGTAAGAGTAAAAAAGGCATCAGATGCCAATGTAAACTTCATAGTCAAAATTGGAATATCAAGCGTATTAGTGCAAAAAAGTTTTACAAATGAAGATTTTGTAAACGGACAGGGAGCATTCAATGTGTTTTATGTTCCTTATAATCACAATCCTGTCTATAATAATAACACTTATTTTATAGAAATTCATAATTCAGGAAATCCATCAAAACAAGGAGATATACTGGTTGATAGTGTTGTAATAGTACCGCTGCATAATGCAGTTATAGATATGGGAACAGTCATTTAAGAGGAGATAAAATATGGCAAAATATAACGAATTTGAATATGGTTCTTCATTATACGGAACTTCATCTTTGCAGAATATACATATTAGTGTATTTACATCAAAAGAATATGAACTTGAAGATATAACAGGTAGCGATATTACAGTAAAGATAATGGCATCTCTTCCTATTGTTAAATATTATCCATTTGAGAATGATCAACGCTTCTGCGTATATAGTGGAGATTGGGCTATTAGCGCGCAGGATACCATTGACACAACTGATATTAACGCTACGTGTGTCTTTAAAAATACCGGAAGATCGTTAAAGTTATATTTTGTCCCATCTTCGTCCAGCACTTATTTAACTGTTACAGAATTAAAGCGCGATAGAAACGGTGTTGTTACCGAATCAACCTACGACCTTAATATGTTTGTGCCGGCAACAAGTGGATCATATGCAGTAGCATCGATAGACTCAGATGAATTTGCTTATCGCGAACTAACCATTTCTAAAAAGACAGATGATGGGGTAAGCGTAGGAATATATTGTCTCGAAAGTATAGCCGGAGAAGTTACTGTCAGCATACTTTTAGATCAAATGGAATATACTCCGCTTAATGCGGTATATGAAAATAAAGATAGTCACAAAGAAATTATTAATATAATTGGAGAATCACAGTTTGATTATGTTTCAGAAGAAATAGTATATAGTAATTTTAATATAGGAACTTTTGAAAAACTGAGATTTAGAGCATATCTTATATCTGGCTTATACACGCCATTCATTTCAAATAATATGGTTTTTCCAACAATTTTAGATTCAATAGGTATGTCTGGGCAGTATGAACTTAAAGCAGTTGATAATGGTCAGCTTATTACTACCATAGCTCTTGATCCAGATACCTTTAAAAGTTATGGAAATATATCCTGGATAACAGCAGAACCAGAAGGGTCACAAACTTATTTTCAAACACAGTCGTCTTCTGATAACGATATATATAGCGAGCTTACAGCTCCATATACTACTGATGACATAGTGTGTCTTACCGATGGAAGCACCGAAGGAACTTACACAAGCGATGTTATAAGCGCTACAGAATATCAGATTAAACTTTATAAACTTAAAATAAACGGCTGGGATTGTACAGATAGTAACAAAGGATATAATTATGCTCTCGGAGACAGAATGAATAATGCATACGTTATATACTCAATCCTTGTGTTAACAAATGATGAGTGGTTAAGTTGGCCACAGGGATTTAGATTCGGAGAGAATTTAATCAGTTCTTTAAATACAATTAACACAGATATAAAAATAAAGATGGATTTTTATAGAGAGAATTCGTCACTTCCTACTCCGTATTGCAATATTGGAACCTCAGCTTTGGTTTATAACATGCAGTATCAAGAAGAGATACAAATTGAAGATACGGTATCTGCTGTTATGAATAACAACACAGGAATTAAACCAGTTGGATCTATATCAAGCCTTGGTTTTACAATTCCTGTAGAGTTGCAGTATATGATTGATAATGAAATCGAATCACCACTGGTGTACACAGTATCAAATACAACAGGAGTCGATTATATAGATGCATATTTTGATATGGGAGACAAATTCTATTCTACAAATAATGACGATGCAGAACTTGTTTTGCAGTGTATAGAAAATGAGAGTAATACTAAGCATTACCAATTCGAACATGGAAGAATTATTAATCCAAATATCATAACTAACAGTATTCATAGCTCATTTTATCCTCCAATTAACGGTTTAAAAAACTATGAATATTATCTTTGTTCTGGTTGGATAAATACTGATACAGGAAAGGTTGATCCTTATTCTGATCCAAATATAGCAAAAGATGAAAACGGAAATATAATTTATACAGATGGAGAAATAACATATAGAAGGACTATAGATATATACTGGTATGGATCTGATGGAAATGTACCAGACGATCCTCCGTCTACATGGGATATGAATACACAAAATGCTGAAAACAGGGTTGTTGTTTATATATACGATACAGATCAAGATAATATTGGTTCATCATGGCGCTCACAAGAAATTGTTTATAACAATAATCGAATAAATAATAATCAGAAACAGCAGATTAACCTGACAATGACTGTAGAACTCCCCGCATTAATACCAAATCTTATAGGAAATTTTGATGATATATATAAAGTTGATATCAAGCCTGGCAGCGTAAAATGCAACCATTATGCTTCACCTGACACCAGAATAAAAATCAAAAACTTCGAAATAGTCTTTGATCCTCTTATAGATATTTATCCAGAAAACAAACATGCAATTATAAGAGGAGAAAAGCTTCCATTAAAAGATTCGCTTCCAATATACGGAGTTGTATCTATTGATGGAGTGTATGATAATATTGGCGGATTGGTGCCAGATTATACAGAGGGAATAGACTATGAGCTTGATACTGAAAATAATTGCATCATATGGGGACTTGATAATCAAGATGCAAAACAGCCAGAAATCGGAGAAACATATTATGTTACACTTAGATATAGAAGACCGCGTTACGGAATAGTAGTATTTGAATGTGATTATACTGAAAAAATAGAATCAAATGTCGAATTTTTTAGTAGATATTATATAACAAGAGATGGTTCTGTTGAACCCGGGAAGGTGTTTACAGACCATGATTTGCCGTATATAAGATATCACTATACGCCTGCCATTTCTTCTGTGACATGCGGGAACAATCATGCATTTATTATTGATATAAATAACAGAGCATGGGGATTTGGAAACAATGAAAGCGGCCAACTTGGAATTAATAAAACAGCAGGATATGAGCCATATTTCAATAAGATAGATAATGTTACATGGAAGATGATCGCATGCGGATTCAATCACACCATTGGAATAACTACCAGCGGAGATCTTTACGCATGGGGCGACAATACTTTTGGGCAAATAGGCGATGGCACGACAACAGACAAACATTATCCTGTAAAAATATCTGATAAGAAATTTAAATTTGCTGCTGCTGGAAAAAATACGTCTTTTGCAATAGACAACAATAATGAATTATGGGGCTGGGGAGATAATAGTTTTAATCAACTCTTAAGCAATCTTGAATATTCTGTAGTACCAATTAATATTGATGCAGCGAATGTTGTAAAGATAAGCGTATATAACAATTCTGTAGCTATTATTGATACAAATAATAACCTTTATACTTGGGGAGAAAATACTTATGGGCAACTTGGCAGTGGAGACACAATTAACCAACCAAACAAGTTGCAGATAGTTGGAAGATTTAAAGATGTTGCTATGGGTGGGACACATTGTGTCGCCTGCGATATAAATAACAATATATATGCTACTGGTAATAATGAATTCTTCCAGCTTGGAAGTTCTGAAGGTTATACACTATTTACATTAATAAATAACTTTGGTGAGGTCAAAGACACAGACACAGTAAGTCTTGCATGTGGTTATGACCATACTGCTGTGATTAGAAACAATACACTTTATTTATGCGGCAAAAATAGTTATGCAAAAATAAGCAATAAAATATTAAATACAGGACATCAGCCGTTTATCGCATCAAATAAGGCCTTAAAAGTTGCGGCCGGCGACAAAATAACGATAGTCACAGACACATTAAAGCATATGATTGTATACTCAGATACAGTAGATGCTAAGTGCATGAAGAATATGGCTTATGAATATCCAAAGTGGGAAATAGACAATGATTTTTATAATATTTTCCCAGATATGTTTGATACCAACATGTCTCTTAAAATACTTCCAGACTCCCTAAGATATACGATATATGATAATAATAAATATATTAATTCAAAAATAGATTACGACTTAGACAAAAACCCTTACGTCATAGCTACTACAAATACTGCAAAAGCAAATCTTAATTGGAACCCACTGATCAATAGCGGATATTATTTTGAAGGAAAAGAACGTTATTACTTATACTCTGAACCAGGAAAACTTATACTTAATCAATATAATTATCCAACCAGCAACAAAATTACGTTTGATAATGGCGCAATAATGAGCGATATCGATTCCTACATTTCATATCCTTTTAATGTATCATCTATTCCTTCAACACTGTACTTTAACTTTACTCCATACGGCAATGGAACTATATTTGAAATTACAGATAATAACAATTCGATAAGCTTAAAATACAACAACGGTACGATGATTTTCTCTGTCGGAGATGAGCAATTCACTAGTATCATAGATCTTTTAACAGGATCTCATCATATCTTCCTTACCATTTCAGAAGCAAGTAATATTATAATTGACAACATAATTTATTCAGTATGTGACGTAAAGCTTTATATAGATGAATATATATGTACAATTATCGAAGCAAAGGAAAATATAAATAATCTACTTTCAAATGGCTACATAGTTCTTGGTAATAATGCTGGTCATAATGAAGGTATGAACTGTAAAGTAACTAATCTTGCATTTTTAAACAAATGTTTAATTGAAGATGAAGTTAGTTTCTATGTTTCTCAGGATTTTCCACAGTACAATCAAAACAATATTATATTTAGAAATGCTCTGGTATACAACATAATTGATTATGAGAACTTCTTTGCCAGCATACCAATACCAAAACAAAATGCTCCGGTTACTATTGAAGATGAATCAAATACTTATATGCAGGTATCGTTCATTGAAGATGGAGAGCTTAAAAACTACTCTGTATTTAACACTATCTATAAACCAAACAACAATAAAAAATTATATCTGCCGTGCCAAGAACTAGACCCAGAATTTGATACAGTTGTAATGGCGGAAGGGGTTCCAATCCCAATAGAACTTGTTCTTGGCAATACGATCACTCTTGGTATAGAAAACGATGAAGAACTAATTGACAAAACTATAAATATAATCTATCAGCCGCGAAACAATTTCTTTATAGATTATACAGATTATAATTCTGCTATGATTTCTATGAGTTCACGCCCTGAAAACGAAACAAGTATCATTTATGAATCAAGCGATGATCCTTATTATCTAATTCAAATGTTAGATTTAAATCCCATGCTAAACCCAAACAACAATGGTTTTGTTTATATTTCTAATACACCTAGAATTACTGACGCTATTTCTGTCAATATAAGTCCGCAGCAAATAAACATAGATCCGCATGAACACGCTGTTGTAATTATTGATGCATTAGATAAAACAGGCAATCCTACATCATTATATGATTTATATGTAGACGCAAAGCATGGTAAGATTATGCCATTTATAAACAGCGTAAACCTTAAAGATCCATATGAATATGAGCTATATAAAACTTTTGGCAGTATGGCCGGCAGAAGCTGTTTTATTTATACGCCTCCAACCTATGATGAGCTTGAAAAAAATATGTTTAAGAAAAAAATACCCAGCAAAGTATTAAATTTCAATAGCGCTAATATAATTGGAAAATGGAACCTGGATGGAAATACAGAAGATAGCAGCGGCAATGAAAGACACGCAATCAACCATGGAGCAACACTGAACAATGATTTAAACTATGTATTTGATTATAAAGATAAAATTATATCTACAAATATATCTACAGGAAATAATTGTACAGTAATGGCATCTGCTTATACAGAATATGGAGGAGTTTTGTTTAGCCTTAATTCTTATAATGGCCCTGATTTGTGGTGGTCTGGAAACAATATTTACTGGAGTTCCAATGATTCCTCTGCAAACATTTTCACGCTAAATGGAATACCTGTTGATATGAGTTCGTATAAGAACGGATGGCATCATTTTACAGTTGTAAACAATAGATCTACAAATACAGCTACTCTTTTTATAGACGGAGAATTTGTTGGTATAGCCAATCATAGAAACACTGTACAAGAAAACAGACTATTTGGAATCGGATGCAGCATAAGCAGTGGACTCGACTCATGGAAAGGTATGATTAAAGATGTTGTTTTATTTAACAGCGCCTTATCTCCAGAAGAAATAGGTATTATTTATAACGAAGTAAGAAATGAAAATTATTACTCATCTGAAGAAATACTTGAATATAAAGTTATTGATTATATTACGATAATAGATAGGGTCAGCAATAAAGGTATAGTTAAGCCAATTGATTTAATTGGCGTTAAAGGTGGGATTTAATGAATACAAGAACTCATAAGGATACCATAACAATTAACAGAGAAGAACTTAATTACCTCAGATATTACAATGATGCTGATCAAGATATGAAAGAAAAAATAGCTAATACATTACAACCTTCTGTTCCGACTATAAATATAGGCAAGAATGTTCCTGACGGCGCTGTTAATATAGCTTACGTAGGAGCTCCAGCAATTACTCCTGCTAATACTGTATCTATAAATGACTTAACAAATGATATCAATTTTAATGTAATTGAAGACGAAGATTCTTATTCTATGTGTGTTGTTGATCCTGATTCATATTTATATTCAATCGATAACGAGTCTTCTGTATTTCCTAAAGTTCCTGTATCGATTACCAATTATTATTGTGAAAGAAAAACAAGTAATGATCCGCTTATACCATTATTTTATAAATACAGGCTTAAAAATACTATTAACATTAATAATCTTGAACAAATTAAAGTAGAAGGAGCGCAATCTAATTTTACTTATGAGATCAGGCCTACAAAAGTTGGCCAGAGCACAAATGAATATTATGTTGACATATTCAGCAATATTAAATCGACAATGAGACCGGTAAAAATATATTATATAGCATATGGATCAAATAAAATAACATTTGAGATGCTTGATCTTGAACCGTGTTTTAAAGAAACTGATATGAATGACATTCTGACAGTTTCAGATAAAGACATGTTTTCTATAGAAAACAGCTCTTTATATAGCAAAATTAAAGTAAAAGAATCGGCGACAAGAATGGAGGTCCCGTTTGAAAACTTTAAATATCAGATAGAGTCAGATATTCAGGTGCTATATAGCAAGTTAAACCCGGGTTCTATAAACATTGGTGTAATAGTAGTAGGAAATATTAGCTTGCGGCAACAAGATATATCATCATTTCTAAGATCAATTCAAAATATAATTCCATCATATCTTACAATTAAAAATCCCATTAAAGACAATAATTTGGATAGCTATGATTATTGGGAAATACCAGCTTCAACTCCGCTTGAAGTTCTATATATGTTTGATATAGTTGTAGTTTCTGGTTATGGAGAATTTGATATTGGAGCAACCAATATCATTGACTATATAGAAGATGGCGGAAAAGTAATTCTAGATAACTGTGGCACAAATGAAAACACACTTGATATAGCCTGGCCAGAAGGAGCTGCCACCGAAATTAATTTTAATAATTCAAGCGAGTTGTCTTTATCATATTTATATAAATATGATAAAAATGATTTTGTAAACAGAGTATATAATTTAGAAAGCGCTTTAGGTTCGTTTGTTAGTGATCAATATATTGTATGTGACATTGATATATTAGGAGAAGAAGATGATTGGACAAAAATATTTTATTGTGAAGATAGCGCCAAAACCGTTATAGCTCAAAGACGATATGGCAAAGGAATTCTGCTTGTTTCATCTATCGGGCTATTTGCAAACATGGCTTTTAATGTTATGCGTCTAACTGCAAATATATTATATACAATTGCAGAGCATAAATATATCAAATCTCCAGTATTGGTAGACAATATTATCAGGAGTAGTTTTATTGACTTTGATGATATTGATTATTTCTTTGATATTGAAGATAATGTGCTAAAAAAGAAAATAAAACCAAACTTTAGTTGGCTAAACCATATTAATCAAAAATATATAACCGAAGCGCAGCACTCTATATTTATATATAATATGAATAATTCACCAAGCGATGTAATATCCGCAGAAATAAAAGATATATCAACGATATATGTGTATTATCAAAACCAAGTTGGAATAAATAAATCCACAAGAATCAACAGAAAATATAAATTTAAAGAATCAACAAATATATCAATTAATGTTTTAACTTACACATATAAATACAACTCTATAACAGGTTCGCATGAATATCAGATAATAGATGAGAAAACAAGTAACCACACTATTAATTCAGGGGATATTACAAGGCTTACAGATTTGCCATCTCTAGTTCCGAATATACCAGGTGAATTATATAATACTAACATATTTGTAAAAGTATCGTTTAAAAAATCGTTCGATCGCAGCATTCCAGCCAACCTGGTTATAGCTGATAAAAGTTTATCCAATCTTTTTTATAACTTAAATGGAGAAAATGTGTTTCCAATCAATCAGATAAATGATCTTTTTGTCTATGCAGAATACCGCGGATGGCGTTATTATCTTACTAACTATTATGCCATAAGATATAAAGACACAAAGAGTCTTAAGGTAAAACTTGTTGATACAGATGACGAACGTGACTGCTGGTTTCCTGAAATATCTGACTGTTATATGGAAGTGGGTATTGCAGATAATGTAATTCCTGCTAAAGCAATCTATATGATTCCGCAGCATTATATGCAAAATATGAGTAAAAAGCTCACAAGGAGCGATTTTGTCTATTCTATTTATAATCCAAATATGTTTTCCATACCGTATGATAACAATGACATAATAATTATAAAAAATGTGTCAAACAATATAAACTTTATTACTCCATTCATGCCAATAGAAGGAGTCATCGCTGAATCAACACTATCTGCTATAAAACTAAAAAGCATTCCGCAAATGATCAATCCAGAATTTTCATGTAGTCTCAACTGTCTTATTCCGAATATTGGTTATAGCGTTACTATAACCTATTATGATAACGAAGGAAATGAAATAGATATATTAAAACAATATGAACCAAATTCTCCTTATAACATCACTATAAAAGAATATGGAGGCGCAAGAAGCTTCTCTATATTAATAGATATAAACCAGCAGGATATAGATGCAATGGGAGAAGGGGATTTAATACAGATGTCTTTAACTCTATACTACCTCCTGGAAAACAAAAATGTAAAAGAAGACAAAACAATATATATAGACGATCATACTATAAAGGTAAACCAGAAAGATTTAATACAAGAATCTCTTACAGCCTATATTAAAAAACAAATAACTAAACAGGTTATAAATGAAATTCTAACACCAAATGCAAACAAAACTATATGGACCAGCAATCACAAAAATTGGTTATATCAACCAGCTCCTAAAATTTATAATCGCAATATACAGTTTGATAATATTAAAATTGATTACGATAATGGCATGGTTTATGTTGATTCACCAAATCCATTGATCGAACTTTCTGCCACATATACTTATAGCGGAGAAGAAATCCCGCTTACTGTAACCGGTATAGATAGAAATAATGGATATGTAAATATTGCAGAATCTATAAATCTTTCGGATAACATTTATGCAAATTATACCTATAAGAATAGGTATTATACTTATAAGGGCTATAAACATGGAAATACTTTTATTCATCTTGATCTTAATCCATCTTACGGCCATTTCTTTACAGATGAAGGCATAGTAAACGGTATGGTCGATTATATAAATGTTCCATCTATAAATTTAGTCGGAAGACAAATAGTCCTTTACCTAATCCCAATGTATATAATAGGCAGCGATAATGACGTGCTTCAATATAATGAATGGCCGCTTAGACATAGCTTTTGTACAGTAGAAGAGTTAAAACAACGTAATAGATATGCAATACCTATAGCATTAATAAACGTAGATAGCAGCGCAAATATAAAGGATATAACTGTAATAGATTCCAGATCATATGGCGGCGGACTTAAAGAAAATATAACAATGGATGTTATTAACACAAGAGATGTTGGATCTAAATATTTCTGGGACATCTCGCCCTGGAATGGTGTAGCGTATCGTTCCAATGGCGTAATAGTTGTTAGGTTACCGAAACGGATTACTGAAATGTTTGAAGAAACATATATTGAGGAAGTTGTGCACAAGAGATTGCCGGAAGGCATCATGCCAATTATTGAGTATGTTTAGGAGGAAAGATACTTATGCCAAATCCATGGGAAAGTGCAGATATACTAGTAGATAGACTAGGCAAACCAATACCACAAATCTGGGATGAAGATGAAAACAAATTTATACCATATACTGATAACTATAAAGGTATTCTTGATGGCAGCACTCCTGCAGCAGTAAGAGATCTGCAAATTGAAAACCAAATTATGAACGTATTATCTGATTTTGCTATTGTCAAATCTACACTGACTTTAATTCAGGGATATGTGGACGGACTTGAAACAAGGCTAAGTGAAAGACTGGATGTTTCTCTTTCTTTTAATAACACTGAAATCGTTTCTAAAACAGTTCTTTCATGGGATGGTCTATTACTGGCTAAAACATTGGAAGTACCGGTAAGTAATACAGATATATTGATCTATGCAAATAACACCTGTGATCAGGATCTTACTGTTACTCTTGAACATGAAGTTGAAGAGGGCGTATGGGTTCCTTATGTCAATGGCAATGGAATTCCGATAGCTTTTACAATTGCAGCATTGACCGGAAAAGGAGTGTATGGAGTATTCCAGAAGTTTCCCAAATATTTGGGAGGACGGATCGTTTTTACTGCAGCTAGTGCTCCAACGGCAAATGGAACAACTACTGTACAAGTGCAGGAGGTGTAGCGCATGTTTCCTGCTAAATTTCCTGTTCTTCTGTATAAGGAGAAAAACTATGAATTTAGAAAATAAAATTAAACTTCATAATAAATTCGAGGTCAAAGTACTTGACCTTAACGGCAACGTAAAGTCCGAGCAAGTTGCTTACAACGTAGTTCTTGACGCCATTTATGCTTTCAGGGCATCGCCTTTGGAACAGGGACGGGGGTGCCATCCGCCTCGGACACTCAGTTGTTCGCTTATCTTGGCTGGCGACAGATGGGGCAAGTCGACTGCGGGACGCTTGAAGAAAAAAGAAACTTCCCGGTTTTCTCAAGGAAACGCAGAATTACGCTCCATGCGGATGAGTTCGTCGGAGAGACTTTAACTGAGGTGGGCATCGCCTATTCGAGCTCCACGAATACATCTGGAGACGGGAATACGATCTATGGCGGCATTGTGACTCATGCCATGCTCGCCGTGCCGATTCCCAAGACTGCGCTGGATGTGGTGCAGATCGATGCAACCATGTACCTCGACTTTGGGAGCTACCTGATGGCGGATTACGACGACAAAGTTTACTGGATTGGGGATAACCCTATTGTGGATTATTTCTTTGGTGCAGTTTTTCCGTCTTGTCAGTGGTATCTTAGCTCAGGAAGGCTCAGAGACGGTGTTGTTAGCGGAACGCAACTTGGAGTGTCAGATTCAATCGATAGAACCGCATGGGTCGCAGACGCTCCGAACAAAAAACTGACTACGCCCGTTACCAGGTTTGATATCAGCGTAGGGAACGGGGCTGTCAGGTGCATCGGACTTGGCTCCGAAAGTAGTAAAGGCATTTTTGGATCTTTGATGCCAATTCCTGATGTGTTTGAGGAATACCATATAACGGCAGAAGCTGTGGGAGCTGGGGACGGAGAAGCTACGGGATTCGACTTTGACTGGAACGGAATGTCCGAAGGATCGGAAGAGGTCTTTGTTGACGGCGTAAAGCAGACGACAGGAATTACAGTTGAAGGGGACATAGCGCAAGATTTGTTTTGTAAAAAAACCAGCATATCGGCTCTGCCCAGCTATGGCGATTACTGTGCGTTCTCACCGGACGGGACGTATCTAGCGGCGGTGTATGACGCGGCGGCGGATGACGGCTCGCCCTTCATTACAGTATACAAGCGTGAGGGTGACACGTTTACTAAGTTACCCGCTTTATCGGCTCTGCCCAGCGACGGCTATAGCTGTGCGTTCTCACCGGACGGGACGTATCTAGCGGCGGGGCATGACGGCTCGCCCTACATTACAGTATACAAGCGTGAGGGTGACACGTTTACTAAGTTACCCGCTTTATCGGCTCTGCCCAGCGCCGGCGATGGCTGTGCGTTCTCACCGGACGGGACGTATCTAGCGGCGGCGCATGGCGGCTCGCCCTACATTACAGTATACAAGCGTGAGGGTGACACGTTTACTAAGTTACCCGCTTTATCGGCTCTGCCCAACACCGGCAATAGCTGTGCGTTCTCACCGGACGGGACGTATCTAGCGGCGGTGCATGGCAAGTCGCCCTACATTACAGTATACAGGCGTGAGGGTGACACGTTTACTAAGTTACCCGCTTTATCGGCTCTGCCCAACTCCGGCAGTAGCTGTGCGTTCTCACCGGACGGGACGTATCTAGCGGCGTCGCATGGCGGCTCGCCCTGCATTACAGTATACAAGCGCGAGGATGACACGTTTACTAAGTTACCCGCTTTATCGGCTCTGCCCGGCTCCGGCTTTGGCTGTGCGTTCTCATCGGACGGGACGTATCTAGCGGCGGCGCATAGCAACTCGCCCTACATTACAGTATACGAGCGCGAGGGTGACACGTTTACTAAGTTACCCGCTTTATCGGCTCTGCCCAGCACCGGCTGGGACTGTGCGTTCTCACCGGACGGGACGTATCTAGCGGCGGTGTATGACCGCGAGCCCTACATTACAGTATACCAATACAACCCCTTCGTCCCCTCCCAACTTAACAACATCGTTTTCGCCATACCTCCGGGTTTGGTAACAGGCGAGGCGGTTGGCACAGGGGACGCACTGGAAACGGACTTTGCTCTTGCTCATACGCCGATTGCTGGGTCGCTTAAAGTCTACCTTAACGGGGAAGAGACTTCGGCGTACGCTCTGGCGGGGGACACTATTACGTTCAACTCTGCTCCAGCCTCTGGCGACGCGATCACGGCGGACTACAGGTATTCATGTACCATCAGTGCAAACTACAAAGTCCCATATATTCCTAAGGATTCGAACCATGTGCTTGACTTACAATGTTCAATCGTTTGGGGGGCTGAGTAGTTTGAACAGAAGAAAAAGAGAAGAGATCCATGACAGGAAACGACGGCACTGCATCTTGATTGAAACCAGTATAACGAGGATACCTGAGAGGTTGGAGGAAATAGACTTCAACCTCTTCGTTTGCCTGAACACCATAACCCAGAATTTTGAGGTGCATTCTCTGGCCAACCGGGGAAGCACTTATTGTTTTGCTGTTCCCTATAACGAGCTGGATTCCCGAATCATTGAAATTTTCCAGCGTTCCAATTTAAAGACCCGGAACGTCAAGGAAATCATCCGGCAGATGGACAGGGAGAACGAAGAACTGGAGCTCCGGAGGGAGAAACACCGGCGCTCCGAGACCAATGCGTGGGCAAGAGAGTATCGCTCGATGTTTAAAAAGGCGGCGGAAGAGGTCTATTAAGGTGGTGATGATATGACCGGTGAAGAAATAAGACAGCTCGCTGAGCTTCATACTGAGGACTTGCCTATTGAGACAAGTCAAGCCTTGCTATTTATCAATGAGTGCATGCTCATGGATTTGAGCAAGGATGCCGGAATCGTGGGTAACGATGAAGTTGTTGCAACCAAGGACGTATGGGTCGCCGTCGACACGACCTTCCTATCCATTTTTGAAATATGGAAGTCTGGGCAAAAGGCTCCTTATTATGGGGCGATGTACGGCGAAGGGTACGATGGGGAGTTCGACTTAAGAGATAACTATATAAGATTTCCGGAAGACGGAACCTATGCCATCCATGGCTTCGTCATTCCAACTCCGATAACGGCTTTAACTGATACGCCCGGCGTTCATCCTCTCCTGCATTACCCAATGTCCATTTATGTGGCGGCGCGGGCGACTTTCTGGGACGACGAAGAAAACCCAGCCTACGATAAAAAAATGCAGGAATATTTCCTATGGAGGAGCCGGGTCATGGAACAGCTCGATGAGATGCGGCCCACGACCCAGAAGCCCCGAAGAATGAAAATTCGACCCTATGTGTAAGGGGGTGATGTCTTGGCAGAAGAGAATAGATGGCAGGATTATGCCATTCGTGATTTTACGTCAGGCTTAATCGATATTATGGATGACAACATCATTCCTGAGGGCGCGGCGAGAGCTTGCCAAAACGTCATCAGCCGGACGATAGGCAGACTGTCTCAAAGACGAGGATATCGCCGTACTACCCGGACGGCGGCGTTTGGCGGCCCGGTGCAGGGGATGTACCCTCACCACAATAGTGTTGGAGAACACAATGTTATCGTCGCCGCCGGGGGCAAGACCTATCGGTATGACGGCTCTTCGTTTTGGTTGATGACGGGCGCGGGCACAAACGACTATACCCTAGGCACATGGGTAGAGTATGCTCATGGCATTATCGAGGGCAACGATTCTATTGTTGGGTTTAACGGTGTCGATACACCAATAAAATGGGACGGCGGCAACTTGAGTCTTACCGAAGAACTTAAGAACTACCATCTGATCCAGAACGAGGTTCCGACAACTGTGGACTACGAAACCTATCAAGGTGCACACGGGAACTGGAAAGATGGATCTCTAATCGTTACAGCGAACGGAGAGGTTTTAGATCCAACTGCGGACGGGTTTACCATTGACCTGGTCAACGGAAGAGTCGTCTTCGCGGCGGCACGGATCAACACGGTTCCAGTAGTTGCCAAAGAGCAAACGGTCGCGTGGCTCAATTATACTAAATTCACAACCGAACACGCCTTTAAGCCCGGGGCAGTGCCAGGAGACATTCAGGTCTTCGACCGAAACAATGAACAGATCTCTGCGACCTCATACATTATCGACATAGATGATGCGGGATTGGGGCGGGGGGCAATTATCTTTCCATCTACCCAGAGTCATCGCGCTCCGCTCTTTGTGGCTTACCAGTGGGTAGATGACATCAAGATCGATTACCGGTACGAGGTGACGGACGAGACCGCGATCAATGAAATGAAATCTATGCGGTATCCGGCCATCCACGAAAACCGGATATATGTCACAACTTCATTGAGCGACAAGCGTTCACAGATATGGTGGTCTGAGCCCGGGGAGCCAGAGTATTGGCCGCCCACTAACTACTGGGAAGTAAAGCCAGGGGATGGCGACGAAGTCGTTAAACTCATATCGTTCTGGGGTACGCTCATTATCTTCAAGCGAAGGTCGATACATCAGTTCAAAGGCTCCAGTTTTGATGACTTCAGGATGGAGGAAATAGACTCTAAGGTCGGGTGCGTTGGGCCTCGGGCGGCGACGGTAGACAATAACGTGATCTACATGGTTTCCGAGCAGGGACTGATGCGGTTTAACGGACTTCGCAACGTAAACCTTACAGAGAAGCGAATACCAAGTTTTTGGGGCAAAGTCAACCTGACTGCTATCCATAGGGCGACCATCGAAAAATGGAACAACCTTGTGTTGGCGGCCCTGCCCATTAACGGGGCAACAGAGAACAATGTGGTCTTGGTCTTTGATACTAATACCGAAGCCTTCTGGCTCTGGACGAATATGCCTATATCTCAGTATTGTACCTTCATAGGTTCTGATGGAAAGAGGCTCCTTGCCAGCCATTTTGGCAAACGGTTTTTGTTCCAGCATGATGTCGGGTATGTGGACGATGCCGGAACCACGGACACCGCCCGGGATGAGGTTCCGGAGATCGATGCCAAGGACATTCAGTCTTATTGGGAGGGTACGGCCTTTGACATGGGGTCTGCCGAGCGTATCAAGAAGTCCAAGAAGCTGTTCATTGAGGACTCTCCGGACGGCTTCGTCCCGGCAAGGTTCTTCCTTTCAGTAGACTATGGAGCGTTCCAAGAGCTCGATATGCGCGGAAGGCAGGAAATGATGAGGATGTACTATATTCCGCAACCACTGCGAAGGTTCAGGTACTTCATTCCACGGATCGAACATACCGGCTCCGGGCCGTTTGAACTAAGGGGCATCATGTACCAGTTCAAACCCAAGAGAAAGCCCAAAGTGCGAAGGAGTGATGCCGACTATAGTGGCATAATTCCCCCTGACGACTTTGTATTGCCGTGGGGCGACATTACGATTCCGATCAATCCGCAGATACGGGAGATTTTGCCCTATCCGGAAGTGGACTTGGATGTCGATTTCGTTAGGGTTTTTTATACCACGGCAGAAGACGAAGCGAAAATTGCTCCGGCTCTAAGTGAGTTCAAGGTTGACTTTATAAATGTTTACGAAGAAACCATTGTCAGGGAATCAGGGACAATTACTCCGAGCTTAGAGTTGTCCGTCAGCTATTCCCTCTGGTTATAAGGAGGTAGTTATGGCATACAAAGGATTCAGTCTCCCGTACAGGATAAGCGAGTTCGACGAGGACTCACCCATAGCCGTTCAAAGAAACTTCAGCGAGATAGAATATTACCTCAATCGGCTCCTTAAGGGAGTAACCAACGTGGAGGAGCAGTTGAATCTGCTGGGTTCTGCGCCGGCAAGCTCGGAGTATGAGTTTCCTGACGAAGAAGTCTTGGATACCAGGCCAACGCTAAACCTGATGGAGTACCCGCTCGAAACTACTGATCGGGCGGGCTCCATCGATTTGTCGGTTCGGACTGACGAAAATGGAGGAATCTTCGAAGTTTGGGTGGCTAGGGTATTAAACAGCAATCTTGCCATTGAGGTTTATGATTCCGCCGGCTTCGCCGCCCCAGACAGGACTTTTTCTATGGCGACCATAGGAACCGGGGTTGAAGTCGTTGACACGGCAATCGCATTTAACGGAACCATCAATCTTTATGGGATATTTGTCACAGAAGATTCCCCGCACATCTTCTGGGTTGAAAGAGGCGGAGATAAGGACATTATTTATACCGTCAAGTGGGATGGGACAGGGGCTCAGCCCGCCGCAACCAAGCTCGGGGAGGCGACATTAAGCCTTACTGGACTAGAAGCCGCCCAGAGTACCGTTGATATAACCGTATAGAGGAGGTGGGGACGATTACTAATATCGGCACAGCAGAAGAGCTTTATAACATTAGAAACAATCTGTCAGAGGCTTATGTCCTCACCGCTGACATAGATCTCGGCGCTTATTTGAATTGGGAACCGATAGGTTCCCTGAACAATCCATTTACCGGGAGCCTCGACTTTGCAGGACACATCATCAGCAACTTGACCATTGACCGTCCGACCCAGGATTATGTCGGTCTTTTTGGTGCTGTAAAATCGTTGAAAGCGAAATATGCCCCCGGAAACAATTCGGTGTTATCCAGCCCCATAATGAAGGACGGCAAGTTTGTCAACGCAAATGTTACCGGCAGGGACTTTGTCGGGGTGTTCGCCGGGCATTATTTGACCGACATCGGGCAGGACAACGACGACCTGGGCTCGGACTACGGATTCCTGTGCGATAATTTCTCGGTTGTTGGGAACGTAGGTGGCAGAAACAAGGTTGGGGCGTTCTGCGGGCAAGCGGACGGCCCCTTGTATGCCGGGCATGGCCCTAATGCTCCTTCCGCAGGATTCATTCACTCTTACGTTTATGAAAAAATTATCGGGCTTAAGAACATTGAAACTTCGGTGACGGTCACAGCAGCAGGGGAAGAGGCGGGCGGCGTTATTGGTAACTGTTCGGGGGTAAGATTGTTTTCGTGCAACTCCCACTTAGGCGTAGAAGCGGATCAGGCGTCAGGCGGCATAGCGGGCAAGGTGGTTCGCGGTGTAATAAAAAGCGCCAAATCATGGGGCGATATTACTGCTAATAAGTGGATCGCTGGAGGCATCTGCGGGATAATGGTCGATACCGGCGAAATCCGGCAAGTCGCTTCGCGTGGCAACATAACAACATTGGCCAATCATTCTTTCGACGAGTATGTAAGGTATGGCCATACCGCCTGGTCGAGCTCGATGGTTGGAGCTGGCGGGATAGTCGGCGTCTGGACTGAAGTTGGCCATCTTGACCGGGCCTGTTCATTTGGAAACATTACCGGGGAAAGAGCCGGGGGCTTGATCGGCACTGCCGGCGGCGGCGGCCTTGTTTTTCCTAATTTTTCATCATGTTTCGCTCGGGGAGAAATCAGCGGGCACAATTGCTCCGGGGGTCTTATTGGAATGCATTTTGCCCCCGGCACCGGAGACATTTTAAAGTTCAAGCAGTGTTATGTGGCCAACAAGGTGACCTCGGTTCATTATGCTGGAGCTGTCATCGGACATAAAGGCCCGGTATATGAAGAAGATCATCCGGGGATAACTCCGCCGGAATATAAGGGCTCGGTTCAATACATCAATAATGTAATCGTAAACAGCACTAAGTGTAACGCAACAAATGTTTATGGCGGAATGTTCTATGCCGAAAAAGACATGATGACCAAGATCCCCTATGTTTCGGTATGGAGAGAAGATAACGAGTTAACGGCCTTTGGAGCTAAGTATAGCGACTGGATATTAAGCGCGGACATAGATGCTTTTCCGGCCCTGAGATGGATGTACAGGCCGCGAAGTACGATGCTATCTGCGGTTTGGTCAAAAACCATGGGTCTTGTTATGGGATATAGCCAAACATCCAGGGCGGAACATGACTCATTCGACCAAAGGGTGTTCCTGCGAAGATTTGTAAGCGGGGCGTGGAGCGAACCAACCGAAGCGGTCGAACTCCAAGGCTCGAATCCAAGGCTCAACCTGACTGCTACCAGGGACGGCAGGGTCTGCGCTGTATCAGATGTGGATGGCGACTTGCACTTTGCCGCAACCGACATAAACTCTCCACTGATTACGGAGAGTCAGAATACTGCACAAATGGAGGTTGAAGGAGTCTATGGCGGGATACTGCAAACCTCAGAGTCAGGAATACAGCTTTTTTACCATATTCCTTACGAAGAAATTCAGGCCTTGCTGTATATAGATTCTAACTACACGGGGCTCTGGGCGAACTCAGAATTTAAAACCCCGGTAATTGCTGGGTCTGGGACAAAGATGTCGTTCCTCCGAACAAAAGTTTATAACAGCTTACCATTCTTTAGTTACCGGGCTAACGGCAAACATTTTATACTTTTTCCCAATATTCCTTGGGGCGAGGCTCCGGCTCTGCCAATGCCGGGGCCGGATGATCCGAAGTACAGATATGAAGTTACGGTATTGGACGAAGAAGGGTCTCCGCTCGTTGGGGCCGAGGTTTCAATTGTTATGCCCTATAACCTCGGGACAGTGACCAAGTACACCGATGCTGAAGGCAAAATTCAGGACGCGGACGTCTTTGAGCTTTGGGCCTTAAATTATCAGATAACCGTCAGTATGCCCGGATACAATGCGATTATGAGCCAATTTTTATCTATCAGGAACTCGACTGCTGAAACCTTTACCTTGTATCTCCTTAGAAGCAACGTTACATTTACGGTCTCTGGGGACGAGGACGGGGTGCTCGCTGGCGCGAGCGTGGTTTTCAACGAAGAAACCAAGGAGACTGATGCGAACGGACAGGTAACCTTTTTCGACGTACTGATGGGTGAATACGAATACACGATAACCAAGGAATATTTCTACGACCTGACTGATGACATAACCGTCGACTTAACGGTCGAAATGGAAAGCCCGTACTTGACTAAATATAAAGGAACGGTAACTTTTACAGTTATAGATGACACGACCCTGCTCCCTATATCTGGGGCTTTAGTGACCTTAGATGGAGTACAGATAGCTACGGGCGTTGACGGAACAGCCCAGTTTGCTGACGTCTGGTATGGGCCAAGAGATTACGAAGTGGCGGCCACTGGATATGTCACGCAGATTGGAGAGGCTCTGCTCGAAGATGTTGCGCTGGCGGTTATGATTCAAATGTCAGTATAGAAGGAGGAGATGATACATGGCAGTAACAATATGGCAACCCTATAAATCACCCAACGGGGAAACGGTGAAAGACCCCATAGCCGCCGCAATCTTAGGCGGAGATAATCCAAATGCCAAGAGCGGGATATGGAGCTATAACCAAAACAATGACACTTGGACTCAAAACCAGACGACTCCTGCAAAGACTACGCAGACAAGCCCGCAAAAGGCACAGATCGCGGGCGGAGGCGCTCCCAAAGGCCTGAGCATGGCAAGCTCCGGCATAAGTCTTGGCGGATCGAGTAAGGGCTACGAGGGTCAGCTTTTGTCCCAAATTATGTCCATGATCAACAATAAGCCTGTGAACACCGGTGCCAACTTAAAGCCCTACGAAGTACAGGACATGAGCTACAGCGAGGCTCTGGCGCAGACCGGGCCCAGTTATCAGATGAAATCTGACGAGGAGCTTTCCAAGAGAGCTCAGCTCATCGCAGATCTGGAGATTAACCCGCAAAGGAAAGAAGCCGAGCGGCAACAACAACAGGCCGACCTCAGATATCACAACGATATGAGAAAGGCTGAGCTGATGTATGCCGGCAAAGACCAAGTGGCCCAAGATTTGGCAAATAAAATGAACAAGCAGAACGCTATAGATCAGGCCGCTCGCGGCGGAGCAGGACGCTCCGGGCTGGCGGATTACCAGCGGGCCAAAGTCAACGAAGCAGTTGGTCAGCAGTTGACAGCTCTGGAGCTCAACAAGCAGAGCGCTATGTACGAGATAGAATCGCAATACGGGCTAAGCACTGATCAAATTGATAGGGCGTTGTCCGATCTTGAAACCATGCGCGGCAAACTCTCAGTAGAAGCCTTTGAATCCCTTAGCGATAGAGAGCAACAACTTTACCTCCAGCAGGAAAATGCTCGATCGCAAGTTGCAATGCACATTATGGATCAGTTCCTTTCCGGAGAACAAATGAAGCTCACTGCCAGCTTGGCGGCAATCGAATCTGCGGATAAGAAGTTCGCCAATGAGCTACAGGCTTGGCTCGGCGGACTTGATGCTTCAATTAAGGCCTACTCTACTTTGACCAGTACCAATTTGCAGAAGGAACTCAATCGGCAGAACTATGAGCTGGATTATTTGAAAACCATGTTGCCATACACAAACCTGACCGCTGACCAAACAGCCGGATACGACCTCGCATGGGCTGAGGTCATGGGTGAAACACCGCGTAGATAGGAGGAATGACAATGGATAATGCAAATTTTCAAAAGTACTTAGGCATGATAGCCGCCAATAAACAAACCTATGACAGCGGGTTTCGTCCGGGCACAAAGACCTTGGCAAGTCGTGAATTTGACGAAGATACACGACGGTACAACCAGGACTTTGCCGAAGAAAAGTTCCGGGACAGGCGCGATTTCTCCGAAAAAAGAAGGCAATTTGATGTCGGACAAAGTAACACGATGGCCCTTGCCGCACTGGAAGGATCGGGAGGCGGCGGCGGCGGCGGTGGTGGCGAGGTGGGAAGCACTTATAATTCGTTGACTGAGCGCATGAATAGTTACGAAAACACCTTTCTGCGAGCCGTGTCTGAATATTACTTAAAAGCAAAAGATGAAAGTGCTTCAAGTAAAAGACCGAGGCCGCTAGGAGAAACCATAGACTATTTTAGCCAAGTCGGGCCAGATAAGTTTGATACCATTCCCTTGGAAAGGCAACAGGAACTAATGCGAGGCTATATCCAAAGGGCCAGTGTAGGGGCCAAAAATCCGGCGGCTGTCGAAGCACTTTTAGGACATAGGTTCTTTGCTGATTATGACCCAGACAAGAAGGAGACCGACGAAAATAATAGGCCGAAATCGGAATAAAGTAGGGGAGGTGACCGCGTGGGCATAGAAGAAGGAATTAAATTAGCAGATCAGTTACACAGGGAGCGCCTTCTCAGAGAAGATAGAAAACGACGAGCTGAAGAAGAAAAAATAAAGAGAGAACAGGAAAGAGCACAAAGAAGGCAAGATGCCCTCTCTCCTGAATACCAAGCGTCTATGTCAGACGACTTTGTCGGCAGGACGATGGCGCGTGACGATGCCGTAGCCAGACAACGGGCGAACGACTTAGCTGGCAAGATCGGAGGATCTGCGGGGCTTACCTTGTCCAAAAAAGCGGAGGGATCTTCCGGCCCCGGAATTGGCGCACTGGAGTATAGGGGCGAGGGCATTATGACCCCGAAGCTCACCGAGGAAGAGCGGGGCAGGAACCGGGAAGATCTTCGCGCGAGTCAACTGAGCACGAGGCCCGCCGATGCTCCATCGGACATAGTCGCCGCCGTAAGGTATGGCGTTGCGAGCAAAGAGCTAATGGAGGCTTACGAACAAAGGTGGAAGGATGACGACCCGGGGGCCGCAGACGAAAAAATACAAAAAGCTTACGCCGAGATGCAGAAATATCAATGGGCAGTTCCAGCAGAAATGGACGACGACCAAAGTTGGGGAGAAATGTTTCGAGACAGAGATTTTTACCTCTCTGTAGTTTCGTCTTTGCCGGCAAGCATGGATATTATGAAGTATCAGCTTGGAGCCGCTATTGCCGGCAACTTGGTGGCATGGGGCGGAACAGCGCTTGGAGCCGGGCTAGTCGCAACTGGGGCAGGAGCTCCGGTCGGCGGCGGAGTCATTGCCGCCAGTCAGTTGGCCGGGCGAGGGATCATGGCCGGCGGCGCCGCGTATGCCGCTCACAAAGAAGCAAATATGGAAGGCGCGGGGATTTATGCTGAAGCCCTTTCCAAAGCTCTTGAGCAGGGGATGACCAAGGATCAGGCCCATGAAATCGCGACAGCCGCCGCAGACAAAGGCTACTGGGCGAACCTTGGAGTCTTGGGTGTAACCAACTTGGCGGAACAGTTTATGGCCGTTGGCTTACCGGCAAGTACTGTTGCTAAGGCCGCCAAAGCCAAGAAATTGGCTGAAGAAACTAGGGCCACTATAAGGCACGTTGAAATGGTCAAGACCATAGGAAAAGGGAAAAACGTCCTTCAAAAAAGTCAGGATGCAGTTACCGGCATAAAAGGCAAGGTCGACGACTCCTTGGACGTTCTGAGCAAAAAGGGAAGAGCTGGGGCCATTGCCGCCGGAACCATCAAGACTGGAGCCAGGGTCGGTGGAACAATGGCCACTGAGGGCGGACAGGAAGGGCTTCAATACGGAATCCAAGAGGTAGCTCTGGGCAATGACCCAGATTGGGGCTCTTCGGAATTCAAGCAAAACGTCGGAGCCGGTGCTGTTATGGGTGGTGTGTTCGCCGGGGCTGGCGCGGGGGTCAGAGGAATGGTTGACCTTGCCAACGCGACTAAGGGCGAAGAAGGCAAGAAACTTGATCCGCTGGACGTTAACGTTGAAATCGGAGAATCGTTCGATCTCGCCTTCCCCAAGATAGAAAGAGTCGACCCTATCTTAGAAGAAAATTACCTTTCTAAGATTAGAGAAGCCATGCCCGCAGAAATGAAGACCATAATGGATAATAACACCCAGGTCTACCTTGACAAAGGAGAGTCGGAGAAGGTCGCAGTTTACAAGGCTCTGGACGACTTGATGGGTTATCCGGAATTTAGGGACTTGGCTCTGGATATCTACGTTGGCACCCTGAAAGAGTTCCAACACAACGGAATCCAGGAGGCTGGGCAGTTTGCTGTTTATGGTACGGTCATAAGTTCATTACCCAAGGCGTCTCAGGATATACTTCAGAACGAAATTGTAAACGAAGCCCATAGAGTAGGCGACGTAAATACAGCCTACGCGAATGTCATGCAGAGGTTTATGGACTCTCCGGAAGGGCAGTCTCATATAGACAATATTCTTATTCCGGCGGTCATGCAACAGGCGGAGGCCTACAGAGGGCAAGCAGTGGCGCAGGGGATTGATCCGACGGCGGCACAGGAACATTCAGAAGAAGCGCTGCAGGTCTTTAACCCTTACGATGGTTCCTTGTTCCAAAATTCACAAGAGATAGCCGACAGTAATGTGTATCGGAATCGGCAGTTCAAAGAGTCGCAGAGAAGCTTTGCTCGGGAACATGGCAACGTGAACGCGGCGCTCAACGACTTCTTGGTAAAAGACCTTGGCGCAGATGTCGCTAAGATAGTGACCAGCGACGTGAGCGGGGCGCTTGGCTCTGTTGTAGCTCCAAACGAACTTCAGACCAAAGTCCAGAAGGCCATAAACAAAGCCTTTAGGCATCGGGTTGTGTTCTTTGAAGCAAACCCGGTGCTCCAGAAAAAAGGCCTTGTAATGGACGGAGCTTTAAGGGATGGAGTCATATATGTAAATGTTAATTCCGAAAATCCAATGGCTCATATCATTGGGCACGAGATCGGACACGCAATCGAGATTTCTAAGACCTTCGACAAGACGGCATATAAAGCCTTGGTTAAGGCGGCCAAAGAGTCCGGAATCAAGAATAAGGATTTACGGGACTTCGTTTTTGACAGCACATCAAAAGAGAACGAGGCGTTGCTGAAGGAAATCGTTAACAACATCATCGGCGACGCAATGAACTCAGAGGCCTTCTGGCAAAAGCTGTACAAGGAATCTCCGAAAGTGTTTATGGATCTCTATCATCTTGTCAAAAAGCTGGTTGCCGCGATCAGGGATACTTTTATCGGCGAGACCAAAACAGACTACGACACCAGGGAGCTCTTGGATGGGGCCGAAGAATTAATCGCCAAAGCTGAAAAAGTTCTGCAAGCATATTCCAGGCACAGAATGGTTGAAACCTCAGAGAGCAAGGTTAGGGTCAAGGAACTTGGCATAACCGTTGAAGGAAAACGAAAAAGAGTCTTCGTTGTTTATGATGTAAGTACCGGGGAAGAAATTTGGCGGGCAGATTCCGTAGGAGTTTCCGGTCGCGCACCAGCTCTGGAAATAAAAGCCAAGATTGATAGCGGCGAGCTCACTGTTAACGACGTTAAATCAGGTATTTTGGAACCACAGGTCACGGAAGCTCCTGTGACAAACGAAGCAGTTGCCTCCGAAGTAAATGTATCTGAAGAAGGAGAACGTGCGCCACAGGGCCAAATAATCGATGAAAATGTTGTCGAAGAAGAAGTCGCAGAAGAAGAAGTCGCAGAAGAAGAAGTAAATGAAGAAACCGAACTGGATTTCTCAGATCGTGAGGCGGCTCAGGCAGAAATTGATAAGTACGAAAGTGAATTGATAGCTAAGTATGGAGAAGATGCCGTTAACGATACTCCGTACGACGACCCCGATGCCTTCAAAGATCCTTCGATTGCTGAGCAGATAAGAGCGGAGCAAGCGGAAAGTCCGATAACGGCAGGGGAAATTGCCAAGCTCAGGGCTATGTATAATGCAAGAAACGCCATTGTGCCAACAAAGAAAAAGGAGAAGGCTCCGGAGAAACCCAAAGCTGAGGAGAAGAAACCTGTAGCTCCAGCGGCTCCTACAACACCTGTGGTAGCAGAAGCCAAGGCAACAAAGGAACAAAAACCAAAGTTTACTATGGAAGAGGCAGAAAAACTATATATAAAGAATTATTTAACGCTGGCGCGTCCAAACTTAAACGTTAATGGACAAGAAGAGTATTCCAGATTCTACTTCAGGCCTTTATATAGAATGTTGAATAAGGGAAATGAATACAAAGAGTATTGGATGCCTCTTTCCGAAATAGTAATCGAAAACCCTTATGCAGAAAAGGGTTCGCCGGACGAGATAGAAGCTGAGACGTTAAAATGGATGGTTGATAGCGGAGTGGCACAGATTGCATGGGATAAGAATGGAGAAAAATATTGTGCTCTCGCCGGCATGGAACTTCCATCTTGGTTAGCTAAACAAAATAGTCCCGAGGCTCTTAGAAATCTAACAACCAGAGAAGCCGTGAGAGCGGCAAAGGCTGAGGTTGAGAAAAAGGCTGAGGTTGAGAAAAAAGCTGAAGCCGAGAAAAAAGCTGAAGCCGAGAGGGCAAAAGCAGAAGCTGAGAGGGCAAAAGCAGAAGCCGAGAAAAAGAAGGCCGAAGCTGAGGAAAAGAAGCCCAAAGCTCCGGAGAAACCCAAAGCTGAGGAGAAGAAACCCAAAGCTGAGGAGAAGAAACCGAAGGATCAGGTCAAGTCAAATAAAGAAGAAGACAAACAAGCGGCAAGAGAATTTCTTGAACTCGGCAGAGAGCTTATCGGTGAAGATTTTGGCAGTGAGTCTATAGTCGATGACGACATCTCCATGATCGATGATTTCTTGGCCGAAGCAGATGACGACGGAACTCAGTTCCAGAGTCCAATGTTTAAGTATGCCCCTTCGACAGCCAAAAAAGCCGTAGGTTCGTTTAATAGTGATTTGAGAGCCGAAGGACTCCTCCAAAAAGGGGAAGGGCTCAAGGTATCTGATCGTGCTTGGAACAACTGGGAATATAGGATAGCTGACCAAATAGCTACGGCGATTAGCGGCAAGGGAATTATACCTGTAATAATGCCAGAGAGCATGGAGCACGTTAGAGGGTACTATGATCCTGCAACTAATAAAATATTTGTCAACGCAGAAAAGACAGACCCGATAACTTATATTGCTATTCACGAAGTAGTCCATAGCATTCAGTATACGCACCCCGAAATTTACGAAAAGATCAAAAAGATCGCTGTTTCCAACATAAAGGAAGGCGGAAGAAACGGTGTTCTTGCTCAGTATCTTGGAAGAGGCTACAAGGTTTCGGAGATAAACGATGAGTTTACTGCCGACCTGATAGCTGAGATGTTGCACGACATGACCTTCATCCAGATTATGCGGGCCGTGGCTCCGGAAGTTGTTCAACCTCTTCTCAAAGTGATTGAACGAGTCATTGCTCAAGTTAAGGCAGTTGTAAAAGTTTTGGCTAACGGCAACATCGAAGTAGAGAACAGTGTTCTCCGCCACATTGAAGACATTGAGAGATTGCGCCGCGAGCTGGCCCCGGCCATGTCCGAATACCTCCAGAGCGTCGAGGAAAGCAAAAGGCTCGAGGAAGAGTACCGGGCAAAGTCCCCCTTTGGGCTTAGGAAACTAATGTTCTCGGGCATGGTTATCACTAAGGAAAAGGTCGCATCGTTCACCAATGAAAAACTGGACAAACTGTACAGCAACTGGTCTGTGGACAAAGAAAGTATGCATAAAGACTATGCCAAGCGTTATGTGGCTTATATTTCTCCCAGCGACTTCCTTGCCTTGACCACAACAAGTTATGTTAAGAGAGAGATTGAAGAAGACGCCCGCAAGAGGTACAGATCCTTAGATGTAGAAACCCTAAGCAAGGACAGCGGTAGTCCGATGCTAGAGTTTGATCCAAAGACAGGGAGTGTTACAGGTCACGAAGGCCGCCATCGGATGGTTCTTTTGAGAGACGCCGGGGTAGAAAAAGTCGCCGTACAGCTTCACCCTGTACCAAATGAGCAGGGTAAGTATTCCCGAGAAAAAATTCTCAACCTTCGGTTATCTGGTCAAGACTACGGCTTTTTAAAGATCCCCGGAAGAGTCACCTTCGACGAAGTCATTCCCCTGAGCAACACTTATAGGGAAGAAGTTTACCAGAAGTTTGGAGATGCAACGGGGGCCGAGGTTCGCTACAGTAAGGGCGGAATAACTTACCCGACAGGCGGAATAGAGGTAAAGGGCGGTTTTTACTGGAGCGAGTTTGATCATGGCGGCAAGCCCGACCTGACCGTTGTTGGCTCAGAGAAGATTCTTCGCGAAGGTCTAACCGACTACGAGTCCTGGTCTGCGTCCATGTCACAGGAATTTGGAGGTGAAATAAAGAATAGGCTAAAAGAGCTGTGGCGGAAATCTAACAGCTTAGCCGATATTACCCGCCGCAAAGAGAGGGGTCTGCAAGAAAGATTAAATCGCACAGGAGCTGATTACGTTGCAAAGAAAGAAACCCCAAGTGGAGTCGTCTATCCAGTATCCGGAAAAGCCGGAAAAAGTAATCTACAAGCCGGTCAAAAAGGTGGAGGTCGAAGGGGAATATCCGAAGCGGGAGGAGACTATTCACTAGGCCGGGAGACTGCCATTCGTTACAGTAAAAATGGGCCTTCGAAAAAAGTTAAAGAGGGCGATATTAATCCGCTCACAAACAAACCTTATACAAAGCTTGAGATGGCCAATACGAATCTTCTCATAAAGATGAGGGATTTCGCGGAAGAAAAGGATATGTACGCCGGCAAAAAAGAGCCGGAACTTATTTATGACATAGAGATTGGCGCAGACGAAGAGGGAAATCCGGGACTTTACTACATTGACGCAAACACTGCGGAAGTTGTTTTTGAACTGGTTCCTCATAAAAAGACCGGCGAAGATGGATATCCAATAAAACCCAAGAAGCTTCTGACAAGCAAAGAGGTCGCAGAGGCAGAAGAAAGGCTTAATAAGTTCATCTCAAAAAGATACTTCGAGGTAGAAAAGAACAGACAAACCGCCAAAGACTGGGATGATTTTGATAAGCGAGCGGAACAGCGGAGGATTGAGGAAGAGAAGGAAAGAAAGAGGAAAGCCGCAGAAGCAGAAAAGGCCAAGGCAGATGCCAGGGAAAGATGGGAAAAAGCCAACTCCCCTGAAGCCCTGAGAAAGGTTTTAATGGGGTTGGTCGGCGACTATACCAGAGTCTTTCCGGAGGCTCAATTCTTAGCCGGCAACTTAGTCAACGACGGAGTTGTGGTGGCAAGAGTTCTGCCGAAAGGAAACAATCCCACGCGTGAGCAATACCGAGCGCAAGTTGTAAGACTTAGAAGGTTTGTTGAAGAGGCCGTGGCGATCAGGGAGCAGGAGCTGAGGGAAGCTGAAGAAGACGCCCGTCGTGCCGCTTTTGAAAAGGCGAAAGCCGAAAGAGAAGAGCGTATGAGGCAATTGGCGGACGACACTCCCTCTCCAGAATATCTGCAAAAAGCCACAGAGATCATAAAGAAGTTTGCTCCTTATAAGCTCGCCGAGCTCGAACAGAACAAAGGGAGCAAAAGAGCTCTTGCCGACATGGTCAAGAAAATAAAGGAAAATATAGCCAAGGCAAAAGAAGAGCCGAAGCCCCCTGAGCAAAGAACTCAGAAGAATACCCCCAAGTCTTATAGCACAAGGATTCAGGAGGCAATCTATAACGCCAATCAAGTGGAGCTTGGCAAATACAAAACCCTTCTTGAAAAAGCGGCTAAAGCCGTCGATGGCGGCGCGAGGCTCACTGACGAAGAAGCCGCAATGCTTCAGGATGTCTTTAGAGCTTATCAGGAGCGGACTATCCCGGCCAGCATAGGCGACTCCGTTGCTTCTCAGGTGATGAATAAACTGGGCCTGAATCTAAACATGGGTATAAACTACTTCACCAATTTCCTGACCGGTATCCCTGAACTGAAGTTCTTCTGGGAGATCTCGGGGAATTTAGCGGAGTACGCGGAAGACCTCCACAAATTGGGTTTCATGTTCGATCCGGAGACGAAGCACTATATCTATAAGTCCTTTTCGGCTGTCGAGTCCCCGCTGAGAAACTTAATGGATAAGCTGGGTGGGCAAGACTACATTGATATCGCAAGACAGGTCGAGGAAAATGAAAAGGCCGGAATAGAAGCGCCTTTCCCGATATCCAGGCTGACGGACAGAGTTGAAGGCGAAGAGCACCCCACTGGCGTATACGACATCGGCAAAGGCAAAAACAAACGGAAAATGTTCGTGGCCGGCGGAATCGTAGCAAAGAACAAGCTCTCAACCCCAATCGACGAAAAGACTTGGGGCATTTTGAGGGAACATCAAAAAGATGGCGTAAAGCTCGGTATTCAGGCGATGGAGAAATTTGGATCTTTTATCCTGGGCGATGGAACCGGGGCCGGCAAAACGATGATAGAGCTGGCCGTGGCTGAGCACTATGCCAAGAATGGCAAAAGCGTTCTAATTGTAACTCAAGGAGAAAGCGTCTACAATGATGCGTTTGTAAGGGATGCAAAGTTGCTCGCTGGGGCCGGCTCAGACTTTTGGAAGAACAGGCTGATTTTCCTTAACTCCGGATCAACGAAGATCGATGATAAACATTTCGAGGAAACGGGTCAAACAAGGATCACGTCTAATCGTGGAACGTTCCAAGAGGGCAAGATCAACGTTATTTCGTACGATTATCTTTCCCTGGGCTCGGAGTCTATCTTGGATAAACTGAAGCTTGACAAGTATCCGGACATCGTAATCTTCGATGAATGCCACAATCTCAGAAATATTCATGAAAACCCCGGAGCAATTGTAAGGGGAAAGGAATACGAACGGACTCCCAAAGGGAAAGAGCTTCTTGGCCTTAAGCCCGATAAGGGCGGACGTAAAAGTTTGCAAGGATATGAATTGGCGATGCAGTCTGAAAAAGCCCTATATGCCTCTGCCACATTGTTCAACAAAGGCCCAGAGGTCTTATATTTAAACAAGATAGGATTCGTCAAAAACTATCGCAATAACGTGCAAGACTTCATGTCTAAATTTGGCTACACCTTGGTTCACAGCAAAAGGATGGGAGACTACTGGCGTTCGGATGGAATCAATTATTCTGCCGGACAATTACAGTATTTCTTCGAAGAACTTCAGCAAGCCGGCGTTGCTCTAAAAAGAGAGATCGACATGACCGGGGTTACTATCGACGTGCAAAAGTTTAACACACCGCCCCGTGTAGCAAGCTTGTTGAACAGGGTCGTTGCGTGGGTTGAAGCGAGAAGCAAACAGGAAAACCCGGTTGCCTTAAAGCTCATGGCACAGCGCCGGGTCATTGAAACGCAAAAAGTTGCGGCGGCAGTGGAGATGGCCAAAAAGGAACTCGCCGAAGGTCGCAAGGTCATAATCTTTGCCGAGGGCGTCAACGATCTCTCGTTCCAGGGGTTAGTGGCCAGCGCATTGTTGGAAGATTCGCAGTTTATAAAGTATATCAAAGGCGAGGCACAGAAGAAGAAGATCAACATTGATGACGAAGGCGCACAAAGAGAATTCGTGACCAAGTTGATCAGGCTCGGAATAACGGACAGCGACTTTAAGCCAAAAGGAACTTTATCAGCTCTGTATGAAGAGCTTTCCGCTTACATGGAGAGCGAGTGGAGCAAGGCCCATAAGGGTAAGTCGGTTCCAAGGCCTGGGAGTTTTATCGCAAAAGTTTATGGAAAAGGATCAGTCGAAGATCAGATAAAAGCCTTCCAGAACAACCCATGGGTCAAAATCGCTCTGGTCACTCCTGAAAAAGGCGGCGTCGGAATATCTTTGGACGACGAACTTGGAACTGAGCCCAGAACCATCATAATGGTGACCCCAACTTTTGGCGGCATAACACTTTCACAGGTCATTGGTCGCGCATGGAGGCTTAACACCAAAAGCGATCTGAGGGTTAAGTTTATTATGTCAGACTCCGAGGTCGATGCATGGGGCATGCAGATCGCACTCAACAAGCTTATCATCATGGGCGCGGCATTTAAGCAAGGCGACTCCGTGGCTTTGGGGGAGGCAGTTGGAGAAGGCCTGGCCGCAAAAGGTGAGGAAGAGTTTACGACATCAATCGACCGCGATAATTACGAAGAAGAAGACGAGAATATGTTCCAGAGCGGCTTTGGTCGAAGCGCCGAAAAGCAAGAGCTAATAAAGAAACTGACAGCTCGAGAGGCCGCACACAAGGCCGTGAACGCCAAGAACTCGACCGAGTATGTCGGCGCCATGAAGCAGTACACTGAAGCCAAGGCCGAGGAACTTCGCGCAGATGGACAGGAAGAAGAAGCGGTCATCGTCGAAGAAACTCAGGCAGATCTCGAGAACCAGGTTGAGTTCTTGACCGACCTGAAGAACGAAATCGGCGAGATGATAGACACCGAAGTGGAAAAGGCCCGGGAGGCCGGGCACGAACTGAATACCGTGGACGACGTCATCAGGATGCGCGAAGAACAAGGTTACAAGGACGAAGACGGTTTCTTCGCAACTTACAAGAAGCATTTAGAGGAACTCCAAAAGAACAAGAAGCCGGAGCCTCCGAAGAATAAGCATGATGCCCACAGGGCAAAGCACGGCGCCAGCAGAAGAAGGGCCGACAAGGATAGGCACTATGAAGAAAATGCCATCTCCGAGAAAGAGATGCGAACTGAGCTGGTGCTGACACCGAAAGGCGTTTTTGATCCTGCCGCAAAAGGCGTGGCGTGGGCCTTAGAAGAAAAGGGTATAGCCGGATTATTTGCAGTGCTGACCTCAGAGCAATGTGCCACAAAGAGCCAGCTGGAGAAATTGCTCGCTGGAGACAGTCTGATCAACAAGCTTCGCTTAGGGAAACTTGTTTTCCGGGCAAGGAAAAACGGCAAGGTAGACGAAAAGGAATTCCGTAAATACTTCAGCGCTTCTCTTTACTGGAAACTGATGGAGAACTGGGTGGACGATAAGGTCGCCCTCAAACTCTTTGAAGAATTCGCCATGGGCGATTTGCAGTCTGCCGAAAAGAGTGTCTATAAACTGGCCCGGATGTATTCTGGGGTGGCGGTTCGAACCTATCGCGACTTCGTCAAAAAGGCCGAGGAGGTGGCCGTAAACCTCAGGGGAGACGATGGACTGTACAGTGCGGACATAGAAGAGTATGTGCATCAGCGGGCTGTATATCTGCACATTCAAGAGGTCAAAGAGTTTCAGCTTAACAAGCGGATTGAAAAAGCGACCGACATCGCCGACAAGAGGGGCAAAAAGCTGACTGCTTCGGACCTAGCCAAAATAGAAGATGACTTCAACAAGAGTTTTATTGAGTCCAATATCACACAGCAGAGGCTCAACCAGATGAGAGGCAAGTTGTCGAGGACAGAGCAACAAAGAGCAGATCGCGCCCATAAAGAACTGATCAAGTTTTATCGGGATATACTGGACGAATTACTGGAGAGCGGGGTCATATCGGAAGAAAGTTACGAGACCCTGACGACCGCATATCCGAACTATGTCCCGCTGTATAGGGATATGTCTGACAGGAAAGCGGCAGACATTGACAGTGGTAAGCTCGTGCAGGACTTGAGGAAGGGAGCTTTCGAAAAAGCCTTGTATCCTTTAGATTACTTCCATGGTAGTCAGCGGCCCGTCTTGAATATGATAGACAACATGATGCACTATCATTCTAAGGCGAAGCAATCGATGGAGCTAAACCGGGTCATAACGGCTCTTGACTATCTTGTTAAAGAGTTTGAGGGCACGGATCACGAGGGCAAATTCATTAAAGTGCATAGCGATACGTCAATCCTGAAGGATGTCGTGTACTACGATGAAAACGGAAATGTAATTCCAAAAAGCGATTTCGATAAATACTTCGAGAATCCGGACGCCCTGGTAGAGACGGAGATCGATGGCAGTGGAGTCGGACGCATGGTGGTGAACAAGTCGAGGGACAATACGCCGTACATGGTGGCCAGGAAAGACGGCAAGACGATACTGTACGAAGTTCACCCGGCCATTATCGAAGCCCTGAGAACTATGCAGAAGTCTGATCCGAGGAACAAAGAAGATGCGTGGATACGGAATGTGGCTACGAAGACTGGCGATTGGTTGAGAACTGGTGCGACCGCGAGCCCAGACTTCTGGGTGAAGAACATGTTCCGTGACACGACCTATGCGTACACCGTATCGGACACAGAGATGAACTTTGGGTCAGACCTGATGAAGTCCTCTGCGTACGTTGTTGCAAGAAAGTTCTTCAAAGACGATGCTGAGTTCAATGGTTGGTGGGACGACTACATGGCTCAGGGGGGCGGCATGGGAACCAGATTAAATGATATAGCCGCTCGACGCATGGCGTACCGCAACGAAGTTCTCGGAATGGGCAGTCCCTATGGAAGAAAAAACATCTTCTCGAGCAGAGGCGCAAGGTTCATTGATTCATGCACGACGGTTCCGTTGCAAAGACTTCAAGCGGCGGCCTCCACAGCTGAAACAGCATCAAGGTTTGCGGAATTTGTGGCGGCTAAGAAGGCTGGACTATCCGATGAAGAGGCGGCCTTTAGGGCAATGGATCAGCAGGACTATGGAATGTCCGGAAGAAGAGTTCGGTTTCTGAATAAGGTTATACCGTTCTTTAATGCTCCCATTCAGTCAAAATATAAAATCTTCAGGGCGTTCAAAAAGCACCCCGGAGCGGTCATCGCGAGGTCACTGCTTGCCATATCAGTACCCACGATATTCGAGATAGGAATGCAAGCATTCTTCGCGGACGATGACCAGAAGAGGCAAATTCTCGAGGCCCACGACAGTATCAGGGCCAACTTTTGGTTGATCCCTGTTCCTGGCGGCCACGGCGTTGTCAGGATTGCTAAGCCATTTGATATGTCCGTACTTTTTGCCAATACATTGGAGTCTATATACGAATATGCTTGGCAGGAAGACCCCATTACAGCGGAGACGGCTCTAAAAGAATACATGCACCGGAATACCCGATACAATCTGCTGTCTTGGAGCTTGATGCCCCAGGTCATGTCAATAGCAACCGAGGCGATTTGGGGAAAGAACTGGTTCTATGGCACCGACGTTGTCCCGCTTGTGGAGCAGGACTTGTCTCCGGACTTACAGTTTGATGCAAACAGTTACCATCTGACCATATTTATGGCCAAGATGGTCAACAACTTAGGCCTAAGCAATGTCCCTGGATTTGGGGTTTTGGCTTCTCCGAGAAGGTCAGAAAGTCTAATTAATACGACGTTCGCCTCTCTTGGAACTTTAACTTTGGATTTACTGGATTTTGCTATTGACAATGCGGCTTTCTTGTTTGGGTTGGAAACCTACCGGGAACAGGTCAAAGGCGAGAGGCCGCATTCAGACTCAAGGTTCGCAAAAACCCTTGGAAGAGACGTTACGAACGTTCCTCTGCTAAAATCATTCCTGCTGAATAATGACTACGGAGCTTCGGTTAGCGAGTTCTACGATGAATACAACAGACTTGAGGCCATGAAGAAGTCGTATGATGCAGAGATGAGTGCCGGGAGGCCGGATGCCGCCTTGAAGAAGTTTCCGGACAAAGACTATCACAAGTATGTTATTTTAAAAGATGCGTTTGACGCGATGAACACCATGAAGCCCGGGAACAAGCTATATCGGCTGGTGAGAGACTCCCGTCATCTTACCGGCGAAGAAAAGGGTAAAATGTTAAAAGAGATCTCCGGGGACAGAAACAGATACGCCAGAGAATTAATGCTTTGGAGTAAAATGTATGATGCGGGCATAGAGGATATGCTTGAAAAGACATATGACTACGAAGCAGAACAGAGAGCTCCGTTTGCCTCCTCTGAAAGTTACGACGAAAGAGCTGGAAACGTGGAGAATATGGGTGAAGATCTACGAGTCAAGCTCAAAGAGAAAATCACCGAGATTGAGGAATGGACAGAGGCAATGAATGCCAAAGGAAAGAACGGGGCGGCCAAATAGGCCGCCTCTAGCTTTTAGTCCAACTGAAGGAGGAGATGGTTATGATTAGAACGGGAATTGCTACAGGCGTGTCAAAGATATCGGCTTCGCTATCAGACCCGCTGGCCTGGCTGGCGGGTTTTGTTATGGCGATCGTTGCATACTTGATCGGGGAGCCTGGAGCGGCATTCTATGCCCTGTGGATTGCGGTAGCGATGGACTTGGTTTCAAGGGTTATGTCGGAGTCGGTTCAGCACGGTGGTTTTTTAAAAGCTGTCAAAGATGGACACATAAAAAGCGACAAGGCATTGTCTGGGGCGAAGTTGAAGATTCCGGCCTACTTTATCATGTGTGTTTTTGCGGCCCAAATTATGAAGTTTCCGTATGAGTATGCGTATGTAGGAAGTTGCGTTATATACGGGATATTCTTCTTTGTCGAGATGGAAAGCACCTGTGAAAATTTTATCGAAGCCGGACTGGAGGAGTTTTCATGGCTTAAAAAGTTTGCCCGGAAGAAACTCAAAGAAACTTGCGACGATGGAGGTGAGTAAACATGAAGATTTATATTGACATTGGCCACGGCGAGGGAGGAGATCCGGGAGCAGTAAGTAAACCCTATATTGAACATGAGATGGCAATGGTCACGGGCTTAGCAATGGCAGACCAGTTCAGGAAGCGGGGAATAGAAGTCAAGGTTGAACCGGGAAACCTTGACATATCTTCAAGTGCTCGGACTGCAAACAGCTGGGGTGCTGACCTGCTTCTCTCGATCCATTACAACGCTGGCGGCGGGGACAGGGGGGAAGTGATTCACTCCTGGAAACGTGGCTCGTTGGAGCTGGCCAACATAATCGGCAACGGCCTTAAAAAAGCTGGCCAGAGCGTTGTTAGAGTTTATAAGAGTAAAGCAAACTCCAAAGGCGACGCTGAATATTTTGGCATATTGCGTGTCGCAAGGATGCCAGCAGTCATTATCGAACCTGCCTTTATCGACAATGCGGTGGACAGGCAGTTGGTCGATACTTTGCTGAAGCAGAAGCAGATGGGTATCACGTTGGCAAACACCATTGCCGATGCCTACGGAAGGGAGGCGGAAGAGGTGACAGAGACTAAAATCAAAATTGACGACAAAGTGCTGACCGGCTATATTCTAAAAGACAATCTCAGTTACGCCCCGGTGAGGGCGCTGGCAGAGGCCTTGGGATGCAAAGTTGAATGGGACGAAACAACGAAAACCGTAAGAATAGAACGGAAAGGAGCGATAAAATGATGGAAATACTTTTAGGCCTAAAGATTTGCGTGATTGCTATTTTGGCGGACACGTTGCTGGGTTGGGTATTCGCCTTTATTAGAGGCGAGTTTGATATTCGGGAGGCTCCTAGATTTCTACAGACTGCTGTCCTGCCATACGTGGGTAGCTTACTCATCGTCGCAGGATTAGCGTACCTCGATCCTCAATACATGCCGGTGTTTATTATTGTTACCGGGATCATTACCGCTAAGTTTGGAGTCGAGGCAATTAAGGACAAAATCCTTGGCAACTTAAACATCGGTAAATAAAAAGGCCCGGAGGAAAGTTCGTGACTTTTCTGTGACTTTTTTCGGGGGGTTACCCAAAAGAGGAGGTCACATGAATCTACTCTACTTCCCGCCAGACCGTTTGTCACGATGGTGGGTCATCGGCGACTCGAACGCCGGACACCCTGATTAAAAGTTGTGTTGTGGCGTTAAAAGACCTGTAAAGACCTAATCAAAAATACCCTCTGAGTTTCGTACCGACGGAGCTTGGAGGGTATTTTTTGTACCTGAGTAAAAAGAGTTATAAAGAGCTAATCAACCAAAAATATCTGTGACCCGTGACTTTTTCGTGACTTTTTCGTGACTTTTAGTTGAGGTAGGAATCCTCAATATATTGGGCCGCACCCCTTTGCATTTCTACGTCAACATGAGAATAGGTTTGGAACGTCGTGGCAAGCAAAATATGTTCCGGGATAGTGTGCCCTACCATCTCCGAGATGATCTTGGGGTTTACTCCAGACTCCAAGAGATTCGTCACGAAGTTGTGGCGAAGGTCGTGAAACCGCGACTTAGAATCTAATTTAAGGGTCGTAAGAATTTCCCGGTATCGCTTAGACACATAGTGTGGGTCGAGCGGCCTTCCATCTTCCCAGCAACAAACGAACTTACGTTCAATTCCCGCCGCATCATTCCATGTTTTTTGCGTTTTCAGATAATCAGTAAGGATCTTGCTTAGCTCCGGGCCTATCGCCACATACCTGATCCTCTTGGTTTTAGTCTTGACAACCTTCAGTTTGCCGTCTTCACGACTTAAAGAATGAGCAATCCTGGCCACATTGTTTTCTAGGTCGATATTGTCCCAAGTCAAAGCACAAATCTCTCCGCGTCTAAGGCCAAGAAATGCGGCCAATGCTATTGGTATATACATTATTGTACCCTTGGCATTGTCCAATACATATTTAACTTGGGACTGTGTCAAAAGGATCCCGCCATATTCATTTTTAGTCGGAGGCCTTACACCATCGCACGGATTGCTCCGGATCAGTCCTTGCCCTACCGCAAAAAGCAATGCCATTTTTAGGACTCTGTAATGGTAAGCTATCGTTGTGCTCGATAGCTTACCATCCATGTCGTTAATATACGTCTGTATTTTTGGAGGCTCCAGATCAATTAGTTTGTAGGCGCCAAAGTTCGGTACTAAATGAAGCTTAATTGTTTCGTCGTATGAACACTTTGTTCGATAACTGACCGTGTTCTTTGTGGCTTCGTACCAAAATTCCAAAAGCTCTTTGACCGTCATGTTTTTGTTCTTGGAGCTAACCCCGGAATTGGCCTCGGCTATTAGTTCAGCCAGCTTAGCCTCCGCCTCTGACTTTGTTCCGTTGAAGACCTTTGTCCCTTGAACACGTTTCAGTTCTCCATTCACCATCTTTGGTTTACGGTCATATATTAGTTTCCATTTGTTTTTGCTCAGATTTTTTACCGATCCCCTCATTGTCATTACCTCCCTCAGACAGATAAAGCACATACTTATCTGTCTCAAGTATTTTGCAATTAACCCGTGGATTATCGACAAAAAATTGATAAGCTTCTTCAGTGATCTTGTTGTACAACCTTAGCAACTTAACCTTTGCCGACATAAATACCCCCCTCAATAAAGGAAAACCTTACAAATCAGTCCCCTCCCTGACGAATAAGTGTTTCCAACATTCCCAGTAATAAGTCAAGGTTTTTGCGCTTTTGTTGCGGCGTTATCCCTGCTTCCTCTATCGCGACAGAAACCTTTGTCATAAAGTCTGCGAGTAATGCGTCTGAAATTTGTACATTGTTTACAGTCGTGGTTCCTTTGTCATCTGTACTTCCCACCAAATATTCAATCGGAACCCTAAAGAATTTAGATAAGTCTCGCAAGATATCAAATTTAGGCATTCTATAGCCTTGCTCGTACCCGGCTACGGCTGTTAACGAAATTTCTAACGCGTCTGCCAATTGTTGCCTAGTAAGACCCCTTTCATCTCTTAAACCTTTGATTCGTTCAGCTAAAATTGCTCTCTCTATAGGCCTCACGGTCGACTCCTCCTTTCTTCGTTTTTGACGCGATAACGCGCAAAACATTATCGTGATTAAATCTTAACACTTTTTTACTTCTTTTTGCAATCGGATATTTTGTCGAGTTGTGAAAGCCGAAAATTCGGCGTTTAGAAAAGTGCATATTTTCACAAAGTAAAAAAAAGAAAAGACTTGCTAAAAAATTGTCAGAAAAGTAAGATATAAATAACGCGGCGACGCGAACCGCGTTGAACAAAAAACGCGAAAAAAGGGGGGTTGAAAGTGCTCACTAAGGAAAAAGCTATCGCTCTAGCTAAAGACAAGGACATAGGCTTCGTTGATAAAGCCGTTTACTTACAGGACATCGTCAAGGCTTATTCGCCCATTATCGGGATACGCGAGGTTTGCGAGATTCTTGGGTGTAGTAGACCCACGGCAACGCGCTTTGTGGCAGATGCCTTTGAGTCCCGCGTTTTCCCAGTAGCGAAAACCAAGGAAGGGCGCGGAGGGCGATACAGGATTCCTACCGAACCGTTCCTGCGGTATGCATTCCTGGGCGAAGTGCATCCACTGGGGATCAAAAAGCTGTTAAGTACCAGGAGTAAAAAATTTTTAAAGGAGGAAAAGGAATGAGATCGACAGGGATTGTAAGAAAAATAGACCATTTGGGCAGAATCGTGATTCCGGTAGAAGCAAGACGAGCAATGGGCATTGAAGTGGAAACCCCGATGGAGTTCTTCGCGGACTTGGAAAAAGGAGAGATCGTACTGAAGGCTTATAAACCGGGATGTGTATTTTGCGACAACATCGAAACAACCATTGTCTTTCGTGGACAAAAGCTGTGCGCCGAGTGCGTCCAAAAGATTTTAAACAAATAAACGAAGAGGGGCTCATGCAATTTGAGTCCCCCGAAAAGGTTGGTTAGCATGGCAATGCTAGCTGACCACATCGTACCACCTTGAGGGAAAGGGGTCAAGCATGAGAGATTTACTTCAAGAACCAACGATCACTGTATTTGGCAAACACTTCATCATTCATCAAACTTTTGCGATAAAAGAACAAATCAAAACGATTCCGGGGCGGGCGTGGAACCCATCAAAAAAGGCGTGGGTCGTTCCAGCCAACGAGGAGTCGCTTCGCGCTTTGCTTTCAATCGCTCCAGAAGCCGTCGTAGACCCAGCCGTTAAGGAGTTGCTCGCCGATCGCAAGGCAAAGCTGGAAGTCATCAGGGCTCAAAAGGACGTTCCGTGGCAGGATCAGATTCCGATGAAAACTATGCCAATATCGGTACGTCCATTCCAGCACCAGATAGCGGCCTACAACGTTGTCGGTACAATTTTTGGCCTATGGGGCGAGATTTCCAAGGACGCTGGAGCCGGGCTGTACATGGAACAAGGAACCGGAAAAACACTTTCAACGATCGCAGTGGCTGGGCGGATGTTTCTTGACGGGCATATAAACCGGATGCTCGTCATAGCCCCGGCGTCAGTCGTGCCGGTCTGGCCAAAGGAATTTCGCGACTTTGCAGACTTCCCCTATGACGTTCAGACCCTGGAAGGGAGTAGTTCCAAAAGAGTGTCCTTGCTTCAGAAGTGGCCCGTGTCAGAGGATATGTTGCAAGTTGCCGTGGTCAATTACGAATCAGTGTGGCGCATCGACGAGGCCGTTCGCAAATGGAAACCCCAGCTCATTGTCCTTGATGAAAGTCAGCGGATAAAAAACTCCGGCGCGAAACAGTCAAAGTCGATCCATAAGCTCGGACGAGCCGTACCCTTTAGATTAATCCTCACCGGTACACCGGTAAGCCAAGGCCCACTGGACTTCTTTTCACAATTAAAGTTCGCTGACCCAACGATATTGGGATCAAGTTACTATGCAGTCAAGGCAAGGTACGCCACTATGGGCGGCTTCGAAAACCGGCAGATCATTGGATACAAAGACCTCGCAGATTATACAAAGAAGGTTCACAGCATAGGGTTTCGAGTCACAAAGGCTGAAGCTCTCGACCTTCCGGAACAACTCCCGCCGCAGTTAAGGTACTGCGAGTTCGAAAAAAACGCCAAGGCGATCTATTCCCAGCTCGCAAAGACCAGCGTCACGCAACTGGAAAATGAAAAGGTAGTCATCGCCCAGAACGTCCTCTCCAAGCTTCTTCGCCTAAGTCAACTAGCCGGAGGCTTCTATGCTGAAGAAGGTGAGAAACCGGTCGAGGTGTCTAAGGCCAAGCTCAATCTGCTGGAAGAAACCATCGACGACTTAGGCCCACAGAAGGTCGTTATTTTCGCAAGATTCCTTGCGGAAATTGCCGCCATTAAGAAACTTCTGGAGAAGAAGGGTATCAAGTATCGCCACATAGATGGCTCCGTACCGTTAAACGAAAGAGGAAAAGCGGTCAGGGAGTTTCAGGAAAACCAAGGGTGTCAGGTATTCCTCGCCCAGATACAGACGGCTGGGCTCGGAATAACATTACACGCGGCCAGCGTGGCCGTTTTTTACTCAATGGACTATAGCTACGCCAATTTAGAGCAAGCGATGGCGAGACTCCACCGCATTGGACAAAAGAACCCAGTAACCAACATCTTTCTGCTGACCAAAGGAACAGTGGACGAAAAAGTAATGAAGGCATTGGAATCAAAACAGGACGTAGCAAGGCTCGTCGTAGATAACTGGAGGATGTTGTTCGAGGAAGGGGTGAGATGAGGGACAGATATGAATGGAGTTTGGGCGATGCCGGGTAAGCCGATAACTGTTACCGGCGAACGCGCTAAGAAATTATTGAGGAGGTTAGGCATGGCAGATGTAGCAAACGAACTCTTTGGGCTATCCGAAGAACTGGTAGTTCTCAAAGAGGCAAAGAAAGAACTGGACAGCATAACAAAGGAAAACAATCGCAAGATCGAACAGGTCGAAGAGAAGATGATTGCGCTAATGCTGGAAGACGAAGTCCAGAGCTTCAAGCGGGACGGGAAAACCTTTTTTATTAGCACTCGGCTCTTCGCAAGTATCCCGGACGAAAACAAGGAAGAAGTTTTTAATTGGTTCAAGGGCGACCCGGATCTTGCCGGGATGGTAAAAGAACAGATCAATGCAAACACCCTGTCTTCTTGGGTAAAGGAACAGGAAGATGAATTACCCGAAGAGATCAAGGAAAGGCTCAATATCTACGAAAAGACCAGCATAGGGATTAGATCTGGAAAATAAAGGGGGAGAAGGATTGGACGAAAAAAAATATTGGCTGGACTTAATGGACTTACTCGCCAGCGCCTCATTACAGGCACTGAGCGAAATGAATCGGGAACGGGTAGAGAGAGCCCGACATCTGCCTCATGAAGTCGCTCATCAAGAAGCCGTTGATCTCGAAGACTTTTCCAAATTGGCGGCGACGATGTTGCAGGGAATGAAGCTGGAGATGGAAAAACAGGCGCCTCCCGCACCAAGCTATAAAATGCCCCCGATAACCACATTGGAGATAAACATGGAGTTGCTCACGATGGCTCAGAATAAGGCCGCAGTACAGGGAAGAAGCCTGAGCCAATACCTCAAAGAGTTGTTAGTTCAAGACCTATTTTATTAAGGAGGATCACTATGGCAAAACAAACTAAGAATGAAATTGCTTTGGCTGAAACTTTTCAGCTACCCCAGATCGCCGGCGACATCAAGGCGTTGATCGAAGAAGAAATGGATGGACTCTCGCTCAGTTTCGAGCGCATCAAAGTTCCATCCGGCGGCGGACTCGCCTTTGAGGTTCCCGACGAAAACGGCGATACCGATGTGCAAAAGGAACTGCTCGGCGTCATCGTGGGGCATGGCCCGGAGAACGTGTATTACATGAGTGAATTTACCGGCGGCTCTGAGCCTCCAGACTGTGTTGCGGTTGACGGCAAACTTGGAACTGGGAGCCCAGGTGGAGACTGCGCCGAATGTCCATACAATCAATGGGGATCCGGGACTGACGGAATCGGAAAGGCTTGCCAGAACAGGCACAAAGTTTTCATCCTGTTTGACGGAGAGCTATTTCCATATATGCTGACACTTCCGGCGACCAGCATCAAAAACTTCTCCGACTTTGTAAAGCGGAACGTGATGAAGAACCGCCGCACCAGTTCCTTTGTAACCAGAGTTGGCCTTATGAAAGACAAGTCCAAAACCGGCATTGAGTATTCCAAGTGCACCTTTGAAGTGGATTCCTTCCTTGATCCGGCCAAAGCAGATATGGCATACAACTACGCCCAGGGCATTAAGGCGATGGTCGGCATGGTAAGTACCGAGAAACAGGCTCCGGTTGAAGTTGACTGGGATGCCGAGATGACTGAAGAAGTGATGTAAGAGCGTTGGGACGGTTCAGCCCGCCCCTTAAATTGAAAGGAGAATTTGCCGTGGAACCTAGGGAACCTAAAGAACTTAAAGGATATTGTCCCTCTGATGTATGTGCGTCGGAGCCATGTGCGCCGGAGCCTAGGCTTCAGGATTTACTGTGTATGCAAAGCGACGAGCTAAGCTTGATTGAAGATTATATTTATTGCCTTAACGAAAAACTCAGAGGGGAAAGCCCCAAAGCGCAAACTTGCGAAGCCGTTAATCTAGCCGGAGGACTATTGGGTCTTGCAGATAGAAACTTTTCAAGGGTACAAAATTGCCGGGTAAAGTTAGCGGAATTAGTGTCTTTGATATAAAACCAAAGGGCGAATTAATTCGCCCTTTGGTCGTTGATTTTAAAAGTGTAAGAGGAGGAAGACAAGTATGTTGAACTGGGAAGAGGCTGAGGAACACCTGTGCTTTATAGAACAAATGTATACAGAGATTGGCAGTAGCGGATATTTTGCTCTGAATATTACTATTAGACCTTTGCGTGATCGATTTAACAAAGGTGAGCGCACAGAAGAACTATACGATGAAATTATGGCGCTAGAGTAAGGGGGAAGGAGGAAAGAACATGACGTATTGCTGTAAGAAGATCAAGGATAGTGGCGAAAGAGAAGTGTTCGAATCCGGAGCAGTCCGTGATATGCAGGAAGGCAAAGGTCGTTGCGACCTTCTGCCCTTGGATGTTCTAGGAAAAATGTATCACATGGAGTTTTTGTCCCAGATGGACGGTTATGTACGCACAGGCGACTTAGCCTATCTGCGAACGGCCTTGGAAGAAATCCGTTCAGGCGAAGAAATGAGCGCATCGGCCATGATACTGGAACTCGCTAAGCACTATGAAGAAGGCGCGAAGAAGTATAACGAAAGGAACTGGGAAAAAGGGATACCTCTTCACAGCTTCGTCGACAGCGCGGTAAGACATTATTTGAAGCTTTGGTCGCAAGAAGAAGACGAAAACCATTTCATTGCCTGTGTATGGAACATCGTTGGGGCCATCTGGACGCATCAAAACAAGCCTGAAATGATTGACTTGCCGTTCTTCACGGAGCAACCTCATCTGATCTCGGAGGTGTAGCATGGCCAGAATATCCAAGAACAATTATTATCTCGAAATAGCCAAAGCCGTAGCACTCAGGTCAACTTGCCTTCGCCGCCAATACGGAGCGGTCATCGTCAAGGACGATGAAATCATCAGCACCGGGTACAACGGCTCCGCCCGGGGGGACGTCAATTGTTGTGACACAGGCGAATGCTACCGCAAAGCCCGTAATATTCCTCACGGGGAGCAGTACGAAAAGTGCGCCGCTGTCCATGCGGAGCAGAACGCCATCATATCGGCAAGCAGAAAAGACATGATAGGGGCGACATTGTACCTGTTTGGCAGTGAAAGCGGGGAGCCGATCCCCGACCCATGTCCCTGCGAAATTTGTATGCGGATGATCCAAAACGCAGGGATCGCAAGCATAGTAACTTACACGGAAGGAGAAGAGTAATGGACGACAAAACGCTTGAATACATGGGACAAAGAGTAGACAAGGCAAGGGAGATCCTTAAAAAGATACAGGACATTGACACGATCTTAAAAAACCTTGAGAGAAGAACAAACGACATTAACGCTGTCTCTTTTCTCTATTACGAAGGCGGAATTCTGATAGGAAATAAGCATAGTAAAACTTTTTACGATCCTGTCGTGCAATCGGTCAAAGCCGCAACAATAGTCGCATTGACCGAACTGAGAACGGAAAAACAGAATGAACTCGATGCTCTTTAGGTTAAGAGGCGAAAGATTAGCCAGTGGCAGGGCCGACTTGCCTTAGCATAAGGGCAAGGATAGCGGGGGTTCGACACCCCCCGGCTGGCTCCATTTTAAAAGAAAGCGAGGAAGGGTAATGAATGAATTCAAAATGGGGGACAAAGTCAGAATCAAAAGCGATTTGATCCCCGGACAAAGATACGGCAAAGTTACTATGCTTGGCGGTTTGATGGCCGCCGAACGGGGGCGCGAGGGAGAGATAGACATCATATACGAAGGGGCTAACGCCGCTTGCGTAGATGGCTGTCCGTTTATTTGGTCATTTGAGATGCTTGAGCTTGTGGAAGCGCAGGAGGTGCGATAAATGACCAAAAGAGTAATTGCATTTAGAGCGTGGAACAAAGTCGAAAAAGTGATGTATACAAATGCCATAAATAGAGTCTTTATTAAAGGCTATTGGCGAAAGCATTACTAAAGAGGGTTAGTAGCTGTTTATTCAGCTACCCCTATATTTTTTACCTACAGCACCATTCGCAGACTTCCTCAGTTTAGTATATGCACTCAGGAATCATTCTATACCTAAGGAGGAATGAATATGCAAATTAACGATAAATGGATGGTCGAGTCTGACCCACTCAATATAATCCTCAAACACAAAGTAATATCCAAACCGAAAGACGGCAAACCTTCAAAGGAATATTGGGTAGTCGAAGGATATTACCGCACCTTGCATGATGCCTTGGAAGCACTCATTGATAAAAAGATACGGAAAACAGAACTCAAGGATATGCAGACTATATGCAACATGGTTGATGAGTTAAAGGTATTGCTCAAGCAGATACCAGACTTTAAACCTATTAAGGAGGTAACGCCATGAAACCAATACTTTTTAACACAGACATGGTGAAAGCCATACTTGACGGGCGAAAAACCATGACCAGACGGGTATGCAAATTAGATACTGCTAACTTTGATTATGACTTAAAAGATAAAGACTATGGACCCTTTTTGCAAAATGAATACGGCGATTCGATTAATGTTAAAGAATTAGCCCCCTATCAACCCGGCGACATTCTCTATGTGCGGGAAACGTGGGCAGAAGTAAATGGCATTTATATTTATAAAGCCGATGAAGATGCTACGCCGCTTAAATGGCGACCTTCAATCCATATGCCTAAAGAAGCCGCCCGAATCTGGCTCGAAGTGACCGATGTGAGAGTGGAGAGGTTGCAGAAGATAACGTACGATGATTGCTTAAGCGAGGGGATGTGGGATTACGGAACAGATGTTGACACACTGATCGCATATCAAGAATTATGGCAAAGCCTAAATGCCAAAAAAGGATACGGTTGGTACGAAAATCCTTGGGTATGGGTCTACGAATTTAAGAGACTGGAGGTGTACAGATGAACCAAGACAAATTCCTTGCAATCCTCCTAGCACTCGGACTTATCACAACAATCTATGTATCAACATTCGCTTACAGCACCCCGGACACGACGACATCATACACCGTTAAGCCGGGTGACACCCTCTGGGAGATCGCCGAAATGTACTGCCCCACAAGCCACACAGGCAATGTAGTATCAAAAATCGAGCGGTTGAACGAGATTGAGGGTTATATACATCCGGGGCAAGTGCTGGAAGTACCTTGTGAGCCAATGGAGGCAAGAAAATAAGTTGAGGAGGGAAAGGATTATGGATAACCTTAAACCATGCCCGTTTTGCGGGGGTGAGGATGTAAAGGTAATCGCGTCTTTAGGCGAGGAGCATTGTGTGGACTGCTGGTTAGAAGATTTACCCTCATATGGCGGCAAATCAAGTAATTACTATGTAGTCTGCTTAAAGTGCCAAGGTAACAGTGGCTACAGAAGAACACCGCAAGAGGCCATAGATAACTGGAACCGCCGCCCGGTCGCAAAGAAAACAAAAGTTGAAAACCTTAAGCATTTGATTGACCTAGTGTCTTTAAACCCAGACCTCCCGGTACTTCCAATCGTTGACGCCGACTGCGTAGTCAGCGACGACTATGGTTATTGGCTGGCAAGCATTGGCTCCGTTGAAGTAACAAAGATCCTTGACGATATAAATTATTGCAAAGACGGAAAGTTCTACAGGGAAGACGACTTTGACGAAATAGTAGAAGACCTTGTGAGCGAATCCGATGACCCACTGGATGAGGAAGAAGCCGAGGACATCGTCAAGAATTATCCATGGAGAAAAGTGATCCTAGTTTACATTATACCGGGATAGGAGAAAGGTAAGGTGAGCAAGATGGGAGATACCGCCGGAAAAGGTCAAGGGAAAGTGCCCTTTGTAAGAATATTGATGGGCTTGCCGCGCTCAGGCAAGACTACTTTCGCTAATGCTTACAGGGGGCTTTTTCCAATTGTTTCTGCTGATGAGATACGGATGCTCGTACATGGACAGCGCTTTTGGGCCGACGGAGAAGACATGGTGTGGGCCGTCCGTAATATCTATCTCAAGATGTTGTTTCAACAAGGAGTAAGTTTTATCGTTGACGAAACCAATACAACAAAGGTGCGTCGCGAACCAATAATTAAACTGGCTAAAGAACACGGCTACAAGGTCGAAGGCATTTGGTTTCAGACCCCGACCGAGGTTTGCATAGAGAGAGCGCTAAAGGATGCGGACAGTAAACTGATTCCTATTATCGAAAGAATGGAGAAGCAGTTCGAACCACCTACGGAAGAAGAGTTTAACAGCCTCGCAGAGATAGGCAAAGAATGGGTAGTGTTTGAATGATGACAACAATCAACAAGACAGCTTGTATTTTGATCTGTGGGGCGTTATTAACTCTTTCTGGACACTTACTACCAGAAAAGAGTTATACCGACCTCGTGCCTTCAAATTCTGCCGCTGGTGATGTTTTTTTGCCCTCGGATACGCGGAGCGCGTCATCAGAAATTTGCGAGGAGCATCAGGAACCACCTTCGTGGGACGGAGAGGTTCGTACCATGAGAGCAACGGCCTACGATCTTAGCATTCAGTGCTGTGGCAAAGGGCTGGAACACCCAGGTCGCGGGATCACTGCCAGCGGAAAAAACCTGAGCGGCCTATCGAGGAAAGAGGCGATGACCGTATCATCAATGGACTATCCGTTTGGCACAGAACTCTTGATTTCCTTTCCTGAGCCATATACCCATTATGATGGGGTATATGCGGTTCAGGACACTGGCGGTTTTAAGAGCGGCACGATCGACATTTTTGTTGGAGATTTTGGGGACAAGGTCAGTGAGGAAGCAATAAGGTTTGGAGTCAGAACTGTACAAGTTCAGGTTCTTGATTAAGGAGGATGCGCATGGAAGATGCGATAAGGCTCTGTTATGGCGCTTTCGCCATATCGGTCATAAAGGGATATGCTCCGGAGTTATCGTTTGCAAAGCTCCATAAGGATAAATTTGCCGCCGCCAACTATGCCCAGGATATGTACGATCTGTTTCAGAGCGGCGAGTCTTGGGTAGATATAGGGATTATGTTCGGAATCAAAGGCGGCTCAGCCCATAGAACGACGAGGAGAGAACTGAATTTATCGGAGGGAGGAGGTGAATCATGGCAGATACCAACATCGATAGCAAAATAAATTACAAGGAATTATACGAAAAATATGGCATCAAGTTCACCTCTATCACGGGGGATAGGGCTATGGCCCTTTGTCCGTTTCATTCAGAGAAAAACCCAAGCTTCAACGTGTCTCTTACTAACGGGATGTATAAGTGTTTTACTGGGAGTTGCGGGGCAACGGGCAATATCTATTCTTTTTTACAGGAGTGCCCAACGATCCGAATGTCAAAGGCCGATGCCTATAGGGCAGTGAAAGAAGCCGCTTATGGACTGCAAGTGGTCGAAGGATCTAAAAAATCGGCACCAATTAATCCCTATACTTTAGAAGATTATGCTAAGGAAAAAGCACTTCCGATCGAATACTTACAGGAGTTGGGGCTGAAGACTGCAAAACATGAGGGCAGTCAGTGCGTGTTCATTCCGTATAAAGCCGCAGACGACGGTGTCTCAGCCAGAAGGTACCGGTTTCCGCCAACAACGCACGGCAGTAGGTTCAAGTGGCAGACAGGGGCAAAGCTGATCCCTTATGGTCTATGGAAACTGGTCAGTTTCCGCGAGAAAAGCAGCTCGCTGATCATCGTCGAGGGAGAGTCCGACTGCCATACTCTTTGGTACTATGACATACCAGCCATCGGGATCCCGGGGTCGAGCAACTTCAAAAAGGAATGGGTAGCCTTCCTTAATGGCTTTGACATTTATATCTACGAAGAGCCGGACGACTCTGGGAAGAAGTTCGTGGAGAACATCTGCACCCATCTTTTGGGGGCGGACTTTAAAGGCAAAGTCAATAAGATTCAGATCGAAGATTACAAAGATCCAAGCTCGCTTCACGTTAATGTACCAAATCATTTCGAGAGCAAATGGCAAGAAACCATGAACAAAGCCCAAGAGTTGGAGCTTTCCGATGCGGCTGTAAAACCCGACGAATTGGTCGAAGGGGGCATGGTCGCTCGGACTCCGCCCGGGTACATCGTAGATGACAACGGGATCTATCTCATTAGGGAAGAGGGCCGAATCGCTCTGTCTTATACGCCAATGTGGATAGAGCGCAAGTTGCTAAACATTTTTGACAAGACCGAGAAGATCGAGCTCGGATTTAAAGCATCCGGAGAAGTGAAGCGTCGGAGCATTCCACGAAGCCGCATAGCATCGGTACAACAGATATGTACGCTTTCCGATTTTGGACTTGGAGTCCAGAGCGTCAATGCCAAGGAAATCATTAAGTTCCTGTATGAGTTCGAAGGCGTGAACCAAGACAAAATCGACATAGTCAAGTGCTCCGACACGCTTGGCTGGATCAGCACCAGAACCTTTCTCCCTACGCACAAAGGGGACTACGAGATCACGCTCCCAATCGGACTGGAAAAAATGGGAGAAGCGATGGGGAAGAAGGGGTCGTTCGAGGAATGGAAGAAGGCCGCCGCGATTGCAAGGAACATAGACCGCCCGGTAATGCGACTATTCTTTGCCGGAGCATTCGGGGCGCCGCTCCTAAAGGTGCTGAAGGAGCGTACCTTTTTTATCCATCTTTGGGGAGAGTCCGAGGCTGGAAAGTCAGCGGTAGGGTTCGCGGCAATATCGGTATGGGGCGATCCGTACCGGTTAAAGCAAACATTTAATTCAACCAGAGTCGCTATCGAGAGAGCGGCGGCTTGTTTTAACGATTTACCTATGCTTTTAGACGAAAAACAAGCGGCAACAAATGCTTATGCGGCAGACTCAATTGTTTACATGTTAGCCTTGGGCCAGACAAAAGGCCGGGGAACTAAGGACGGAGGGTTAGGTGAGCGGAACGAATGGACAAACATTGTTTTAAGCACCGGAGAGGAAAAGATCACAAGCGATATTTCGAAGCAGGGCGTGTTTACCAGAGTTATAGACCTCGAGTGTCCAAACGATGGAGTAGGCCAGACAAAGGAAGTGAAGGCAATTTACTCGATCACAGAAGAGAACTATGGTCATGCCGGCGAAAAGTTCATAGACAAGCTCTTGGATGCCGACAAAGCGGAGATGCGGCGAGAATACAAAGAAATTGTAGACTACATGAATATCGAAGCAGAGGGCGTGGTGGATACCCATATCAGTTCTATCTCGCTCCTGCTATACGCAGATTACCTGAGCTCAATGTGGGTCTTTGGCTTATCAAAAGACCAGTCTCGAAAAGAAATGAACGAGCTTATGCGGAAGATTTTGGACTCCGATACCTTGACGCTGAAGGAAAACACTCGACTTGCTCCTCGGGCCATCAGGGAAATACAGGACTGGCTCGAGGCGAATCAATCTAAGGTACTGCCAATAACCATATCCATAAGACCTTGGAAAGAAGGGCAGGACGAAGAAGCCGAGCTGAAAAAGGACTTCGTGCCAAACCATGACATTTTTGGCTACTCAGACGACAAGTATTATTACATCATACCTTCAGTTCTCCGAGATTTTCTGGAGAAAAAGAACTTCTCTGCATCAGCAACCATTAAGCAATTGGTCAAAAACGGAGTGATCGAAGCCGCTGTCGTTAGCGACGATCGTCTCTCGAAAGGGAAGAAGCTCGTTACCTCTAAAACCAAAACCATTAACGGGGACAAAAAGCGAGTGATTTTCATCCATCGCTCCAAGTTGATCGAAAAAGAAGTCTTGGCAGAAAAAACTGAGCCGGAGGAGGAACCGTTCTGATCGCGGCGGGAACACCCAGGAACACCCACGGAACACTTTTTTTGAGCGAGTGGGTGTTCCCGTTTTAAGCCCGAAAAATCGGGCGTTAGATAACACCCATATATATATAGAACACCAAGAACACCCATATATATATGGGTTATATAGAACATGAAAATTTCAATATTTAGGGCTTAAAATGTTTTTATTTTTATTTATAAGGGGTATATTTTCAAAATGGGTGTTCCCGTGTTCCAGGCCTGTTTATCGCCTAGATTTCGGGTGATACAGCGGAACACCCAGTGGTGTTCCAATGGGTGTTCCCGAACCCTGTTTTCACTAAAGTTTAGGAGGTTTAACAAATGTTTCCAAAAAACGATGATCAATTTTTTGTGACTAAAGGTGAGCAAACAAAAGTTGTGAAAGACCCCAGACCAGATTTAGGTGACGGAGTGGAAAGCATGTGTTGGGCTGAACTTTTATCTGCCGCCCACAGAATCAATCGTCAGCTGGCCTATGTATTGCACGGCTTTAGGTGCCAAGGAACGCGGCTGGTCAGGGGCGAGAAGGGCTGGGTGATTCGTCCGGAGATCGGAGAAAATGGCTGGGACTCGCAGGAAATGTATGATAAGTACAAAGGGAAATATTTGGAGTCGATGAGGAGGGATGTCATATTAGCGCTAAAAAGACTCAGCTAGAGTCGAGTATAGTCAAAGGAATCCTGAAATACCTGAACTCTTTAGATAATTGCAGGGCCATAAAAGTTCAGGGCAACGCTCAGAGGTCAGGGGAACCCGACATTGACGGTTGTTATAAGATGCGTAGTTTAAAGATCGAAGTAAAGCGGCCCGGGGAACCTCATAAACTGAGCGACCTACAGGCGATCGTACTTTCCATGTGGAAAGAAGCCGGCGCAATAACTGGGGTAGTCCACAGTGTTGACGAGGTGAAAGAGATCATAGCGGAGGCGGAAAGGAGCGATAAGCGTGAAACATAAGTCCGTACCTACCATGCCGCAACACATCAGAGCATTTTGCGACGGAGAATTCTATCGGTATATGATGAACAAGGCCTTTGTTGAAGAGGCCCGGAGGGACATTGCTACCTTGATGGAAGAGGGAGGGGACAAGGGGTTTGACAAGCCCATTGTCCAGGGGGGAGAGTTCAACCCGGAGCAACAAAGGATACTAGAAAAGATCGAGTCGATATACTCAGGAAGAGATGCCATTATAGCGGAGAAGTGTTGCCAAAGGGTCGAAGACGTCATTCGCTCGCTCAATGATCAAGAGCGCACGATTATGGAGCACTTTTACTGGCGAAGGATCCCTCCGGACATCACCGAAAATGAGACGGGCATAGGCCGAAAGACTCAGCAAAGGATGAGAAGAAAGATGACATATCTTTTGGCCGCCAGATGGGGAATGGCATAAAAAAAGGCTCCGGGGATTAATCCGGAGCCTCTTTTGTTTTATTTTTTTTGGTTTAATGCAAATGGAAATGGACGTCCAGGCCGAAACGGTTTAAGTCCCAGCAGATGCCGCATCCATCGCAGAGTCCTGAGCATTCAACAGTTTGCTCTGTATTATAGTCGCAGTCCCCGGCATAAGCCCTGCGGCCTTTAGGGATAGGGCCAACAGTATCTGGCATAACCGAAAATACGACCTGAAAGTTTTTCGGTAGATCTCTAAAGTCTAAGATAAAGCTCTTGGTGAAAGCTAAGAACTTTATGTCTGGGAACCTTCGCGAGATCTCCTTCCACCCGTCCAGATACCCTTGGGAGAAGAAGTCCCCGGACTCATGAAGTCTGAAGAATCCCTTAAACTTCTTCTTCCGGGAGAGCTTTTCGATCTCTGCGCAGAGCAGATCGATCCAGTCCGGATTATTCTGCACAAAGTCAAGGTTTCTCTCCCTGGACGGAACCGTATCCTTACGAAAACGCTCTGCCTTTTTGGCGTAACAAATCTTCTCGCACATAGGAGTACGTCCAATACAGGTTTTCGTAGTCGGTAGGTTCCAGATTAAAAACCCAACGTTCATCTTTCTGTTTCCAGTGGAAATGTGAAATAATTTCTCCTTTGCCATGCTAAGCAACCCTCCCCTTAACTCCACACGGGCTTCTCTTTTGTTTCGCTTTGTGCCCGCCTTTCCTCTATGAGGATAACGATCTCGACACCTCCCCTTACACTGTAGATATCACCGCGCTCGGCTCCCTTGAACTCTTCCCATAGGTCCTTCTTAGTCTGTTCCGCCTCTTCGATCGGAACCCACTCGCTATGCTCGAAGTTTAAAGCGTTATACCACCAGCCCCCTTCTTCGGGACCGCCGTATTCCCGGGTGACAGAATACACGTTCACATAAATCATATCTGTGCCTCCTTACTTCATCTTGTGGTAGTCGCGAAGAAAGTCTCTGACGCATTCTCCGATGCTCTGACTGGTTGCGCCATCGTCATAATTCGAATCGCCATAGTTACAGCTATGGCAATGGTCATCTGTGATATGAATGTCTTCATAGTCTTTTTCGAGGACTATGTGCACCGTCAAGGTGATGCGTTCCACGTCTGCCACTTTGGGATTCTCTTTCGATTTGATACCTTCTTGTAATATCTGCATTCCTTTCCACTCCTTTCTTAATTCCCTCATCCCTGCCCCCTTCAGGGGCAGGAGTAAGAAGCTATCTGTCAGCCACTAAAAAACCTTTGCCCCAAGATGGGTCCGTGTGATAACCTTTAACCTCTGCCTCCAGAGCATCAAAACTTGCCATAAATCCACCATTAAAGCGGTACACCTTGCGACTTTTACCGTAACCGTCCCAATTAGGCTCGATAAACGCTTCAACTTCCAGATTAAATCTACTGGCTATCTCCTGCATTTTCTTACTTGCCTCAGCTTTTTTAAATTCTCCGCCATTAATTTTTATAGTTGTCATATTCATTTACCCCCTTTTCATTTTTGGCATCCGCCGACCGGGTTTCCCCGGTTTCGCCCTCTAGGACTCGTCAGGGCGGTTTAGATTCCTTGGAAAAAATCATCTTCGAGACTGTCGCCTGTGATGCGATTCCATTCTTTTGTCAGATACGGTACTGAGTATTCCTCAAAGTCTGGTTTTTCATCTGCTCTGCATATTGCCGCGTAATCTTCGCCGTCCAACCAAAGTTTGTAGCCGTTAAATTCTCTCACTATTCTTTTCATTTTCATTTCCCCCTTTTCATTTTTGGCTCTTGCCATGAGCACCGCCCCTTTTCAGGGGCAACGGGCTTTCACCGTTCACCTTTCGGCGGGCCTTGCGGCTAGTCTCTGGTTTCGTAGTATTCGGCAAAATCTGCTTCATCAATTTCTTCTACTTCCGCATCAGGAAAGGAAAGAAAGTGATTGCCTTTTCCGGTGTACTGTCCGAGGTAGAACAGACCTCTTTCCAAGTTCTCAATTTCCATTTTTTCAATCAATTCTCTAGCTGTCATATCCAATTCCTCCTTACTTTTTCAGGTAGGCTCCTAATTCCCGACCTCCTTAATTTTTAATCCTGCTACTAATTTTTGGTTTGCTCGGCTGTATGTTGCCGTTGACACTCTTTGCAATTCGATCATTGCTGTCTGATCACCATGCCATTTTTTCGATTTTTTGTCATAGACAAAACCCGCATTTTTAAGTAATTCCTTAGCATTATAAGTTGATCCAGATATTTCATACATTATTTCCTTTTCCATTTAAAATCACTTCCTCGCTTATTCTTGCGCCGGGATTAGCCGCCCGGCTCGGCTTGGTAGTTATATTTATTCTTCCTCTTCTTCGTTTTCTTCGGTAAGTCTTTCCCTTATTCCGTTCAGAATTATAAAATATACTTCTTCTTTTTCTCTTAGTTGGGCAGATGCTAAAGCCTGGAAACCGTCCTTTATTCCAAGTTCTTCTAATACTTCAGTCAGGTAATAAACCCTGCGGTTGTCTGAGTGCAACCAGGCGGTTAAATCGCTTGTGTACCAGTCCGGCTCGATTTCAGGACAGTCCAATAAATCATCATTGTCCCCATTGTCGGCAATATAATCAATGGCATCTGAAACAAACTGATATTTGTAGTCTTCTGGCATCATTTCTCCGTGTGCTTCCATTACTAAACTTTTAAACCATGTCGGGCAATTTTCAGTAGTTTTTATAAATTGGGTGTCATCGTCCCTCTTGTCTGTTGTTAAATACCCTTGTAATTCTTCCGCAAATTCTTTTATAGTTTTTTTCATTTCCAATTCCTCCTTATTCGTCTGTTATTGTTCTAATTGTCATTTGATTAAAACATATGTTCTTTTAATATTTTGCCCGTTTTGTTATTCATAAGCATAATATAAGTAACTGTTAAATCGTTATTTAATCCTAATTCGTTTCTAATTTCTTTAACTTCTAAATTTGAAAGTCTATTAAATTCAGTTTTTAATTGTTGTAAACTATCATCACTATTAGATGTTAATAATGTACCGTTATCATAAAATTTAATCTCATATTTAAGCATTTTATTTCCTCCTTACTTTCCTTTCAGATAGGCTTCAAGAGCCTTTCTAACAACATCCGTCTTTGTTTCGCCAGTCTCTTTGGTCACCTTACAGTTGTCTTTAGAGTTATTCTGCGCTTGCCCTTTGGTTTCCTTCCTTCGGCTAAAGATCTGAGAGCGACGGTATATCTACCAGCACGAAGGTTCCTGCTTCTGGCGATTCGGGGATTTGTTTAGCCAAAGACATTCTTTTTCTATGTGCCCCCTTTCAGGCAGGGGAGAGATCGCTCTCTCCCCCTTGCCTTTTAAGCTTTGAGCCGGGCCATTTCGTCGGCCAACAACCATAGGCTTTTATTCAATTTGATATCAGAGTCGATGCCCTTTACTTCTCTGGTTCTGATTCTCCTACCGGTGCCGGCAACCCCTCTTTGTCCGCCCTTGGTCAGATTTTCTTGAACAACATTGAACGTTGACCAAAGATCCTTTTTGTTATCCTGCCAGCGGTTCGGAGTGATGACTTGTGACGGTGTGATGGGAGATTTATTCTCCTCATACCTCAGAGAAAGCGCCGCTTTACCGAATGCGACCTGTTCCGGCCCGGTCAACTCGATAGACTTCATAACTTCTCTGGACGTGGCTACCCGGTCGAAGCCATGGGTGAGCTCATACGCTCCATCGACCACACCGCCCAAGATGTTGCCTCTGTGCGGCACCTTAATGGCTTGCAGAATATCTCCTGCTACCATGCCATTGGAGCACACCAACCTGAATACTCCTGCCATCATCTGGTACGACGAGGTTCCGTCATGGCTATTAATCAAAACGATTTCAAAGAATTCTCCTTGGTCTAAGACTGCATCTTCTCTGCGGAATCTAAGCATGTGCTTGGTAAAGGCACGGCGCTCTTCGTTTAATGACTTGCTTTGGCAAGCAAAGAACGGGAAAAAGCCTTCTTCCCTCAGCCTTTCAATAACATCGATCGTCGGAATGTGTGTGTACCGGTCGCTCCTGGAGTCGTGTGCCTCTTCAGCGAACACTGACGGAGTATAAACCATCAGCGTGTCATTCGATATTGGGTACCGGCTTTGGATCCTTGACTTATTGGTGACGTTCATCCTGCTGTGCATTGCGGTCATGTTCACGTTCATTCTCTTTTTTCCTCCTCTTCTTCTCTCAACACTTCTTCTCTCAACATTTGTAGATATAGATCCAGTGCATCAATATACACCGAATTCTTTGAGGCTCTATACCCTTGGTTCTTTAGCTCTGTTATGTGAGCGTCAAGCTCTTTGTACATATCCTCCGGAACTCGGATCGTCACAGTAATGCTTGGCAACTGCTTTTTTAGTATCATAGCAACCCTCCTCTCACAAGGCCCAATAACATTGAGCCTATAATTAGTGCAATAAATAAATCAAACTTCTTTGTTCCAAATATGAGCCAGAGGTAAAGCAATAAAAGCGAATACATCTCTATTCCCATATAGACGAGCATGATCAGGCCTATTAAGACAAACATTCCAGTTATCATGGACAGGATTCCAACCACTACAGACAGGCCTTCCTTAAGAGTCATAGGCCACCACCACCTCCGGGTCTTTGATGACCACCAGCGGCGGCGACGTTCCCTGGACTACTGTCACCCAAACTTTGCCGTCATAGACGAAGTCGGCCACAATGAGCCCATTCTCCTTTCGGGCTTTGATGTACAGGGGCTTATTTCGCCCCTGTACAATTACGTTTACTCCCTGCATGGGCCTATACCCATTCCAACTTGTCAATGAACGGCTCCGTCGCCCTAGAAACGTATCTCTTGAGGTCCGCCATCAAGATATCCTGATTGGCGGCGTATTTTGCCACTAAGATTTCTTCCATGCCAATCCTCCTTTGTTGTTTTTGCCCGGGGACTGAGCCCCGGGGTATTAACCTTAAGCGTTGAGGGCGTCTGCTATTTCTTTAACAGTTTTCTTGGCCCAATCAATATGATCTCCTGCGTTTTCCGCCTCGTCCATTAATTCGCGAATCGCTTGGTTTACGTTGTCAACATTGTCGTCTGCCGAAAGAATGTAATCTTCGATTTCTGCCACTTTACCTAGAATTTCTTCCTTGAACTCTTGGAGCTGGTCGGAGTTCTTGGCATTCTCCAGCTCTCCTTCGAGATTTTCGACTTCCAGTTCAAGGTCGGTTATATACTGAAGAACGGCATACCCAAGGTCAACAGCCTTCTTCAAGTCTTCTTTGGCAAAGGCGTAACTTTTGTAAGCTTTCTCGGTGCTATCCAAACCTAACACCTCCTTTCTGTCAGTAAACTCAACAACTTTCCACTGATCCCGTCCTGAGCGTTTTGGAACTCTTCACTTAAGTCCCCGGCCCCTGTGACCCTGTGTACGGTTTCATGCAGAATAACTTTACAGGCTTGCTCTAAAGACACTAGCACATCTCTAACAATAAAGATTTTGTCCTCACTGGAGTGGTACAGACCCAGGGCGCATGAGGAATAGCTGGACACGAAATCCTTCAATGAATCAACTACTCCAATATAACCCGGGTCAGCATAGTAATTAGTTACGAGCTTTTTAGCCATCTCGAGGTTTTCTCTTTCATCGTCATAGAGCTCCGCCTCCGGAATAGTGTCAGCCATCTCAGACAGCGGCTTCTCTTTGACAATGTCTTCAGAAGTTTTGACGCCATAGTCTATAAGCCTCCACTCCCAAGTCTGTGAATACAAATCTATTGGCTCGTACCCAAGCCTCTTAGCCAGCAGATCTTTTCTGTTCCTCATAGCAATAATGCCCCTCTTGCCAACTACCGTGCTCCAAAGAGCGGCTATCTCCTCTTTCTCTTCGTCGGTGTAGTGGAACCCTGGCCTCAGGCCCACCTCCAGGCTCGGTAACATTTGAATCCCAATTTCCGTTTGGGTGAGGAATACCTGAAAAATTCTTTTTAACCAAGGCATCATGTCTTTGGCCGGCGTCCTGTCTATGATACTGTCCCTGATAGCCAACCTAAGCTTGCCCTGGTCGACAACCGTCCTATCTCTGTTGCTCAGTTCTTTGGCCTCAGCTCCAGAGAGATGATATGAGAACAGCGCCTCTTTTTCCTCGAACTCCATGACCAATGAGCCATTGACATAAATTTTTCCTGCCGGTAGCGAAATCTTGTCCTTCACTACCCACTTAATCTTTGAGCCTTTGACATTAAACCTAGTAGGGAAGTATCTCTTTCCGGCATTTAGCTCATTCTCTGTGCATCTAAATTTAATCAATGTACCTTCTATGTGCTTAAGTCCTTCCCTTAAGTTAAAGAACAGCGTCGGGGTGCCGTACTCTGATTCTTGGATCACAGGGACCAAGCTATAATCCCTTGAGCGCAATTCGATATACCTGTTTTCTCTGGCGAAGACTAATAGCGCCAGCTTCAACCCTTCGCCGAACTGCCCAATGCTTGTTTCACCTTTCTCCGATATCCCTAAGGCCAAATGCTTCAACTCCAGCCCCGGCCCATTGTCTCTTAATACTGCAAAAATTTCTTTGCGCCTCACGCTGATCGGACAGCCGAATTCATTTTCCGTATCCAGCAGGTTTTGCAACAATTCCCTAATAGCCATCTCCAGCGTCCAGTTCTTTACATACTCTGGGGAGATGGAAGTCCCCAGAGTCCTTGTAGTTTGTACCATCTTAGTACCCCCTCGCCATAATAGTACTGAGCGGTGTCGGGTCAAAATACATATCTCGCTCTATACGCCTTAAACTCTTTAATTCATCAAGCGAGAAATAACCCAACTCGTTCTCTATTCCAATGACATACCCGAAGAACAGCTTGTCCTTTGGGTCATATTCTATGCCGTACCATGTCCACCTTGACCACGGGTCAAAAAACTTGATAATGCACATAGGATCCGGATTATCTTCTTGAGAATAAAGCGGAGGCAATTTAGCCTCCAGCTTCTTAGTCAACAGCTTCATAAGCACACGCCTCCCTCTTGTCCAACGCCACGCCATCTTCCAGCTCCCAGCCCTTTTGTTCGCAAGCTTTTTTAGCGTAAAACAGAGCCTGCTCTTCGGCTTTCAGTTCTGCCTGAGCCGCTAGCTTCTTACTCCTACGGCTATCAGCCGGAACCAACATAACCTTGAACCCTTCAAACATCGTAAAAGACTCACACACATAGCCTCTTCGGCTTTTCCTTTCTACGGACTTAACAGAAAAATAATATCCACCGGCCTCCTGTTGACTGTTATACCAATTGATTCCACTCTTCTGATAAAAGAGGCTTACCTTGATGTAGTGCCCCTCCATCCCTTTGACTTTAAAATACTTTTCAAATTCTGCCATGCTAAACTCCTTCCCGGAGAGGCTTTACGCCTCTCCTATATCTTTAGTCAACATTTCCTACTGAACCCCAGCTCTGCTTTTGCGGACTTTCAAAGGCTTCATACCACATCCTGTCTTTGGGCTTTACCCCTGTTTCGTACAGCTTTAATTGCCTGTGTTGCCCTTGAGAATGTTTCACTACGCCATATACAAATTGCCGCCCTTGAAACTCCATTCCTAATGTGGCATAATGCCGGCTCCCTCTTTCTTTGTCGCTATGTTTCAGATAATAGTCTTTGGAGGCATGAGATATGACGGTGTCTAACAGATCGTCGACAGGAACAAAGAACCACTCGCCTTGTCTCTTGTAGTCGCAATAAACAGGAACTTCATCCGGCATCATGGACACGAATGCATCGTCCAGGTTATCGACTTCATTGTCTATAAGCTCAGTAAGGAAGTAGAGCCCACCGCCCGAACCGGAAGGATCTATGCTACTTACAAGCTTTCGCCCCTTGTAGTCGAGCAGGGCCGCACCTAACTTATGGTCATAGACTGGATATCCATATTTGTTCAATCTGCCTGTGTCTATATACTCATCCTTCCAATAGTCAATGATCCTAACCTCTCTGACTTCGTCAAGGTCAATCCTTCTTCTTAGTTCCCCTGTTACATTACCCAAAGCAGAGAAGGGAACTTCTACCCGCTTGTCATTGGGGATTGCGCTAAAAACTATGCCCTGATGATTTGTTGTCGAAGAACTGTATTTATCCCCGTTGATTATATATTGGTCATATGCCGTCCTTACTGCTAAGGGAAAGTGATAGCCATAGCTATATAATACATCCCCTTCAAAGTACATATTGCCCGCCTTGCCATCTTTCGATTTCTCCTCATAATAGCCATTGACTAAATCTACATAGTTGCGATACCACTTCATGCTAAACTCCTTCCCGGAGAGGCTTTACGCCCCTCCGTGTTCTCTTTCTAAGTTGCTAAGGTACGCCATGATGCCGCTCTCGGCCTTTTCCTCCATATTTATCTCCCTGTCGGGTTCACCATCAATGACAGCAATGAATATTTGGGCTAACACAATATCAAAAAGCTCGTGCGGAATTCTTTTCTTAAGGCTTTTAAGCAAACTACCAGCGCTTGATGCAACGAAAGACGGGCTACCAGAAACAAAGATGCTATCGTCAGTAGCCACAATGGCTTGCTCCGAACTAAACTCTTCGACCCTTTGACCATTCTTTATTTTTACTTCAACCATCGCTTAGCCCTCCTGTGCATTCTGTTCTTTAAGGGCTTCTGTCATGCGCCTAATGACTTCCATTATGTCTTTCTTTATTCCGTCTTCGCCTTCGCCTTCGTCTTCATTGTTATTATCTATAATCGCCATAAATAATTTGCCCAAGAAAATATCAAACCTTGGCTGAGAAGCAGTCTTCCTTATGTGCTTTAATAGATTCGCAATGCTTTTGAATACAAAGCGCGGCGGCGCATTTACCATAATGCTTTTGTCACTAAACAAAACAGCGCTCTCGGTTACTATCTTGGTATATTCCTCTCCATCAATCACTATAATTTCCACTCTTTTTCTCTCCTCTCATAGAACCAGACCATAAGGAACGATCCGGCCACAACACCGGCTATAAACAATAGCCACAACACACCTTCCCACACTAACACCATACGCAAACCCCCTTTGCGGCTATACGCCTTTTATGTATGACGCGGAATAGCGTTCCGCGTCATTGTAGACAAGAAAAACCATTAGCAATGAATATTATTATTCCTACGAATATAATCATTAGCACAATGCAAGCTCCGAACTCAAAGTCTGACACCCTATGCCTCCTTCCTTTTCTATTTGTCCAATAATTTTTCTTTCGACTGATACTCTTCGCATTTTTTGCGGTCAGAGCAATATTTGCAATGGCCAATGTTTTGAGTATGCATCCAATGGTTAATTGATAAATGTTTCAGCCTTTTAACCGACCTCGGGCACTGCACAAAAACAAGTTTGCCCATTAGCCCTCCATTGGCGGCTCAGGCAAAGGCATCCAGTGAGTAACCTTCTCCCAAATCGCCATGCTCCTTCCCTGAGTAAAATAATACCAGGAGTCATCATCGTGCAATGAAGCGCAATAGGTATTCATATGCTCAGGGCATCGAACCAAAACTGCATGTAACTTTTCCGGCAATCGATCAGTAACCGGTATCCAGTTATCCGGGCGGCTGTTCCAATTATCTATGGCCCTTAGTTCCTCCACCGCCGCATCCCGCTCTGCCTTGACTTGTTCAAGCTCGGTGCGAAGATGGATACAGTTATCTCGTAAGTGTTTTTCGGTATCTCGCCATTGTCTTCGCATCTGGTGTATTTCTTCTGGTTCCAAGTCCGTGTCCTCATAAGCGGCAAGGCGGTTGGCAATATCTGTAAGTAAATCCTCATTTTCGGTTCTGTATTGAGCCAAATCGTGAATGTTATACGCTCCATCTGGGTCACTTGCCACAGCAAAATAAATATTATCCAAGCCGTCATCGATCCTAATAGTCAGCCTATCCATTCTATTCCCCCCTCAACCTTTCTCTTTCTTCAGACAAACGAACCGCCTCGCCGCCAACCTTTGATGCTACCAGGATGGCTTCATGCTCATGGCCAAAGCAGGATGCAAACTCAATGTTTGATGAATATGCCTCCTCGCCCTTCAGGGTATCGTAATTGATCCTAATACTGAGATACTTACCATCTTTCTTTATGATCCAAGAGTCCAAGTTCTCACCTCCCTTCGTACCTACTATGAACTGACAAGTTAATGTCAATATATATTAGGCCCAAGGTTCTATACGCCTTTAGGCCTTGCTCCGGGCTTGCCGTACCTACCATGAGGTGACAACCCAATCGGGAAAAGGGGAAAGGGCCGGACCGCCCCTGTCCTTTTACCTAGAATTCGTTGTTTACTATGACAACAGGCTCTTCTTCGGTTTTCTTCGGTGCCGGGAACACTTCGACACGTACAACCAAACGGCTTCCTGCTAGTTGGTTCAGGTCCTCCATATCCATCTTTCCTGCCATTGCCAACAGCTTTTTGCTGAAGGACCCTAAAGCGGCATTCTTGATACCAGCTTTGCTTGATGGTATAGAAAAGCTGAATTGGTCTCCTAACCCCTCCAGATATTGGGCATCATCCGCTATTTCGTATTTCTTGCGAATCTCAGGAGTCAGGTCTTTCTTTACCTTCTCGGTAATACGCTTTGCAGTCGATTTGGTCAAGGTTCCTTCACTCAAAGTGAAGAAGAATAAAGGTTCCTCAATCTGTGATACATTACTCTTAGCCATTAAAAATCACTCTCCTTTTTGTTATGTAAGGAGAGGCGGTCCGGCACGCGTTACGCGTTTTTGCGTTAAAGCAAACTTTTCCCCACTATTATTTTCGCTTTTTTGGCGTTGTTCGTCAAGTCAGCTTCAAAAAACCCCGATAAAACGGCATTTTTGAAAAAATGGAGACCGAAAAGTGACGTCCAAGGTGGAAAGGGTAGGATTGGTCAATGCGAGTCGCGCTGGTTGAGATACGCGCTTTTTTTCGATTCAGAGGGCAAAAATTGGCCGCGTGGTCCTCGAAAAAAGAAAAAAGGTATGATACCCTTACAAGACCAAAAAACGCCGTACAACGCAAAATAGAGCTTCCAGTTTTTTCCAAACGCCGAAATCTCGGGCAGGAAGGCGGTTTTGTCCCTCATATTCCTATAAGGGGTATTATGTAAACTAAAACGCTGTATCGCCCAATTGACGGGCATTCAGACACGTGAATCAATTCACAAGCTGGGCAGGCATGACGCCACCTAAAGGACCAAAGGGACTAAAGACTAAAGACCATAACCAAAGGGCAAGGGACATATATATAGAAGAAAAGCGGTAAGCGCGGTGCAGTGGGCATAGTATAATGAACAAAGCCCCCCCGGGGGGGCGCCTAGGCGTCTTTGTATATATATAGGTCGGCTCAAATTTCGCTGAGTAAAATCCCATGGTTCTTGAGCACTTTTTTACACTTTTTTACACATCGAGCCGCGCATCGCCGTTCAACGTGCCGCGAACCTCGATAAAGTCGGCATTTTCAAAAAAATATGAATGAATATATATGAAGAAAAGCGGGTTGAAATCTCCGCAAAAAAATAAGAACCGCGTGTTAGGCGGTTCTCTTGAGGGGGTAAAGAAAATAAAGGAGAGTGAATGAACCTAAATATAGTATAACATTTATTTTAAAATTATCTAAAAAATTGAAATAAACTGAAAACACCGAATAATCGGACGTTTGAGCCTCGAAATACGCGCAGAGTGCGAAATTTTTGACGCGTTGTCCAAAAATTGTCCATTCCGAGGATAAACAACCGTGTTATTATGTAAACTAAGATAGTTACACAAGTGCGAAACGCAAGGCGCGGCGACCCAAGAGGGTGGTCGTGCTTTGTTTTAGGAGTGAAAACCATGGCCGGAGGTAAGAAAAAGCCAAAGGACGGCAAGGAGCGCCCGGATTATGGGCCCAAGTACACAAAAGACAACAGCCCGCTGACTGCTTTAGAAGTAGTTGGAATGGAGATGGGGAGCATCCCGGTTCAAAACCTGAGAACGGGGGAGTTTTCTAATCTGGCCCTGCAAGAAATCGCCTGGAAACCTCGGGCGGCGCTATTTATAGCCAAGTACGGGGTTGGGGTCTTAGAAAACATCATCCTTGGGGAGGAACAGACCAAAGACAAGATCAAAGCACTGGAACTCCTCATGGCATACACCTACGGCAAGCCGTCCCAGAGGGTTGAGCATACCGGTGTGGGCGGGGGGCCGATACAAATGGCGATGACGAGGCTCGGGGGGCTGAGTATCGAGGACATCGAGAAGATAATCAACTATGTCCCGGGCCAAGACGATAGATCATATGTGCCGGCGATGCACAGCGATGACTACATTGATGCCGAAACCGGCGAGTACAGAGGTGAAAACGATGAGTGAGGTCAAGGGTGGTCCGGATGATAAGCGGAAAGCAATGTACCGCAAGGCGTATCTCGAAAAGCAGAAGGAACGGGAGCAGGAGCTGGAGATCATCGAGGCGCTGAAGAGACAGAAGGCGCTGGACGAAGGCTTCGAGGCCGAGCCCGACAAAACCGGAAAGCCGCCCAAGCCGAAGCCGGTTAAGGTGAGGCCGGTAAGAGAGAAGAAGGTTAAAAAAAAAAGGTTTTAAAGAAAGGCGTCTACAATAGGTCTGCTCGAGTGCGGAATGAGGCGCTGGACGGCAATCGCGGGTTCTATAAGTGGGCGCTGGTTAAATATGAGCACGGTCAAAGAGTGGCGTTCGATCCTAAAATGGACATCGCCATACATTATAACGCTAAAACCGATTCTTTTGATATGCGCGGCGACATCAATTCTCAGATGACCGGTAATCCGCTGGGGAAGGGCGGGTACAAGCCGGGGTTCGCGGCATCGAAGTACAAGAGGGGAAACCCCGACATGCCAGACAGGTTGACGATGGACGAGGCCATCGATATCGGGGTGAAGAAGGGCAGGGTGATAGCAAAGAGTGCCGCCGAGGAGAGGCAGAAGAATACTTATGAGCCCCTGAATGTGGAGGATTTAAAGGATTTGTCCCCGCAGGAGCTCTTGATACTCAAGGCCGCCGCAAAGGTAGAGGCGATCTTGAGGGCGGCCAAGGAAGATAAGGTATTTTTCATCGAAGAGTTTGTGAAGATCGAGGATAAGGATGCTCCGGAACCGATGGTTTCGTTCAAGTTGTGGCCGAAACAGCGGGAGGCGCTGGAGTCATTTGATAAAAACAAGCTCTCCATAGTACTGAAGGCGAGACAGTTGGGACTATCCTGGCTGGCGCTGGCCTACGCGGTACACGGGCTGATATTTATCCCCGGGTACAGTGTCGTGGCACTGTCCAAGAGAGAGGATGAGGCCAAGGAGCTGGTCAGAAGAGTCAAGCTCATTTTAGAATATCTGCCGACCTTCATTATTCGGAAAAAGGATAAAAACCTCCCGGATAACTACACCGGGCCAACGTGGGATTCGACTACGACATACGTTCAGGTGTTTCATCCGATCTCCAAGGTGCCGTCGATGTTTACGTCTTTCACCAGTTCTCCGGACAGCGCGAGGTCGTTTACCGCCTCACTGGTCATTTTAGATGAGTGGGCGTTCCAGATGTACGCTCAAGAGATTTGGGCGGCGGCGTATCCGGTCATAAACAGGCCCACGGGGGGCAAGGTCATAGGGATAAGCACCGCCAAGATAGGGTCATTTTTTGAAGAAGTCTGGAAAAAGGCCATGAAGGGGGCCAATAACTTCTGGCCGGTGTTTCTACCATGGTACTCTGACCCGAGAAGGAGTCAGGAATGGTACGAAAGCACTAAGAGTGAATTGCCGGCATCCTACCTTCAGGAATATCCGGCTACGCCGGAAGATGCTTTCTCCGCCGGAGAGGCGACGGCGTTTCCAGAGTTTGACGCAGAGATCCATGTGTGTGATCCGATAGAGATCCCGGAACACTGGAGAAGGTGGATGAGCGTAGATAATGGGTACGACCATCCATTCTGTTGGTTGTGGTACGCGGTGAGCGAAGATGGCGACATCTACGTTTATCGGGAGTTCACGAGGGAGAGGGAAGATCCTAAGATTCTGTACACCGAACAAGGATACAGCGTCGTTGAGAGATCGACCCATGCCAGGTTAGAGGGCGGCGAGCTCATCATAGAGCCCGAAGACTTAGATTTTTGTGTTGCCGGACTCGACGCCTGGAATACGCATCACCGGGACACATCGGGCAAAACGCTGATCGATTATTACCGGGAGGGCGGCATGAAGATAGGGTTTAAAAAGGCTATAACTGACCGCCGGCTAAGAAAAGCGGTGGTACATGAATACCTGAAGGTAATCCAAGAGGGAGATGTTAAAAGGTCAAAGCTCCACATCTTTAACACCTGTAAGAGGTTGATAGATACATTGCCTAAGTTGCCGAAGGACAACAACGACCCGGAGAAGGTCGCTGATTGTTCTATAGATGACCAGTACGACTCTTTGAGTTACGGGCTGGTCACTTATCATGTGGAGAAGTCTCTAGGACAAAAACAGGATTCGCCCATGATAAGAAAACACAAGGATGATATGGCTAAACGAAACAGTCGAAGGACTAAAAAACGAAGATACGTTTAAGCGGGAGGAGGACGACATGAGTTGCGGATTTGTAAAACAAAGCTTTAAAGTATTTTGCGGGAATTATGGATGCAATCGCCGGGCGAGCTGGGAGGTAGGGAACCCTCAAGGGCCAGCAAGCCTGCGCTTACAATTGTGTCAGGAGTGCGCAGGAGAACTGATCGCAAGCGGGATTGGGGCAGGGCTATTTGATCTGCCGGTTTTGCCGGAGCAGGAGAAAATTCCCGAGCAGCCGGAGTCAACAGAAGAACCGGAGTCCGGCGTTTATCCGTGCGAGTATTGCGGGAAAGAGTTTGACAATAAAAAGTCCTGTGACATGCACTCCATACGATGCGTCAAGAGGGGTGGGTGATAAATGGGCATATTAGACACCTTGGGAATTAAGCTTAGGAATTATAAACCTCCCGACGCTCCTTCGCCGGAGTGGGAGGGCGGTGGAATGACTGCCTCCATTGAAGGGACTGAGGCTCAGGGAGCTTTGGATGCACCTAACGCTAAAGTTAAAGACCCCTATTCGACTTATTCCCCTAAAGAGCTGAGCGATTTCGTTGAGAAAGAATTTGACCGCAGATCTAAGGAGCGAGTTCCTTTTGAGCTCCAATGGAAGTTGAACATAGCTTTCATGGAAAATAATCAGTATGTCGACATTAATCACAGCGCCCAAACCATACAGGCAACCATTCCTGATTATGCATGGGAAGAACGAGAAGTTTTTAATCACATTGCCCCTAACATAGAGGCAAGGCAAGCACGATTGGGAAAGATGCGTCCAGTTCTTAAGGCGAGGGCTGGGAGCTCGGAAAAGTCCGACATCAGGGCAACAAAGGTCAGTTCGCATCTTTTAACCTCCATCCAGCATGACCAGAAAGTAAGGGACAAAGTTCATGAGGTCATCAAATGGATTGAGGCTACTGGGACTTGCTTTTTTAAGAATACGTGGAACCCGGAGATGGGACTTGAGATTCCCAAGATCAATCAGGAAACAGGAGAGCCAGAGTTGGATCCCCAGACCGGTATGCCGATAATGGTTCGGGAAGGCGACCTGGAAATATCGGTCGTCCCTGCACCAGAGTTTTATCCGGATACGCCGTTTGTGCAAAAAATGTATGGAGTGAGGAGCGCTATTCACGCAAGGATAATTCCCGTTTCCGTGATCGAAGATACCTGGGGGGTCAAAGTGTCACCCGAAGAAACTAAGGCGACCAGGCTTCAAGAGCTGATGACCGGCGGCGGTTTTATCGGGCAAAATTATTCTCGGGGAATGAGCCAATCTTTAAAAGAGTCGGCGATTGTCAAAGAATACTACGAGCGCCCGACCAAAAAATATCCGCAAGGGAGGCTTATCACAGTTTGCGGCGGAAAACTCCTTCAGTTTGGGCCTTTACCGTATAAGTGCGACAAGGACGGAAAACTTGGACTTCCGTTCGTAAAAGTATGTTGTATCGAGCGCCCGGGAATTTTCTGGGGCAGAACCATAATTGAAAGACTCATTCCTATTCAACGCAGATACAATGCGCTTAGGAACCGTAAAGCTGAATATCTGGCCGCTTGTTCAATCGGCGGATGGGTAGTTGAAGAAAACAGCGTTGACTTGAACGACCTTCAGAACAATGGCGGACAGCCTGGATATGTCTGTGTATATAAAACCGGAATGACTGCTCCGAGGCGAACAGAGAACGCGCCTCTTCCGGCGGCTTTTGAGTCAGAGGAACAGACGCTGTTGACCGAGTTTTCGATCAGTTCCGGTGTTTCCGAGATGTCCAGACAGTCCAAGGCGCCACCCGGCGTGAAATCGGGGGTAGCCCTTTCACTTGCTTTAGAGCAGGACGAAACTCGGTTGGCGGACACCGCCAACAACATTGAAGAAGCCTTGGTCGAGGCCGGGTCGCAATGGCTCAGGCTTGAAAAGCAATTCGTGCAGGGCACAAGGTTGCTAAGAATCGTTGGCAAAGACAATGTGGTTGATGTCATGGACTGGACTGCTTCAGATCTTAAGCCAGAAGACGTCATCATGGACAGCTTCTCCGCGCTATCTGAAAGCCCTGCTCAAAAGCGTCAAATGGTCTTCGATCTCTTAGGCATGGGCCTTTTCAACAATCCGGACACTGGAGCCATAGACCGTCCGACGCGGACGAGAATCTTGGAGATGTTGCAGTTCCTGGACTGGGAAGGTGCAAACGACGACGATCAGGCGCACATTGCCAAAGCCGAAAGGGAAAACAGGCAACTGGCGCAAGGGGCCATGCTTATTCCCACTGATTATGATTTTCATATACTTCACGTCAAGCGGCACAACGAGTATCGTGTGACCACAGAGTACGAAGCAATCGTAAATCAGTATCCGCAAATAGATGAAATGTTCACTCAGCACGTTGCTATTCACATGCAGTATTTATCTCAAATGTTTGAGGCCGCTCCAGTCGAGGAAGAGGCGCAAACAAAAGAAGAGTAATCAGCCTAATTTATTAATTGCGACAACCCGAAAGGGCCGCAGAGGAGGAATTATATATGTCAAGCGAAGGTGTAGTCACTAACCTAAATACACCGACCCCAGTCGAGAACTCTAACCCGGAGCCGACATCAGCAGTGGAGGGAACACAAACCCCAGTGGTCGAACCATTCGACTACGCACACGCAACAAGGGAACAAAGACGGGCCAAGTTGGAAAGTTTCTTTACGCCGGAGCCTGTTCCGCAGACAACTCCGCCGGTGACTGAGCCAGCAATTCCGCCGGTAACTCCGCCGGAACCCAACGTCAATATCCCGCCTTCGGTAGAACCTTCACAGGACATACCGGAAAAATTCAAAAATCCAGACGGGTCTTTAAACACAGAAGCGTTATTAAAGTCCTATGTCGCAGAGCAGAGCAAGATTGGCGAACAGGGTAACAGGATTGGCGAATATAGTCGCCAAATTCAGGAACTTACTGCTAAGATCCAGCAGTTGGAACAATCGCCGCAACCGGCTCCAACCACGGGCGAGTCAACAGGGGATAACCTTCGGCCCCCTGAAGAGTTCGACTCCGAGGAATGGTTTGATAGGTTTTACGTTGATCCGAAAGCCGCTTTACAGCAGTTGTTTTCGGAGGCCATGCAACAAACCGTTAAGCCGCTCGAGCCAGTAATTCAACACTTCCAGCAAGAACAGGAACGTTCTTTTTGGAGAGAAGAAGTCGCGAAAGTTCAAGACAAATATTCTGATTTCGAAGAATACCGGGGCCGGGCCGCTGAAATATTGCGTGAACAGCCCGAACTGCTTAACTTACCTAACGCCATAGAGGCTTGTTACAAAATGGCAAAGGCCGAAATGCTTGGCACGAAAGTGGCCTCTCAGCCCACCTTAGAGGATATGCTGAAAGATCCTAACTTCGTAAGTCAACTTTCTCAGAACCCCGAAGTCCAAAAGCAAGTGATGCGGACGTATTCTGAGAGGGTCAGCGCTCAGCCTAAGCCGACCGTGATGGGACAACAGACAGGAGGGGTCCCGTCATTTACCCCGCCTCCGGAAATCAAAACCGTTAAGGATGCCACGAGAGCCTTTAAGGATATGTTGATGCGTGGGGGAGGGGGCTAAAATTCAGTTAATAGGAGGGATAGCCCATGCCAGATTATACAGGAACAAATATGGCGAGCGTTACCGAAGCCCTAAAAAGCTTCTATTTGGACGGCTTTCGTTATCAGTTAAATGACCAAGCTAGTCCGTTTCTCGCTCAGATTGAAAAGACCAGTGAAAATGTTGTTGGTAAAGATATCGTCATGGCCCTGAGATATGGACGCACCGGCGGCATTGGTAACCGCGATGACGATGGCCTTTTGCCGACCCCCAACGCCCGCAAAACTAAGCAGGCAAAGTGGGAAACCAAAAACTTTTTCGCCCGGTTTAGGATCACCGACAAAGCCATCGAGGCATCGAGATCCAGCATTGGAGCATTCGCCAACATGCTGGAAACCGAAATATCCGATGCCGAAACCGATGCCAAACTTGATCTTTCCAGACAGGTGCTGGGGGATGGAACCGGCAAGCTTGCAACGCTTGTCGATGATTCCACTTACACTGCCGGGCCTCCGGCGTATCTGGAGTTGGCCTTGGACAGCGTGATGTACTTCGCTGAAGGGATGTATGTAGACCTTTATGCCGCCAATAACACGGCTGTTTCGGGCGGAACCGGACTGGAAGTCATCTTGGTCGATGATGCGAACAGCAAGATCAGGGTGGCCGTTGATTCCGATATTCATTCCGGCGTTGTTGCGACAGGATACATCGTTCTGGCTGGCAACAAGGACTTGGAGCTCACTGGCGTTGGAGCGGTATTTGCGACCAGCGGTAGCATTTATGGTTTGGCCAGGGCGAGCTATCCTTGGTTAACGGCTCAGGTTAAGGCCTTAAACGGTGAAATCTCTGAGAACGTCATCCAGGAAAGGATTGACCTTTGCGAAACCAGAACCGGCTCCACAATCAACTATATGCAATGCGCTCTGGGCGTTCGGAGAGCTTACATCGATCTGCTTTCCGCAACCAAGCAGACCGTTAATACCATGGACTTAAAGGGCGGCTTCAAAGCTCTGTCCTATAACGGTATTGCATTGGTGGCTGACAAGTACGTTAAGGCTGGTCAGTTACAATTACTTGACTTGTCCGACTGGGCAATGTACCAGATGGCAGACTTCAACTGGATGGATAGAGACGGCTCTATTATGAGTAGAGTTGCTGATCGTCCGGCTTGGGAGGCCACGCTGGTTAAATATTGTGACATTGGCTGTCAGCGTCCGAGAGGACAAGGGCTCATTACTGGAATTACCGAGCACTAAAAACAGGGGGCCAGTGGCCCCCTTATTTTATTTCTTACTTTTATTTACAGGAGGAATGTGCAATGACTATTAAAATAATCCGCAAAATCAAGTTCGGCAACGCCTTTGGAGTTATCGCTGAATTCACCGGCGACAAAAAAGCAGGAACCAACACAGGGTATCCTACTGGTGGTTATCCGCTGGCGCCAAGCAAGCTCGGACTGCACGTTATTGAAAACGCGATCGCCCAGAGTCCAGCAACCGATAAGTTCTGGGAATATGACCTCGCTAACGAGAAACTAAAAATCCTCGTACTGGCCAACGGAGTCGGGGAGGGCGCGGCCCCCGTATTAGCAGAAGCCGCAAATGAGTCCGATCAGTCTGCGGCTGTAACCAGGATCATCGCATTTGGATGGTAAGTTCTTACCATCCCCTTAGAAAGGGGGTAGCGAATTGTCAGACACTTATTTAAATTTCATGGGCAAACTGATCAAGTTAATTGACCAAAACGATGGAACCTACGCCTTTGCTACCGAGCTTACTCCGGGTGCGGTCAACATTGGGAAAATAACCATCGACGAAGGGAACAAATACGCCGGGCAAGTCGGGGTAGTGTTGGCAAAAGGCGTGGCAACCGTCGGAGGACTGAACACTCTCCTCGATAACACAAAAAACTTCCCTGCGGCGCTTTTCGCTGGGAAATATCTCAAGGTAAACATCGATGGCATTGAGTATGTCAGAGAAATATTGACCAACGTTGACGACGGAATAGCATTCAGAGACATCTTTGCCGCCGTGTCCGCAGTAAACGTGTATGGCGAGGCGAGTGGCGGACAGGTAACGACCGTCGCTCCGGCTGGCACTGAAGGTAATGAGTATACAATTGAATTCGTTGCTCCTGTACAGAATGGGGTAGTGACCAGTGCATCTCTTACCGACAAGAGAATAACCGTTATTCTTGGCACTGGCAACGATGGCGTACCCGCTTCAGCAGTTATTGGTACTGGCACGAATGGAACTGTGCATATAGCCCATGATAATGTGGGCGTAGCCGGAAATAGTTATTCCGTTGAAGTCGTCGAAGGAGAAGGGTTAGACGTTCCCATGTCGGTGGCCTTTAGCGATGCTACTAAGAAGATAGTTGTAACATTAGGAACAGACGCCGCTGGAGACTTGGATGCACTAAAGAACATGGCACTATTGATTGCCACTGAAATCAACATTCAGGTAGCCGGGAGCGAAGACCCCATGACTGCTACGTCTTCGGGCGACGGATCAACTGCTTTGATTACCGCTGAAGCTGAGAAGCCTTTGATGGGTGGCATAGACCCAAGTATAATCGCGACTGGGGCAGATGTGGCCGCGGCTATTAACACTATTGAAGGATTCTCCGCTACTATGACCGGTTCGGGTGGAGCCGTAGCCGCTGGACAGGGAACCTTCTCCGGAGGCTTAGACGCAATCGTCGTTCCAGCTTTGGCGGAGTACGAAATCATTGATTTCGGCGTAGCGGATACCAGTGACTCCAGTTCTGCTGGAAACGCAGAGCTTCTGGAAAGAACTGCGGTAAACTGGGACGGCACAAAGGAAAGCGACTATGTTGTAGTTCCTCTTGGCTCCGGCAGAGAAGTGCTGATAACAGTCATCAATTCAGCTTTGCAGTTGGTCGCGATAGATGTAACCCTTGAGCATGAAGTTGCTCCCGGGGAATACATCTCTTATATGGATGCCGCCGGCAACCCGGTGAAGTGGACGGTAGCGGCGAGCGGAGGCAAGGGAGTCTTTGGCGTGATTCAGGGCTTTCCAATGTTCAGGGGAGGAAGAGTTGTCCTGACAGGCACATCCGCCCCAACTAATGGAGAAACGACTTCGGTTCAAGTGCAGGAGGTGTAGCGCATGTTTCCTGCTAAATTTCCTGCCAAGTCCCCTGCTTTAGGCCCGGTAATGTTCGCGGCGGAAAGGCTTCCGCCCGAACCGCCAAAGGAGGGAGAATATATTCTCCCGACCCTTGATCTTAATGCAGACTTCACTCTTATAAGCTACGAAAACCGGGTTGATCAGGCAACAATTTCGCCGAGCCTCGGGCTTCTATCTGTGACCTATTCTTCTGTATAAGGAGGGAAACTATGAATTTAGAAAATAAAATTAAACTTCATAATAAATTCGAGGTCAAAGTACTTGACCTTAACGGCAACGTAAAGTCCGAGCAAGTTGCTTACAACGTAGTTCTTGACGCCATTTATGCTAAACTCCTCACTTGGATGCCGTTCTTTCAGGGCATCGCCTTTGGAACAGGGACGGGGGTGCCATCCGCCTCGGACACTCAGTTGTTCGCTTATCGTGGTTGGCGACAGATGGGGCAAGTCGACTGCGGGACGCTTGAAGAAAAAAGAAACTTCCCGGTTTTCTCAAGGAAACGCAGAATTACGCTCCATGCGGGTGAGTTCGTCGGAGAGACTTTAACTGAGGTGGGCATCGCCTATTCGAGCTCCACGAATACATCTGGAGACGGGAATACGACCTATGGTGGCATTGTGACTCATGCCATGCTCGCCGTGCCGATTCCCAAGACTGCGCTGGATGTGGTGCAGATCGATGCAACCATGTACCTCGACTTTGGGAGCTACCTGATGGCGGATTACGACGACAAAGTTTACTGGATAGGAGACAACCCCATTGTGGATTATTTTTTTGGGGCGGTGTTTCCGTCATGTCAGTGGTATCTCAGCTCCGGAAGGTTTAGGGACAGTGTTATTAGCGGAACGCAACGTGGAGTGTCAGCTTCAATTGCCAGAACATCTTGGGTCGCAGATGCATTGAATAAAAAACTGACCACTCCCGTTACAAGGTTCGATGTCAGTGCAGGGAACGGAGCGGTTCGGGGCATCGGGTTCGGTTCAGCAAGCAATAAAGGCATCTTTGGCTCCTTGATGCCCATTCCCGATGTCTTTGAAGAATACCAGATAACGGCGGAGGCCGTGGGGACAGGGGACGGAGAGGCTACGGGACTCGACTTTGACTGGAACGGAATGTCCGAGGGGTCGGAAGAGGTCTTTGTTGACGGCGTAAGGCAGGCGACAGGGATTACAGTTGAAGGGGACATAGCGCAAGATTTGTTTTGTAAAAAAACCAGCATATCGGCTCTGTCCGGCGTCGGCCGTGGCTGTGCGTTCTCACCGGACGGGACGTATCTAGCGGCGGCGCATAGCACCTCGCCATGTATTACAGTGTACAAGCGTGAGGGCGACACCTTTACGAAACTCCCTGCGCTGTCAGCCCTACCCAACAGTGGCTTTGGCTGTGCGTTCTCACCGGACGGGACGTATCTGGCGGCGGCGCATTCCGACTCGCCCTACATTACAGTATACAAGCGCGAGGGTGACACCTTTACGAAACTCCCTGCGCTGTCAGCCCTACCCGGCAATGGCATGGGTTGCGCTTTTTCGCCCGACGGGACGTATCTGGCGGCGGGGAACGGTAACACCCCGCCATATATTACAGTGTACAAGCGTGAGGGCGACACCTTTACGAAACTCCCTGCGCTGTCAGCCCTATCCTGGCATGGCAAGGGTTGCGCTTTTTCGCCCGACGGGAGTTATCTGGCGGTGGCGCATAGCACCTCGCCATGTATTACAGTGTACAAGCGTGAGGGCGACACCTTTACGAAACTCCCTGCGCTGTCAGCCCTACCCGGCAATGGCAATGGTTGCGCTTTTTCGCCCGACGGGAGTTATCTAGCGGTGGCGCATAGCACCTCGCCATGTATTACAGTATACAAGCGCGAGGGTGACACCTTTACGAAACTCCCTGCGCTGTCAGCCCTACCCGACAATGGCAATGGTTGCGCTTTTTCGCCCGACGGTAGTTATCTGGCGGCGGCGCATAGCACCTCGCCCTACATTACAGTATACAAGCGCGAGGGCGACACCTTTACGAAACTCCCTGCGCTGTCAGCCCTACCCGGCAATGGCATGGGTTGCGCTTTTTCGCCCGACGGTAGTTATCTGGCGGCGGCGCATAGCACCTCGCCATGTATTACAGTATACCAATACAACCCCTTCGTCCCCTCCCAACTTAACAACATCGTTTTCGCCATACCTCCGGGTTTGGTAACAGGCGAGGCGGTTGGCACAGGGGACGCACTGGAAACGGACTTTGCTC
>Ga0209723_1000419_pt1 | contig 80188 bp, 50 predicted proteins | sample BiotimSIPDNA_2_FD_185750 | JGI IMG/M metagenome (GOLD analysis project Ga0209723, IMG submission 185750) | Anaerobic biogas reactor microbial communites from Washington, USA - Biogas_R2 time_0 SIP DNA (SPAdes) (version 2) | ecosystem: Engineered > Bioreactor > Anaerobic > Unclassified | place... | reverse complement strand
ATTGAGATTAAGATATCTGATATTGTGTAATCTGCCGATGGCATCAGGAATGACTCGAAGCGAATCATTCCTCAAACCGATTGAATACACATTCTTATTATCAATAGTTCTCGAAATAGCTCTTGCAAGCTTAGGATTTTTTCCATTGGCTATCAGAATCTCCTCAACGGCTTTGAGCTGTTTTTTAAATTCCAGGGAGCAACCGCTAAGAAAAAGGGTAAAGAGGAGAAAAAGTAACAGTGATTTCATTTATTGCCTCCCTCAAAAAAAGGAAATGACAGAAAGGACACTGATCAATGACAATATAGTTTAGTAACAAGAAGGAGAGAGAATCTAAAGGACCTTCATTGACAAGGCTGGTACTATTACTTGGGGATCATTTGGGTTGCTTATTGGAGCATAATCTATGCCAGACCTGCGCCAGGGATTCTTTTTTCTTGAAATCCTCTTACCCCAGAGGTGGTTTTTTGATATGTTAATTCTTCAACTCTGGGGTACTCTGGTAATGTATATTGATTATCGCACAAAGCAATTTTTGCTTTTGGCGTGCAGGCACTCACGGCATCCCTGTCTCTCTCTGTAATCCAAAGGAGTAATTTCATAATGATGATATCAAAACGTATCCTTCAAGTAATCGCACTCTTTCTTTTTACGCTCTATCCAGCAGTCCTGCATGCCGACGCTTCGCTTGTTGGCTTCAAGCTTCGCCTTGGCGGAAGATACGACAATGTCCGCATGTGTGTGGCAACGCCGGCAGGAGTTAAAGGAGGCATTGCTGCCGACATCTCCCTTTTCACTGATATTCCCCTTGAATATGGAGCAACGGTTCATTTGGACCTTCCTGTAATCCGGCCTATTCTTTTTGGACTTGCCTTTAAAATGCTGCAGTTCGAACCATCAGTGGCGCTCAGGTTTTCGGGTCAATCTGTTGACAGAGTCGGGTGGATAGCAGGGCCTGTTCTCGGAATTTCGCTGCATTATGGTCCCGATTACGAGTCCGAATCTTCGGGAGATAACCGTACAGCAGATTTTTTCGCATTCGGTCCCATTGTCGGCGCATATGTCGGGCTAAACTTCCATAGACCGGGAGAAAAATTCGATTTTAGTCTAGGAGTATCGCCCTATGCCACTTCCCTATTTGGTCTTCGGGATCCAGATAACCATAAAGGTATTGTCATCGGAGGGCTTGTCGATGCCAGCTTCAGGTTCAACAAGACAAAACGATGAAGTAAGTAAAAGAAGTATAGTGAATCTCTCTTCCTTTACATCTCACTTAATTTTCAGGTTCTCTTTGACAAGATTGCTGCTATTCTATCACAATCTATACCATTACTGTGTCAGAGAATCATTTTTTCAAAATTATCTTACCCCAGAGGTAATTTTTTGATCTGTTAACTTTTCACCTCTGGGGTAAATCTCTTGGGAAACTCCAGAATACGCTCAAAGCTCCATTATTTGAATATCGAACCGATTGCAAGCGGTGCAGAGCTTTTAAGCCGAGGTACTTCTATCAGTGATGTGGGTTTGATTGTCGCGAATCAGATGAAGATCATTCCCAACTTATTAAACAGGTTTGTCCTGAAATATCTGCTTTCGCGGAAACGCGAATAATAGAAAGCATAACCTGTGCCAGATATTCTTTTTCCGGAACTCTTTCTCCCCAGAGGTAATTCTTTATCTTTTAACTTTTCACCTCTGGGGTAAATCTCTTGGGAAACTCCAGAATACGCCCAAAGCTCCATTTTTTTGAATATCAAATCGATTGCAAGCGGTGCAGTGCTTCTAAACCGTGGTTACTCTATCAAAGATGTAGAATTGGTTGTTGCAAAACAGGAGAAACTCAACTGTAATGAGGTAAAAAGAAGTTGTTTGATGCTGATCTGACATCTCTTATATTCTCTTTTACACAAGCTTCACCATGATGGCAGTTACATAAGGTTTACCGTGTTAAGATAAAACGCTATCAAAAGGCCTATAAAGACTGATCTGGAATTATCTTGGATAATTTTTCCCAAAATTAAAAGGAGGCTAGCCATGAAAGAGAGCATTGCTACAAGGGTAGGCAGGATTGTGAGCGGAGGTGCAAACAAATTGATTGATATGCTTGAAAATGCCGCACCGGAAATGGTACTTGAGGAAGCATTGAGGGAAATTGATGAAGCAATCTATGATGTAAGAACGGAACTAGGGAAAGCTGTAGCAAGGAAACATCTTGCCAATTCACGGTTGATCGAGATGAACAGGTCTCATGATGAGCTAACAGAAAAGGTTCAGTTTGCTCTTGAGCAGAACCGTGAAGACCTGGCGGAAGCAGCTATTTCAAAACAGCTTGATATTGAAGCACAGATACCGGTTCTGGAAAAATCTATCAGCGAATTAGGGCAGCAGGAAAAGGAGATGGAGAAATATGTTTCTGCGCTTCTGGCAAAAAAACGTGAGCTCTCCCGGGAATTGAAGGAATTTAGAGATTCTCGTGAAAACACAGTAAAAAGTAATGTAACCGGGACAAATGCATACAGTGGTGCTGAATTAAAAGTGAACAAAGCTGAATCGGTATTTGACCGTATTCTGGAAAAAAACGCCATTGCATCAACTTCATTAATAACTGAAAGCAAGCTTGCGGAACTTGAAGATCTCTCCCGGATAAACAGGATTAAGGAACGTCTGGAACAGTTTAAATCAAAGGCTCAATTATGTTAGCCTTCCTGCTGGCTGGTGATAATATTCCTTTTACTGTATCTCTTTCGGTAATGCTTGGAATAGCATTTCTGGAAGGTGTCGGTTCGGTAATAGGATTTGGGATATCCGGATTTCTCGATTCATTAGTTCCGGATGGAAATATAGATATATCCGACGGTTTGGAAACCGGCTCTGTTTTCAGTTCACTGTTAGGATGGATCAGGGTTGGAAATATCCCGCTTCTTGCCTTGCTTGTTATGACCCTTACATTGTTTGGACTCTGCGGGCTTTTTGTCCAGGCAATTGTAAAAAGCACATTTCATTTTCTGATTCCCTGGTATATTGTGGTCTGGCCGGTTTTCTTCTCTATTCTTCCACTGGTCCGCTTATCTTCAAGACTTCTTTCCAGGATAGTGATACGAGAGGAAACAGATGCTGTTTCTGAAGATTCGTTTGTCGGGCAAGTCGCCACTGTTACTACAGGTAAAGCGCTGGCAGGACAACCTGCTGAAGCCAAGCTGAAGGACAGATTCGGGCATACTCATTATGTGATGATCGAACCGGATAATCCTGCTGAATTTTTTGTAAAGTCTGAGTATGTTCTTTTAGTAAGCCGGACTGGATGTTTATTTAAAGCTATTCGTGCACCTGAATCAATTGTCAAAAACATCTAAACTTTGAAGGGAGCCCTTATGCCTGAGATTACAAATTTCACAACTATTCTTATGACCAGTGGAATTATACTTGTTTCTCTTCTTGCCATAGGATTGATACTTGCTAAACTTTACAAGAGATCCTCCAAAGAGCTTTCTTATGTTCGTACCGGGCTTGGAGGGCAGAAAGTAATCATGAATGGTGGAGCGCTTGTTTTTCCGGTTTTTCATGAGGTAATTGCAGTTAATATGAATACTTTGCGACTTGAAGTGCGCAGGTGCAATGATCAGGCCTTGATCACAAGAGACAGGATGCGTGTAGATGTGACAGCGGAATTTTATGTTCGTGTTAAACCAACATCTGAAGCAATAGCCAATGCAGCACAGACGCTTGGAAAACGTACTGTAGATCCCAAGGAATTAAAGGAGCTTGTTGAAGGTAAATTCGTTGACGCTTTGCGCGCAGTTGCAGCAGAAATGGCAATGGAAGAACTTCACGAACAACGGGTAAGCTTTGCACAGAAGGTTCAGTCGGCTGTTTCTGAAGATTTACACAAAAACGGACTTGAACTCGAATCGGTTTCGTTGACTTCACTTGATCAGACAAACAGGGAATTTTTTAATCCTAATAATGCATTCGATGCACAGGGTCTTACAAAGCTGACAGAAGAAATTGAAGCAAGACGCAAACAACGTAATGATATTGAACAGGACACCGAAGTTGAAATCAGACAGAAAAATCTAGATGCGGAATTGTTGAAGCTTGAAATATCCAAAAAAACTGAGTATGCCCGTCTCTCTCAAAACCGTGAAGTGGAAGTCCGTAAAGCTCAGGAATACATGGAAATGCAGAAGCAGCAGGCTGAAAATAAACGTCTTGCTGAAGAAGCCGATATTGAAGCCCGTCAGAAGGTGGAGCTTACAAAAATTAACGCAGAAAAAATTATTCAGCAGGAGCAGATTGAAAGGGAGCGTTTTCTAAGGCAAAAAGAGATCGAAAAGGCTCGAGATATCCAATCAGCAGAAATTCTGAAAGAAAAAGATGTTAAGCTTAACGACCAGGAAAGGCAGATTGCTATTGCGGAAAAGTCTAAAGCTGAATCAACTGCACAGGCGCAGGCTGATCAGGCACGTGCAGAGGCTGTCAGAGCAGAAGAACAGGTCATCACGGCAAGAGAGACTGAAGTTGCTAAACGTAGAAAACAGATCGAGCTTATTGAGGCTGAACAGGCAGCACAGAGAGAAGCTATTGGGATAACAGTAGCAGCTGAAGCAGAAAAACAGGCTGCGAATGACAAGGCTGAGGCAATAAATATCGGGGCCGAAGCTCAAGCTGCAAAAACAAAAATTATTGCACAGGCACAAGCAGAATCAGAAAAAATTCTTGCTGAGGCCTCAAAGCAGAAATTCCTTGCTGAGGCAGAAGGAAAGCGTGCTTTACATGAAGCTGAGAACCTTCTTTCATCTCAGATAGTTGACATGAAGATACGTCTGGCTATAATTGAACATCTTGCTTCTATAATAGCTGCAAGTGTAAAACCGGTCGAAGCTATTAAAGACCTGAAGATCATACAGGTTGAGGGACTGACAGGTGGAGGTGGTCATTTTGACAAAGAATCTGTATCACAGGGCAGTTTCGCAGATCAGCTTGTAAGCAGCGCTCTGCGCTACCGGGGGCAGGCTCCACTTGTTGATGCGATACTGAAGGAGATAGGAGTTACCGGTGGCGATCTGAATAATCTGACTTCCATTCTAAAAAAACAGGAAACTGTGAAAGACCCGATAGCCCCTGTAATTGATTCGCTGATGCAACAACCTGCCGGGTCCTGATCCCCGGCATTTTTTTGGCTTTTTCTTTAGAAACTGTTAATGAAAGCTAATAATTAGCAGGATCTGCCTGATAAAAGCCAGACCTGGACAAGTATCTTATGGGGCGGCCAACCGGCAACAGCGTAAACAGTTAAATTCGATGATGTATCATTGGAATTGCCATACTGTAATGTAAAAGTAACTGTCAGCCGCGGTGATCTGTTTCAAAGATGCTTGAATTCCTTTTGGAAATCCCATTTCTCATCGTGGCGGAATCTGGCATAAGAGACAAAATCTATGCCAGATCTGGGCCTGAGATACTTTTCTTTGAAGGCCTCTTACCCCAGAGGTGATTTTTTGATACGTTAATTCTTCAACTCTGGGGTACTTCCTCTTGGAACTACTCCAGAATGTACTCAATTTGGCTCAGTGGAAATTCAGCTTCGCTAGCATAATCTGTACCATAAGTTCTTTCTTCCGAAACCCTTTCTCCCCAGAGATACTTCTTTATCTGTTAATTTTTCACCTCTGGGGTGAATCCTCCTGGAAATCTCCAAAACATGCTCAAACTTCATTATGTGAAATTATATCCCACTTCACCTTGATAATTTCTTGTCGGTTGGTTTTTCTTACTTAAGGAACTCCCAATCACTTGAAGAGTACTTCGGTACAATCTTTCCTCCGGAAAACCATTCCCTCCTTGAAGCTAGCCCATTACCGAGACAACCAATTCTCGATTCATTATTTCTTCCTCTCCTCACTATTGACATCATTTCTATCATCCACTATATTGATTTAACAATTAGTTCTTTCGCTTTCTTTCTGTTCACATAATAGTTCTCTCATCAAATTGATAAAAAACGGATTCTTCCGTAGATAGATAATTCTTTCTGGTAATAATAGCACGGAAATGCCGAGCTGATCACATATCTGTCTTTTTCCCAAAGGAGTTCTTTGTGAACAAATCAAAAACACCCCAACAATGTTTCGAAGAGTTGAAAAATGTGATTTTGGCAATTGATGACGATACTGTTGTCCGCAGGACGATGCCTTATGAGGAAGCGATGCAGGAAGGAGTGCGGGCATACACACTGGTGGAAAAATATTATGACAAACTTCTCAGTTCCGGTATTGATTCGGTTTATGTTGACACAATTTACGAAAGAGCAACAGCATTCGCCTACTGCGTGGGGATTGTTGATACTTTTGTGAAAACTGGCAAAAGTCATAAGGAAATTTTTCAGATCAAGAAGAAAGAAGGTTATAAGATCCGGAAGAAGCTTCTTAAATATCTGAATTTTGTATTCCGATTCGATGATAAGATTCTATGTGCTCTTAAAAACATTAAGAGAGGTAGAGGTGATCTCGAAATGATAAAGGACCTGAATTCTCTTCATCAGCTATGTGAAAACAATCTGGAACGTATACTTAACACGAATGTTGATAAATCGCATATTGATATGGCATTGCAGTATTATACAGAGCTGTCCCATCTTGCTGCATTAATTGATATTGATCCTCAAAAAACCAGAGATTCAAAACTGATTTGTTCAAAAGCGTGGACATATCTTTGGGAAGCGATGAAAGAGATTTACACTGTTGGCCGGCACACGTTTTGTGAAGATCCTGAAATTCTGGAGCTTTTCTTCATTGATTATTATCAGAGAATGATTAATTCAAGATGGAAGGAAAGCAAAAAAAAGGAAAGCACTCTTAAAGAAACAGCAAGTAACTGAATACTTCAATAAGCACCTTATTGTCGCTCGGAAAACTATAAACCTAATCGTAAGATTTGTTTAGAATTAGGTATAGTTTTCCGTTCCCATCCTTTTTCTGACTGGCTTAAGCAACAGTAAAAACCGTTTTTTGTTTTTTAATAAAAACTATCTTTGGATAAACTAAAGCATCATAAAGGTGAAAACCTGGTTAACACCAATCCTCTGCCAACCCGCATCTTGCTTTGGGGAAGCTTTTCCCTATTAATCCCAAATTGTTCATTAGACGGTTTTTGTAAATCGAGAACCCACCCATTATTATTTCCTCACTCATTTCCGTACAGTAGTCTTCTATAAACTCTGAAGAAATTAGATAAACGGTAAGGCATGCGCCCTTTATTGGTTACAGCTAGCCCTATAGATAGACATCAGAATGCGAGCATCCATTGTCTTCAAATTTATGAAAACATTTTTCGTTGTAAAACCTGGACCATTTCTGATCTTTATACGGTTATAAAACCTATCCGAGACAGAAAAAGAGAGTGATTTACTACTCAGGTATTGAAACCTTAAGGCAGATAATGTCTTTAAGCATTTTTCACATTTCCGGTTCTTAATTTAAATATTCTATCCAGATTACTTCTGATTAGATATTGTTTTGATATTAATTCCTATTTTTTTCATATTTGATATTGTAACGTTATTCTTTTGCCATCAGATACCTGAGTAGTAACGAGTTATCTTAATTTAGAAGGTAATAGCGCCCGCATTCTGACTTACTGACTGCAGTGGCTAGCCGAGACTAATAAAGGGCGCATGCTTTACCAGACTCCTCACATACGTTCGTAATGGCTCTAAAGGAAAATTTGAGTTAATTTCAAGTTTTTTTCTTTCAATACTAAACATTTTTAGTTTACTTCCAAAGTATTTTAGTCTGACCATCAAAGTATTCCGGTTATATTCCATAGTATTTGTGTTTTGAGCCAAAGTATTTGTATTAGAACATCAAAGTATTCTAAACTTATTTATAAGTATTCGTATTTTGATATAAAGTATTCAGATCTGAATATCAAAGTATATGAATCTTATTTCAAAGTATTTGCATTTTTATCTAAAGTAATCAGGTCCGAACATCATAGTACCATGATCATATTCATAAGTATTTATATTTTGACACAAAGTATTCAGGTCTGAATAATAAAGTATCTGAATCTTATTTCAAAGTATCTGCATTTTTAACTAATGTATTTAGGTCTGAATATTAAAGTATTCTGATCATATTCTAAAGTATTTGTTTTTTAAGTTAAAGTATCCTGGTCTCATCATCAAAGTATCTTAATCTTGTTCCAAAGTATTTGTATTTTGGGACAAAGTATTCTGATCTGAATACCAAAGTATTTGGGTCTTATTTCAAAGTATTCACATTTTAAGCTAATGTATTCTGGTTTCGACACTAAAGGATTTTGCTCTTGATCCAAAGCATTTTACCTTACCACGAAAGCTTTAACGAAAAGATGCAAAGCTTTCGAGATTAAATTCCAGGCGTTTTCGGTTTAACTCCAAGCTTCATCGATGTGGGTGGGAATTCTTTATGAAATTCTGATAAATCCTTCCATTATTCTTAAATGAGAGAGTCTGCAAAGATTAAGAAGTCTCATCCTGATCTAAAAGAGGTTAAGTAAACTCTAAAGATGACCTGCTGAAAAAAGTCTACTCCAAAGTATTTCAGTACTCTTCAGATCAACTGGAAACTGCACATTTCTGGTCTCTATATTTTCGAAAGCGTACAAAAAACATTTAAACCCGAAAGAGGTTATTACCTGTTTTTTATTAGGGCCGGTTTGAAAAAAAGTTCCTGTTTATTTTTAATTCAGACAGTGGATTTCTAACTTGAGATAATCTTAACCATGCAATATTCATATCCGGATGTCGTTTTTTCCTTTTTGAATCCTGAATGACATAAGTTATTTATCCGATTGCAACTCCTTCAATTTTTTATTTAGCAGACTTCTTGAGAATTATCATGAATAATGTATTGAGATTTCTATTATTATTTCTGATAACATTTGGCTTGAAACTGGGTTTTACCGAACATACCGATTTTTACTTTGTTCAGATCACCGATACTCACTGGGGAGACCCCGCTAATCTCGAACGAACTTCAGATGCAATTAAGGCAATTAACAAGCTGCCCTTTTCAATAGAGTTTGTTATTCATACCGGAGATGTTACATCGAATGAAACTGACAATCCTCAGTTATTGAACAGTGGTATGGCAATAATGAAAACCTGTAAATATCCTGTTTACTATATACCTGGTAATAATGATATCCGTGAAGGCCATTTTAAAAAGGATTCTGCAGCATTTACAAGTTACTTTGGAAATTTTAACAGACGTATCGATAAGCAAAAATACAGCATAATATTATTGTACAATCTTGAAATCACCGCTAAAGGCAGTTGTATCTATGAACCATTGGGTGTACTGGATTCATTACTTAAAACAAAGCCATCGATTCTCCCTGCGTTCGTGTTTCAACATTGTCCTACCACAGTAGACTTTTATTCCAATGCTATTCATCCGGGGTGGTCAGCAGAAAAGTTAATGAAATTTCAGAATATCTGTGAAAATAACAATGTAAAAGCTGTTTTTACCGGACATTTCCACAGAGATGGTTTTCACATGATTGGAGCCATACCACTCTTTATAGCTCCACCGATTAGCAAAGCCTTTGGCAGACAGCCATCATTTCGAGTATATCATTATGAAAATGGCAAAATACATTACACTTCAGTTTACTTTTGAATTTCAGGATTTCATTACCCATAGCCCAGCAATCAAAGTAACACTGGGCAATATCCACCAATCTTTCATCCCCAATTCGTAATGAGTTATCACTCTGAAAAAATCAGAATAATTGAAAACCCCTGGGTAATCAAAAAAGTATCCATTAATTCTTCTTTCATGCTCGAATCTGATTTTTCTGTTGTGTTCTGAATAAGCAGAAATTATTTACCAATTGTTGCTCCTTTGTTAATTCTGTTTATTGCTCCCGATTTAAAGTTCATCGTAAAACAAAAATCCGGTTCTCATCTTATACATATATTAACACCTTCAAGGAGTAAGGTATGAATGATCCAAAAGTTCTGGAACTGTACTCTCCACCCAACAAAAGGAAAAAGCCTGTATCCCTCAAAGTTCCCCCTTCAATACAGAAACAGCCTTGGACTGGTTCACAACCTCAAAAAACCCTTGCAGTACTTGGAATTGATCTTCTTTCCCAAAACAGCAAGACAGTATGCCTGCGGATACCCGGTGGAAAAAACGGTTCTATCGACAACCTGCTAATTCCGACAGGGAAAAAAACAAAAGTTGATTTTCTGATTAATTTCTCTAAAAAAGTAAACCACCTGCAGGTGTATCCGCTGATAATAAGTCAATATATGAAAAACGATATTCTGACGGGGAAATATCTTGTTGATATAACTGCTATTGGAGAGAAAGAGAATTGGTTTTATGTATCTCCCCCTGCGATTATGACGTTGTGATTTACGCATCAACAATTTCTACCATTTATTTCACTTTTCTCATCATTTTATACAGCTCGATTTTTACTACGAACCATTTTTTTGAGGCAACTATCCAGGACCAGGATGATAGCTGTTGCAGTAAAGAAAAAAAACGCCTTGGATCATCCTACTGCTTTGCCACTATCCTGTAATTATTCCAAATATTCTTCTGAGAAATCGATCTTAAAAAGGTTTATATTTATCGTAATACAAGAAAAATCGAGTAAGGATTCATTATGAGCAGAATAAGAGCAATTGTAGCTGTGCTTCTAAGCAGTCATCTTTTTTTTGCTGATGCCGGGGAAATTTCACTGTCAGGTAAAGCTATTGATAAAGAAACATCGGCAGGAATTGCCGGCGTGAATATATCCATGAAAAATAAAGGTCTTTCGACGATTTCAGGATCTGACGGTTCCTTCAGTATTAAATCCACAGTAGCATTAAATACAATAGATCATACCCAACCGACCAACCTTTTTTCGATAAAAAATAATGTGCTTGTTTTTTCTTCACTGGTCTCAGCCGATGTTTCATCGAGAGTAGAACTTTTTTCAATCAATGGTAAAAAAATCGCCTGCCTTAAAACCGATAATCTAAGTAATGACCACTATGGCGTTGTTCTTCCTGAACTCAGTCCTGGTATCACCTGTATTCGTTTATCTACAGAAAATCTATTATATACCGGATCATTGTTTTCAATAGGAAAGAATATCACCCTTAAAGGCGGTAAGCTTACACTAAAAAGTAAGGGTAATCCACAGTACACTAAAGAAACAAAAATCACTGCTCAAGAGATTGATACACTTGTAGCTTCGAAAAACGGATATCTGACTCAAATCTTTCCACTGGAAAGCAGTAATCTGGAAAATATTGAAATTAAAATGGAAAAATCCCCTGCCATAAGCAATAATACCGATATTTCGCTTTTAACCGACAAAATCGAAGTTTCAGGAAGCGGAGCTACTGTCAATGGGACTGAAGTAACAATCACATCTTCGGGGACATACAATATCCGCGGCAAACTTACGAATGGACAGATAGTAGTAAATGCAGAGAATGATGGCAATGTCATTCTTATTCTCGATGGTGTAGAAATCGGTAACTCTTCTACCTCTCCCCTGTTTGTCCAAAATGCTAAAACCACAATCATTGAGCTGGCAGATGGTTCCGACAATACTTTTTCCGATGCTTCCACATACACTGGTTTTTACGAAGATGATGAACCGAATGCCACAATTTTCAGCAAGGATGATCTGATCTTTCGAGGCAATGGAAAGCTGACTGTTAACGGTAACTACGGTGATGCTATTGTAAGTAAAGATGGTCTGCTCATCAGCGGTGGTAATTTTATCATCAATTCTGTTGACGACGGCATCAGAGGAAAAGACAAACTGATAATACGCGGTGGTACAATAGATATAACTGCCAAAGGTGATGGTCTGACTTCTACCGATAGCGGTAATGCGTCTACAGGATATGTACAAATCGAAGATGGTGATATCAAAATTAATGCTGATAAAGACGGTATCCAGGCAGCCAATTATGTAGAAATAAGTGGCGGAAAAATCGATATAACTACTGGCGGTGGCAGTGAAAAAAATGTCTCCGGTAATGTAAGCGCAAAGGGGATCAAAGCGGAAAACAAACTACTCTTTACCGGCGGTACCTTTACCATCAATTCCGCTGATGACGGCATACATTCCGATGGATTTATTACTTTCAAAGGTGGTGTCTTCACAATATCTACAGCCGATGATGGTGTACATGCAGAATCAACATTAGTAATTGATAGCGGTGAAATCAATGTCATAAAATCCTATGAAGGACTGGAAGCTTCGGCCATTACCATTAACGGTGGAAAGAGTGTAATAGTCGGCAGCGATGATGCAATCAATGTGGCTGGTGGAAGCAGTTCCAGTTCCGGAGGTGGCGGTAGATGGGGCCCTGGTGGTGTAAATAATTCACCAAGTCACCTGCTTCAGATCAATGGTGGATATTTAGCAGTGTACTCTGGTGGAGATGGTCTTGATGCAAATGGGAACATAGAAATTAACGGGGGAATCACAATCGTGCATGGTCCGGAAAAAGGCATGAACGGTGTGTTTGATATCGGAGATGGAAGCGGTTATTACATGGTTGTCAATGGTGGTTTCCTGTTGGCTGCAGGCACAGCCGATATGGCCATTACACCTAGCACGAATTCAAAACAGAACTGTTTAATCGCCAGATTAACATCATCACAAAGTGCTGGTACGTTAATCAATCTTCAGAACTCAAATGGAGAAATCCTTTTTACATTTTCACCAGCGTATAAGTACCAATGGGTAGCCTTTTCTTCACCTGATCTGATCAATGGCACCTATAATTATTATTACGGTGGAAGTGTTTCCGGAGGCATCAAGGAAGACGGATTATATGAAGGCGAAAAATATACACCCGGTACTTCTATCTCAAGTAATCTTTCTGTATCATCCAGAATAACCACAGTTGGAGGCAGCGGTGGTGGTGGTCGCTGGTAAAGAGATCTCTGAGGTACACATGCCAGAACTTAAGGAGTTCTGGCATGTGTACATGTTTTGTGAGCTTAAGCAAATATATTTCATTTGAGATTATATTTTCTGTTAAACCAGCTTTTGCAGGCAGCAATCACAAAATTCTGCAGGAAATTACTTGCTAAAAATCCTTGCCTGATTATGTTTGATGTTACCGTAAAATTATAATCTTCTTATTGGAAAGAACATATATCCTTGCCCATCTTCCGGGCAGATAAAGTCATGGACAGCACCTGCGAGTTGAATGTTGTTTTTGCTTAAATAGTCTATAACCTCGGTAAATGTATTCTGGTTTTCGTTTTTTACATAAATATATTCATAACCTGGAATCGTCCATTTTACCCAATTCTGAGGCGGTTGGGCATCATCTGTCACCTCAACACCAGCAAGGTAGAGACCTTTTGTAAAATTATCTTCCCAGGGTTTAAAGGAACGGGAAAAATCTGACATTGCTCCCCATACCCCAAGAATACTACCATTCTGATCTTTTTTTGCCAACGAAGCAACTTCAGTAAAGTGGGAGTTTGCATCATCCCATAATTTCTTAATAAACCCAAGCCCCTCTTCTGTTGAGCCTTCTTTTCCAATAACCGAAAACGATTCTTTAATACATTTTTGAATTTCCATTTCGCGTCCATCCTGTTCGTTTATGGTAGGGTTTCTTTAGTGCTAATTTTTTAGAGAATTTTATAATCTTCCTTTTTTATTGACATTTCTCCTGGAAATCATCAGTTCCTTTAAAAAGTGAGCAGTATAATTTTTTCTTCTCAGCTTTGCGATCTGCTCCGGTGTTCCCTGGGCCACTATCTTGCCCCCTTGAACTCCTCCTTCCGGACCCATATCGATTATCCAGTCTGCCTCTGCTATCACATCGAGGTTATGTTCTATAATCACTACCGAATTTCCGGCGTCTACAAGTCGGTGTAGAACCTGTATCAGTTTGTCTACATCAGCCATGTGCAGTCCCACGGTTGGTTCATCCAGAATGTATAAGGTGTGGTTGACAGTTTTCTTACGCGATCTGGTCTGTACTCTGGCTTTTCCCAGCTCTGTAATGAGTTTTATTCTCTGCGCCTCGCCTCCGCTAAGAGTTGGACTCTGCTGGCCCAGGGTCAGGTATCCCAGCCCGGTCTCCTGAAGTAATTTAAGATCATGATGGATGGAATGATGAGCAGTAAAGAACTCTACCGCCTCATCAATATTCATATTAAGAATCTCAGCGATAGATTTGTCTTTGAATTTGACGGCCAGGGTTTCTGGTGTAAACCTTTGTCCCCCACAGGTCTCACATGGAACAACCACATCAGGAAGAAAACTCATCTCTATTTTTTTCATCCCCTGTCCATCACATGATGGGCAGCGTCCCTTGTCAGTATTAAAAGAAAACCGGCTTGCAGTGTACCCACGCATTATGGCTTCTGGAGTCTTTGCAAATATTTTCCGTATCTCATCCATAAACCCCACATAAGTGGCTGGACAGGATCTTGGCGTTTTACCGATAGGACTCTGGTCTACTTCCAGGACCCTGCCGACCTGTTCCCATCCGGTTATTTCCTTACACCCATAGTAAGGCCCTTCTTTTTTCTCTGAAAGCCGCTCTTTAAGGTTCTTATAAAGAATATCCCTGATCAGAGTACTTTTTCCGCTTCCGCTCACTCCAGTGACACATACAAATGTCCCCATCGGAATGGAGACATCGATTGATTTCAGATTATGCAGAGTTGCACCATTTATATGTACAGATCTTTCACTGTCAACAAGCCTTCGTGTGCGATCATGGGCAAGTGGTTTCTTGAGATATTGTCCGGTAAGAGATTCCCTGCTTTTAAGAATATCCTTAATAGTACCCTGTGCAATTAGTCTTCCTCCGGTCTTTCCTCCTCCAGGGCCAAGGTCAATCAGGTGTTGCGCCCTGCGTATAGTCTCTTCATCATGCTCGACCACTACCACCGAGTTTCCCTTATCCTTAAGTCTGAACAGTGTATCCAGGAGCCTGACATTATCTCTTGCATGAAGCCCGATGGTTGGTTCATCGAGAATGTAACAGACGCCCCTGAGGTTTGTACCCAACTGAGCAGCCAGCCTGATTCTTTGTGCTTCACCGCCGCTCAGGGTTGGTGCCGCTCTGTCAAGGGTCAGATAGTCCAGACCAACATGTTCCAGAAACTGCAACCTTGAAAGCAGTTCTGCAATAATGCTGCTGGCAATCAGAGAATCTCTGCCGGTTAATTTGAAAGAACGAAATATTGCATGGGCATCCTTGACCGACAAAGCTGTATACTCGTCTATAGATTTCCCTTTAAGATAAACTGAGAGTGCTTCTCTTTTCAGCCGTTTTCCATTGCATACCCGGCAGGTACGTTCATTCCCATCCCACCACTCATTCCACATAATCTCTTCACCGGTCTGATTTTCATCAAAACCGCCCATTTCCAGTCCGGTACCAAAACAGTTCGGGCACCATCCATGTCTTGAATTAAAAGAAAACAAACGCGGATCGGGTTCATCAAAACTTCTTCTACACTGCTGACAGCTTCTGGATTTGGAAACAATTCGTGATGATCTTTTTGTTTCGATGTAAGCGGTTTCCTTACCGAAATAGAATGCTTTTTCCAGCATTTCCCGTATTTCTTTCTCGTTCTCCGGGTTAACAACTATATCACCCATGACAACTTCTATACGATGTTCCTTATACCTGTCTATTTGGGGGAACTGATCAACCCAATGGATCTTTCCATCGGTTCTAAGCTTATAATACCCTTGTGAGTACGCCCATTGAGCCAGATCAAAATACGAACCTTTTCTGTTAATAATAAGAGGTGCAAAAACCGAAATTGTTTCTCCATGATAACGTTTCATGGTATCAGCAATAATTTCATCGGTACTCTGGGATGTAATCGGAAGATTGCAGTCCGGACAATGTTGAATACCCAGTTTTACAAACATCAGTCTAAGGAAATGATAGATTTCGGTGACTGTAGCCACAGTACTTTTTCTTCCACCTCTGCTTGTACGCTGCTCGATTGCAACGGTAGGAGGAATTCCCAGAACCGCATCCACATCCGGTTTTGAAGCAGGCTGAATGAATTGTCTGGCATAGGCATTCAGAGATTCAAGGTATCGACGTTGCCCTTCGGCAAAAAGTATATCAAAAGCTACTGTACTTTTACCGCTTCCGCTGACTCCTGTAATAACAGTAAACTGATTTCTGGGAATGCTCAGGCTGATATCCTTCAGGTTATGTTCTCTGGCTCTTCTTATAGTTATTTCATCTTTCAATGCAGCCACAGGTTCTTCTGTTGATAATTTTTGAACAATCGGCGCTAACGATTTATTTCGCGTTTTCCTGTATTTGAGCAGGGCCTTACCCGTGTGGCTTTCTTTACACTTTACGATCTGGTCAGGTGTACCGGTAAATATTATCCGTCCTCCCTCTTCACCCCCTTCCGGTCCCAGATCGATCAGCCAGTCAGAACCATCTATTACATCCAGGTTGTGTTCTATCACCACCACAGAATGTCCTTCCTTCAGAAGCTTTCTGAAGGCTTTCATCAGAACCTCGATATCCTGGAAATGCAGTCCAGTAGTTGGTTCATCAAAAAGAAAGAGTTTTTCTTTGTTTATTTGATAGAGTCCTTCGGCAAGGTGGCCGGCAAGTTTTAACCTCTGAGCTTCACCACCACTAAGAGTAGGTAAAGGCTGCCCCAGTCTCAGATAGGAAAGCCCCACATCTTTAAGCGGTGACAGACTGCTTTTGAGTCCGCAGGGTCCTGCAAAGAAATCACAGGCATCCTCAACCGTCAATTCCAGTACCTCGTTGATTGATAACTCCACGCCTTTAAACCTCTTTGATAATTCCTGCGCGGCAATTTTGACTTCCAGAATTTCCGAGCGATATCTTTTACCATCACATTCAGGACATCTGATATAAACATCACTGAGAAACTGCATCTCCACATGTTCAAAACCACTGCCTTCACAGAGAGGACATCGACCGGTCCCTGAGTTAAAACTGAAATCACCAGAAGTATATCCTCTGCTTTTGGCAAGCGGTAGTTTTGCGAAAAGCGATCGGATCTCATCAAAAGCACCAATATATGAGGCCGGATTGGATCTGGTTGTCTTTCCAATTGGGGTCTGATCGACCATGATTACATCTGTGAAAGCCTCATGATTTTCGATAGAATCGCACTTGCCTGGGATATCAACCGGCTTTCCTTTTATTTTTTTCAATCCATAATAACAGACCTGCTGCATGAGAGTGGATTTTCCTGAACCGCTGACACCTGTAATACACACCAGACGCCCCAGTGGTATCGACACATCGATGTTCTTCAGATTATGCTCTGCTGCACCTTTAATAATCAGAGATTTACTATTGGGAAGCGGATCGGAAGAGGTGTTTTCGATTTTCCGTTCTCCATTCAGATAAGGAGCGGTTTTTGACTCCTTTGACAAGAAGAGCTCTTTCAGGGAGCCAAAAAACACTGCTTTACCTCCCATCTCCCCTGGTCCAGGTCCCATATCCAGCACATAATCTGCAGCTCTTATCACCTCCGGATCATGTTCAACTACAATAATAGTATTACCTGCATCCCTCAGGCGATGCAGCACTTTTACAAGACGGTTGATATCACGGGAATGAAGTCCAATGCTGGGTTCATCCAGAATGAAAAGCGTATTTACCAGTGAAGTCCCCAAAGCTGTAGTGAGGTTTATCCTCTGAACTTCTCCTCCACTCAGGGTTCTTGATTGCCGGTCAAGGGTAAGATAGCCCAGACCAACTTCTGTGAGATATTTGAGACGGGTGCGAATCTGTTGAAGCACCATTTCCGCTGCTTCATCAAAAGGTGCCGGAAGTCTGAGATTCTGGAAAAACTCCAGCGAATCCTGTATCGGAAGCAGCATGACATCATGAATTGTCAACCCTTTTTCATCACCAAGTCTCCACTGCAAAGCTTCTGCTTTAAGTCTGGCACCATTGCAGGTGGAACATATATGATAAGCGCGATATCTGGACAAAAGCACCCGGATGTGCATTTTATAGCTCTTGGTTTCAAGCCACTGGAAAAAACGGCGCACGCCATACCATTTCCCCTCATCAAAATCGCCATCACCCTCCAGTACCCATTCTTTTTGAGCCTCTGAGAGGTCTTTATAAGGAATATCCACCGGAACCCCTTTTTTGCGGGCAAATTTGATAAGTTCATCTTGACATTCCTTGAAGCTTTTGGTCTGCCATGGTTTTACCGCACCATCTTTCAGGGATTTATTCCAGTCGGGAATGACCAGATCATAATCCACTCCAATGACCCTTCCAAAACCCTTGCAGCTCTCACAGGCACCTACAGGTGTGTTAAATGAAAAAAGGGCTGCTGTAGGTTCTTTGTACTGAATATCACACTGGGCACAGTGAAGACCACTGGAGAATGCATGTGCTTTCCTTTTGCTACCAGCATCGACAGGCAAGATAGAAACCTTCCCGTTTCCATATCTTAGTGCAGCCTCCAGATCTTCAACCAGCCGGTCTTTGTTATCCTTTGCCACTTTGAGCCGATCCTGGATCACCTCTATGGAGTCATCCTTTTCGGTATGGATTCTGGTGTATCCCTGATTTGAAAGCAGATCCATCACTTCTTGCTTTTTAAAATTATGCGGGATATGAACCGTAAAGGTAACCAGAATCTCTTTACCTTCAAAAAGAGTGAACACCTCTTTGCATATAGAACCGGGATTATCGGACTTTACTTTTTCGCCACATTTCTGACACACCAGAAAAGCTGCTCTGGAATAGAGCAGTTTGAGGTGATCATTAATTTCGGTCATCGTTCCTACAGTAGAGCGGGAGGTGCGTACTGGGTTAGTCTGGTCGATGGCAATAGCTGGAGGGATACCCTCGATTTTATCTACATTGGGTTTATCCATACGATCCAGAAATTGACGGGCATAGGAGGAGAAGGTTTCCACATAGCGGCGCTGTCCTTCTGCATAGATAGTATCAAATGCCAGCGATGATTTTCCGGAGCCACTTACCCCGGTAATAACGGTCATTTTCTTTAGTGGGATCTTCAGGTTAAGGTTTTTGAGATTATTCTGCTTTGCGCCTTCGATAATAATGTATTCCTGATTCATATATTTCCTGGGATATTTTTTTAGGGGATTTTGCTAAATACCGAGTTGTTTAATGGAAACGGGAAAAATAGTTTTTTTCGGGAGTGATAGATGGATTTCGTTTTTAAAAGGGTGATATTATCCTGGAAGGCGGCTGGAGAGGGGGGAGAGGAATAGGGGGGGGGAGGTTTTTATTTGGATTCTGATCCGGTCATGTTCCCCGGAGGTGATTTTTTGACCATCAAGGTTTTAACTCTGGGATAATAGGGTTTTAGGGATTTTTCCTGGTTTTTGGTAGATTAAAAATCGGTTACTTTCCTGGAGTATCCATGATCATTTGTACAGAGGGATATTAATTCTGATGGAAGTTTTGGAGTGGTGACGGTTTGAAAATGTTTTTTTGGACCCGATTCTGTTTTCCGATTTCTGTCACCCCAGAGATGATTTTTGATCTGTTAACTTTTCACCTCTGGGACAATGCTTCCTGAATAATGAAAACCGCATAATTATTCTTTAATTGGTGAGACCTGTTTTAAGAAATTTTTGAGTGCTTTACTTTTCGTTTCAGGATTGTCGGTTTGACAAAGTGATTCAGTATTTTTTTGTACCCCAGAGTTGAGAATTTTTCGCATTGTCTTTTCATCTCCGGGGCATTTCGGATTTCAAGATTCTTAAGATCCTAACGTTTCCAGAAGTGAGAATACTCAATTGCTTTTAGAAATTGTTTCTCCGATCAGCATGTCTTCAATAGCCGAAACTGACTCATCTTGCCTTGAAGCGTACATGCTCATTTTCTATTCGGCAACTGTTTGCAAAAGGATCATTTATCCGGGTTCTGCTTTCCAAGTCCTGTTATCCCAGAGTTGCGTTTTTGATTTGTAAATGCATTATCTCTGGGGCAATTCCCTGGAATGAAAATTGCAACTATACTTTAAAAAATATCTCATCAAAAAATTCCTCATCCCAATAAAGGAGAATTCCATGAGCACAAAACCCAGAATCGTTGCCCCTGGTGTTATCTATCATGTCTTCTCCATCGGTGTTCAGGAACTTCAAATATTTAAAAAAGATGAGATTAAAGCCTTCTTCCTCAAGCAGTTAGCCAAAACTCTAAAAAAATACGATTTCACTTGTCATGCATTTTCTATCGCCTTAAACCAGTATGACATAGTTATTCAGTCTAATCAACAGTCTATCTCCCTGGCTATGCAGCATTTTAATTCCATCATTGCCAAAAAGGTAAACAAAGTCTTGGAACGTAGTGGGGCCGTTTTTTCAACACGCTTTAGCTCGGTCATAGTAGAAGATGACCGCCTAAAAGAACTTATCCGTGCTATTAATCTGGAACCAGTACAACTAGGCGAAATGAGCCTGGATGAACTTAACCACTACAAATTCTGCAGTCATTCGGTTTTTATGGGAAACAATACTTCAGATCTGATAAATAAAGAGGCAATATTGAATAAGATAGGGATAGGCTCCCAAAAAGAATATTACCAGTTTATAAGAGATATAGATTTTAACAATGACGATATCAGCTCTAAGCTCAAAAGTACAAACCGGGCAAAACAGGGATTCAGGAAACCGCAATTATACGTGATAGGAAAAGAGGAGTTTGTTAAGAAAGTAATAGATTTAGATAATTGCAGGCGTTTACAGATTGCCCGCTATGTCAGTGAAAATATCAAAATGGAAATGATCCATGAAAAAATAACCAAATCGTTGTTTATGGGAAAAAATGATCTTTTTAGGGCCGGAAAGTCTAACCTCCGATCCAAAGGGAGAGAGCTTTTTGCTACCATCTGCAAAAGTATATACGAATTCAGTGGAGCAGATGTTGCCAGATATCTAAGGGTTACAGAAGCCGCAGTTTCCAGAATGTTAACCAGATTTAGAAATGTGGAGAACAAGGAGTATCTTATCGAAAAAATAGTAGAAGAGATAACCTGAAAGAAATTTCCTGAAAAACTAAGAGGATGATTTTCATTTCTGATCTGCTTTAAAAGTGACATTTGCTTTAATTTTTGAAAAATGCTTTCTACAAAGGGCTTTATGGCCTTTTGGGGCTTTATATTTCTGATTTTGCTATTGCAAATCGAATTTATAAGAAATTTTTCTGGAGATCTGTTTTAGGAATAGTTGACAGAGCAATTTCGGGACTTCCATTTACCCCAGAGATGATACTTTTACACATTTTCTTTTCATCTGCGGGGTACTTGGGATTTTAAGATTTTAAATGCCAGGATTTGCTAAGCATAGAATTCTCTGGTTCTGCTCAAAAATTAATACACCAGTTTCAAAATCAATTTAATCGAGATTTACAATGTAAACTGTAATCAATTTACCCCGGAGATGATTTTAAGACTGTACACTTTTTATCTCTGGGGTAAATACCCTGGAACCAAAATGTATCTTCATTCCTCCAATTCTACCATTAACCCATCAAGAAATGACTTCCCTATAATCACTCGGCATACACATATATTGTAAGCACACTCTGATCACTGCAGCCTACGGTCAAGGCAAAACAGCATTTCGATGATTTTGCCCAAAGATATCTCATTAATTATCAATTTATTACCCCTGGGGAACACCTCCTGAAACCCAAATTGCCCTTCCTCCAAAAAAACACCATCCCACGATCTTTTTTCACCTGGCTTCCGAAACGTTTGACTTTTTCCTTTTATGGTGGTATTTATTAATTGTGAGATCGATCTCGTATCCCTCGCAGGATCTAAAAAATCCTGCCACTCTCCTTAAAAAAGGTGCAGTGTTATCATTGAATCGACTGGAGATACAGTGATAAGGGTGTAACTCCTGAAAGATTGGAGGTGATCCTATTAGTAGTAATAAACTTATAGGCACCCCCGGAACTGGCTGTTAAAACATAGTCACTCTGGTGGTCCTTCATATCGGGCGGCTCCTTTTAAGGAGCCGATTATTATTTAATGCCAATTACTGAACTTTAAGTTCTCTGGCTATTTTTCTAATATCAATATGAGCTACAGCGCAAAGCTCTTTTTTGTCCATTCCGAGCTGTTTTAAAATGTAGGGTCTGCTTTCAGAGGCAAATATAACCGCTTCTGCAAATGATGAAAGCCAGTTGCGTAATGTAAACATGGCGGTATTGCGCTTTTTTGTAGCTATTTCCAGATTTTTCTCCAGTTTTATCAGTTGCCCCATTGCAGTCTCATAGGAGGCGGTAACCTCTGAGGCACGCTTAATGCACTCCTGATCAAAGCCTTTGGCCTGCAAACGCTTACTTAATTCAGGACATCTGCTTAGTTTGATAATAGATGAATTTAATGATTCACAATATGCCTTGCTTGAGCGAGGCTTTCCACTGCGAAGCCCTAACATCTCCAGTGCATCTCTGCCAAAGCATTCCGAAGCAGTCGCCGTAAACTGCGCATACAGTTTTCGAATTTCCTTCTGCAGTTCGTCTGCTGTTTTCACCTTTACTTCCAATTCTTCTTCAGCAATAATTTCACTGCTTATTGCCTCAGTGGCTGCATTGTATAAAGTTTCACCCTGATCAATCATTGATCTGGAAAAACCCTGCAGTTGCAAAGATGCCGATAGATCATCATCAGAATTAATGCTTGTGATTGCACTATAAGCCAGATGCATCTGGTTGGTTATGGAAGCCTCAGAAGATTTTGACATACAAATTCCTTGAAAAAAATTATTAAATGAATCGTTTTTCAGAGATTATCGTTTCTATAAAGTCCGTTTTTTCAGTGCACTTTTTATGCATTTTGTGTGCCAAAAAGGAATACACCCCACAGGTTTGAAAATGAAGTTTTTTTTAACTATATTTTAATTTTTCCAGTCATTTTGAAAGGATCAGACTGTCTTTTTGACAGTGTTTCCATGAAAGCATCCAGCCTGAACATCGCAGAATTAATCCAGTTTTCGCCCGGTTTTGTTGGGATCCAAGGAAGAAGATTACTCATTCATGACCTGTCATCCCTTAGCCAGTTCCGCAGAGACCTTATCGAATCGATCGGCCAGAATATGGCCAGAAGAATCCTGACCAGAAAAGGTCTCTTCTGGGGTCAGGCTGACTCCGCAGGTATGCAGCGACTCTTTAATTGGAAAGACAAGAATGAATGGATGATGGCCGCAGTTGAGCTAATTGAAATCATGGGCATGGCAAAAGCAGAAGTCACCAAACTGGTTTCAGAGGAAAAGACAATAGAAATTGAAATCCAATGCACCGATTCTGTAGAAGTGGAGCAGCATCAAATTGAATTTGGCATCTCCTCAAATCCAGTCTGCTGGGTAATGGCTGGATATTTAAGTGGGTATGCCTCTTATTGTCTGGGTCAGGACATCTACTTTTCTGAATCGCAATGCCAGGGGACCAAGGCATCAAACTGTGCTTTTATCGGGAAAAATCTCAGCAGTTGGGGAAATGCCATTAACCTGGAACTTCCCTTCTTTTTTGCCGAAGACATTCAAAAAAAAGTCCGGCAACTAACTTCAAGAATCAGTGAACAGCAGCGGGAACTTGCAAAAAAATATAAGCTGCTGAAATCAGTTCAAAAGTCTTCTGATTCTATTGGGATTGAAACACGCAGCAAAGCCTACCGCAATGTTTTAGATCTGGCTTACCGGGTTGCGTCTTTTGACACTACTATCTTGATCACCGGAGAAACCGGAGCAGGAAAAGAGGTGCTGGCACGCCGGATTCATGAGATTTCCAACCGCAGTAAATATCCTTTTCTGGCAGTAAACTGCTCTGCTTTACCCGAATCATTGCTGGAAAACGAGCTCTTCGGGCACAAAGCAGGAGCCTTTACCGGAGCCCGCAATAAAGAGATAGGGTTATTTGAAGCGGCTCAACAGGGTACGATCTTTCTGGACGAGATTGGAGATATCTCTCTGGCTACTCAGGTAAAACTGCTGCGGTTTCTGCAATCAAAGGAAATTAAACCAGTCGGAGAAACAAAACCTCAACTGTTAGATGTTCGAATTATATCTGCTACAAATCTGGATCTGGACATGCTGGTAAAGGAGGGACGATTTCGAAAAGACTTACTTTACAGATTACGGGTGCTTCAGATAACCGTACCTCCACTGCGGGAAAGACCCGATGATATCCTTCCACTCGCCCGCCATTTTCTGGAAAAGTTTCAGCACAAACTGAAAATCAGCTCTCTTCGTTTATCGACCGATACGGTAGATCTGCTTCTTAACTATCAATGGCCGGGCAATGTTCGAGAGTTGGAAAATGCAATGGAGCATGCTGCCATTCTCAGTACCGATGGCTTAATTACCCCAGAATCGTTGCCCGGAGCCATAAGCGGCCGCACTGCCAGTTTTACATCCTCCCAAGGGCAGAAATCTCTCAAGCAGATTGAAACAGAACATATCTGTTCAATTCTTGAGCAGACCGCAGGAAACCGGGCTGAAACAGCAAGAATTCTAAAGATAAGCGAATCTACGCTTTATCGACGTTTGCGCAGTCTGAATATTTTGGAAAAAAATATCAACAGGTGGTGAGAAGAAAGCGGCTAAGAAATTAATGCAGAAGACGATTATAGACTTTGAGGTTTTTACGATTGGTAATTTGAGCGCTCTTTTCACCCCAGACTTAAATCGATAAAACGTGAAAAAACTACCTCTGGGGAAAAGTCCCTTAAACCTCCATCCCCCGTCCCATTTCCTGCAACAAACTAAATTCAAAAAGTGAAAAACCAAAACAGGCAAGCAGATAAAAAAACGAAGAGCCTGAAGTAATCCCCCAGGCCCCTCGCAAAAAAACTACTGAAGTAAAGCAAGCAAAACACCGGCAGCAACAGCACTACCAATAACTCCAGCCACATTGGGCCCCATAGCATGCATCAAAAGGTAATTGTGAGGATTGTATTCCTGACCAACCTTATTGACCACTCGCGCGGCCATTGGAACTGCAGAAACTCCTGCTGCACCAATAAGAGGATTGATTGGTGTCTTTGATAATTTATTCATTATTTTTGCAAGCAGTACACCGCCTGCTGTTCCAATGCTGAATGCAACCAGTCCAAGAACTAAAATTCCCAGAGTTTCACCTCTGAGGAATTGATCTGCAGAAAGCTTGCTGCCTACAGTGAGCCCCAGAAATATTGTAGTAATATTTATGAGCTCATTCATCGCAGTTTTATAAAGACGATCAACAACGCCAGACTCTTTCAGCAAGTTCCCAAAACACAGTGCTCCGATAAGAGGAGTCGCATCCGGTAAAAGCAGTGTACAAAGAATGAGTACCAGAAGAGGAAAGAAAATTTTTTCTCTTTTGGAAACATGGCGAAGCTGCACCATTTCGATTTTCTTCTCTTTTTCGGTGGTCAGCATCTTCATTATCGGAGGCTGAATAATCGGCACCAGAGCCATATATGAATATGCTGCAACCGCTATTGCTCCCAGAAGATGTGGACTTAGTCTTGAAGAAAGAAAAATAGCCGTAGGACCATCAGCTCCACCAATAATGCCTATAGATGCAGCATCCTTCACGGTGAAATTGATACCAGGAATATATTGGCTTAAAGCCAAAGCCCCTAACAGCGTACCAAAAATTCCTAACTGTGCTGCTCCCCCAAGTAATGCGGTTTTGGGATTGGCAATCAATGGACCAAAATCGGTCATCGCACCCACACCGATAAAAATTATCAGCGGAAAAACACCGGAATTGATCCCTACATTGTAGATCAACCCCAGAAATCCGTTAGGCCCCGCAATTCCGGCTACCGGAATATTGGCCAAAATTCCACCAAATCCGATAGGGATCAATAAGAGTGGTTCGAAACCCTTCTTTATAGCCAGAAAAAGAAGTACCAAGCCCACACAAATCATTATAACTTGGCCAACCTGAAAGTTTGCAATTCCAGTCGAGGCCAGCAGATTGTTTACTGCGTTTGATAGATTCATCGTATCACGTTCCTTCTATTAATTGATACCCAACAGAACCTGACCAGCACTAATCTGATCACCCTGGCTTACCTCGATGGAAGTTATTTTTCCGGAACCAGGTGAATTGATTGGGGTTTCCATCTTCATAGCTTCCAGAACCAGCAATTCCTGGCCATTTGTAACTTCGTCACCCACACTGACATTTATTCTTAAAACAAGCCCTGGAAGAGGGGCCTTTACTACTATACTTTGGGCACCTGAAGCCGCTTTTACTGCAGCGCTCTCTGTACCTTCTTTGACATCGATGCTGTATGTCTTGCCATTAACTGTAGCAGTATTTCCACTGATCACCACAGAGTATTTCTTGTCATTAACCGTGACGGTATACCCATTCGAAGCAGTTTTTGCAGCGGCTGAGGGTTCCGGTGCTTTCTTTTCCTTAAGACGGATATTAACTTTTGCCTGCCCTTTAAGAAACAGAATCCCCTTCTCCTTGCAGGTCGCCGCAATGAAGATATTTTCATCACTCATATCGGTAATCCCAGCATCCTGAAGCATTTTTTTAGCTGCCTCGATGCCTTTTGAACTACTACGATCGTTGATATCCAAAGGATCTTCAGTAGTAGGTTCCAGTTTGAGCTGTTCTGCAGAGATCTTCACCACTTCCGGATCTGCAGCCACCGGAGTTTTTCCAAAATAGCCTAACACCATCTTGCCATAACCCTCAGCGATTTTTTTCCAAGGGCCAAACATAGTGTTATTAAAAGCCTGTTGGAAATAGAACTGCGAAACCGGGGTAACCGATGTTCCAAAACCACCCTTACTGACCACTTCTTTCATATTTTTGATGATCTCAGGATACCTGTCCATCAGGTTGTTATCACGAAGCATCTGGGTGTTGGCTGTCAAAGCTCCACCAGGCATGGGAGAGAATGGAATCATCGGCTCGACAGCTTTTGCCTCAGGAGGAACAAAGTACTTATCCATGCAATCTTTAAATACCTCCTCAGCCATAAGCATCTTTTCGATATCTATTCCCAGGTCGTAGTCGGTACCACGTAAGGCATGCCACATAGAGATAACATCAGGCTGACAAGTTCCCCCGGAAACCGGAGCCATGGAAAGATCAAGCTGATCAGCACCGCCATCAAGAGCAGCTCTGTATTGAGCCACACAGGTACCCGCTGTGTCATGAGAATGAAACACCACAGTGGTGCGCGTAGGAAGCATTGCTTTAGCTTTTTTTATGGTCTCAAAAACCGTTGCCGGAGTAGAAGTCCCGGATGCATCCTTGAAGCAGACTGAATTATACTGAATGCCAGAATCAATAATTTGCTTAAGGATATTTGCATAAAACTCGGGAGTATGCGCTCCTGTCATTCCCGGAGGAAGTGCCATCATGGTAACAACCACTTCATGCTGTAAACCGGCATCCACGATGCATTTTCCCGAATAGACCAGGTTATTCACATCATTAAGAGCATCGAAATTTCGTATTGTGGTAATACCATGTTTTTTAAAGACTTTTGCATGCAGATTAATAATATCTCTGGGTTGAGAATCCAGCCCAACTATATTAATACCACGGGCAAGAGTCTGAAGATTCGCATCGGGACCAGCAGTCTTTCTGAACTGATCCATGGTTGCAAATGCATCTTCGTTACAATAAAAATAAAGACTTTGAAACATGGCCCCCCCGCCAGCTTCAAAATGTCTGATACCAGCCTCTTTAGCCGCTTCCACCGCAGGCAGATAATCTTTGGTTAATACACGTGCGCCAAATACAGACTGGAAACCGTCACGAAAGGCGGTCAGCATCACTTTTACCTGTTTTTTACCCATTTGTATGCCTTCCTGTAATTAATAAATCTATTTAGTAAAAGAACTTACTGCAGCAACAGCAACCGCGATCTCCTCAAGACCATCTCCGGCCGCCTTTTTCACTTTAACAACCTGCTTCTCTTCAGGTTCAGGAATCAGTTTTGCCAGTGGTTTCATCAGAGCAGCCATAATATTCATAGCCAAAATCATTACGACCAGGAAAACAAGTACTACAGCCATTCCGATAACCATCAGAACAAGTCCTTGTGTAAGCATATATAAGCTCCTATGGTTATATGTTAGTTCAATACAGTTTTCGAGCCTTAGGCACCTTGAATCCAGATAACACGGTGTGGCAGCTTAACTGGTTTTGGAAAAGACTACTCCAGTTCAGCAAATAACTAATCGATATGGGAAGTAATTTCTCCTGAAATTACTTCCACTATTTTCTCAGGAGTTTCAATTAGGATTGTACCCTGATCAGTTATCCCGGAAATCTTTCCCCTGAAAGTCCCATTTCCCTGAATAACCTGCACCAGACCCTCTGGCTTGTAAAGTCTCTGGGAAATCTTCTCTACCAGCCCACTAAACCCGGTTTCTCTAAACTTCTCAAAATACCCTTTAAATATTAAAAGCAACCTCTTCAAAATGTCATCGATGTTATGGGTTTTACCTGTTTCGATTTGAAGAGATGTCGCAGCTCTGTCTAAATCAGTAAAATGCCTTTTTTCTTCGTTAACGTTGAGCCCAACACCAAGAATTAGCCATGACTCGGATTCAATGGATACAGTTTCTGCCAGAATACCACATATTTTTACACTACCCACAAGTATGTCATTAGGCCAGCGAATCTGCGGTTTTAGCTCCATCTCCTCCATCATTGAGGAAACAGACAGTGCCATCACCTGTGTTATGTTACTCCAGTTTTTCTGTGGTATTCTTTTCAGAGGTAGTTTAACTGAAAAAGTTAAACTTCTGCCTGCTACAGCCTGCCATTTTCTTTCGAAACGTCCTCTGCCACCATGCTGATTTTCGGTGATTATTACTGTGTAATCTGGATAATGGGTTATATGAGTTTTTAAAAAAAGATTAGTTGAATCAAGATTGGCAAACTTATGAATCGAGAAACTTTCAGCACTCATTAAAAATCGATCGTTATTTAGAGGGAGCATGGTAACTTTTTCCATGTACTGAAGAATTTGGCCTTGATAAAATAGTTATCGTGAACACAATAAAAAAGAAAAAAGAACCTTTTTTGCTTTTTATTGATGAATATCACGATAACCCTTTAAAATCAGGTACAAAATTGTATCACACGAATATTAAATGTACACTGGAGAAATTACTGGTTGTAAATTTATAAATACCTGTTTTTTAAGAGATAATCAGAGTGAATTCCTGTCGGAAAAAAAATGAAATCTTGAAAATGAATTTTAGATAATAAACAATGAAATCAGCCTGCCACGACCACAGTCGATAAAATCTGCATATTTGTTTCTGTGAAAGGCCGGTAATGGAATTATGTCAACACCACTGATGTTTGGGATATCTACGCGAGAGAGTTTTTTTCAGTTCGGGGTAGTGATTTTTCCAGAAACCCTCCAGATCATCAGTTATCTGTACCGGACGCATGTTAGGAGCCAAAATCTCCAGAATTACTGCCACTCGTTTATCGGCTATTCTGGGAGTGGTTTTAAAATCAAATAATTCCTGAATACGGGCCCTGATAACCGGTTTCTTACCAGCTCTGTAAGTAACAGGCAGCTTTTTCCCAGCCGGATTTATTATATGAGAGGGAGCCAGAGATTCGATCATTCTTTGCTGATCATAAGAAAGCAGTCCTTTGATAATACCGATAACCGATTTATCCTTCACTGCATCATATCTGCATTGACCTTTACAGAGTTCATACACAATCAACATTTTCTCATCATCACCAAAAACCGGAAGAGCCTTTTCTGGAAATGTTTCTGAGAGCCATTGCAACCGGTTCATATATTCCACCGCTTCAGAGTTCCATCCATTTAGCGGCATCTTTTTATCGATTATTATTCTTGCAAGTACCTCACCGGCTTTCTCAGGATCTGGATTCACCTCAACCGATTCTTCAATTACAACGCCACAACAGCTCGAACGCCTTATCGATTCCACTGCTCTGCCGGTACTATTCCATACAAGTTCATCAGAGGATATGAACTTCTCTGCAAAGTAATCAGTAAGCCACTGCTTTTCTATGGTACAAGCTAAAGAAAGCATGGTTCTGGGAGTAGTCTGCTGTTTTGATTTTAATTCACTGATAGTAGTAGCGACTATAAATTCTGCATTCCTGGCTGCACTTCTTTTATCAAGTTCACCTCGTCTGCCTGATGCAAGATCACACTGAAGAGTTCCCCGATCACGTCTCCGTGCTAGCCTGTCACTGTAGGCTATTAAAATCGCCTGAGATAAAAGAAGCGGATCATTGAATTCACCGCAGGAATTCAAACCCATTCTCCTGCACACCTGAAGAAAATAAGATTGTGTCCTTAATATTTGATGTAAAGATGTTAGATTAACATTTAGCTTTCTGCACAGGTCTTTATTAAAATTACCTTTTGTAATCCTGTCGATTATTAATCTGATTAATTCGAAATCCGATCCAGCACTCTGTTTAATTAATTCTTGAGGAAATTCAACAGAACCAGAGAACAAAGGACGTTCGGTCAAAACAGCAGCAGCTAAAGCACCCTGTTCCAGGATTCCTCTCTTGTGTGCTTCCAGTAAGAGTCTGGCAAGCCTTGGATGCATCGGAAGTTCGGCGATCAGTTTACCTTCAGCAGTGAGGTTTTCACCCGGAGTCAATGCTCCAGTACTTTGAAGAAATTCCATGGCTGTTTTTATAGAGTTGGCCTCTGGTGCTTCAAACCAGCAGAACTTCCCGATATCTTTGTATCCCAGCAACTTCAACTGTAATATCGCCTCACAAAGATCAACCCGGGCTATCTCTGGCTGGGTACTCTGTGCCCTTCCTCTGTGATCAGCCACACTCCAGAGTCTTATGCAATTCCCCGGTGCTTCCCTGCCTGCCCTGCCAGCCCGCTGATCTGCAGAATCGATACTGATTTTTTCCACATATAATGTGTTAAATCCTCTTCCATTATCGTATCTGTTGACTCTGGCAAGCCCGCTGTCGATTACATGTCTTACACCCGGGATTGTAAGCGAGGTTTCTGCAATATTGGTTGATACAATAACTTTCCTTTTTGTTGCCCCTTTCATAACCAACTGTTGCATCTCTGAGGACATATTTCCATAAAGAGATAAAATCTCAAGCGGTTCTCCGATTTTTTTTTCCCGCAGCAGTTGTACCGTTTTGTTAATCTCGTAAACTCCAGGCATAAATATCAGCAGATCACCTGGAATTCCCTGCCCTATCAGATAACGAATCGCTTCCACAGCAGCTATCCAGGGACTTTCCCTGGCGACTTCAGAATAGTATCGAATTGAAACCGGAAATGTCCTCCCCTCAGAGACAATTAATTGAGCTCCCTCAAGATATTGAACCAAAGGGCTACTCGAAAGTGTAGCTGACATTACAATCAGCTTCAGATCGGCTCTGAATTTCATTTGAAGATCGCGGATCAATGCAAGTCCAAGATCAACCGTCAGGCTCCGCTCATGGAATTCATCAAAAATTACTGCAGAAATGGTTTTAAGGCTTTTATCAGAAAAAAGAAGGGGTGGTAAAATACCTTCAGTAATGTAGCGGATACGGGTACAATCTGAAAAGCTGGATTCAAACCTGGTTTGAAACCCGACCTCCTGCCCCAGTATACTTCCCCGCTCTTCAGCAACACGGGTTGCAAGCATGCGGGCAGCCAGTCTTCGGGGCTGCAGCACCAGAATCTGTCCATCAAACAGATGACTATCCAGTAACATCTGTGGAATCTGGGTGGATTTGCCGGATCCTGTGGGCGCCTGTATTATCAGGCGGTTATTTTTGGCCAGCGTATCGATTATTTTTTGACGAACATCTATAATTGGTAATTGTAATGTCATGAAGATACCTTAAATAATACCCAGAGTTGAACCTTTTTCGCATCAGATTCTCAACTCTGGGGAAATTTCCATGATTGCAATTTAATAATGACTCTAATATGATAAAATTCGAAAGTTAAAATATAATAAGAAGGAAATTACAAATAACGGGCAGAGTAACCAATAAACTCCCAATACTCTGCCCTTTCAATTCCACTTTAAATCAAGCTCTATTAATCAATAGTTGCATCCCGTTTCATAGTGCTGATCAGTTCATCATTGAAACCAGGCACATTTTTTACATCATCCCAATTTTTGTAGGGACGATGCTCCAAAATGTATTGAGCTCTGGTATGCCCCAGACCTGTAACTTTTTGCAAATCATTAATATCGGCTGTGTTAAGGTTGATTTTCTCTTCTTTGGCCATGATTCCCTCCAGACAGAAGTAGCTGATTAATTTCAATAATATTGAATAAGCATAATTTTTGATCCCAGACCAGTAGACTATGCTTTATACTATATATAATATGAATTGTTGCAGTTTTTATAGATGCAATCAGTTTAATTTAGGAGCAAATTGATTCAGAGCGGATGTCCGGCTTGCATCAATTTGCGCACTGACTTCTTTTTTTTTGTATATTATTGCAGAATCGTTAATTAAAAAGATTGTGGAGCTTGAGCATGAATCTGTTTTCCCCTATTTATGCGATTAATTTCATACTGATTGCATTTATCTCCAACCTCTTTGCTCAATCTTCACTGGCTATCCTGCCCTTCAACTCCAGCGGCATCAGTACCGAAGAAGCCCGTCAGATAAGCGAAAAATTCAGGGCTGAATTTACCGATTTGCGTAAATACAACGTATTGGACCGCCAGACTATGGAAACGCTTCTTGCAGATCAGGGCTTCGATTTAAATGATCCCTGCAGAAATAACTATTGCGCTCTCACACTCGGTCAGCTCCTGTCGGTGGATAATGTAATCCTGGGAAATATCGGAAAAATCGATAAGACCTTTGCAATTGATATAAAGATTATCGATATCAGCAGTGGCTCTGTCTTAAAAGACATTTCCACACGACACACCGTAAAACCGGTAGCATTATTCAAGAAAATCATCCCTGAACTGGTCAGGGAGCTTGTCAGCACCACCAGCACCTCCTCGATTCAGGTGTATAAAAAAAAAGGAAGAGCTATCATTCCTGTCACAATTATCACTCTTGGATCTGCAGCATTAGCTGTACCAGTGTATTTTTTGTGTAAAGAACTGACCAGAAACGAACCAGAAACCAGGGAACTTAAAGTACAATGGTAAAGGTACTTTCATATCTGCTGTGTTCTATAGGGTTGACACTTTTATGCCTCTGTACGACCCAACCCAATAATACTTCCCAAATGATGCAACCCATCAAACCCGTTGTGCTCTGGAAGACTGCCGGGGATTATCCGGGACCAGAAGAAGTTGACAGTATGCGATTAACGGTTTTTTCTTCTGACGGAAAATTTACAGATACAATTCAGGAAATTTTTCATTTTGATAATCATCAGGCAATTATAAGTGTCCCGGCAGGTTCAAGGTTTACCTTAAAGGTAGAAGGTCTCAATGCAGAAGGTGAGGTTATCTATAAAGGAACTGTTCAGGTTGACGATGCATCGGATCAGGATATCACAATCATACTATATGCAACTCATGTCACTCCCAGAAAACCCTCAAACTTCTCTGGAGTCGCACTTTCCTCCTGCAATTTCTATCTTAGCTGGAAAGATCGTTCCAATAACGAGACCGGTTTCATCATTCAATACAAAAACAATGATGAATTCATAACTCTGGACACCATTATAGATCAAACTGTATATCTGCATTCATCCGTAAACTATGCCGATTATCAAACCTACCGGATTTTTGCATTCAACAGTGCCGGAACTTCTGATACAATAACCCAGTCTATCCAATCGCCCTCAATAAGCGGTATAAACAGGGCACCACAGTTCCTGCAAAGTTCCGATCAGATCTCTGAAACGATTTATCCGGATCAGACAAAAAAAATCATACTTACGGCATTTGATCCTGATTGTGATGATTTTTCTATAACTGTAAACCCTGTGCTCAGTCTTTCAGAAGATACGATTTTCTGGACTCCCACCACTTCTGATATCGGAGAAAATCGGCTATGGGCTGCTGTAACCGATGCTTTCGAGGCATCTGATACACTTTTCTGGACTTGGAATGTCAAAGACACGGTTCGCCCGGTAATTGAGCTTGAACCCGACACAATGTATCTGGCAATAGGTGATCGTTATGTGGAAACTGGAGTAACTGCAATCGACAATATTGATGGTGACATTTCTGATAAAGTCGAAGTTAACGAAACAGTAAATACATCTATCGGTGGAACCTACCTGCTCACATATTCGGTTTCTGACCGTTTTGGAAATGAAGCTGAAAGAAAAACCCGTGTAGTATATGTTCTGCCAGGTTCTTTCCCTGATAGAACGCCACCCGTGATTTTCCTTGTTGGCGGAAATACCATTACTGTCAAACTGGGAGAAGAGTATACCGATCCAGGTTTCTATGCTCTTGATAACAGAGAAGACAGCACCAGCATCACCAATAAAATAGAGGTGTCCGGTAAAGTTGATACCCGATATTCTGGAATCTATCAGATTGTTTATCGAGTAGAAGACAGCTCCGGAAACGAAGCCCAAAAGATAAGATATGTAGAAGTCATTGAGGAGTCCAGGGACAAAGAATCAGATTAAAACTGAACCGGTAAAGCTTACTATACGCAAATCGAATCTGGTTTCTGCTTCCAATTAACTGTTAACCGCAATTGATTCATAAATCTGCTGCATAAATGGGTCACTTCTTAAACAACTTACCTTATACTGACCCTCTCTGACCTTACCTTCCTGAAGCAGCCTGGATTTGATTACTTCGTAGGAATTTGGTGCCAGTTCCACTAAAACCGGCGGTCGAAGGCGGTTTGAACCCCGCTTGGCAGAATATTCCGGATTTACATATTTCAAATGTTCATCAATAGCACTGACGAATGCGGATTTTTGTGCGGCCGGTGTCTGTTCACCAAACTCAATGAAAAGTTTGTATGCGTAGTTTTTGACATCACAGAACATGGTATAAAATTCGACTTTTACGTTTCTAGCCCTCGAAGCAGCATCTACAGCCTTTATAATATGTATTTCCGAAAGCTTTTCCCCGGTTAGACTGGTTATTCCTTCCCCTTTTTGTACAAATTCAAAGAGTGGAAACTGATTGTAAAAACCAGTAACCCGAATAATGTCATTGATATTATACCTGAAAAGACCACTTCCATTGGTAATGAGGATGTAATAACTCTTCCCAATTTCAAGATCCTTCACACCTAAGACATCCGGCATCTCCTGATTAATCTTTTCTTCCTCTATAAATTCAAAGTAGTAAACATGAGACATCAGAATTGAATAATCCCATTCATTGCCCAAGACCAGTCCGGCTCTGGCCTCACTTGCCTGATATCCGAACTCCCGCAACACTGTGGTTTCAGGAAACAAATTATCGAGTTTGGGAAGTATCAATTTACAATTACCCTGCTTCCAGGTATTTATGCAAACCAGATCCGGCCAGTAATGCTTCGGTTTTAATTGATTCCCGTGTACCTTTAGCAGCTCCTCAAGAAATCTGGCTCTTTGTTTATCAGGTTTGATATGATTCATCACCTGCTCACGGGAGGACGGATCGATCTCTGCCAGCACATCAGCTCTTATAGTGCCGTCAAAAATATCTTTTATCAGATCGGCAATGTTCTCGTTGACAGTACGATGGAATTGAATTAAAGTTGATGGATTTACAGTGATAATGTATGAAATGGAGGTTCCCAACCCAAAACGCAACATGGCATAATATTTTTTCTGATAATCATTGATACAGATTACCGGGTAAGGAGTGGCATATAAATCTTTTAGAACCGCAGGAATATTCCTGTAAACTACTCCCGAAATAGAACCAAAAGGAGTACCATCCTCCACATATCCCTCAACCGCAGGCCCCACAGCAGAGAGGTTTTGACCATGAAATAATCTGGGATTGTCTTTCAAACAGGAGTAAAACCATAACCTGCTGATATTACTGTATGCTTTATCGAAGTAGTTTTTGGAGACCGGTATTAATTTAGGTTTCTCTGTAGTACCACTGGTAGTGTTAAAAAATATTGCTTTGCCCGGAAAGAGTACATCCTTCTCTCCCTTGCACATACGATCGATGTAACATCGATGTCCCTCAAAATCCCTTATCGGAACAGCTTTTTGGAAATCATCAGCAGATTTGATAGCTGCAAAATTGTGCTCTTTTCCAAATGATGTATCCCTGCAATCTTCGATTATGCTTTTTAAGATTCTGTTCTGAGCTCCAACACAATCACGACTCGCCTTATCCAGGGCTCGCAACTGCGGTAATCCGGTAAGCGTAAGTGCGATTTTTTTAACAAGAGGATTTCGGATTCCAATATGCATAAAATTAATTTAGTTTACTGTAAGCCTTAAGGAAAGGATTAATACCTGATACAACAGCAAATATACTCTGTAATACTGATACAGAGTAGCTTTTTCTGCTTTTATCCCGAAATGACCGTTCACAAAACAAAGAAGAATTCTTTCTGCAACTCTGCTAAATCCTGCTTAAAAGATTCATCTGCAGCATATTTTTCTTTTTTTTCTGATATGTACCTTTTAAAGGTGTCATACTTCTTATTTCCCTTGAACAAGGGTTCTATTGATCGAATGGTCTGATAAACCAGATCTTGTTTACCTGCAATATTATAGATGATGCAAAGACCTATGTAAGCATCAATATTTCCTTCATTAATGATAAGAATACTCTTCTCAAACTCATGAAGCGCATCCATTAACCTGTTGCTTTTTAAAAAAATCTTTCCAGCCATGTTTTTGATTTCCTGTCGAGCAGGAAAAGCCGCCAGTCCCTGAGTTATCACCTGCTCAGCGAGAGTCATGTTTCCTGATTCCGCTAAAATGCGAGTCATACGCAAAAATGATTTAATCTTTGCCGCACGAAAATCTACCCCTACCTGCCCTGGCTGAGGCTGCATATCAATAACTCTTCCAAGACATTGCAATGCTCCATTTTTATCATCAACCATCTCCAGAGCAACTGCCCGGTTATAGTACACATCCAGACGCCAGGGAGACAGCTTAAGAGCACCATTAAAAAGATCTGCAGCTTTTTGAAACTCCTGCTTGTTCAGGTGAATAGTGCCCAGACCACAATATGCCTGCGAAACAATGGCTGGAACTGTTTCTGCACATTTTGGAATCTTCAGCAGTTTATTATACCAGATGAGGGCAGATTCATGATCCTCAATCAGTAAAAACGAATCCGCAATCTCCAACAGCATTACCGGATCACCACCAGATGATTCGTATTCCTTTAAAAGCATCTCCACATTGCGGGAAGCTTTCTGTTTTAAAACAACAGGATCAGCATAACCATGATGTTCAATTACTACATTGGTATTTTGCAGTTTCATTCCCAATCGCAAAGCACTGGGCATCATCTGTTCATGGATCGAGCGTTCAAAAAAGATATCAGCACGGTTTGGAAACATCCTGGCCTGCATAAACTCTGTACCAGTATTGCATGGACGCTCATTTCTGATTAACATGGCAAATACACATTCCGGAGTCCGCTTTTTCAGCTCCTTTAAACCTGGAATTGACTCCTGAGGAACAACATCATCTGCATCCAACCATAAAATCCATTGACCGGATGCATGCTGGAGGGAGATATTTCTGGCTTGGGCAAAATCATTCTGCCATTTAGTCTCTATCACGACTGCACCAAAACTTTTTGCAATATCTACCGTAGAATCGCTGCTGCCGGTATCTACAACCACTATTTCATCAGCAGCTTCTCTTACACTTTGCAGACACCGCCCCAGCAAGGCACTCTCATTCTTAACTATCATGCAGATTGATAAAGTGCCGGGTGTACGACATCGATTATTGGTTGATCTATTCACTTCTGTTTTTGTCCTTCCCTATGTCCGAATATCTAACAGGCTATTTTGACAAATCCTGCTGTTTGAGTCAACTGACAAGCCCGCAGGACCGGCCTGTCTTGAAGACTGCCCATTCCGCAAATGGCAGAACCAGATGCACCTTTCTCTAAATTACCAATCTGCAGCACAACCATTCGGCTCGTGTCCTTTTGCAAAGAAGATCCTTTTAGAGTGAACAAGGAAGCTTCTTTGAAAAGCAAATAATGGCAAATTAAGCAAAACCAGAATCAGATAATATCACTTAAACCAGCTTTATTCAATCTTGTAACTTCAAATCCATGTCGCCTTATCGAAGGGTATATTTCAGATTACAGAATCGTGTGTCTGTAATAGTTGCAGTGGTCCGGATGCGGCAAACGGAACCAGAGTGTTTCTCATCCTATAATCATCTGATTTTGGTAGTAAATATATATTGATCTTTACACTACTTTAACATACCATTACTCTTGACCCAGGAAGTAAAAAGAACCTATTTTGAACTTGTTTTATATGATTTTTCAGAATCATTTTCTATGTTTTGTCTATCAGCTATCGGAATCCGGCAAAATGTCCTTTTTCTGCAGTTTAATTTTCTGCCAGTTTTTTTTTCCGCCGGAGAATTTAAAAATTCCAGCCCAGATCACACATGATGAAAAGTAAATTAAGATTAATTTTAAAATTGCTACAAAATCATAACAGGAAACGTTTTTTTAAGAGTGGAGGAGTGAATGGGAAACCTGATGTACATCGTTCCGATTGCTGGAATAGTTGCCTTAATTTCAGCATACTTTTTCTACAATTCCATGATGCGGTCCGAAAAAGGAAACGCAAGAATGGAAGAGATCGCCAGCTATGTCAGAGAGGGAGCTTACGCTTATCTTTATAGACAATACAAGGTGGTGTTAATAGTTTTTTTGGTCCTGTGTATAATTTTCACCATTCTGGCTTTTATGGGAATCCAGAACCCTTTTGTCCCGATCGCTTTTCTGACCGGTGGATTTTTCTCCGGCCTGTGTGGATTCCTGGGAATGAAAACCGCAACCAATGCCTCAAGCAGAACAGCTCAGGGAGCCTCACACTCTCTTAACAAAGGATTAAAAGTCGCCTTTCGCTCAGGCGCGGTTATGGGCCTTGTTGTTGTAGGATTCGGCCTGCTGGATATAGCTTTCTGGTATCTTTTTCTGGATCTGGTTATCTATACACCCGAAAATATGGCAAAGGGTCTGAAATTTCTGGGATTGGTTCTGGTCGAACCTGGTATCGACAACTATGAAAAATATATCTCAATAACCACTACCATGCTTACTTTCGGTATGGGTGCCTCAACTCAGGCACTCTTTGCCAGAGTCGGTGGTGGAATCTACACCAAAGCAGCGGATGTAGGCGCAGATCTGGTAGGAAAAGTAGAGGCTGGAATTCCTGAAGATGACCCCAGAAATCCTGCTACCATCGCAGATAACGTGGGAGACAATGTTGGTGATGTCGCAGGAATGGGAGCAGATCTCTATGAATCATACTGCGGATCAATTCTGGCAACCGCAGCTTTAGGAGCAGCCCTCCCACTAAGTGGCACTTTCAGTGGTGTTAAAGCAGTTACCGCTCCAATGATCATCGCTGCTCTGGGGGTATTTTTCTCGATTGCCGGTATATTTGCGGTAAGGACCAAAGAAGATGCCAGCATGAAAAATCTCCTCTCTTCGCTTAATCTGGGAGTATGGGGTTCATCGATTCTTATCCTTGTTACTCTTGCGATTATGGCTTTTGTCAGCTACATTCCATGGGGAATATTTGGAGCAGTTGTAACCGGTCTGGTTTCAGGGTTAATAATCGGAAAAGCGACTGAATACTATACTTCAGACGAATACAATCCCACCCGATCCATTGCCGAACAAACCAAAATGGGATACGCCACAACCATCATCGAGGGTCTGGCTGTAGGAATGTATTCTTCTGCTGTTCCGGTTGTGACCATAGTGTTTGGAATCATTCTGGCTTTTGCCTTCTCCGGCGGTTTCTCTTCAATCAATTTGGGGCTTTATGGAATCGGTTTTGCAGCAGTGGGCATGCTTTCCACTCTGGGAATAACTCTGGCAACCGATGCTTATGGTCCTATTGCAGATAACGCTGGTGGAAACGCTGAAATGAGCGAATTGGATCCACAGGTCCGTCAGCGAACCGATGCCCTGGACATGCTTGGAAACACCACAGCCGCAACAGGCAAAGGCTTTGCAATCGGTTCTGCTGCACTCACCGCTATGGCCCTTTTGTCTGCTTACATGGAAGAGATAAGGATATGGCTCCTGAAAATAGCCCAGAGGTCTGCTGATGGTTTCTTTATCGTTGATAAATTCCGGTTCTATGCAAAAGAGATTTCTGCAGATTTGGTGGAAACTCTTAGAGACCAGGGAATTACTGCTCTCAGCATCAAAACGGCCTCCCTGAAAGATCTGACAAGTGCATTCGATGTAAACCTCCTGAACCCCATGCTGATCGCTGGGCTTTTCATTGGAAGCATGATGGCATTTTTGTTCTGTGCAATGACCATGAAAGCAGTCGGTAGAGCAGCAGGAAACATGGTGGAAGAGGTCCGAAGACAGTTTAAGGCATTTCCGGGAATCCTTAAAGGAACTCAAAAACCAGAATATGGCAAATGCGTGGAGATCTCAACTATTGGTGCACAAAAAGAGATGCTGGTTCCATCTCTTCTGGCTATCATAGTCCCGGTTATTACTGGTGTTCTCTTTGGAGTTGCAGGGGTAATGGGCCTTCTGGTTGGAGGCTTAACTACCGGTTTCGCATTAGCCTCAATGCTTAATAACTCGGGAGGCGCCTGGGATAATGCCAAAAAATTCATAGAGAAAGGAAATCTGGGTGGTAAGAAGTCACCCTCTCATAAAGCCGCAGTCGTGGGTGATACCGTAGGAGATCCATTTAAAGACACATCCGGTCCATCTCTAAACATTCTGATAAAGCTTATGTCGATGGTTTCGGTGGTTTTCGCAGGAGTGGTACTTTCTGCTTATCCTAAAGTAAGCCAGATATTTACTATACTGGGGCGCTGATCACCCCCCCCCTGCCCTCCTGGCTATCCCTGAAAGGGCGCACTATCTTAGCACCGGGTGCAACCGCCCGGTGTTTTTTGTTCAGGAAACGTTAAAATTTCCAAAAAAAGTACATAAGATTCAGATTCGTCAGATAAAGGGAAAAAACATTGTCATATATCTACTTTATCCAGAGCAAGGCGGCCTGAGTGTTGACACAGTCCACTTTTAACAACATCCATTCAGTGTAAAAGTCCTTCTTTTTCCATTTTTATCGTTCGTTTTGATCAAATCTTTACAATTGTAATTATATTAAGACTTTTAACGCCAAAAAAGTTGTTCAAACCGGTCTTTGAGCTTAATACAAGTCACTTTAACTTCAAAAGGTACTGCCACAACGTTGACAACAGGGCATATTTGTCGACATTATTCCACCTTGTCCAGAATAATGCCCTGTTGTTAAGCTCCTTTAGTCATTAGTCAAAGACATCGTTAATGAATATACTACTGGAAAAGCTTCAGGAGCTCTTTTCCCAGGTGATAGGCCTGTCAGGGACTCGTTGGGAGTACTTTTTATAAGCATAACACCTGATGTCCCATCCAAATCAGAACTTCTAGCATTTGAAACTGACGGGCAAATTCAAAAAGGAGCAGTTTTACCGTAACATTTCACCTTCAGGGTGCTCCGGAAAGCCTTGCTTAATAATAATAAAGGTCGTCTGCGATATTATAGGAAGTACTTTTACAGATTTAGCCCTGAAAGGGCACTAGATTAGCACCGGACAACGCCCGGTGTTTATTGGGTATTGTACGTGGGGTATTTTATGTGAGATATTGTACGCGGAATATGGGTACGGATTTTGGGAATTTGACCGGGAATGAGATGGTGATAGAATCTCTAATTCTCAAATTGTGGTGCCGGAGACGGACCCTCATTTATAGGAGCTATATAAGTTATAACCCTATTCGGACTGTTATAAATCTCCATTACGGGTCCAGACAATTGATACTGGTTTTCGGAAAGATATTTTTGAAGCCGGGGATAAAATTTTATAGTACCTGAAGTGTAGGAAAGGAAACTCCGTATGGGGAATTCCCCCACAATAGCCTTAGTCTCAGGAAAGAGAGCCGATTTATAGGGAGCAGATACCTTTAACAGGGAATCGGTAATCACACCTGCAATGGAGCGAAGACTGTCGGAAGGAACCATTGCAGGATCATCATAAAAAATCGCAAAACCCTGTTTGACGCGCGCTTTATGCTGCTTTACCACATACTTGAAAACATCATTAAGAGTGATGCGGATTCCTGCATAAGGTCCCCTATGTTCTTTGTAAATCAAGTTGTAGGGACCGGCCTCTCTTATGGAAAAAGTGACCGTATCGAAGACTCCACCTATAAAAGCGACCAAAAGCATCAGACCGGTGACAATTGCAGCAATGATCGCAAATATTTTCATAGGTTACTTTTGCCCCGTTCAACCCTTTCAGGCCGCCTGAAGAGCTGCATCTTCGATTTTAACAGAAACGATGGTAGAAACTCCCTTTTCCTGTTGAGTAACTCCATAGAGAAGATCCGCAGCACTCATGGTTTGAGACCTGTGAGTTATAACAATGAACTGAGTTTTTTCTGCGAATTTTTTCAGAACTTTCACAAAACGCCCGATATTAGCTTCATCCAAAGGAGCATCCAGCTCATCGAGTATACAGTAAGCAGAAGGTTTGACAAGGTAAAGAGAAAAAAGCAATGAGATGGCAGTGAGAGCCCTTTCTCCTCCGGATAGTAACTGTACCCCACGCATTTTCTTGCCTGCGGGACGAACATTTATATGAATTGCTGCCTCCAGGGGATCCACATTTTCCTCTAAAGAAAGATGTGCTTCTCCTCCTTCAAACAGAGTGGTAAACATTTCAATGAAATTTTTCTGCACAAGCTCAAAGGTAGACAGAAATTGAGCTCTTGCCTCCTTATCCAGTTTTTTAATGGCTCTCTCCAGCTCTTCAACTGCATTCTGAAGATCATCACGCTGCGCTATCAGCTCCTGAAGCCTTTTGTTTTCGGTCTCATAATCTTCCAGAGCAGCCATATTTACCTGTCCCACATGCTTGATTCTTTCCTTAAGCATGGAGATGTTCTCAACTATCTGGCTATCTTCCTGATCGATAACAGGGAGATTTTCCGGAGGTGATTCAAGATCTATTTCGTAAGCTTCCCAGATTTTTTCCCTTATCCGTCTGGAATCCTGTTCATCACGAGTCTGTTTTATCTCCAGATCATGAATCTTGTTGGAGATTTCCTGAAGCTCTCCCTGAGCAGTTTTAGCCTCTTTTCTGACTTCATCGATTTCAAAAAGCTTTTCATTGTACTTTTCCCGGAAATCATCCCGGATTTTTTCCAGTTCCAGACGAGTCTGCTGCTGGGCTTCGAGTTCCTGACGCAATGATTGCTGAGAGTTTTCCAGTTCAGAGATATTGCTGATAGCACGGCGTTTTTCTTCAATTTTAGCGTTTTTACGTTCGTTAAGAGTTTTAATATCTCTGGAGAGTCGCTCGACATCCTGTTTATCCTGGTTGATCCGGTTTTTTAAACCGTGCACTTCCAGTTCGATATTTTTAAGGTGTTCCACCAGTTCTTTGCGCTGCTCCTCCATTGCCCTCACTTCATTACGGGCTTCTTCGACCTGCTGCTCCAGAGTATCACGCCTGCTTTGAAAAGTGTCGACCTGAGCTTCGTAATGAGCAATCTGTTCTTCCATTTCACTGATTTTATTACGCTGATTATCAAGCTCAGGATAAAGCGCCTGCAGTCTGGATACTATATTGCTGGTTTCGGTCTCATAATGCTTGATATTAGTCTGCTGTTCCTGCTGTTGACGCTGACCTCTGTTGAGTTTTTCATCAACTCCGATCAATTCAACCTTGGCTTCATCCCGACTTACTATGCAGGAATCTTTTTCTGTAATGATAGCAGCATACTCTTTTTCAAATTTATTTATGTCTTCGGACAATTTCTCCATCTGTTGTTTACGAGCAAGTATTCCGGATTTCTCTTTCTTTGCATTACCCGCAATTACTGTACCATCGGTATTACAGATTACGCCATCCCTGCTGACATAGAGCCGTTTACTGTCATCCTGCAAGGCACATTCCAATGCCTGACCACTATCATCTGTAATCACAATGAGATTGAGGAGAGAACTTACTAGCAGCTCGCAATCGGATTCGGTCTTTATGAAAGCAGCCAGATCGGTACCGGCAACTGTACCTTTATTATTGAGACGGGGCAGTTTACTCAGCCTCTCAAAGGAAGTCATGCAAGCCTGACCCAGGCGCTCTTTCTTCAGAAATTCTACTGCATCCCGCAACTGCGCCTCTGTTTCAAACACCACCGTCTGAATAGTGGTTCCCAGGACCTTTTCCATCAGGCTGATAAGTTTCTCATCTGTGACAGAGATCAGATCAGCAAGAGTTCCCCTGATTCCGGGCAGTTTTCTGGTAAGTAATTCCTTTACTCCGGATTCATACCCCTCGTATGCGGATTCCAAACCGGCAAGAAACTTGAGTTGGGATTTGCACGAAGCAATAGAAGCCTCCAGATGTTTCTCCCTTTCCACCAGTTTCTGATAACGCAAATCTTCCTGCTCGATCCGTGAAAGCAGAACTTCTCTTTCCTGATGCAAATTACGGTTTTCTTCATCAACCTGTAAAAGCTGCTTGCGACAAAGCTCTATGGCTTCCTGGTATTCCTCAAGTCGGATTTCCAGGTTCTGTATCTCTTTTTTGTCGCGCTCCCTGCGTTCAAGAGCATTGCTGAGATTGGTTTTCTGTGTACTGAGAAGATTGCGGGATTCACCAAGTTCATTAATCAGCTCAATCTGATCACGACCGAGCTGATCAGCCTGATCGCGGCGAATTTGCAGCTTCTCATCGAATCTGGCCAATTCATCGGTAGCACCATGGACCCGTTCAAGACTTTTCTGGTATCCGGATTCACGCTCAACAATGCTCTTTCCGATCTGGGTTTGTAAACGAATATTTTCTTCTATCTGAGAATCATAGCTCTGTACGTCCTGCTCAAAACGCTCTACGTTAAGTTTCAGATTGATCAGCCTCTCGATACTTACCGATATATCCCTGTCAAGACGTACAATTTTTTCGTTGGCTTCACTTACGTTCCTGGAGGCGATCTCCAGTTCTTTTTCATTTTCCAGCGCTGCCAGTTGCATTTTCTCCAGACGGGATTCAGAAGCCGAAATGCTGGCTCTCAAAGTTTCTCTACGATTCTCAAATTCTGCTAAAATGGCCTTTCGATCAGCCATATTCTGGGCCAGAACCCTGTAACGCTGGTTCTCAAAACCCACTTCCAGATTCTTAAGATCTTCAAAATAACTCTTATAACGCCTGGCTTTCTCAACATGACGAGCCAGCATGCGAACCTGTCGGTCAGCTTCCTGTACCTTATCATTGATTCGAAGCAGATCATTGCGGGTTTTTTCCAACTGACGCTGACTTTCCTTACGTCGGCTCTTGTATTTACCAATCCCGGCCGCTTCTTCAAAAAGCGTACGCCGCTCCTCAGCCTTATCACTGAGAATGGAATTGATCATAGTGTTCTCAATAGTAGTATAAGCACTGCTTCCAATTCCGGTATCCAAAAAAAGATTATGAATATCACGCAACCGGCAGGGAACTTTATTTAACCTGTACTCACTTTCTCCGCTTCTATATATACGTCTGGTAATAGAGATATCCCGATACTCCACAGGTAAAACCCCTTTATTATTCTCTATAACCAGGGTTACTTCGGCCAGATTGAGCGGCTGTCGTTTTTGAGTACCGGAAAAAATCACATCATTCATATTGGAACTTCTAAGCATTGAGGCTTTCTGCTCACCAAAAACCCACCTGATGGCATCGACCACGTTACTTTTGCCGCAACCATTTGGACCGACTACTGCGGTCATTCCTGTACCAAACTGTATTTCAGTTTTATCTGCAAAAGATTTGAAGCCAAAAATGGAAAGCTTCCGTAAAATCATGGAGAATATCCCTCACTACTTTGCTGTGAAACAGAATATTTCAAAGCTAAATACTACTATACATTGTTTGGTTAATCTATTCAAGATACAATATATTGAACCAACAATCAAGCCTTGCCATGTTGGCCGGAAATAGTGATGCCAGAACCCAAGTACCTCTTAAAAAACAAAAAACACCCTTATTGCAGCATTTTAATCCTACTCTGTATATGGCAGATTTTTGCAGAAGAGCGTTATTTTTGATGTTTGCCACATTTATACAGTTAAGCAGTTTCTGGCAAGTTCTACCGGAAGTAGTATTCAAGGATGATTAAATAAAATTCATCCCAGCCCATTATATGGGATCAAAATAGTGTATAAAAAAGAGGTATGCAAAGAAATAATAGATCAGTGGAATAGTTATTTTCTGACCAGGAATTTTTCAATTTGCGGGTGGCGGGAACAGAAGATCTAAAAGGACAGTATGAAATTGGACAAGCTCTCCAAACTGAAATTTCTGATTCTCCCTCAACTCTGCCATCACAGCTTGAGAAAGCAACTGTAATCCTTTATCCGGATAGCGTTTCAGTAAACGAATCATGAAACTGATCGGTTTTTTCTTGATCCTTTGGAACAAGGCAATATCATCCTTATTTTCCTGTTTACTTTCCAGTATCATCTGCATAAACAGAATGCAAAGCCGAATTTTAAGATCACTACCCACCCATCTGGATTCATTCAATGCTTTTGCAATAGTCGAAGCAAGCATTTTTGATCCTGTACCCTGTAACTGATAGGTATAATCCTGTATACCTTCAAGGTTATTCATAATATCTTTCCTGAAAACAAAACGAGTAGCATCTGTAGCTTTTCACTGCATTTCCATATCTCCAGAATTTATTCATAACAGCTAAATTGCAAAAAATGTTCCTTTTCAAATCCGCATACTCTCCAGTGATAAAAGAAACTACTCAATGGAATAGTTTTCTCTAAAACACCTGAAGAAGATCTTCTGGAATTCTCTTCCAGAAAATCAATTCTTGTAACTACTCAGGTATTGAAAAACAAATAACTGGTTAGTAATCAGAAACAATCATTAAAAGAATCGGAATTGATACCTAACCAGATATGCCCTGAAGAATGTGAAGTTTTTTCTGATTCTTCGTTTAGTTATTCTTTTCAGATTACTTCTGATTAGATATTGTTTTGATATTAGTTCCTGTTTTTCCGATTTGATTTTATTACGATATTTTTATACCATCAGCCCCCTAATTAGTTACCAGTTATTATTTCTATTTCTCCACCTTCTTCAATTCCTCTTCTTTATTGCCTGTTAAAACAGCAGATGAGAACTCCTTATCGTGAGGCAATATGACACGGTAGGAATCACTCTGATCAATTTCGATGGTAACACTGTCAGCTACCAAAGATAACAGATGTCCTCCGGCTTTTCTGTCCTGGGTTAACAGGTGAAGATGATATCCAGGGACATTTAATCCATTAACATACTGAGGACAGCGGAAACCTGCCAAAGTCCCTTTTATGTTGGTGAATGAGAAAGTTGGCTGCTCCCTGGTCACGTCAACTAAAGGCTTATAGGGTGGTTTCTGTGCGGGAACACTGCGGGCAGTAGCAGAGATAATATTGCCAGTTACTTTGATTGCATACAGGTAATTAGGCGATGGTATGAGGCTGTCAATTTTCTGCTGCAGTTGATTCAGGTTCAGGGTATCTTTGCAAATAACTTTGATATCTGTCTCAAAAAAAGTTACCGCAGCAAATGGCGTCTTTAGTGATGAACTTACCTTATAAACATTTCCATCCGCTTTTATCTGATAACAAATGCCATCCAGAGTAACCATTTCTCCATCAAGGCTGTTAAATGTACCCAATCCGAAATTTCCGGATTTTAGTAACTGCCCGATGTTTACCTCACCATCATAGATACCCCCCAATAAAGCATCGATAGTGGAAACCTGAACCAGCTCATCATTTCTTTTAACTTGTGCCTGAACTAATGTGAAAACCAGAATCACACAAAAACCTATCCGAAAACGACCCATGAAACACCTCCTTCATTATGGGAAATTGAAGTTACATTACTGCTGATAATTTCAGCCATTTCATTTATCACAAAATATTAACAACCAGACTTATTCGAGTAAAGCGGAAAAGTACTTAACCATACATAATCGTAACAGAAGCTGTTTTTTCAATATCTCCGCCCTTAAAGACTTGCAGCATCTAAAGATAATTTCAGGTAGCACCAGCCAAGAGAGATTACTTCCCCCATTTAAATGAAATAGAAATCGGATTGCTGGTGATTGTTTGGTATGAATAGTATAAAGCCATTTAGGTTAACAGCCCTGATGTGAAGATTCCGGAGAAGAGAAACCAACGGTAAAGCATTGAGAGTGTTTGATACGAAGTGGACGGTACAATTGAATCTTCCGAGCTGAAAACCTCAGAAAGGAGCATTTGAAAGTCCATTTTTGGTAAACATTTACCCTACTTTATGTTTTATTCTGTGATTGAGTAGGAAGTAAGGAAAAGAACACATTTCTGGACATCATCTTTCCAGATACAACAACTTATATGTGCGCAAAAAAGTCTTCAACTGATAAATAATTACTGTCCTTACGGACAAATTCGAAGAGATGAAGTAAGAGAAATAGTTATCAAACAGCTTTTATTGTATTAAATGAGAGTAAAAAGCAGTCCTGAAAACCGGAAAATACCAAATGTAGGCCGGAAATTATCAAATGAAAGCCGGAAATTACTAAATGAAGGTTCCAGAAACCAAAAATGGATAGCCGGCAAGAGTTTAGACCGTAATTGGAAGGATTGTGGTAACTGGACTTAGATTAGAATGATTACTTTGATTGAGACAATGATAGCAGCGATGAGTGGAAATTGTCTGAACTTTGATTAAAATGATTACTGAAACCTTAACCAGATAGCCCTATAAGCAGTTTTGACATTTCCGGCTCTTCGTTTTAAATACTCTTTTCAGATTACTTCTGATTAGATATTGTTTTGATATTAGTTCCTGTTTTTTTCCGATTTGATATTATTCGTAATTTTTTGACTTCAGAAACTTTAGTCGTTACTAAAATTCTTACTATGGATTACTGTTTACTCCACGTCTTTCCAGAAGAGTTCCGTCTTTGAGATAAAGATCAGTGAGAGCTTTAACATAAGCTACAGCAGCCCGGGCTTCATCGAGTTGAGCTACAGTCAAGTCACGCTGAACCTGTAAAACTACATATTCAGTGGTTTTCCCTGCTGCCAGTCTGGCCTGTTCTGCTGCAAGTTTCTCCTGCTGAAGCAACCGGGCTGTACCCGCCTTTTCAATCATCAGTAATGCGCGTTCAACCTCAGTCCACGCACTGCGAACATCCAGCTCCACAAGTCGCTCGATATTTTCCAAAGATAACTGCAATTGTTTTTGGGAAAGTTGTGATTTTCTGTATTTTTGACGTGCCACGCCATTAGTTACCGGAACTGAATAGCTCAAACCTACTGAAATAATTTTCTGATCATCGGGGTTCTCTGACAAAATGCCACTAAAAGATTCAGTGTAAGCGGTACCGCCAAGTTTCAAAAAGAGATCCAGCTTCGGCAGAAGTCCATTTTTGGTTTGCACGATTTCCAGTTCTCCCCTTTTGGCTAAAAGATGAGCCTGAAGCAAATCCGGACGATATTTTTTGGAAACCTGCTGGTGATGACTCAAAGAATCCGGAAATTTAGGTTCAGGTGGATTGTCAGTAAAGATTACCGCTTTCTCCCAGGTATCAAGGTTGTCATTAATCAGATAAGCCAGTCTGTATTTTTTCTGCTTCAGCGAGGCTTGTGAATTGATCAGATCTTTTTCTCTGGATGCCACCTCAGCCCTGACTGCAACCAGGTCAAGAGGTGCAATCTTGCCCACTCTCAACCGTTCATTTGATTCGTTCAATAAGCGTTTTGCCAGTTCCATTGATTGCTGATAGATAGAAATCTCCTGTTCAGCAAGGTAGGCATCCCAATAAGCAGATTCTGTTTCAGCCAACAGTTTTTGTGCATAAGCAGCCAGCTCTTCCTGCCTTAGCTCCAGATCAATCGATGCCTTCCTCACAGGAGCCAGATTGACTCCAAAACCAGCGCCTTGAAGTAAAGATTGGGTAACTGAAAATTCATAGGCCCGTTCATATCTTCGGTACCTGGGAGTGGCTGCTCCCGATATTTTCAGATTGGTTCCACTTGGCAGATACTCTTCTACGGACAATGATCCTCTATGATAAATTTCAGAGGAATCTCTATTATCAGGCATGTGCCTTCGCTCATAGGAGAAGTTAAGAGTCGGTTCGAATCGAAAACGGTTTTCTCTCACAGTCGCTTCAGCATAATCGACATCAATCCTTTCGATACGAATCAGAGGATTATTGCTGACAGCACGGTTCAGTGCATCTTCAAGGGAAACCCTTAAAACGCTGTCAGATTGTGCATGCGATAAATTTAAGAAAGCAGAAAGACAGATGATAGATGCAACTGTAGTGGCTTTTGCCAGGTTCGAATTCTGGTTTTCTTTAATAGCTTTCTTTTTGCCGTGCCGCTCCTCAACAATAGAATAGATTACCGGAATGAGAACCAGAGTGATAAGTGTGGATGCCACAAGTCCACCAATAACCACCCTGGCCATGGGAGCCTGCGTTTCTCCACCTTCACCTAAAGCCAAAGCAAGAGGTAACAAGCCCAGTGCTGTAGTAGATGTACTCATCAGAATAGGTCTGAGTCTTCGTATTGCAGAATTTACTATTGCTTCACGAAGCTCAAATCCCTGTTCTCTTCGCAACCGATTCATGAAATCAATCAGCACGATGGCGTTATTTACCACTATACCAGCCAGAATTATACATCCGATAAAAGCCTGTACCGAAAAAGGGGTCCCTGTGATAAACAGAATAGCAACTACCCCTATGAGTGCCATCGGTATCGACATGAGGATTATGAGCGGATCCTTGAAAGATTCAAACTGTCCTGCCATAACCAGATATACCAGCATTATGGCCAAAAATATCCCAACCAAAAGCTCTTTGTAGGCCTTCTGCTGCTCTTCGTAATCTCCGCGAATCAGTACTGCAAAATCAGAGGGGATAGAAATCTGACTGATTTTACTGCGAATATCTTCCACAACCGAACCTAAATCTCTGCCAGCGTAATTGATACTGACTGTTACAATGCGTTCGCGGTCTCTGCGTTCAATCTGAACCGGTCCATTCCCCTCAACAATCTCTGCGACATTCTGTAAAGTAACGGGTATGCCATTTTTACTTACCAAAGAAAGATTAGCCAACTGCTCCACATTCAAACGCTGATCTTTTGCCAACCTGACCATGATGTTATGCTCTTTGCCATCACGACGAATGGATGTAGCCTGGGTTCCACCCATGGCTGTCTGAATCGCACTTCCTATCTGATATGCAGAAAACCCCATATCAGCAGCTTTCTTTCGATTTATCTTTATCACGAATTCCGGCATCCCTGCTTCCCGGCTGACCTTGGCATCTGTTACTCCAGGGACATCACTTATCAGCCTGGATACCTGCTCAGCCAATTGCTGACCGGTGTGCAAATCATAACCCCTTAACTCCACATCCACAGAGTTTCCCTGACTGGTACCCATTCTTAACAGGAACAGTCCCTGTCCTTCTCGCACTCGTATAGTAGTACCAGGAATTCCTCTGAGTGCTATTCGTAATCTATCGGCAATTTGAGCACTAGAACGTTTTCTTTCTGTTTTGGAAACCAATGAAATCCGGATATCAGCAGTGTGACCGGATGAACCGCCCCAGCCACTACCGCCAATGCTTGACACAATGTATTTGGCTTCCGGTACCTCTCTGCTTGTTATTGATTCGATGATCGAAACAGTACTGTCAAGAAGCTCAAGACGGGTCCCTACTTCCATCTCAACATTGACTCTGACTTCACTTTCATCTGCACTGGGCATCAGCTCCATTCCGACAAGCGGAACCATCAGAACTGCTATCACAAAAAGCACAAAAGTAATAATCAAAACGGTCTTTCTATGATGAAGAGCCCAGTTAATTATTCTTCCATAAAACCGCTCCAAAGCATTGTATACTTTTTCTACTGATTTAAAAAACCGGGAGATAAAAGTGCCTTTCTCCTCGATCTTTTCCATTTTCAAAAATCTGGAGGAAAGCATAGGAACGAGGGTGATGGCAGCAAACAGGGAACAGGTCAGTGAAAAGGACACCACGTATGCCAGTTGTCTGAACATAATTCCGGAAATACCTCTGATAAATATAACCGGAAAGAACACTACCAAAGTAGTCAAAGTACTGGCAAACACGGCTGAGATGACCTCTGAAGATCCCTTAAACGAGCTCTCAATGGCATTTGCGCCATTTTCCCGGTGACGGAAAATATTGTCCAGCACAACTATGGAGTTGTCTACCAACATTCCTATCCCCAGAGCCAGTCCACCAAAAGTCATCATGTTGAGGGTAAGTCCTCCAAAATAGATCAGTGCAAAAGTAGCAATAATCGATACAGGAATTGTGGTTGCGATGATGAATGTACTTGGTACATTTCTAAGGAAAAGCAACAGCACGAATACCGCAATAGATCCTCCCATAATCAGGCTGATACCAATATCAGTAATAGAGTTTTCAATAAAACTGGCATTGTTTGAAAGCGGAATTATCTTAAGTTGTGGAATATCCCTGTTTATCCTCTCGATTTCCTTTAATACTCCTTTGGCAACAGCTACAGTATTAACCCCACTTTGTTTTGTAACCGATAACCTGATTCCGGGTTTTTGATTTATTCTCACAATTGAAGTGATCTCAGCCATGCCATCAGAGACATCTGCAACATCTCCGATAGTAACCGGAACACCATCACGCACAGCAATTATGGCATTACGGACGTCATCAAGATTATTATACTCTGCAAAAGTTCTGACTATTACCTCTTTATTTCCTTTATAAATGGTACCAGCCGGGATGTTACGGTTTTCCTGCTTGAAAGTATTTACTATCATGTCAGGAGAAATTTTCAAAGCTTCGAGTGCAGAGGCTTTTAATGCAACCGATATTTCGCGACTTTCTCCTCCACGAATATCTACCGATGCCACACCGGAGCTGCGCTCAAGCCTGTATTGTACCTGGTCATCAATAAGTTGACGTACTTCAATAGGCTCCAGATCTGAAGAAACTCCCAACATCATTATAGGAAAAGAAGAAACATCGAATTTCCGAATAAATGGCCGATCTACATCCTCAGGAAGCCGGTTTAGAGTCCGGTCAATACGATCACGAATATCATTTACAGCTTCATCCAGGTTCGTTCCCCAAACGAACTGGACTCTGATGCGGCTTACCCCTTCAGAAGATGTTGACGAGATCTCTTCAATACCCTGTATTCCAGCCAGTGATGACTCCAGTGGCCTGGTAATGAGTTCCTCCATCTCCTGTGGCCCGGCATTACCGTAATTAGTAATAACAGTAATCACCGGATTGGTTATTTCCGGCATCAGATCAATGGGGAGACGCCAAAGGGAAAAAAGTCCGACCAGGATTATTATTACGTAAACTACTGTAGTCAGTACTGGGCGTCTGATCGGAAGCGATAAAAAACCATTGCTCATTTACTTGCCTCTCTAGAAGCATTCTTTTTTTTCTTTGCAGCATCTTCTTTTGATGCGTTAGTATTCAAGCCACTCGAAATTCGGCTGCCATCTACAAGAAGATGATTTCCTACAGTGACCACCTTGCCATTAAGTATAGGATGAAGCACTTCCACCTTGTCACCGTCTATAATACCCGTCTTTACAGGTATAAGATGCGCCATTCCGGAATCACTGGCCAGAAAGACCGCATCTGTACCATTACGATTGACCACTGAAGTCAAGGGGACAATCTGAGCAGAGTCTTTTTCTGCCAGTATAATCCCTATGCGGGCAAACATCCCTGGTTTCAGAAGTAATGAATCATTTACTACCGAAATCTCCACTACTGCAGTTCTGGTCTCAGTCTGAAAAAGCGGTGATATAGAAGATACTGTTCCGGTAAATTCTCTTCCAGAAAGCGCCTCAACACTGATCAGTGCTTGCTGACCCTTTCTGATATGCGGATAATCCCGCTCCGAAATCGATACCTCCACATAAACAGTATCAATTCCTACAATAGTCAGAACCGGTGAATTCACCGAAAGAAGCGCTCCCCCATCGGTGTGGCGAATAGCCACGTAACCAGCTTGAGCGGAGCGAATTGAGGTATAATCCAGACGGGTCACGGCCTGAGCAAGAGCTGCTTCGCGTTGAGCAAGTTGAGCCATGGCAAGATCCAATCTGGATTTCTGAGTGTTATACTGAGTCTCGATTGCATCAAGTTCAGCCTGTGAAGATACACCTTTTTCAACCAGTTCTTTTATTCGTTGCATCTCTTTTTCTGCAAATATCAATTGTGCTTCTGATTCTTTTACCGATGCCTTGCTCACTGCAACCTGAGCCGATGCTTCCTGAACAGCCTGACGGTATTCAGTATCATCAATCTTGCCTACCACCTCATTTACTCCGGTTTTTGCTCCTATTCTTTTTGAAAGCTTTGAAAGACGTCCGGAGACTTTTGCAGCAACCACATAAGAATAAGCAGCATTCACAGTTCCACTGAATTCGCGTTTCTGGACTATATGCCCATAAGAGACTGGAGCAGTCTGAACTGCAACCACTGAAGTTCTCCCGGCATTGGCAAAGCCGGCAGATGGTTTTCCAGAAGCTTGCGATCCGGATTTTTGGGTACAAAAACAGATCAGCGATATTGCACTGATCAATAGTATTACTCTAACAGCTATCATTTTTTTTATCTTCATCGTGGGAACCATCCGTTTCGAACTAAAACTCCTGGTTTATTTATTTAATATTGGATATCAGCGTAGAAAAACAACAGCACTGAATATCAACAATTCAAAAATAGCAATCTGTCAGATTTTTTAGATTCAGCAAAATAACTAATTGTTACACCAACTCAGTAGTGTCGGGGATAATTAAACAAAAGAATACTTCATAAAGCAGTTAAAGCATACAAATAAGTTCCAAATCTCAAACAGTAAATCCTTAATAAATCCCAATAACCAATTTTTCAAAAACCAAACAGGCAAAGAACAGAAATGATGGTCTCTATCCTGTTTCGAATTTCGGATTTCTCTTCCTACTCCTGTCCCTGTTTAAAATTTTGGTATTGTAATTTGGAATTGGTTTGGAATTTTGGATTTTGTGATTTTTGATTTTGTGTTGTGATTTGTGGTTTATTTGGAATACAGTGATCTTTCGCAAAATTGACCGGACACTACTGACACCAACTATGTTTAAAAAAACTATAGATCCAGCAATATCAGTTTTATAAGTGTTAATGAGAATAAAAAGGAAATGAGATACTATCACTTAGAAAGTATCTGCAGTGTTCCTGTTTATTATTTAAAAACAAATCAGCGATTTTTGAAGTGCTCAGCAAGATTGGAGAGCTGGCCCTGAGAAGGTCTGACTTTAGGAGACCTGGTTCCTATATTTTTCATGGTAAGAGAGATTCGACGTTTTTTTACATCGACTTTGATTATTTTAACATCGACTTTTTCATTTATGGCTACTACCTGGTCCGGTGTTTCAACATACTCATCTGCCAGTTGGGAAATGTGAATAAGACCGTCACAAACCGCGTTAATATTAACAAAAACGCCAAAGGGTGTAATGTTGGTAACCCTTCCGGATACAATAGTTCCTTCCTGCAGTTCATTGAGCTTCAATTTACGTTTGAACTTAGGGGCAGAGACAGAAAAGAACCGTTTACCTGCCAGAAGCTGATTATAAATTTTCTTTTCAATGAAAATTTTCTGTACCGGATCGTTGGATGCAAAAGATCGGATATTTTCCGGTTCTGTAATCAGGGTTTCAGCAGATATATTCATCTGTTCACTGATTTCATCAAACCAGGGATAAAAATCAGGATGCACCATAGTACGATCCAGGAGGTTTTCAGCATTTGGTATAATAATAAATCCTGCAATATTTCTAAAAGCTACCTCTGTTATTCCGTTTACCTTCAGAAGGTCATTTTTGGAAGTTATCTGATTCTGGTTATCAGCAGCCTTGATAGATTGAAGAATTGCACTGGTTATACATTTGCCCAGCTTTGTCAGTTGTGAATCAAGCAGGTCTTTGATGATCACACCTGACTTTAAAGATTCTTTTATTATGAGTCTATTTAATATTTCCAGGAATCTGGCTTCCGGAATCAGGTTCTGGGATGTATGCACAGAATAATATTGGTTTCCAATCCTGGGAACAAGAGAAATCGGTTTAAGATACTGCAAAGCCAACCCATAAAGAACTCTCATTTCGTCATCAAGAAGTGAAGAGAACTCCTTCTGCATCCACTCAGATTCTGATGGGTTATTCTGTGATGAGACCGGTTTGTAGTGAACAAAATCTGGTACCGGATTAAAATAGTTTGTAATCGGTTTCAGTATCGATTCGGCAACGGAAGCATAATCATTATCCAGAATGAGGATGTTTAAAGGTTTATGCCTGTTGATGAATTGACGGAGTCTGTCACTTGAGGAAGTTTTTCCTGCAGGTGGTTTTCGTTCTGTAGTTGCCCCTAGCAGATCACCTTTACCGCTAACAGCCAGAAACAGAATGTTTTTATCTTTAGAGCCATCCACAATAAGCAACGGCCCGCGATTATTTTCACTTTGAAAATCTTTGCTCAGATCGGAAACAATTTTTCTGATTACCACCTCTTCGGCTTCTTCACGCAAACGGTTTTTGACATCCCGTTCCATAGCTGGTTGAAGAAGTCGCAGCCAGCAATCATCTATGGCTTCGCATATCAGATCAAAGCCGGTAGAATCCGGGTTGGTGATGAAATGGTGGCGAATAAGTTCAGTTATTCTGAAGAGTTGCACTCCTACTTTGAGCCGCAGAACCTTTTGATCTTCTGCATTCATTAATTTCAGAACTTCTTCTTTAGTAAGCTCATTAACCGGAATAAACTTTCCTATATAACTTGAGAATTGAGGATCTTTTTTATTTTTGGGAGTTACTTCAAAAAAACCGTCATCATAGGTGAATTCTCTGCACATTGCCCTTACAGTCTCATCGTAAGCAAAGCGTTCAGCAAGGATGTCCTTTACGCCCTGAATAACATCTTTAACTGAAGTCAGAGTTGGATCTTTACCCACATACGGCTCTGCCATCTCCTCCACAGGAGTACTTTCCTGATCCTGCTTTACAATGATATCAGCCAGAGGATCGAGTCCTTTTTTTGATGCTAGCTGTCCCCTGGAACGGGGGTTTGGTCTCAGCGGTATTAATAGATCATCTAGCTCATAAGTATTGGTGGTTAGATTGACCCGCTTTTCTTCAGAAGGATTTAACCGGTTTGCCTTCTTCAAAGCATTAAGAACCCGCTTCTTTTTGGAAGAAAGATCCTCCATTTTCTGAAGAAAATCAAAAATTTCCCATACCTGGGCAATTGTCATTTCAACTGCCACCTGAGGATAATACTCTGTAAGGTAATAAGGTGTGTCACCTTTATCAAAAGCAATACAGAGCTGTTCTGCAAGACTGGCTTGCAAGTTCCATTTCTCGGATATCTGCTTAGAAAATTCTGTCATGAAGTCAAACTATATTGAGGAGATGTTTATTTATTTGCTGGACCCGTTAAAAATAGTACACGGAAAAAATGAGCGCAACAGGATTATTAAAAAGGGATTGAAATGAGTGCTGGGCGAATATAAAATTCGCCCATAATATTCCATTATATTATTAAAATCAGATTTAGCTTGAGATTGTGCCCGTCTGAACAGGTTCACTGACTACTTCGGGTGATTGAGTTATTATAGTCAGATTTTCCTTTTCCTTGGTTCTTTTTACTCTCTTTTTGGGGACAGGTTTTCTGGCAGCAACCCTATGAGCCGGTTTTTTAGCTGCTTTTTTCTCCGTTTTTTTAGCCCCCTTCTTAACTGCCTTCTTAACTGTTTTCTTTACTGAAGTTTTTTTGGCCGGAGCTTTTTTAGCTGATGTTTTCTTGGTCAACGTTTTCTTAACCGGAGTTTTCTTGGCTGGTGCTTTTTTGATTGATGTCTTCTTGACCGGAGTTTTTTTAGCTGGTGCTTTTTTGGTCGCTGTTTTCTTTACCGGAACCTTCTTGACATTTTTTTTAGCTGTAGTTTTTGCAGCTTTTTTCACTACTGTTTTTTTTGCAGGAGCTTTTTTTCCGGTCTTCTTGACAACAGACTTTTTGGCCGGTGTTTTTTTTACTGCTTTCCTGGTGGCCTTACTGGCGGATACTTTCTTTTTTGCAGCAGCTTTTTTGGTTAACACTTCACATCCTCCTTTTAAGGAAACCTTGTAGATGACATGCGTTTTGCAGTCACGTTTACAAATCAATATTGATTATTTTATACAACCTTAAAGTTTATTTGCTGTTGTCAAAGATAGTTAAGACCGGCAAAACTGCAGATCAGCTATAATAATATTTCATTAAAATAGACATGTCAATATTTTTTTTTAAAGTTTCTCAAAAAGTTATACAAAATTAGCGGATACCTCCCTGGTTTCTTTTTGCTTGCTGATGTAATCTATTGCTTCCTGTGGGTCATCAGTTATTTTCATAAGAGAAAGATCAGCTTCCAGAATGTAGCCCTGCTGCAACATTGTTTTCTCCAGCCAATCCATCAATCCTTTCCAGAATTCCGATCCCATCAGTACCAGTGGCAAAGATGCAACTTTCTGGGTTTGAATAAGAGTAAGAGTTTCAAACATCTCATCCATTGTGCCATAACCACCAGGCATGATAATCACAGCAGAAGTATACTTAAGAAACATCACTTTACGGCAAAAAAAATGTCTAAAGTTAAGAAGCGTTTTTATATAAGGATTGGGAAGCTGCTCATAGGGCAATTGGATATTTAAACCTATTGATCTTCCATTTTCCATTGTTGCACCCTTATTGGCTGCTTCCATCACTCCAGGACCGCCTCCGGTGATTATACCATAACCTTGTTTTGCGGCCAGTCGGGCTACTTCAACAGTCATTTGATAATACTTGTGATCAGCCGGTGTTCGGGCTGAACCAAAAATTGTAACACAGGGGCCAATTCGGGAAAGTGTCTCAAAACCTTCCACAAACTCTGCCATTATTCTGAAAAGTCTCCAGGTGTCCTCATTACTTGTGGGATATGGCTGATCTACTGGCATAAGTTCCATCCTTTACAGTTTAGTTTTTGACAATGAGATGATATCTATATACACTTTATTATATTATCTGGGAAACACAACGTCTATAATGCAAAACCTCACATTAGCTGAATATTAAACAATATGCTTGAATCAGAAATCGATAAAATAATCAATAGAATCAGGAATGTACTATTTTTAGATCCCAATCGTATTATTATCGTTAATACTGAACACCAGAAATTATACCTTGTTGAAAACCGAAAGATCATACACTCGTTCGATGTTTCTACTTCGAGATTTGGAATAGGCAACAAAGAAGGCTCGAATATGACTCCTCCTGGAATCCATCGGATCGAAGAAAAAATCGGTAAAGATGCTCCTTCTGGAAGAATTTTCGAATCCAGAAATGACACTGGCAGAAACTGGCATGAGGGATTAACCAAAGAAAACCTGATCTTAACCCGCATTCTCAGGCTAAGAGGACTGGAGGAAGGTATTAATAGCGGCCCCGGAATAGATTCCTATGAGCGATACATTTACATTCACGGTACTAACCAGGAAAACCGTATTGGAAAACCCAATTCCCATGGCTGTGTCTGCATGAGAAATCAGGATATCATCGAGCTTTTTGATTCAGTGGAGGAGGGAACAATTGTCTTTATTGATTAACAATAAACGGTATAATTCGATTCATTTCACCGGTATTCTTGGAAGCGGAATGAGCGCTATAGCTCAGTATCTTCGCTGGCAGGGATTAAATATCAGCGGATCGGATCGCTTGATTAATAGTGAAGATACAGCCGAAGTAAAATCCGGTCTTCTTGACATCGGATGTCAGATTTTTGAGCAGGATGGCTCTGGAATACAAAAAGGCACTGATGCCATCTGTGTCTCAACTGCTATTGAGAACTCCAATCCAGATATCGCCAAAGCTCAAAAAGAAGCGATCCCCATTCTGCATCGATCAGATCTTCTGGCCGCAATTATTGCAACCAGAAAAACTATTGCTATTGCAGGAACAAGTGGAAAGTCAACTGTAACCGCGATGATCTTTGAGTTCCTCTTCTCATCGGGTAAATCACCATCGCTTATAAGCGGGGCCAGCCTTAAACGTCTGGAAAAACAGGGACTCATCGGAAATGCATTCCAGGGGACCTCTGATTTACTGGTAGTGGAAGCAGACGAAAGTGATGGTACCCTCACTAAATATAACCCTTTCATGAGCATAATTCTTAATGTATCAAAAGATCATAAAAACGAGGCTGATATTCTGGAGCTGTTTGACAAACTTACCAGCCAGTCTGATTTCAGCCTGATTAATGCAGATGATAAACGGCTACATTCATTAAACTCATCTTTTAGCTTCGGCCTGACTAATAAGGCAGACTGGCATCCCGATACATACGAATTGAAATCCCATACCTCTGTGATGACCCGCAATGGAATCCAGTACCAGCTTCCATTACCAGGGCTGCATAATCTGTCAAACTGCGCAGCAGCTTTGTGTGCATGTGAAAAATTGGGATGTGATCCCAGATCTCTCTCTGATGCGGTTAGTACATATCAGGGTGTAGCGCGTCGCTTTACTGTATATCAGACAATGCAGGGAGTGCATGTGGTAGATGATTTTGCACATAATCCTGAAAAAATTAAAGCTGCAATCAAAGCTGCACGTGGTATCTCCAACCATCTTGCAGTTATCTATCAACCGCATGGATTCGGTCCCACCAGGTTCTTGAAAAACGAATATATTGATGTTTTCAGAAATGAACTTCAAGCCGATGATCTGCTTTTACTGCTGCCAATTTATTATGCCGGAGGCAGTGCAAATAAAGATATCTCATCAAAAGAAATTATCGATGAACTGGGAACCGTTGCATTTGAAAAGCATGCACCTCAGTCTCGCAGCGATATCTTTGATATGCTCAAAAAAAAGGTCAAACCTGGTGAATGCGTTTTATTAATGGGAGCGCGAGATCCATCATTAAGCTCTTTTGCCCGGAAAATCACCGATCTTTATGGTGGCATAACCGGTTAATAATCAGCTCTCGGCAAGATTGAATGATTTTATCCCAAATTGCCCATTAGGCAGGGACTTAATTAAACCCGACCTGGCAAACCTGTTGGTTGCTTCGGTAAGCTTCGTTGACAGTTACTTCGACGCTTCCTCGGGGAGATGTCTTTTCAATGGAATAAACAACTCTATAAAAGGGCTGTGGACAAATTAAAGGCCCGATCCTCTCTGCCAGATACAAAGCCAGTTACTGTCTAATGGAAAATTTGGGTTTATTTTTTTCCTGCTTCAGCCTTTAAGCATAATGCTGTTTTCCTTATTTCCCTATCTGGACACAGTTTTTGCTTTCCACTTTATATAATAGGAACCCCGGGTTTCCACCCTGACATTCTTGAAGTTAGGAGAGCAATTTATGAGCTTGGAACAGACTGTTAAAGAAATACTTTCAGATTCAAAAGGGATACTGGCAGCAGATGAAAGTACTGGCACAATCGGAAAAAGATTTGCAAAAAACAACATTGAATCCACTCCTGCAACCCGCCAGCAATATCGTGAAATGCTTTTTTCAACTAAAGGAATCGAACAATATATCTCCGCTGTAATACTCTTCGATGAGACTATACGACAAAAAAACAGTTCTGGAATTCCCCTTATCGATCTGCTTTCAGATAAAGGAATAATCCCCGGAATAAAGGTTGATAAAGGTACCACTCCTCTGCCAAATTACCAGAATGAAAAAATCACCAATGGACTGGATGGCCTGGAACAAAGACTTTTGGAATACCGACAAATGGGCGCAAAGTTTGCCAAATGGAGGGCTGTATTTTCCATCGGACCATCTATGCCTTCAGAACTATGCATTGATGCCAATGCTGAGGTCCTGGCCCGCTATGCTGCACTCTGTCAACAGGCAGATATCGTTCCCATCGTAGAGCCTGAGGTGCTGATGGATGGAGATCACACTATAAACAAATGTGAAGAAGTTACCACTCATGTGCTCCAGAGTGTCTTTTATCACCTCCACAGACACAGGGTAATTCTGGAAACAACTCTGCTCAAACCTAACATGGTACTTGCAGGTAAAGATTCTTCTGCCCAAGGCACATCATCCCAGGTTGCACAGGCAACAATCCGAACTTTACGCAGATCAGTTCCTGCAGCAATTCCTGCGGTAGCATTTTTGTCTGGAGGTCAATCTCCGACAGAGGCCACAAGAAATCTGGCTGCCATAAATGACACTGGTATTCAGCCATGGAAATTAATCTTTTCATTTTCTCGTGCACTTCAGGATATGGCACTTCAAAGCTGGGCTGGTAAAGAAGAGAACGTTTCTGAAGCACAGAAAGTTTTTCTGCATCGTGCCAGGTGCAACAGTGCTGCCTGCAGAGGCGAATTTATTGATCAGGCCCGGCCTCAATAGATTTAATACCAAAGCGGAGGTGTGGCACAATGCGCTCAATCTGGTCAGGTGCACTCAGTTTCGGCCTTATCTATATCCCTGTGAAAATTTATAATGCAACAATAAGTCACACATTTGATTTTGATCTTTTAAGGCGTTCCGATCATTGCAGAATTCACTACGCCAAAGTCTGCAAAGAAACCGGTGAAGAAGTACCAAAGGAGGAAATTGTCAGAGGGTATCAGTACCGTAAAGGAGATTATGTAATTGTTGAAGAGGAGGATTTTTCCAGGGCTAATGTCCACAAAACTCAAACCATAGAAATTGTTTCTTTCGTTAATTACTCAGAAATTGACCATTATTACATGGAAAAGCCCTACTTTCTGGAGCCGGTAAAGGAAGCCAAAAAAGCCTATGTTCTGTTGCGAGAGGCTTTGCTTCGAAGCGGCAAGGCAGGTATTGCACGCTATGTCATGCGAAGACGTGAACACATGGCCCTTATAAAACCGAATGAGTCGGTAATCTTTTTAAACAACATGAGATTTGCAGATGAGTTAAGATCATACAAAGAACTCGATATCCCGCAAAAAGGAGCTGAATCGGTATCCGAAAAAGAGCTTGATATGGCCATTCAGCTTATTGATCAACTCACCGAGAAATGGAATCCTCAACAGTACAAAGATACCTATTACGAAGATCTTAAAGCACTTCTCCAACAGAAAATCGAAGGAAAAATCCCTGCGCCGACTCCACCCCCAAAAGCACCAGCAGCGGTAACCGATCTTTTCAGCCGATTAAATGAGAGTCTCAGAATGGCTAAGGAAAAAGAGAAAAAGGCAGCATAGCTTTTATGAAATCACTTCATGATTATCAAAAAAAGCGGGATCTTAATAGATCGGGTGAACCATCGGCAAATCTTCAGTTCACAGATCAGCCACTTCGGTTTGTCATTCAGAAGCATCAGGCTTCACATCTGCATTACGATCTGCGCATTGAGCTTGAAGGAGTGCTGAAAAGCTGGGCAGTCCCTAAAGGCCCTTCCCTGGATCCTCTGCAAAAGAAACTTGCCATAATGGTTGAAGATCATCCTCTTGAGTACCGAAATTTCGAAGGAACGATACCTGAAGGCAATTATGGAGCTGGTACAGTGATGATCTGGGATGAAGGAACTTACCATATTCCGGGTGCACTCAGTAAAACTGAAGCTCAAAACCAGCTTAAACAATTCATTGAAAAAGGTCACATCACTTTGGCTTTCGATGGCCTCAGGATAAAAGGAACTTTCCATCTGATCAAGCTTCATAGAGCTGGTCTGCCCAATGGCTGGCTTCTTATTAAAAAGCAGGATCAATATGCTTCAGCCAATCCCATCCCCGATGATACCCGATCGATCCGCAGTGGCAGAACCATGGAGCAGATCAGTAGTAATGCCCCACCTGAATTTTTAAATCTGAGCGACATGGACATTCCTGGTGCAATAAAAAGCAGTTTTCCAAAGGGACCGCTTCGTCCCATGCTGGCTAAACTTGTCAAAGAACCATTTGACCATGAAGAGTGGATTTTCGAAATAAAATGGGATGGATACCGGGCTATCGCAGAGACAAGACCTGGTTCCGTACAGCTTTATTCCAGAAATGGAATAAGTTTTTTAGATGATTATCAGCCGATAGTTGCAGATTTGAAAAACATCCATTTTGAAGCCATCTTTGATGGAGAGATTGTGGTGGTTGACTCTGAAGGAAGAGCTGATTTTAATCTTCTGCAAAATTATCGGCGAACCAAAAAGGGAAATCTCCTTTACTATATTTTTGATCTGCTTTTTCTGCAAGGAAATGATTTACGCTCTTCTCCCCTTAAACAAAGAAAATCATTGCTGAAGCTGGTTCTTCCAGAACTCTATCACATCCGATATAACGACCACGTCCAACATTATGGAGTAGCTTTTTATAAACTGGCTAAGGAAAACCGGCTCGAAGGGATAATGGCAAAAAATCTTAACAGTCCTTATCTGGAGGGGAAAAGATCTTCTTACTGGCAGAAAATCAAGATTACCATGCAGCAGGAATTTGTGGTAGGAGGCTTTACCGAACCCAAAGGGGGACGCACCGGAATAGGGGCACTACTGTTAGGAGTGTATCAAAACGGCAACCTGGTTTATACTGGCAGCGTTGGAGGGGGATTCACAGTTGATGAACTTCCTCAGATTCGTCAGCATCTGGATCAGATAAAAAGCAGCTACTGTCCTTTCAGCAATTTTCCTGGTAGCAGCAGTCAAATAACCTGGGTTAAACCGGATGTTGTGTGTGAAGTCAAATTTGCAGAATGGACAACCGATGGCATCTTGCGCCAGCCGGTGTTTCTGGGATTTCGTGATGATCTGAAACCTTTGGATGTAAAAAGAGAGTACCCGGTCGCTGTTGCAGAACCCGCACCTCAATATTCGATCAAATCATCCGATGAGCTGTTTACAACCATTGATGGGAAAACATTAAAGCTGACCAACCTTAAAAAAATTTATTTTCCCACTGATAATATCAGCAAAGGTGAAATTATAGAATACTACCGCAAAATCGCTCCTGTAATGCTTCCTCACCTGAAAAATCGTCCTCTATCGCTTCATCGTTTTCCTGATGGCATATATGGAAAGGATTTTTTCCAGAAAAATATGGAAGACGTGCCCGATTGGGTTGCTACGGCTGATATCTGGTCGGAATCCGGAAATATCCGTTATATTCTTTGTCAGGATGAACCCACTCTTACTTATGTAGTAAACCTTGGATCAATAGAGATAAATCCCTGGAACTCACGTGTAGACAGTGGCGATTATCCGGATTATATGGTAATCGATCTGGATCCGCTTGAGTGTCCTTTTCAGTATGTAATAGACTGTGCACTCATGATCCATGAAATTCTTCTGTCCATCGATGTTCCACATTTCGTAAAGACTTCAGGAGCTACCGGACTTCATTTGTATATACCTGTCGGTGCCAGATACTCCTTTGAACAGGTTCGCCAGTTTTCTTTGCTTGTATGCACCCTGGTTAACCGTCGCCTTCCGGCAATCAGCAGTCTGGAACGAGTTCCGCAAAAAAGGGAGGGACGGGTATATCTGGATTATCTTCAAAATTCGAAGGGAAAAACCATGGCCGCTCCGTATTCAATCCGCCCCAGAGATGGAGCTCCGGTTTCAGCACCTCTTTTGTGGGAGGAAATCAATTATCAATTAACTCCCGATCATTTTAACATTTATTCCATTTTTAACCGCATCAGAAGTTATGGGGATATATGGAAACCAGTTATTGGCAAAGGTATAGACATGTTAAGTTCTCTTAATCGTCTGGCAGCTCTTTTCTGAGTTGCTTTGTGCCCAGAGAAGAGGAATATGATCAAGATAGAAACAATAGTTCTTGCCTGCAAACGCATAAGCACCGATCAAACCGGGTCTGGAAATGAATACTCTGCGATGCAGATAGTAGCTGGCAAACCGGTACTGGAGTGGACCATAGATGCGCTTTGTGGTTCCGGTGGCATTGATGCAATAACGGTTATAGGTCCCGATGAGCTGGACGAGCTTCTCTGCATGCGCTATGTGGATAAAAGATTAACCCCTGCCACGATTACCGCCGAAAGAATCTTTCAACAGTTATTTCCACAACAAAACGATAAAGCTGTACAGGGTTATTTGCTTTTACCATGTGAGACTGTCCTTCTCACTACTGCAATAATCAACCGAATTCTACTCCAGTTTGAACAGAGCAGAGAAGACCTTTTTTTCCCTTTTATCAGCGATACCCGAACAGATCATTTTCCTCATCTAAAAAGGGAAGTGGTTTCTCTGAAAGGTAAAAAACTAATACCTGGATATCTGGGCTTATCACGATGCATTGAATATCTGCCTGAATTATTCAAACAGCTTGACGAACTCAACAGTCAGGACGGATTACTTGATAATTCAGGCATCACCCGTCCAATGTTGACCGCCATGATTGAACAGCATAACCTTCCAACCCCCAGTATCTGTTATTATGAATGCAATGATCCTGAAGTAGTATTTGCGCCCTTTACAACAGAAGATCTCAGATATGCCAAAACCGTTCTTCGTCATCCTAAGGCTGCAGCATTTACCAGGGTAAAGGTGATTATGAATCCTGGTTCCGGGAAAAACGGTAAAAAAGGCAAAGACCGGAACAAAATAAGTAAAGAAGGAATTTATAATCAATACTCAGAGCGCATCTTATCCACGTTACATCAAAGTAGAATAGATGCTGAAGTAATTCAATCTTCAAGTCCAACCGATGCAACCGAGATCGCCCGCCAGTGTGTAAAAGAGGGATATGATCTGGTAATTGCAGCAGGAGGAGATGGGACCATCAATTCTGTAGTCAACGGTTTAGCAGGATCTCAGACCGCATTAGGGATAATTCCGCTTGGCACAATAAACCTTTTCGCAATGGAACTGAAAATCCCCAGTGATATAGAATCGGCATGCCAGATCATCGGTCATGGCAGAATACAGTCAATAGATCTGGGAAAAGTGAATGACCGGTACTTTACCAGTCTGTGCGGAATCGGCTTTGATGCCTATGTGATAAGCAAAACCGAGTCTTCACTGAAAAAACAGTTTGGATCAGGAGCCTATATTCTTAATGGAATCAGAGATCTGCTCCGATATCCTTTTCATTCGATTCGTCTGTGTGTAGACCAGAAAATTCACAAAAGCGGATATATAGTAATAGTAGGTAATGGTAAATATTATGGGTCATCGATTTTAATTGCTCCTGGTGCCAGTATCCATGATGGAGTTCTGGATGTTGTTATTTTTCAGAAAAGAGATGCATTGAGTCTTCTGCGTTATATATGGGAATTGCACAAAGGTGATCTCACAGCACTTCCTGATGTAGAGCATATTCAGGCAAAACATATCTCCATCGAACATCATGGCCACCATAAGGTTCATGTGGATGGTGAATATTACGGAAAAGCACCGGTGGAGATATCGATAGTTCCATCAGCATTAAAGGTAGTCTGTTAACAGGAAGTGGAAAAATTGGAGTTCCTTGATGGCGGAATTAAAATCGGCGGCAATTTTTGATCTTGATGGCACATTGATACCTCACACCAGTGCTGAGAAAACTTTCATTTTTTATCTGCTACGCAATGGTATTCTATCTCCTTTAAATCTGGTGCAAATGTTTGCTGCTATCTGGAAAACCAGAGGAAATCTGCATGCCATCACCAGAGTAAATAAAGCATATCTGAAAAATAAAGATTACCAAAAGCTTCAGGATATTGCCCGGATTTATTTTGAACCGCGTATTGATGATTTTGTATTCCCACAGATGCGTGACAGGATTAATCAGCACCGTGCCAGAGGCGATCTTTTGTTGCTGCTTACTGGGACTCTTGATCTGATCGCAGCCTGCTTTGTCAGAAAACTTCAGTTACATGGTTATAAGGCTACAACGCTGGAAGTTTGCAGGGGCGAATATACTGGAAATGTATGTGGAATAATGCCCTATGGTATAGGAAAGCTGGAGGTGTTAAGAGAGTTGAAAAAGGAGTACCAATTTGATCCTGACAGCTCATTTCTTTATGCCAATGTGTATTCTGATCGTTTTGTGATGAACGCGGTTGAGTATCCGATAGCAGTTAATCCTGATCACAAACTTCGCAAATATGCGAAACGTTTTGGTTGGGAAATTCTTGATGTTAAAAGCAGGTAAGCCGTTTTTTCATTAACCCACATTTTTTTATTCCATTAGTTTCGGATATTAATTTCCTTTTTCGGCAATTTTGCCCGAATAGTACAAGAATGACCCATAAAAAAATCACTCCCATTTTCTGTAAAACTTAAAAAAACTGCTACCCTATCACATTAAAAAGCATTTTTAATAAAAAAAAAGTCTTGGCACAGCCGTTGCTATTATTATATTACAGGTGTTATGCCATGAAGAATGGCAGATGTGTGTGATGATGATGGGGTATCAGGCGCAAGCCTGAGGGTAAAGGGAACCGAAAGGTTCCCTTTACTTTTTTATACTGAATTCTCTCATTTCTAAATAGAGCACTGGTTTAAAGATCTTTTAATTACGTCGTGAGCCTTTTGGCAGATCTCGGCTTTGGTGGTTTGGGGGGTAACATCTATGGGATCCCCGATTTGCAGATAAATGGTACCGGGATTAATTCTCAAAGATTTTTTTGGCAATCTCAGCATAGCATCCTTAATTGTCAGTGGAACCATCTGAACACCGGCCTGAAGAGCCAGGGCAAAACTCCCTTGCTTAAACTCTCCTAATTGCCCATCCGAACTGCGGGTACCTTCCGGAAACAGGATTAATGAAGTATTAAGCTTCTTGAGCTGCTCGACTGCTTTATCCAGTGAACTTCTGGCTTTTCTGGGATTTGACCGGTCTATGCGAATATGGCCCATAGCCGAGATTCCCCATCCGAAAAAAGGAATCATGAACAATTCTTTTTTGGCAATGAAACTCACATAATGCTTCAAACCTGCGATAATTGCCGGAATATCGAGAGCACTCTGATGATTGGAGATGAAGACATATCTTTTATTAATATCCAGCTTCTCAAGGCCATCCACCTCAATTTTAACTCCCCCCATCCACAGAAGATGAACTACCCATAGTCTGCCGATGTATCTGGAGATGGAAGGAGCAAACAGCACAAAAAGAATGCATACGATACTGTAAACAGCAGTACTGAAGATAACCCATAACAGAAATATTGGTATGCGGATCAAATCAACAAAGCTCAGGCTGCATTTTTGCCTATCCATACATTTTCCTTTCCAATTTTTGCACGAAGTTCCTTAATATTCTCTGGTGCAGCACTCACTTTGATATTTCTGGCACGAATCTTACATTTGTTCTGATCTTCTGTTATAAGATGTATTACCAAAGAGCATTCACCTCTCATGTTTTTGCATTGCTTGTAAATATCTTGAATGAATTCCTTTTCCAATGCCTGGGTATTGAGTTGTATATGGACACTTCGAGTCAGTTTTTCCCTGCTCTCTGCAAGCGAGATACAATTTTCCACCCTTAGTTTGGGTTTTTCTTCGCCATCACGTTTGCTTATCTGACCATGAATCAGGACCATATTATCTACAGCCAGCAAGTGGCTGAATTTCTCATAAGCATCACTGAATACAAGAAGTTCAATTGAGCCATCAAACTCTTCAAGTTCCAGAAACGCCATAATCCTGCCATCACGCTGAGTATGAGTTTTAAGACTGGTGATAAGCCCGCCCACCGTAACAGAAGTTGAATCTTTTACTTCGGTTAAGGATTCTTTTTTTAGCGAAATGGTGGAAAATCCTTTTATTTCATCTTTATAGCGGTCCAAAGGATGTCCGCTTATATAAAAACCTAAAATTTCCTTTTCACGCTGTAGGAGCTGGTTATAAGGCCATGGCGGAGTGTCAGGCAAAGGGGGTTCAGGTATAGAAGCTTCAGCATTATCCCCAGAATCGTTAAAAAGGCTATCAAACAGATTAACCTGCCCGGACAGTCTTTCTTTCTGTAAGCTCCCCCCATATTCAATCGCCTTATCTATTCCTTCGAAAAGTTGCGCTCTCGTACCCTGAAGACAATCAAGGGCACCGGCACAGATAAGCGATTCCAGACATTTTTTATTTACAACTCTTAGATCCACAGATTTTGCAAGATCAAAGATCGAGCTGAATTTACCTTTTTTGGAACGGGCCTCTATAATTGACTCACCACCCTTACCTACATTCTTAATGGCTCCCATGCCCAGGCGAATGTTTCCATTATCAATACTGCATTCAATATCACTCGAATTTACATCAGGTGGAAGAATCTTTATACCCATTCGCTCTGCTTCATTTTTCATGACAAGAAAGCTGTCCTGGTTTCCTATCCAGGATGTCAGGTTAGCGGTCATGTATTCCAAAGGATAATGAGCTTTCAAGTATGCAGCCTGATAGGAAACGTGTGCATAAACAGTAGCATGCGCCTTGTTAAATCCATACTCTGCAAATTTTGCCATCAAATCAAAGACGTCTTTGGCAATTTTGGGATCGATACCTTTAGATACCGCACCGTCCACAAACTTTTTCCCCATCTCCTCCATGACATCGGCCTTTTTCTTTCCCATTGCTTTACGCAATACATCAGCCTGTCCCAGAGTAAAGCCGCCCATTTTTTGCGCAATACGCATGACCTGTTCCTGATAGATAATAACCCCGTATGTAACATCCAGAATTTCAGCAAGCATAGGATGCAGGTACACCACCTCCTCTTTTCCATGTTTACGGTGGATATAGGTATCTATATTATCCATAGGCCCCGGTCGGTAAAGGGCTGTCATGGCTATAAGATCTTCTACGCAAGTTGGCTTAAGTTTACGCAGATAATCCTGCATGCCATTTGATTCAAACTGAAAGACTCCTGTTGTTTCTCCTTTGCCAAAGAGTTCATAAGTTTTGGGATCACCATCCTGAAGTTTCCACAGATCGATTTTTTTGTTATGATATTTCTGGATAAGTCGCAGGGTTTCCTGCAGCACAGTCAAGGTGCGAAGACCAAGAAAGTCCATTTTGATTAGACCGACTTTTTCCACATAATTCATGTCAAACTGGGTCATCACTATGTCTGCACCGGGTTGCTTAAAAAGAGGGGCCCAGTTAACGACTTCTCCTGGTGCAATAATTACTCCACCGGCATGCATTCCAGCCTGCCTGCAGAGCCCCTCAAGCACTCCGGCATGACGAAAAAGCTCAGTATATTGAGGGTTATTCTTTATAACAGTAACCAGTTCATTATTTGCAGCCAGCGATTTTTCCAGATTTTTTTCAGTTACCATTGAGGACAAACGGTTTGCATCTGCCACCGAGATTCCCATCACCCTGGCAACATCCTTTACCACCATTTTAGCTTTCATTCTGCCAAAATTTATTATCTGACAGACCGCATCCCTGCCATATTTCTGGATAACATAATCGATGACCTTGTAACGATCGCGATCTGCAAAATCGATATCAGCATCAGGCATGGAAACACGCTCAGGATTGAGAAAGCGTTCGAAGATTAGATCAAATTTGATAGGATCAACACTGGTAATGCCGATTACAAAAGCGACCAGACTTCCAGCCGCCGAGCCTCTGCAACCAACCCCGACCCCCATTTTCTGGGCGGCCTGGACAAAATCCCGCACAATGAGGAAATACCCGGCAAAACCCATAGAGCAGATTACATCCAGCTCATAATTGAGCCGTTCCTCCAATACAGGTGTAATCTCCGAATATTTTTCCTTTAGTCCCATTTTGGCAAGAGCCCCCAGATATTCTTCAGGATTGGAAAAACCCTGAGGTACCTCTGGAACCGGAAGCTGAGGCTTGGCTTTTATCGAAACATTGCATCTTTCAGCAATTTCAACAGTATTACTCAAAGCTTCAGGTATTTCAGGGAACAGAGCCGCCATCTCCTCTGCCGATTTATAATAAAACTGGTCTGTAGGGAAACGAAATCTTTTGGGATCACTCATAGTAGTGCCGGTCTGAATACAGAGAAGCAGTTCGTGAGATTGAGCATCCTCTTTACAAAGATAGTGCGCATCATTAGCCACGATAAATGGTACTCCCATCTCCCTGCCAAGACTGATCATCTCATCATAAGCAATTTTCTCCTCTTCCATTCCATGATTCTGGAGTTCAAAGAAAAAATTTCCCTCACCAAAAATCGATAGATACTGCTCCGTAATAGCCTTTGCCTGCTGACGGTTTCCTTGAAGCAGCGCTCTTGGTATAGCACCTGCAATACATGCAGATGTAGCGATTAATCCCTCACTGCACTCTTTGAGAATCTCCATGTCGATACGGGGTTTATAATAGAAACCCTCCTTGAAACCCACACTGCTCAAACGCATCAGATTTTTCCATCCGACATTGTTTTCAGCCAGTAAAATCAGATGGTAATAAGAGAATTCATCCTTAACGGTACTTTTATCAAAACGTGACTTGGGAGCAAGATATGCCTCCATACCCAGAATCGGTTTTATCTCCGATGCTTTGCATGTTTCGAAAAGCTCAACTGCCCCAAACAAACCGCCATGATCAGTCAAGGCCACTGCAGGCATACCAAACTCAACAGTCTTCTTTACCAGATCTTTTATCCGTATTGCCCCATCCAGAAAACTGTACTCTGTATGATTATGGAGATGTACAAATTTACCATTCATTATTGTGTAACCCCGATCTTGCGAATTTTCCTGAGGTAAAACATTTTTTTGGATTTTGTGCGGGTAACCTCACCCTCAAATGCAGGATCAATCCCCTTTTGAAAAGAAAGCGGCTTTACTGTATAAATTCCCTGTTTTAAATAGGGACTTCCTTCATAATCAAAGCTGACTACTCCCCCTGTCAATATTGCATAATCAATTACATGAACAATCTCACTGGTGTCCAGAACCTTCAGTTCACTGCCATATTTGGTTCCTCTCATGGGTGAAGGAGTCTGCTCTATCGGTTTTTCAACTTCTGTAATCGCTTTCCAGACAGTAGCAAGCTCAGTTTCGGTTTCCTGAGAAACCTGTTCTATCGATTCAGCAGATTTGTCCTGTCCAGGCATGCGAGTGTCAAAACCCAGATTCTGCAGAATCTCTCTTACTTTATCTTCGCTGCCTTTCTTAATTCTGAAAACTGCATGCGCACTGACAGGTTCAAGAAAAGACCTGATCGGATCATAGGAATTGATCTGCATGGTCACTTTTTCATCACTGGATACCAGCATATTCTGATCGGTAATGTATAAACGTAAAAATTCCCGAATCCATTCGCGAACCGTTTCCTGCACATTCAACGGCGCTTTCCAGTTACTTAGCCTTTCCAGTACCTGAGCCGGATCGATCCCACGAGTGCAACTGTTCAGTATAACCTGTTTACTGATCTTTCCCCAGTAAACCCGATCCAATGATAGCAGTTGTCCCAGTTCATTAAAATAAAACAGTTCTGCCGGATCGACCTCCTGGGGTATTATGGTTGAGAAATTCGGCATTACTACTATTTCCTGTTTCTTCTCTAAGGTCTTCTTTTCTGCATGTTTCGATTTAGTAAATGCAATCTCCTCACCTTTGTGCTGCATATCAATGAGACCACTGAACCAGAGCGCATGTAAAGCATCGATAGCTTCCTGCTGATCCTTCTCAGGAAATATTCGGTATGAGATCCAGGTATTACTCGATTTAATAAGGGCTAAAATCAATTCACGATTCCAGCCTCCTGAATATTCAAAACAAAACGACTCGATATCATGAAGCCTGTCTGATATCTTCTCTGTCAGCCACATGGAAAATAGCGGTAAAACCAGCCGATAATCGGATTCGGTCTCGATTACCATTTTTTTCTGCTTAAGATATGCGATAGCAACAGAATAGACATACTCACTTATTTTGGCATTCAAAGCAGTACCTGTACTGACCAGCTTCTTTAGAAGATTCATTGATGCTCTGTTAAAGCCACCGTTTCTCTTTTTAACGATACTGCCTTGAAAGCATAACCCTGCAATTGTGGCAATATCATTTAAAACTCTCCATGGAAACGTCTCTGATGTCGGGAGAACTTGCTCTACAACCGATTCTTTAAGCAGCACATTGATCAATTCAGGCCGCAAATGCTTCTCAAACTGATTAAAACCAAATATCCTTACGGTCCCATTATTTGATATGGCTGCATAAACAAGAAAAGTAAGCAGAAGAGGATCATCAAAAGGATTGGATGTATCCAGAGTTACTCCATGATCTCCACTAAGATAGACCTGCGCACACCGGTACTGCAAATCGGAAGGCAACTGCAGATACTTTTTGCATAAAGCTTCAGGGGTACTGAATTTTTTTACAGCATCCTCAATCATACTGGAGGAGAGAATTTTTCTTGGACCCTCTGAACCCTTCAGAAAATGTTCAATTACCCACTGGGATGGAAGCTTCTTTATATAATCGGTAAAACTAAGAGAACCAGGTCTATTCACCTTCATTTTTTTCGAATCGATCATCTTTACATAATTCATTCTGAAATTTTCATTTTCAGTCTTTAAAAATAAATGTCGGCACTTTATAAAGTGCGCCTCATTTGAGCTGCCGGTAAAACCCTCAATTTCGCTTATCTGACTTTAAAACAATTGATAAAATTCGGTTCTAACGTTTGCGGTATGGTTCTCACAAGCACTATATTCTACATTTCAGCAGAATAATCACTAATAAGGATCCGTTTCTGCAACTTTTTTACAGGAGTATAATAATGGTAGATAAAGAATTGCTTAATATTCTCTGCTGTCCTGAGACCAAACAGGATCTGGTGTTAGCCGATCAGGAACTCATCGATAAGATAAACCAGTTGATAAAAAAAGGTGTTTTAAAAAACAGAGCTGGTGAGCTTATTAGAGAACCCATTGATGCAGGCCTTGTAAGAGAAGACCGCAAATATCTCTACCCTGTCAGAGAGGATATTCCAATTCTTCTTATCGATGAATCTATCCTCATTGAAGATATCGAATCCAAATCTTAGATATTTTCTGTATTTTCTAACTGGAACTGTTTTTTGAGAGTTTTCAGAACTGATTAATTTTGTCTGAAACAGCCCATCATGAAACGGTTCTTCTCAATCCTTGCAATAACGATATCTCGTTTACGGTTTGATCTCTGTAATCTGTTCCCTTTTATCTTTTTTTCTGAGATTTCGCTCATGAATCTTTGCGTTTATCAGAAGATAAATAACAATAAGAACTATTATCAGCATACCACGGAGAATCAGTGACATTATCGACTCATTCTTTTCTGCATGTGCTTTACTCCCGGATATCTGTATCCCCGATAAGGAATCTCCACAATCGCTTATTCCAATCAGAAACAATCTATAATCACCGGTGCTGTCAAAAACAATGTGCTCCCAGGGAATAAGCCACTCGATAGTAACTTTTTTCTCGCTGTCAAAAAGTTTACCATCAACCTTGTAAATACTGCTTTCCGAAGAGGGTATCTTTAACCATACAGGTTCTTTCCCAGAAGATTGCCTGAAAGAAAATGTCCAGGAGGAGCAACTGACAGAACTGTCCGAACGAATGTAACCGGATAGCCCTTCTTTTGTAGCAATTACATCAACATACCACAACTGATCCTTGTTTTTCCAGGTATAAGCAGATTGGGCATTCCATTCTAACAGAAATCCGTCCAGTTGAATTCGTCGCCCATAACGGTTCACAGTAATTGAATGCTCTGCACCCGAATCAACAGATGAAAGAAGAATGCTTATCATTATTAATTGAAGCATAATTTCACTCCGGAATTATTTCTCCGCTTTTTATCTGGCGCAACGAAACCCGATACTTAATTCTGCAAAGTCGGGTGAAAACCAATGCCGGTTTGAAATACGGAGCTGGGAAGGACCGCTGTAAAAACCTCCGCCCCGAATAACTCTATAAAATCCGGCATCCGGACCTGAAGGGTTCTGATTTTGTGACATCGAATAATATTGCTTATCATACAAGTCCCTGGTCCATTCCCATACATTTCCAGTCATATCGTACAAGCCCCAGTTATTTGGACTGTAAGATCCCCTGTTCTCGAGTTTACCGCTAAAAGCGCACCTTTCCTTTGAAGGAGGTGAATCACCCCAGGAATAACGGTTTGAAGTCCCTGCCCTGGCAGCATACTCCCATTGTGCCTCACTTGGTAGTTTCATTCCCTTTGATCTGCAATATGCTACAGCCTGGTGCCAGGTAACACAAACCACCGGTTTGTCAGGATTACGGTAACTCTGCGGAACAGTAACCCTGATAAACTTATTTCCATTCCATGCCAGACACTTCCCATCATCATAATGAGCCGGAGTGCACTCTCCACTGCGCACACAAGAATCATACTGGGAGACACTGACTTCAAACTTTCCGATTTTAAAGGCTGAAAGTGAAACCTCATGTTCCGGTTTTTCATCCTCCTCAGCGCCATTTTCTGAGCTTCCCATCAAATAAGTACCACCATCCACAGAAACATACTGGCTATAAAGTTGAGATGAAAAAAGAACAGTGAGTAATTGCCAGAACAAGATTTTGGAGAGCAAGGAAAATTTCATACAAGAGCTCACTCTTTGGCTTCAATAATCAGCAAAACAAGACCAAAAAGCGCAAACGCCCCTCCTATGAAAATCCTGTTAAACAGTTTTTGTCGCTTCTTTTCTTTAATCTCAGATGCTTTGACCGAATCAAGATATGCGGTCGTGTGATTAAGAGTAAGTTTGATTGTGTCAGATACATTGCTTTCAAGACTGTGAGTCTGTTCTACACTCTGATAGTGTTCCATTTCTGCACCGATTCGATATTCTCCCGGCTTAAGCTGATTGCCAGAATAGGGAGACTTGCCCACAGATTTCTGATTAAGATACAGAGTGGCGCCTGCAGGTTCAGTAATTATACAAAGACTGGAAGGTTGCTGAAGAACAAAATGCAGCTCTTTCTTCTGAACAGAATCGATTCGCAGTTCCACTTTTTTTTGATAACATCCTTTTTTTCTCAGTGTAATTGTGTGAACCCCGGTATCAACATCTGAGATGGTGAGTGGAGTTACACCCCTCACAGAATCGTTAAACAGGACAATCGCCTCTGAAGGTTCAGTGCTGATTATAAGAGTCGATTTCGCAGTTTCAGTCTCTGAACTTTTTTCTGTGTTCAAGCTGTCATTGGAATAAAGTGTATCAGCAGTTTCAATCGAATCAGCTCCAGTCGCTGCAACCAGTTTTAAACAAAACCCTAAAATGAAAATTAAAACTGAAATTTTATTCATAATTTCAACACCGTGGTAATAAGGATTATTCTTAGCAGGTTTAATATACAATCTGCCCCAAAAGTAGTTTTTTCTCAAAACACTAAAACTGTTGGATTACTATAATTGTACAACAGGAATTATTTTTAGCATAACGATTCTATAAATTACAACTGTTGAGAATGGGACGGAACCTGCCTGGACCCGAAATAATGCCCCAGAAATCTATCAAAAAATTAATTATTATAATATCGATTTTTTTTGCTGCAATTACAGTTTCGGGTGAAGATGCTGATAGTTCGAAAGCACTCAATCTTCAGAAAGAATCCGATAGTCTAGCTGCCAGCTCCCCCAAAAAAACACAAGATATCACCGATACGATCTACTATCAATCAGATTATATCAGTTATGATGCTGAGGAGAAAATACTGCACCTGGCAGGTAAAGCAGAGATTAAGTACCAGAATATGGCATTGTTTGCAGATACAATTTTCTACTCCATAAACAACAATCTTTTTACAGCATCGGGTTCTCCACAACTGATCGAAGGCAAAGATACCACCCATGGGGACTATATGGTATATAACATAAAGACCCGCAGAGGACGGGTGCGCTACGCTTCGACGCATCTGGATGACGGCTATTTTACAGGCCAGAACATTATCAAATCCGAGCAAAACGAACTCTATGTGGATCAGGGTGATTACACAACCTGCGCTCACATAGACACTCCTCACTATTACTTTTACGGACAAAAAATCAAACTCATACCAAAAGATAAAATAATTGCCAAACCGATTGTGCTTAACATTGGTGATGCACCTGTCGCAGTCCTTCCCTATTTCATCTTTCCCTTAAACAGAGATCGCCGAAGCGGATTTCTTACCCCGGCTATAGGAGGCAACTTCGGCAGAGGTGGTTATATAGAAAACATCGGATACTATCTTGCACCAAACGACTATGCAGACTTTCTTTTCAGGAGCAAAGTCGCTGAATTCAATGATTTCGTCATGGAAGTGCAAAGCAGATATGCAAAAAAGTATCTGCTGGATGGAAGCATTTCTGCACGATACGCCTACAGCAGAAGATACAGTGAAGGAATTTCCAACAATAATGAATTCGCCCTTAATTACTATCATAATCAGAATCTGACACCTGACGGACTCACCAAACTCACCGGTACAGGTAATCTTATCACCACCAAGAACTTTTTCAAGGATTTTTCTGAAGATTCAACCGAACTGGTTAATCAGAAACTTACTGCAAACATGTCACTTTCCAGACGCTTTGAATCAATTAATGCAAGCGCCAACCTCAACTGGATACGCACTCATGACCTTCAGACAGATATTATCACTGAAGATCTGCCCTCCTTTAATTTCAGTTTACAGAACCGTCCGCTGATTCCTTTACCCGAATCGGCAAGCCCGGACAGTTCAAAATGGTATAACTCCATTTTTTACAGTTACAGTACCAAAGGGATTGTAAAGCACACTATCGACCGAAATGACTCTCCTCAAGTAACCTGGCATCCGGGGTTGAATCATTCGCTCAATATCAGTTCCACCCAGAAGCTTTTCAAATATATAAATGTCACTCCCAGTTTTTCTGCAAACATGTCAAACTTTTTTGGCTACAGAGATACTGCTGTCCAGCATACTGACACGGCCATAGACACAATCACCTACAGGCTTACAGGTTCTTTCAGAGACACCCGTTACGATGATTACAACTATCCGGTTATAAGCAGAGACACCATCCTTAACCGTCAGAGGCGCGCTGACACAATAGTGGTCAAAAGAGAACATCGCAGGATTACTCCTGTCAAAAAAGCACACGACGAATCTGCCAGTGATATTACCTGGCAAACAGGTGTAAACCTGTCCACCAACCTCTATGGCCTTTTCCCTCTTAAGATTTTTAATTTTGCAGGGCTGCGACACACTCTCAGCCCCAGCATCGGTTACAGGTTTGTCCCCAGACACGACCAGGAAAAGGAATTTTATGATATCGGAATACCTTATTCCAGGGGGCGCCCAAGATCACAACTACTGGATGTCTCCCTGTCGAATCAGTTTGATGGAAAAATCCTGAGGGAGAAGGAGGGTGAAGCCAAGCCCGAGGAACACAAATTTCACATGCTGTCTGTAAACATGAGCACCAGTTATGATTTCGAAAAAGAAAGCAGGAAATGGAGTGATCTTGACCTCGATGCAAACACCACCATCAAAGGGCTTAACATAAGATACAGTTCCTCTTTCTGGCTTTACGATGAAAACAACATTCTGAGTATGCCTATAATGAAAAACATGAATATCAGTTTCAGCACCGGAGCACTGAGTGCAAAAGGAAAGTTCTGGGATGGTGATCTTCTGGTTTTGGATTCACTGGACAGCGGTGATCCTTTGAAATATGGAAATAAAGGAGCCCAGGATTGGCAAATCAGCATTAGCCCCTCATACAACTACTCTTTGCGACGTGACAGCCCCGGAGAGATGTTCACACCGGAAAAGCACTACGCCCTAAGTGCATCAGCGAGCTTGAATTTTACCAGAAACTGGTCCGTGAGCTGGAATGGTACCTATAATTTTAATGATGATCAGTGGAATCATAATAGTTTTAATTTCCGCTGCGATCTTGAATGCTGGGACATGATTTTCCAATGGCGGCCCGAAAAGATCAATCCCGGATTCTATTTCAAAGTCAACATAAAGAAGCTTCCTGAGATCAAATGGGAACAGAGAGAGTAGGAAAGAAAGAATATCGAATATCGAATATCGAATATCGAATAACGAAAAAGGATAAGAAAA
>Ga0209723_1000418_pt1 | contig 80240 bp, 66 predicted proteins | sample BiotimSIPDNA_2_FD_185750 | JGI IMG/M metagenome (GOLD analysis project Ga0209723, IMG submission 185750) | Anaerobic biogas reactor microbial communites from Washington, USA - Biogas_R2 time_0 SIP DNA (SPAdes) (version 2) | ecosystem: Engineered > Bioreactor > Anaerobic > Unclassified | place... | reverse complement strand
TAGAATTTATGCAGGAAAAGACAATAAACCAGCAAATTACTCCCCTGAAAATATTCCTTATGCCCCACGAAGCTTTTTCCCGATCGACATAACAGGCATCGAGGAAGGCGACTTCACCATGGTTTTTGGATACCCCGGCACTACCCAACAATACCTCCCCTCTCACGAAGTAAAAATTATTCTTGAAGATACCGATCCCGACCGCGTGGCCATACGTGACATCAAACTTGATATACTCGAGCGCCACATGGAAAAAGATGATGAGACAAGGATTAAATACGCTGCCAAACACGCCTCAACCAGCAACAGTTGGAAAAAATGGCAAGGAGAAATAATTGGTTTAAAGCGACTTAAAACTATTGAAAGCAAAAAAGAAGAAGAAAAGGAATTTGCCCAATGGGTAGCATCTGATACTATACGGAACGAAAAATTTGGTAATATCCTTCCCGGTTTCGACTCGCTGTACCCAATTTTCACCCCGATTTCAAAAGCTTACACATACTATCTCGAATGCATTTACCGGGGCACCGATGTGTTCAGAAATTTCCAGTTCGCTGAGAAAGTTGGTTCCATGGCCTCAACTCAACAGGAAGTCACTATGGCCAATATTGAAGACCTCTTTAAAGACTACTCTAAAGAAGTTGATTGCGAGGTGTTTGTAAAACTCACCAGCAAATATTTTGAAGATCTTCCCAACCTTGCCAATACACCCCCATTTGCAGGAATCATTTCACAAAAAGATGTGGAAAAAAAACTTAGGAATCTGTATATGAAGTCGTTTCTGTGTGACAAAAAAAGCATGCTTGCAATGGCTGCCAACCCTTCATCGGCAAAAACCAAACAAAAAAAAGAAGCTGACGAACTATATCGCCTGCTCGAAGCATTAAAACAAAACTTCTCGAGCATTACAAATATCGAATATTGGGATGTAAAACAACAGCTTAATGCATTGCAGAAACGCTATGTAAACGCGTTACTTGAATTAAACCTCGGGAAACAAATGTATCCCGACGCGAATTCTACACTGAGGGTAAGTTACGGCAAAGTGGAAGGATTTGAACCCCGCAACGGAGTGAAGTTCAGGCACTATACAACAATTGACGGGATTGCAGAAAAAGCAGCACTTGGAATTGATGATTATCATATTGATACTAAACTACAGGAGTTGATTACGAAAAAAGATTTTGGGAGGTATGTTGCTACAGACGGAACCTTGCCTGTATGTTTTACCGCATCGAACCATACCACGGGCGGCAATTCCGGAAGCCCGGTTATTAATGCCAAAGGACACCTCGTTGGCATTAATTTCGATCGTTGCTGGGAAGGCACCATGAGCGACATAGATTTCGACCCGGAAAAATGCAGGAACATTTCGCTCGACATGCGTTATATGCTTTTCATCATCGAAAAATATGCTGGCTCCAGCCACCTTATGTCGGAAATGAAAATTATTGAATAACGATGGCAAAAAGGTTTTCGAATTAAAATTGTTTTTTAAATTTGCAGCACCAATTACCGAAGCCTTTTAGTGTTTTCGCCGGCTGGCGGTCAAAGCTGAAGGTAGAGGGGTAAATAAGCGGGAGTAGCTCAGGGGTAGAGCATCAGCTTCCCAAGCTGAGGGTCGAGGGTTCGAATCCCTTTTCCCGCTCGTTGAAAGTCAGGTTTTTAGCCTGACTTTTTTTATGTAAAAGTGCGTCGTAAATCCTCAATTTGCCCGTTACCAATAGGGATGAGCTTACCAATCGATTCGGCCATAATAAGTGATTGCGCGCTGAATTCGGCCACTTCGAGCCTGTCAAATGCCTGAATCAATTTTTTGCCCGTTACAATAAATGAATCATTTTGAACCAGAAGTGCCGGAATTTTGTCAGAAAGGACATCGACTATTTCGCTGGCAGGATATAATTGCGAACCAAAAGGCAATGAAGGAACATCTCGAAGAAAAATCCAACTTTCGGGGATTGTTCGGACATCGAGCTGCCTATGAGTGACCGCAAAAGCCATTAAGTTAGGCGGTTGAGCATTAATAATAACACGGGTGTCAGGGTTCTTAAAAAAAATTTCGCGATGAAGCCAAGCTGAGCTATCGGGTTGCAAACCACGAGCACAACAACCGTCTTTTACCCTTACCATATCGACAGGTAAAAGGTTCCAACGTGCCGCATTCTCGGGAGTTATCAGAAAATCATCGTCGTCAAGCCTCAACGAAACAGTACCCATAGCTCCAAAGAAAAGCCCTTGACGACAACCACGATGAACGATATTGCACATTTCATGCCTCAATGTTTCAATGGCAGTAGTATCATCGGGCATTTCAGACTCAGGTATCTCGGGCGTATGCCCATCATTATGTTGTTGTAACTGTATACTGCTCAAAAAATTTGGTTTTCCAATGATATGTGCATTGATTATTGCCCGGGCACAAAACTCCAGGGCTTCGAATCGTTGATACGCATCAACCATATTGGCACCGCCAAGCACAATGCCATGGTTTTCCATAATTACGGACATTGCCCCTTCGCTAAATTTAGATGCAATCTTAACACTTAGCTCTTCGCTACCGGGTAATCCATATTCAGCATAAGCAATTCTTCTGCAAACAGCAGCCATAAGACCAGATATTGCTGTTTCGGGAATTTGGTGCACAATGCTAAAAGAAACCAATCCTGACGGATGCGCATGAATCACAGCCTTTATATCGGGACGAATTTTATAGATTGCCTTGTGAAACGGAAGCTCAGAAGAAGGCTTGTGCTTGCCAATAACCGAACCATCAGGTTTTACGCAAACAATGTCATCAGGGGTAAGCGAACCTTTATCAATAGCAGAAGGCGTAATCCAAACATTGCCACAATCATCTGTTATGGAAACATTTCCGCCAGAGGTGGTTGTCATTCCCCGTGTGTAAATTGAATGGATAACCTCGGTTATTTGGTAGCGAGGATGCATCGTAGCAGGATCAATTTTTCTTTTCATCAACATGTATTTACCAAAAACCAAAGCTAATAATAATCGACTGAAGTATATATTGAAATACAAGTTTGCATCTTCCTCAATCAACAGGCTTGCAAATAAAAGACGATCTAATAAATGGTTACAGAAAAAATAGCTTTTACCTTAGAATTGGAATTCAACATTGCTTTCGTATTTTCTTGTGTAATTGTTTAAAACAACCAACAAACAGTATCTTTGTTCAGAAAAACCGAATCTGCATTCTTCATGGAGACCATCATTTTACTTGGCGTTTTAGAAGGGTTACTTATCACGATGCTGATTTTGCTTAAAAAGCGAAAGACAGTTTCTGATTATTGGCTTTCGGTTTTTTTTCTGCTCTATTCGGTTAACACATTGCTTAGCTTCCTCGAAATTTACAACCGGACACATAGCTATCCATTCCCTGCATTTATTTTTGTTTCGAGCCCTTTCTTACTGCTCCATGGCCCCGCTATTTGGATGTATGTAAAATCGCTTACCGATCAACATTTTTCATTAAAACCAATTTACCTGCTTCACCTTGTTCCGTTTTTTGTCTGCTTAATTGACTTTACTCTAAGGTTTTATATAATTTCATCGGCTGAAAGAATAGAAATATACGAAAGTGAATCGTTCAAACAATTCACAGATTATCCGATCATGATAATAGCTATGGCTTTATCGTCGCTAATTTATTTTTCGTGGTCTGCACTTATGGTTCGAAAATATAACAAAAACATCAAAGGATATTTTTCGGAGACCAAATCGTACGATCTGTCATGGCTACGAATTGTTATGGTGTCGTCAGCTGTTGTTTATACCATTATTTATTCCTCGTTTTTGATCGATTTGGTTTTTCCGGTGGCTTCGTTCCGGTGGATGCACCAGGCAAGTTTCGTGCTCGGTTCGGTTTACCTGATTGTATTAGGCTTTTTCGGACATCGGCAAGGAAATCTTTTTACAGATAAACCCATCTCTGTTGACCTGCAAAAATCAACACCATTATCCAATAAAAATAACTCTATCGACAAGATCGAAAACGATTTTATCCATTCATTATTAAAATGTATGAACGAGAAAAAGCCACACCTGGATCCTGAGATTACATTAAGTTCACTTGCTGATTTAACTTCAGTTTCTCCAGAATATTTGTCAAAAATGATAAATAACCAGCTAGGCAAGAATTTCTACGATTTCATCAATCATTACCGCATCGAAGAGTTCAAGACCCGATGCTCACTTCCTGAAAATAAAAATTTCACGTTGATTTCTATTGCTTTCGATTGCGGATTCAATTCTAAAGCCACTTTCAATCGTGTGTTCAAGAATGCCACAGGCGAAACTCCTGGCGACTATGCCCGAAAAGCTCAAGGACTATAAACCAAGAACACAAAAGATTTTTCTTTGTTGGCTTTGAGTCTTCGTGGGAGATTTCTTCACCCCACAAAGCAAACAGGAACACAAAGGTTTTTTCTTTGTGGACTTTGCGTCTTTGTGGGAGACTTTCTTCGTGTACATCACATTCGTTGCGAAAGGAAAATCTTTGTAAATTACCTTTTCAATTTCAAATTAAAAACGATGAACGAGAATGAATTAGCAAAGATCGCTGTGGATATTTGTTACAAAATCCATACTACATTAGGTCCCGGGTTGCTCGAAAGTGTTTACGAAGCTGCATTTGCTTATGAACTTGAAAAACGAGGGATCCCATTCACCCGGCAGCAAGGAATTATTGCCCGTTATGAAGATGCTGTTTTAGATGTAGGTTTTAGAGCCGACATTATTATTGGTAATAAATTGATCGTTGAACTGAAATCGGTAGAACACGTTGAAAAAGTGCATCACAAAACAGTACTTACCTACATGAAGCTTACTGGAATAAAACTTGCTTTGCTGGTAAATTTTAATGTCAACTTAATAAAAGAAGGCATTTTTAGGAAAATAATGGGGAATCTCGATGATTAATTTTTCTCAATGTCACTGAGAGTACAAAGGATTTTTCTTCGTGGACTTTGAGTCTTCGTGGAAGTTTTTTTATCCCACAAAGACACAAGGAGCACAAAAGATTTTTCTTTGTGGGCTTTGAGTCATCGTAGGAGATCTTTTTATCCCACAAAGTCACCAAGAGCACAAAGGATTTTTCTTCGTGGACTTTGCGTCTTCGTGGGAGATTTTATGAACAGTTTTCAGAAGTTGAGACCTAAAAAAACTGCTATTGAGACCTGAAATAGCTTTAGTGAGACCTCTAAAATTTGTGTATCTGTTTCCTTTGAACCGAAATTAAAAAATACACAAAGCTATGAAAACACAATCTTTTTTATTCGCCACTCTAATTGCCTTGTCGGGATGTGCTAGCAGCCAAAAAGCAACTGAAGCGTATCAAAACCGAAAGGTAAAACTTGGAGTAGAAGCCGGGGCTAACCACGGAGGAATTGTCGAGAACCGAGACCTTCAGCAAATTGAAAATATGCCTGTTGATGGCTTTACCGGCGCAACAAAAATAGGCTTCCATGCAGGCGGACATGCAACAATTCCGTTAGGCAGGAACGATATTCAGGCAGGTATCAATTACATGTTTAGTCCGCAAACATTTACCTACAACGATGCTGTTCACGGGTACAACGGAACCCGCACTGTCTCTCTTTCCCAATTATCGATTCCACTAACCTACAACATTAACCTCTTTAAACGCTGGCTTGCCCCGGGAACTGTAGCAGTAAAACTTGGAGGTGTTCTTCAATATAACCTACCTAAAGTTAGCAACTCGGGCACAGTAACTGAATATAGTATGAATAAGTTTTCGGGAGGTGCCCAGCTTGGGATATCTGCCTTGCCTTTTCGCTTTAAAAATGGTTCGCGGCTAGGAACTAGTTTCGATTTTTATAAAGGCTCACAAATATTCGAAGACTTCTACAACAAAAAAGAGTATCAGATGCCAACTTCGAGTTACATGAAACTAAGTATCATCTATCAATTTAAATAGCAATGAACACTGCAATTATTTATGCCACAAAACACGGCACAACAGAAAAAGTAGCCGAAATAATTAAAAACAAGCTTACAAACGGCAATACAACACTGATAAATATTACTGAAAACGAATCTGTTGAAATAAAAAAGTTTGACCGTATAATCATTGGAAGTTCTATTTACGGCGGTTTCATCCATAAAGATATCAAACTTTTCATCGAAAATAACATGATTGAGTTATTGCAAAAAGAAGTAGGCCTTTTCACCTGCGGAATGTTTTTTGAGAAAGCTTATGAAAATATTGATAAAAATTTCCCCGAAATATTGAGGGTTCATGCCAAAAGCAAACATCCAATGGGCGGAGAATTTCTTTTTGAGAAAATGAATTTTATCGAGCGCTTTCTGGTGAAAAAAATTTCCGGAGCAAAAAAGAGTGTTTCAAAAATTGATGAGAAATGCATCGAGGAATTTATAAGCGAAATCAACAATAACTAGGAGGAAAGCCATGAAATCACGACTAATCATATTGTTAGGGATGCTAATCTACCTCCTTTTCTTTTCGAGCTGCATCAGTCTTGATCCAACCTTTACCGACCGGGACAACTACTTTTCATCGGCACGAAAAAGCAACGATCCAAAAATTTATAACGGATCGCCTTCAGAAAATCTGCTGCCCGTATTTTATTCTAAAGGCCATCTCGCAAGTAGCTACCACCTCTATAGACTGGCTCTAACCAGCTTTAAGGGAGACTCAGTTTACAATCAAATTGAAATGCACGGAGCAGCTTATGGCAACAAAAAATCAATTGTTTTGCTCTGTTACGATTACAAAAACAAGATGGTCGACATTTATCATCCGCTTGATTTGGAACTGAAAGCTGCGAACTACGTTGATATGCTCAATAGTGCAGAGGTTCATCCTACAGAGTTCGATGCTTCTTTCGGAGCTGATAATTTGGGTTTTTATATGAAATTGAACCTTGTTGATAAATACGGACGAACAATTATTATCGACATAAGGGAAGATGAGCCAAATGAAAAATCCATTGCATTTAATGCCCCAATTGGAGCAGACTCTGAGCATCCAAAGAATTTCCCATTTACCTTCATTGAAGATGTTGGCCTGGCACGAAAAAATTGCGGAAGATATTGTGTCTCCATAGGAGAAAAAAAGATGAAACCTACCAAAATTCCCTTCTCCCCTTACCTGATGACACGTTATTCGATGAAAACAACCATTGCAGAATGGCTCCCTGAAACTGACACCCCAATTTACGTAAAGCAACAAAACAACTCACCTTCTGTATCTTACAACATAAAAGACAACAGTGGCTATCAAGAATTGCTTACAGAAACCTTCGATTACCATGGACGAAAGATGCACGTTACCTATTGTCCGCCTATTCCTGATTTAGAGGCACTTAAGAGCAATGAAAACCTTGAAGGACGCTTTATTATTGATACCGACTCGGTGAAAGGGATTGTGGCTGGCATTTATTTCATTTCAAAAAGCAATGGGAAAATTACCATAGAAATATCGCCCAAAGAAGGCTGGCAACCCATGCCCGGGAAACATTGGATGAGCACCTACCACTGGAAAGCAGAACTAACACCCGAAGTTGCAGGTGCCTTTCATCTTAAATCCGGCTGGAAAAGGGATAAATAAAAGCATCGGGCAAATCTTCTGATAAACAAAGAGGGTGAACCGTACCAACGATTCACCCTCTTCACACTAAACCCGATATGGCCCGATATGAACCATACTATTTTTTACAAAGCACTGATGCTACTCCGCAGCAACCCCAAATTCAACAGTACCCACATTGGTAGTTTCACCTTTGGTCACAGTCACATTGGATAGCGCAACAGGGTCCATACCATTTTGTGGCTGTAACGTCACCGAGTATGTTCCCTCCGCAACTCCTTTAATCAGGAACAACCCTTCTTCATTGGCAATAGTACCAAGTGTATCGGTTCCAATCACTGCCCATACAAAAGGAAGTGCTGAAGCCGGAGAAACAGTTCCTTTGATTGCCCCAGTTGTAGCCTCACCAAACATCCGTATCACTGGTTTTAAGCTATATTGCCCATTGCCTTTTGCAATAACAGAACGTGAAGCATCAAAATCGAGCCATAATTTAAAATTTAATCCTTCTTCAAGTTCTTGATGAAAATTGAGTTTTAACCCAGAGGCTGAGCCAGAAGGCACTTTAAGTTCGTGAGTCTCGCCATCGACAACTACACTATTGCTGTCGCCTAATACTAAACGGACTTGAGAAATCTTACCTGCAGGTAACTCTATACTACCAAGGAGAGTATCCAGTCCGTCACGAAAATTCAGCAAATTATAAACCCCCGTGCGTTCAAGAGAAATTTCCTCTTCAGTTGAGTCATTCAGTTTAATAAAAACTTGCTGAATATCAACATTTACCTCATCGTAAACAGCTGGTGCATCGGTAAGGTAAAGCATTACTGTAGCCTTTTTATCTTCGGAACATTGAAAAAATACCAAAGACAACATGAACATTACAATAACAAATCCTACTAATCTCATTTTCTTTCCCATACGAATCATTTGTCTTTTTTTGCGAATGGTTTCGATTGTAATCGATATCGCATGATGAAAAACCATCCATTGTTAAACCTATCGAATCATGCGCTAAAAATTACCTAAATAATTTATTCTATCATCCTAAACGAAAATAATACAATTCATATTGCCTTTCCACATTTATTTCGTAATAAACCAACACAATACATCTTTACTAAATCGATAATAAATTACATATAGAAACATCATTACTAGCGCGATATCTATAAACTAATATACGTATTTATAAGGGGAAAAAACGATGAACAAACTGAAAATTTTCCTCATAAAATGGAAATAAAAAAATCATCTACTGAAATGATTTAGTGTTGTACTATTTTAGCAGAGTTGAAAAAATAAAAACACATTTTACCATGGATGTTGCACGTATTTTTGAAAACAACCGAAAATGGGTTGAAGAAAAATTAAAAGAGGATACTCGGTATTTTGTCTCTCTTGCCGAAGGCCAAAACCCGGAATTCCTGTACATTGGATGCTCCGACAGCAGAGTAACGGCCGAAGAACTAATGGGTGTTCGCCCTGGACAAGCGTTCGTGTACCGTAACATTGCCAACATGGTAAGCAATAATGATCTGAGCGCTCAAAGTGTAGTAAGCTATGCCGTTACACACCTGAAAGTAAACCACATAGTAGTCTGCGGCCATTATTATTGCACCGGTATAAAAGCAGCTATGCAATCAGCAGATTTAGGAATTCTTAATCCGTGGCTGCGCAACGTACGCGATGTGTATCGGTTACACAAAACAGAATTGAATTCTATAAGCGACGAAGAAGAACGCTACAAACGTTTAGTAGAGCTTAATGTACAGGAACAATGTATCAACGTGATAAAAACAGCCGATGTACAAAAAGCCTTCAAGGAATGTAACTTAAGAATTCATGGCTGGGTATTCGATATTGGCACTGGAAAACTCATTGATTTAAAAATAGAAACAGACAAGATAATGAATGAGATTACCGAAATATACCGAATTATATAAGCGTAACTAATAACCTGAGTTCGATTTTATTTTTAAAGTTCAGATTGGCATAAAACGCTGTTTTACAAAGCAAATTTTTGAGTATTAGCGGGCTAAATCGAGGAAATTTAATGCAGGAAAACAGTGTTTTATGCAAAGCTCATTGTCCGCCACTTGTAAACAGCAACCTTCTGCTTTAAAATCACTTAAAATAACCCGTTATTCCTGCGTGATTTTGCATTGAATCTTACTGTTTACAAGCGGTCTGAACTCAAAAATGAAGTCGAACTCAGGTTAATAAACAAGACGCCCGGCATATCGAAAACCGACCGGCCAGGCGTCTAAATAATTCACTCTTATCACTAAAACCAAAAATTCAATGTAATATACTTTAGCTTGTAACTGTTCGCTGCAAACTACATGCAATTATACAAATAAAACTAATTAAACAAGCAACGCAAAGTTAGTTTAAATAACAGAATTAAAACTAACAATCAAAATGTTATTAATACGTATACAAAATCTTAACAAACCAAAAGTACTGGTACACAATCATCGGAAAAAAATATATTCAGAATCACTGTTTATATCTTTTGACCTCCTCAAACGACCAATACTATTCAGCCCTTTAGTTCATTTGGTTACTTTGTAAATTGCATAACTCACCGGCGGAGTTTTAACCGTATAGTTCAACCCTTTAGACGTAATTGCCAAATGATCGCCGGCAAGTAATTTTATTTTCTTTGCCCTGAAATTGAGCTTAAACTGCGCAGTTTCAGCCCTTGATGCAGGATTAAATACACAAATAATAACCTCGTTGCCATTGGCCCGGGTAAATATGAACGGATATTTGTTAGGACCTGCATACACAGGAACAAACTCTGCATACGCTTTCAACGCAGGTTCAGTTCGTTTCAGCAAAATAAGCCGACGCGTTTGATTAAGCAAAGATTTTGGGTTCTTTTCTTGTACTTCGACACAAGGAGCATTAGAAGCTGTATCGACAGGTAAATAAAGCGAGGCTGGGTCACAAGTTGAGAAGCCAAGGTTCTTTGCTGTTGACCATTGCATTGGAGTCCTGTTCCCCGATCGCGGCGGATAAGCTCCTTCTACATTGGGCATGTTATACAACTGCTTCATCCCAATTTCATTGCCATAATAAATAAAAGGAATTCCCGGCATGGTAAGCCCAAACGCATAAATCATCTCAAGTTCCTTGTCGGTTCGGTTTACATTTATTCGGGCATTATCGTGATTACCCAGCGGAATGGTAATATAGCCCTTATCTTTGGTGGCATTGTATTGCTCGAGATAACTATCAAGGAAGGTTTGAATATTTCCCTTTCCTTCTTTATCGAAGAAACTATTCCCTTCGGAATACCCGTTGAGAATTCGCCAGCTTTCTTTTTGAACCAGATCGTTGTACCCTGCAAACCAATGGAAAAAGTCGGAATGAAAAGCCTTATCGAGGGCGTCTTTAGGCCCCGACCATTCGGCAACCATAAATGAACCGGGATATTCACGATCCATCAGTTGTCTTATTTCTTGCCAGAACTGTTTGGTTGCTTCATCGCGAGCATTAAAAAATTGGTCGTTCCCTTGTATGTTTGCATTTTTCACAAGTGCTCCGGCCATATCCGCACGGAAACCATCGGCTCCCATATTCATCCAGAAACGGAGTACATTTTTCAATTCCTCTTTCATCGCCACAATGTCGGGATGATCCGTAGGAAGCATCCACGGTTCAGTGGGTTTTGCAAAACCAAAATTAAGTGCTGGTTGGCTCCAATAGAAGTTTCGCATAAATTGCCCGTTACGTCTGCTGTATCCTTTAATAAATGAATCTTTAAACTCATCGGGTGGGTTCACCCAGGTGTTGTTTGTCCAGATATACCAATTGGAGTATTTATTTGGTTCCTGCTTGGCTGATGCTTTAAACCACGGATGTTCGATAGAAGTATAACTGATAACCCAGTCGAAAATAACTTTCAGTCCGCGCTTATGTGCCTCATCGAAAAGCCTTTTTGCATCTTCATTGGTGCCATATCGTGGAGCTACTTTATAATAATCAGAAATATCATACCCTGCATCGTTGAACGGAGACTCAAAAAATGGGTTGAGCCAAATCCCATCAACACCAAGGCTTTTCACATAGTCAAGTTTCTCGATGATCCCGTTCAAATCGCCAATGCCATCGCCATTTGTATCGTAATATGTTTGCGGATATATCTGATAAAATACCGAACTATGCAGCCATTCGGGACAATTAGGAACAGTGAACTGGCCTGTCACAACTATTGTATCATCCTGAGCCAAAGCACTTACCTGAAAAGAGAGCAACATTGTCACCGATAAAATGAAAACTTTTAGTGCATCCATACAATGTGATTTTTTTATTTCACCCCAAAATTAAACAGATTCTTCATTAAACAGACCAAAAAATAGGTGTTGTATAATAATTGTTATCGGCAAATGTATTGAAAACGGGGGTGAAATGTATATCAACAGGTTGACGGTACAAAACATCACCTTTAAGATTTATCATAAATGCCGAAAATAATGTCGAGGTGTTTGGCTGCCAACGATAATGGCATTTCAATTTTCTCTTCGCCCAAAAGAGCATTGACAAAATGCTGCGAAAGGGCATCATTATCATCGTGGCCTTGCATATCAACATGAATCAACTCCTTACGGGCTTTACCTCTCCCTTGATCTTCAACATCAAAAAGCTCGATATCAGGGTTTTCCCACGAGCAAAATGAAAGTTTAATTCCCCCACGGGTACCATAGATACGGGTTTCGTTGGTTGCTTCCATGTTGGCATTGGTTGCGTGTTCCCAGTAATAGCGCAAGCCACCGGAGAATTGCATCGACACAGCAAAATGTTCTTCAACATCGAAAATATCGGTACCCGGATCAACGTTATCGAGGCCATTTTTCATAAACAGCAAATCTGACTTTTCCAACTGAGGTACATCGCCAAGCACCCCTAAATGGAACGACAAGTCGTAGACTCCCCAATCGAAAAGAACGCCACCGCCTGCTATGTTTTTATTTAAGAACCATTTAGCCGAAGGATGATATTCAATACCCGGTCTCGACTGACGAGCAACTGCATTATGGTGGATAAAATAGATTTCCCCAAGCTTTCCAGAGTCGATAATAGACTTCACAATTTTAAATTTCGGCTGTAGTCGGGCATGACGCGATGAACAATCGCTGATTAACAATTCAGGGTGCTCGGCCGCAAGTGCTACCATCGAATCAACATGAGACTTGCTCACTGCTGCAGGTTTTTCGAGCAAAATATGCTTACCTGCGTTCACCGCATCAACAAACATGGCATAATGAAAAGCAGGAGGCGCGGTAATTACTACAGCATCAACCTCAGAGTCGGCAAGGATATCCCTATAATCGGTTGTTCCGAAGGGGATTGAGTATTTCTCCTGAAACGATTTCAGTTTTTCACCATTTTCGCGGGCTACCCATTTAACCTTTGCCCTGCCAGTTTTTTGAAGACCAACAATATGTTTCTCGGCAATCATGCCTGCACCAATAATTCCAACTACTATGTTTTTTTCCATTGACAGTAAAAAAATTATAAGATTACAAAGTGAACCAATAAAAGCAGTGTTTATAAATTCAATAAGTACCGCTCAGAAAAATCACTTGTTTTTCGTGAACGAAATTATTCGTTTATTTCGGGTAGAAATGTTTAAGACATGAAAAATACGCTTTTTTTTACAATCTTTTTGGTGATCACTGTAATAACCACAATGGCTTCCGGGCAAAACAACACTACAGGAATTAAAGCATTGAGACCAAAATCAGTAGGTGAAATCATTGAACATACGCACTATACACTGGCATATTCCGAAATGCACGAACAGGCCATCTGGGTATATTACCTGCTAACACCAATACACGTAGAACGGAAATACGAACGTACCGATGACTTCAGGAGCGACCCCAAAGTAAGCACCCGTTCGGCCACTACTTACGACTACCGCGGATCGGGTATCGACCGGGGCCATTTGTGCCCGCCAGCCGATATGCAAATAAATAAAAACGCAGTATCTGAAACGTTTTTCATGAGCAACATCTCGCCACAAGTACCCGACTTCAACCGTAACGCATGGAATACCCTGGAACAGCTGGTACGCCAATGGACAAAAACGGAAGACTCATTATATGTAGTTACCGGACCGGTTTTCAGGAACAACAAAGGGCACATTGGCTCGAACAAAGTTACGGTACCCGGATATTTCTACAAGGTAATTTTCGACCCAACCGGAAAAAAGAAGATGATCGCTTTCTTGATGAAAAACAGCGAGATATCTCAAAACATCAAACGGTGCGCTGTTTCGGTCGACAGTATTGAAAACCTTACCGGAATTGATTTTTTTGCAGGAATGCCAAACGATATTGAAAATCAATTGGAGAGAAAAAGCATTGTAGAAGACTGGAATTTTAAGTTTGATCAGCCAAGCTACCAAAAAACAACAAACCCAAAGCAGGGAAACACACAAAAAAGTCAATGCAAGGGAATAGCAAAATCGACGGGAAAACGTTGCCGAACCTTAACCCCGAATAAAAATGGATATTGCGATGCCCATCAAAAACAGGTCCCCAAAAAATAGAGGTTATTCTACAAATTCGTCTGTATAATCGATCACAATTTCACCACGCGAACCGCTCCACCCGCTTGACCCAGAGCTCCCCCCCCTGCCCGACGAGCCAACACTGCCCGATGGGCTTCCATCTCCACCGTTTCCTGAACTTCCGCCAGAGCCACTGCGGCCGCCACTTCCGCTACTCCCCCCAATCGACGTTGCTTTTATTAAGTCCTGATAATCTAAAGCATCGTCGGTAAAATAAAGATAGATATTTCCGCCACGGCCTCCACTACCTCCACGTCCGCCATCGCCACCTATACCTCCATCTCCACCATCACCACCTCGTTCGCGGTATGTTACCATAGTGGTTGTACTATCGTTGACACTTTCCTCACGCGTATAATAACCTCCATCTTGACCCTTTCCGCCACTTCCCCCGTCACCGCCATTTCCGCCATCGCCACCTCGTCCGCCTCGCGAAGTTACCTCAAGTTTACCTCCTTGGGGATTAATGAGATAACGGTATTCCTGCCCGGTCCAAAAATTCTGTGCATACACATACATCAACTCAGTACCAAGTACTTCATCAAAATACATATCAGCCCACACCCCAATTTCGGGACCGTCAGAGCCATCAGAACCATCTTGCCCGCCACCACCATCGCCACCGTTGCTGCCAGTAGTTCCACCAGAACCGCCAGAACCATTTGCCCCATCGGAGCCACTGCCCCCGGTTAAGTACAACTTATAGTCAGCTATATAGTCGAGCTGTACTGTAAGCGAATCACGGCATTCAGGGTTTCGTTTCGAAATGGCCAACAATTCGGATGAATGATCGTATATTTTAGCTATATCTTTCTCAACCAGAAACTTATCTCGCCACAGAACTCCTCCATTAACGGCCAGAATGAAATGTTTCGACAGGTCGTTCCCTTTAGCATATTCATACTCACGAACCACCCCGTTATCAAACATAGAAACCACCTTGAATGAAAAACCAAAGCCCGGAGCCTTAATCACATCGGATGTAGGCTGAATTTCAATTTCCTTTTCATAGTTCAGGGGCAGCAGCAAATTACTGGTCAGATGTTTAGCCTTGTTCGGCCACACGCTTACCTCTACATATTTCCCAGCCGAAGGCTGCAACGCATTGTTTACTTTTATCCGCCCTAACGAATGAATCCCCCCTTTTACTTCAACATTAAAATGAAACCAAGGCATTAGCCCACTCTCAAGGTTCCAGGTTTTTCGCACCTTACCGTTTTTGAAGTAAGCCACTACCCCAATGTTGAAACTTTCGCCCGGAAGCCGGAGCTCATCATCATTATAAATCAACTGAATAGAATCTAGTTTTCGGGTGAAATCAAAAATACCTGCACGAGCATTTAAAGAAACAAACAAAACAACCAAGAAAAACAAGGTCGGTCGAAGTGGTTTCATGGCATTCATAACGGTCGTTTTAATGTTGTTTTTTGGCAATCAATTTTCAACATCCAAAATAATATTTTTTTGTTATCCAAAGAGATTTATGTTACCGTTAATTTCTTTAAAATCATAGCAAGCAAACAGCCCCAATCATGTCAGTTTTGGGTTAAATGGTTATCTTTGGGCATTCAAGAGATATCCAAAAAAAATACGATAAAGAATGAAACGGGACACATTTGTATTCGACATCATTGCAAAAGAGCGTCAGCGCCAGCTAAGCGGCATCGAGCTCATTGCCTCAGAGAACTTTGTGAGCGAACAGGTTATGGAAGCCATGGGCTCGGTTATGACCAATAAATACGCCGAAGGATATCCTGGGCACCGCTACTATGGGGGTTGCAAATATGTTGACATTACCGAACAGTTGGCCATCGACAGGTTAAAAGAACTTTTTGGGGCCGAGTATGCTAACGTTCAGCCCCACTCGGGTGCACAGGCCAATGCCGCTGTTCTGAGTGTTATTTTGAAACCAGGCGACAAATTCTTAGGCCTCGACCTTTCGCACGGTGGACACCTCTCGCACGGATCACCGGTTAACTCATCAGGGTTGCTTTACCACCCCATTGCTTACAAGGTAAAAGAAGAAGATGGCCGTGTCGACTACGACGAAATGGAACAACTGGCCATGGCCGAAAAACCAAAACTCATTATTGGTGGCGCTTCGGCTTACTCGCGCGACTGGGATTATGCCCGCATGCGTGCCATTGCCGACAAAGTTGGCGCTTTATTGATGATTGACATGGCTCACCCAGCTGGTTTGGTGGCTGCAGGATTGCTCGAAAACCCGGTTAAACATGCGCACATTGTAACCTCTACAACTCATAAAACCCTTCGCGGTCCCCGTGGTGGCATCATCTTACTGGGTAAAGATTTTGAAAACCCATGGGGATTAGCCACCAAAAAAGGCGAAATCAAAATGATGTCTTCGCTCATCGACTCATCGGTATTCCCCGGACAACAAGGCGGACCGCTGGAACACGTCATTGCGGCCAAAGCCGTAGCATTCGGTGAAGCGTTAGACCCATCGTTCAAAGTTTACCAACAACAGGTGCAGAAAAATGCAGCTGCCATGGCCAAAGCCATGATCGATGCCGGTTACAAAGTAATTTCTGGCGGAACCGACAACCACTCGATGTTGATCGATCTTCGCACCAAATTCCCCAACGTAACCGGGAAACAGGTCGAAAATGCCTTAGTTGCCGCCGACCTTACCGTAAACAAAAACATGGTACCGTTCGACAGCCGCTCGCCATTCCAGACATCGGGTTTACGTCTGGGAACACCAGCCATTACCACCCGTGGTGTGAAAGAAGATTTGATGCCGGTAATTGTGGAAATGATCGATACGGTAATCTCCGATTTCGAAAACCAGAACACCATCGATGCCGTTAGGGCCAAAGTAAATTCGATAATGAAAGATTTCCCGCTGTTTGCGTGGTAATGATCAAAAAACGATATTCAGAAAAGGATTGACCGAAAGGTTGATCCTTTTTTATTTCTTGCCGATCAGTTCCAATTGAGGATGTTTTAATTAGCGATTAGTTTATAATCAAATTTCCCTTCTGTAATGGTAATTGTATCGATGCCATTTGATAGTCTGGCGTTAAAAGTCCCAACAGCAATTGAATCGAGTCGCAGGAATTGTATCTCGCCGGAAATCACTTCCGAATAAGATGTTTCTCTTGATTTTTCTTTATCAAATTGAAATTCAATATAAGCGAGCGATTTGTCAAGATTGTTTGGAAAACTTATGTCCCAATATTTATCGCCAATCCCAGTTAAGGGGAATTTCATATTGGAACGAAAGTCTTTTTTGTCAATTAACAACAGTAAATCAATCGAGCCACTTGGATAATCCTTTACTTTCTCTTGTTTCGCCAATAAATTAAATTGCAATAAATTAATTGTGCTATCGTATTTAATACAATTGGGGGTAAAGCCTGTAACGTAGGTTACCCAATTCTTACCGTCAAGTTTAAACCCGAGGATACCCCTGCCGCTATAAGTTACCTCTTCGGGGTAATCTTTTTCGCATGCTGTAACACACAGCAGGATTGAAATGACAATAGTTACTAAAAAAATTCTTTTCATGCTTTCTAAGTTTGATTGGTTAAATATAAGAAGGTTAATCTTTTGTTGTTCCATTCACAATGACCTGATCATAATTTTCCCATGGGAAAGGTATTCCAATAGCAAGGCAAGCACCGGTTATAAACTGAACCTTATCTGGTTCATCTACAATTTGGTATTTGAATTTAATTTTATAAGCGCATTTTAAACTATCAGGAAAGAAGGCCGGGCCACAACTATACGTATTATATGAGGAAATAACCCCATCAGGAAAAGAAAAAAGTGTATCCGGAAAATTAAACGAATAAAAGTCCATGGTTTTATTCTTACTTTCCTCAAGCAATATGCAATAGCCTCTTGGTGTCTTATTACCTGCAGCCTCTCCTTCGGCATTAACTTCATCGCCAACGAAAGAACCGACAACATAACCTTCCACAATATTGGAATATTCATCTTTATCATCGTCACACCCTGCCCCAAACAAAATTATACAAAGTGGCAACAGAAGCAGGTAAACGGCAATAAATTTCACTTTTGGGAGTTTCATCTTTTTAGTTTTTAATTGGTTACACATAATAATCACTTTACTTTTCTAAAGGTCTTCACAATAACACAATCAGTACTGGAATACCTTCTCAAGCAGATTTTAAAATTAGAACACGGCTTTTCTTTCGTGCCAAAAATTTTGCAAGTGACTCTCGTAGTAGATAACTGGAGATACCAAAAGGTTGCGTTCAACTTCGGAATTAACCATAACAATTTTGGATGTCAACCAAATTGAAGGTGAAATTATTAAATGCAGTTATATATTGAAAAAATCACGCGTGATGCCAAAGAAGAATCAACGTGTCTGATTGTTGAATTGATCGAAATCGTAACCTCTGATTTCGAAAACGAAAACACAATCATCTCGGTACGGGCTAAGGTAAGTTCGATAATGAAAGATTTCCCGCTGTTTGCGTGGTAGATATTATATTTAAAACAAAGAAGGCTGCCGGAAATAAATCGTCAGCCTTCTTTGTTTTACTACAAGTACTTAAACAATTGTCGATTACTGAAAAATTCGATGCACCTTTAAAAGCCGGAAATGCCGTTTTCAACGCTGGGTGCGGGGATTACCTCAATAATCATTTTTTCAAAAGAGAGAATTACTTAGTTTTTCACATCTCGATGTGACCAATACCGGGCACGTGCTACTTCAGGGTCCTCATCCAAGGGAACGTAAATCCTTGTTCTTGCATCAATTACCACAACTTTCAATTTCGACATATCGGGACTGCTAATATGGTTCTGCTTCTTTTCAATCATGAATATAATCCTCCTTTTAAATATTTAAATTTGTAAGTATTGAATAGTTGTAAAAACAAACAGAATAAAGAGTTACAAACTCGTTATCACAAATTAATGTTAGATTTTTTATCCTAAATAGCTGGGGAAAAGGCAACTCGTGTTGCCGAAAGGAAAGTGTATCTAAAACCACCGATCAAAGATAGCTTAAATATTCGATCTTTCAGAATTAACTACTTGTATGTTAAAATAAAAATAAATTTATAATCCTTTTTTGTTGCACCGGGCTGTTCATACCTCACAGGAAAGGCTTTTGCCAAATAAATCCGGTATGGAGTATTTTCAATTTGAGTGCCTTCCCCAAAAAGATCGATGAATGTGTCGGTAAAATACGCTTCATGAGATGAATTAGCTGATGCCGCCTTCATTTCTTCAATTCTTCCTTCAATGTCCTGAATATCGCTTCCGTCATTCTTATACAAAATAGCTCCGCATGTCTTTGATTCTACTTTTAACGGGGCTTTCTCATCGTTAACGCTTAAGTACGTACATACTTTAATCGGCGAAGGATCATATGAATTATTAGCAAAATCTACAAGAGAACAATTTACCGAAACACGGTCTTGAACATCATCAATTGCTAACACTATTTTCTTACCCTTATACACAATTTCCTTTGAGGTTCCATAGTTGAGCTCAAATACACTGATTACATCTCCAATATCAGAAGAAAGAATTAATCTACTCTTTTCGTTATCACACCCTGCACCAAAAAGCAAAATAAATAAAATGAAGCATCCAATTTTGATTATTCTGTTCATTATGGTTTTCATTTTTTCTACACTTAGCGTTAATATATTATATTTCATTGCAATTAAAGTCAATTCAATTAGATAATTGTATTAGTACGGAACGTATACTCTGGTTTAACGTTTATGCATAATCGTTATTCAAAATGCATGCTGTTCAATTTCGCAATACACGCCAAATATTTAAGAGTAAAAAAAAAGCAAAAAGGTTGCGCTACGGTTGGCAATGCAATACTAAAAATTTAACTTTCAAGTTTATAACAATTCTATTCCTTTGGCAATGAATCTTGTGATTCGAAGAATTTCCATAATGTATCGTCGGGTACGGGTGCAGTAATGGAAATAAACTGCTTGCTCACGGGGTGAATAAATTCGATCTTCCGTGCATGTAAATGGATTCCACCGCCGGCGTTCGATCGCGGATAACCATATTTCAAATCACCTCTAATTTTTAGACCAATAGCACCAAGCTGTGCCCTAATTTGATGATGCCTACCCGTAAGCAATTCAATTTCAAGCAAAAAGTACTTATCCGAATGAAAAGCAACCCGGTAGTTCATCAAGGCTTCTTTACTGTCTTTAACTTCATGGTCATAAGCAAAAGATCTGTTTTTCTCCGTGTTGCGCACAAGCCAGTGATGTAATTGGCCAGTCTCTTCAGGTGGTTTTCGGTCAACAATAGCCCAATATGTTTTCTTTATGGTTTCTTTTTCACTGAACATCGTATTCAATCGCGCCAAAGCCTTACTGGTACGTGCAAACAACACTACACCACTGGTTGGCCTATCGAGACGGTGAACAACACCAACAAACACGTTACCAGGCTTTTGATACTTCCCCCTAATATACTCACGAACCATCTCCGACAACGGCAAATCGCCGGTTTCGTCGGCTTGTACAATTTCTGAACACGACTTATTAATCGCGATAATATGATTATCTTCATATAAAATTTTCATACAACCCTAATTTATGGTTCCAAGTTTATTCCGATGTATTACGTCAAGTGCTATCATTATGAATAGCTCATTGTAAACACAATGCATTTCACGTTCTTCTAACACGCTGCTGCAAAATTAATTTTTTACCGTTAGCACACCAAGACTATTAGATGTGAATATGCCTTTAAAAGCATTTGTCAAAAAAAACGAAAATTAAAACCGTTACCTCAATGCATTTGAGATAAGCTGTTAAATAAAAATGCCCCACCTAGCGGCAGGGCATCCAAACAAATTAAACACCTCTCAAAACAAAAATTGCCTAATGCTTTATAACGATTCTTTTTGCCTCAACAAAATCTTTAGCAGTCACTTTGCATAAGTAGATCCCATTTTTAAGTTCAGCCGAATTGAATGCCACCTGATGAGACCCAGAGGGTAAATTCCGGACTGACTGTTGTGTTACTTTTTTTCCTGTGAGATCAAAAAACTCAATCAATACGTCGGAACCTTCAGTGAGCGAGAGTTCAATGGTCGCAACCAATTGTATGGGGTTAGGATAGATATTTACCCTTTCTGTGTCCGTTTTTTGTCTTTTCAACTGATCATTGCTGATCGACTGGGCAAAAACCAATTGCCCAAGGAACATGAACAAAAACAATAAGTATGTATTTCGCCACTTCATAATTTTAACGTTTAAATGATTGAGAAAAATATCAAATACTCTGCCAAAAAGTGTTAGAAAAGCTTAAATCGATAAAAAAACCCCGGCCTAAGCCGGGGGTTCACAAACCAAAAAACTACTAGTATTAATTACTGACTCAAGATCAGCATTTTACTAAAAACATGGTCAGTAAAGACCATGTTGCAAATATACAAACCCTATGGCAGTTTCAATATATCAAAAGCAACAGAATATCTTTGTTTTATTACTTTTCATGAAACGCATGGCATGAACATGGCTTTTGAAAAAATTCATAAAAAAACTACTTGTTCATCAATTTTATACTACACCATAAGTAATACGAAATGCAAAAACGCCATTATACATGCAAAAGTCATAAAAACAAGGACATGTAAACAGAATAAAGGAAGCAGCAATTCCAACCCTAAAAGTTTTTTTAATGTTTTTTAAAAGGATGCCGAGCGGTTCTGGGTTTTTAAAACCATTTTTTTATCTTTGCCCCCGCAAATCGAAAGAATTGTTGGTCCAGTAGCTCAATTGGATAGAGCAACAGCCTTCTAAGCTGTAGGTTATGGGTTCGATCCCCGTCTGGATCACGCCAAACATAGGGTGTGCGAAACCGTTTATTTATAAACCTTCGTGCACCCTTCTTCTTTTCTTTCCGGCTTACCTCCTGACTTTTCGCCACACTACACCGGCAGAGAGCAATACGAAAAATGCAAGTATACCACGAGAATCAACTGGAACAGGAGGAGCAAACTCATCAATAGACTGATAAGTGTTTAAATGACCTGGCGATTCGACCTGCGATATCCAGCGAAAATGTTCAAAAGTGTTACCGGTTCCTACCAACTGTATCGAACTACCAACTAGCGTTTTAGTACTGCTCTCCGAAATACCGGTATCGACTGAAGTAAGTCCAAGTGCTGGTCCGTCGGTAGCGACAAATGCCCCCTCGTAACTTATAAAGCAAACCGATTCACCTTTATAATCGAGTGCAAAACCATCAGGTGCACCATTTTGAATGCTTGCTGGGTTCCAACAAAAAAACGACACCCCATTTCGGGTACTTACTGGTTGGATTGCACCCAAATTTCGTGCATCGTAAACAGTTCCTGTTCCTCCATTATATAGAGAAACGGTAAAATCAGACAAATCAAAAATGCCTGCATTTTCAATGGCAATCTCAACAAATTCATTCAGGTCATCGCCATCGTTATCGTAATGAAATTCGTTAATCCAGGCATTGGGCAAATTACGCAATTCGCTATATTTAACTCTTCCAGAAAAATCAACAGTGGAACTAACAGCACCTACTGAACTGATTTCCATGGACAAATTCGGATAACTGCCAATTTCCAAGCCTTGAACCAAGCGCACATATATGGTTTTCTCGTCAAGCGTACCTACAACGGGCGTGAAAGAAAGCGTCTGTGAGTAAAAAGAGATATTATCGTTAGATATTTCAACAGCTACAGGGGGTGTAACCACCACAGGCGATGTAAGACCAGTTCCACTCAGGGTAATAGGCATGCTTATTGACGGCCCTTGCCCAAATACATAAGAAAGCTCACTCAGAGAATGTGGGGAAACATTCAGGGTTCCGGTAATCCTCACCGGAGCTACGCCCATGCCCGCTGGAGAGTTGTCGGTAGTTGCGACTTCAAAGCGTAGCGAAGGATCGCTCCATCCCATTACTGCACCTGTTTCAATGCCTTGTTTCAAAACAATATTCTGGTTTGCCGTTGAAACCCCACTCCCACTCCAAGCCGTGCCGGGATCACTACCTGGAACCCCAAACACATCGGTAATAACGCCTCCGTATTTTACCACCAGAGCGTCGTCGCCATTGAACGTGAAAGCTTTAAGAAAGAACTGTGCTCCAACCGTTTCAACAACCGTTTGTAAGTCGGAAGTGCCTATCACAATTACATTACCCGGAGCCAGCGTTCCTGATGAAAGGGAGAAATCGAGCGAAGGAATTGCTCCGTTAGTTCCTTTTTCTATGACCAAACTGTTTGTGGCAAAATTGAGTTCGCTTAGGGTGTTGTTCCAGATTTCAATCCCTTTGGGTGTCGAGCCCGATGATGTTTCTATATACTGACTAATGATTTGAGCAGAAGCTGAAAAGTAGCCTGCAAGGATAATCAGGAATGGGAGAATGCGTTTCATCGTAAAATCAATTTTAATTAAACAAAGAATATAAGAAAAACACGATGCATTTTGGAGGATGAAAATAATTAAATTATCGTTACAAAAGCGATAATCATTTATAAAAAACCAACTTGCAACGATTATATTCTAAATAGTCATACAAATCAGAAGAAACCACTCCAACACTTCATTATCCCAGATAATTGATTATCAAATAATAAAAGTTTTATCTTCAATAAACATTAATGGACTATTTTGGAGGTATTAAATATTAATTAAAATGTTAACAGGAGCTGAGATAGAAGAAAGACAAACAGCAAGAATCAATTAAAAGATATATTTGCAGAAAAAAAGCTATGTTTTCAATGAGGTCGCAAAGTCCAGTAAGGACACTAATTAAAGGGATAATTATAACAGCAGCAGGGGTTTTCATTGTTCTGGTCCCCAACGTTTCGCTCAATACAATTGTCCAGTTTATTGGCGCATTGCTCATCCTTGACGGATTGAGTTATCTTGTTCCAACACTCTTCAGAAAAGAAGAGGAAACGACAGGTTTCTTTATTATTCCACCCGGAATCACTACTATTTTAATCGGGGTGCTATTCCTGCTACTGCCTGTAATCATTGTCAAGGTTTTTGTCTTCATCCTGGGAATAACCCTTTTGCTTATTGGGAGCACTCAACTTACTTTCCTGCTCAAAGGTCAAAAAATATCGGGTTTCACACTTGTCCTGGGACTGCTGGCTCTATTATCGACCATTGCGGGTATTGTTATGCTTTTCAATCCTTTCAAAAGTGCAGTAACCATTGTCATGGCTGTTGGTGGTGCTACAGCCCTTTATGGACTAATACAGATATTTATGTCGTTCAGAATAAAACAGGCAACAAAACAAGAACCCAAACAACAACCCCATACTATTGATGCCGAGTACGAAGAGATAGAGTAAACCTAAAGACTTTTAAGTAAATAGGCGAAAAATACACCAAGAAAGTTTCCGATTGCGTAACCGAAAACCCCGATGGTTATTCCTGAAACTATAATTTCTTTATTTTTTAAAGCACCCGCAACTACAGGAACAAAAGGTGGCGACATCGATAATGCGGTAATGGTAATTATGGTTGTATCAGTATCAATTTTAAAAATAGCTGAAAAGATTAGATGTACCAGCATAGAGCCCATCACTGCCAATAAAACATAGAGAAATAAGTCGAATAGTTCTATGTGAAAAATTGTGCGCAAATCGGCCATTGATGAAACCGTAAGACTAAAAACCAGAATAAAATACATTCCTAATTCAAAAGTCTTCTCAATTTTGTTTACACCAGGAATAAGGGCAGCAATAATTCCCAAGGCTGTAATTGTAAGAATAACCACGGCCATTTGATATTCAGAAGGTAGCAACATGCTCAGCCCGCCTCCTATGCCAAAAATAAGCACCGAAAGTCCAAACGCTTTAGCCAGCGGCCAACTATTCTTTCGACTAAAATTCTCGAGCAGGTTATCGGGAGCCTCACTTTCTTTGATAATATCTTTAGTTTTTTTATGGTCGCCTTTTCCATTGAAATGAGGAAGAAAAATATTGAATATACGCTGTGCAACCGTAATAAAAAACAATAACAACATAACACCAATGACTAAATCGTAGGTATGTGTCATTATAAACAAGTTAGGCTGAACATTCAAGGCCGTTCCCAATGCTGCCAGGTTTGGAGTGCCACCAGTATACAGGCCCATCATCATCCCCGATACTTTCCATGCTTCGGGAATTGAATGACGAAAAAAGAAGAATCCGGTAACCACACATATTACTAACGACAATATGGCGATGAACGTTGAAAAAAGGCTTTTTTTCAGCGTATTAATAGAACTTTTTATATTGAGAGAAAAAAGCAGGAGCGGAATCGAAAGAGGAATAACAATGGTCATAATCAAATCCTGAATTGATGAAATCTGATTAAGCAACAAGTCGCTTTGTTTAAGAACGCCTTGTTCGTATAGCTCAAGCGCTTCGACTTCGTTGATAAACGTTTTCCCCGAAAGCAAATTTCTGAACGCATCACTGGCGCGAGGTATGATACCGATATTTCCGAATAAAATACCAGTAAGATATGCAATTATTATAGCGCCAATTTTCTTTATTGTTTTCGATTTTTTGCACAAGAAAAGGATCAAAAATGGGGTCAAAAAGTAAAATAGAAAAAGGGCAATGGTTGTCATACATCTAAGCTTTATTGAAAGCAAAATTAACATTTATTGAAAGTAGGCGAAATTTTTTAACGATTCTTTGGAAACCCTTCATTAAAGAAAAAATAAATTACACATTAACCAATTGCATTTCAACATCAATCAATAACACCTTAACGTAAATCATGTTTCTTTCGTGTTGTAACAAAAAGAATAAACCCAACAGCTGAAAGAATAGCAACAAAAGCAAGTCCAATTGTTGCTCCAACATCCATCTGACCAAGAAAAGAAGAAGAAATCTCGTTAGCAAATCGGATTGAGAGCAGCACTAAAAGATTATTAATAGCATGAGCAAGAATACAGAGAGGCAGCGATCGTGTTCTTACCATAAGCCAAGCAAGGAAAAGGCCAAGAAAGAAAGTATAGGTCATTTGCCATGGGTTTAAGTGAAACAGAGAAAACATGATTGCTGACAAGAAGATAGCATATCCGCTTTTATAGTTCCGCATCAAACCAAACATAAGAATACCTCTGAAAAATGTTTCTTCAACTACGGGCGCAAAAACAGCCACACGGAAAACCGAACCCCAAAAACCAAAACGGTTATTGAATACACTGTCGAAAAGCTCCCAAAACCATGGAGGGGAGGGAATTGCTCGTTCAACAGCTACGTTTATAAAACTAACTAAATACTGAAGGCCTGGAAGTAAAATCAACACAGCAATAAGCAGAAACGGGGAAAAAGGCGCAAGGGCAAAAACCTGCCGAAACGGGGCTTTAGCTTTTCGATAGCCAAAAAAGAAGATGAAAGCAGTAATTGATACACTGGAGATAAAATTGATCCAAGGCTTTGACTGCCAGTCAGTATCGTGCTGATAATCGTACAGGGCAAGCGGGAAATCAACTAAAGCCTGTAAAAAAAGGTAAAGTACCAGCAAATGAACCGCCTCGAGGGTTGTAGGGTAATATTTAGGGCGAAAATTATTCATTGATAATCTGAAAAATTCAACATAAAACCTCAATGCAAACATAAAGTTCAAAACAGAGATATACAAAAATATAAAGCTTTTGCCTGAAAGAGAGAAAGGAGGTATAAAAAGCAGGAAAAAGTGTATAATTGCGCAGAAAATTAAAGTTCGTAAATAAATAAAAAATTGACAAACAAATAGTTGGGGCAAAAATTAAAATCAAGAGAAAATATTGACACTTTTTTTTGTTAGTTCGGTTATAAAGTATTTATTTTGCGGTCTGTTTGAAAAAAATATCAGAGAAAAAATACGACGATGTCAAAAATTTGTCAAATAACCGGAAAAAAAGCGATGGTGGGAAACAATGTTTCGCACTCGAAGCGTAGAACAAAGCGGAAATTTAACCCGAATATCTTTTCCAAAAGATTCTTCATTCCAGAAGAAAATCGTTGGGTAACATTAAATGTGTCAGCTGCTGGTCTTCGCACAATTAATAAGAATGGGTTGGCTGCTAGCATAAAAGAAGCTAAAGCTAACGGTTTAATTTCTAATATTTAATACGTTACGAAATGGCTAAGAAGAGCAAAGGGAATAGAATCCAGGTAATTTTAGAGTGTACCGAGCACAAAGAAAGCGGTATGCCCGGAACATCGAGATATATTACTACGAAAAACCGGAAAAACACTCCTGACCGCATGGAGTTGAAAAAGTATAACCCTATTTTGAAAAAGGTTACCGTTCACAAAGAAATTAAATAAGTTGAGATATGGCTAAGAAAACAGTTGCATCACTTCAGAAGGGCGCCGGAAAAGGTCATGCCAAAGTTATCAAAATGGTAAAATCTGAAAAAACAGGAGCTTACACTTTCGAAGAAGGTATTGTTCCTAATGAAATGGTACAGGAATACTTTAAAAAGTAAAAAATATACGATTAGCAAGAAAAGCTTTTACCACGAGGTGAAAGCTTTTTTTGTGTTCAACCATCAGATTATATTATTTTATCCACCGATAATGGATAAACAGCAGATATGCAACTCATTTAGTTTATCAAATTTGTGTATATTCGGCTGCCAACAAAAAAGTTAGTAAGAAGTTGCCATGGGATTATTTGGAAGTTTTACATTAAAGAAAAAAGAAAGCCTCGACAAAGGCCTGTCGAAAACCAAAGAAAGTTTCTTCGGAAAGTTATCGCGCGCCATCGTAGGCAAATCAAAAGTCGATGATGAAGTACTCGACAACCTTGAAGAAATCCTTATTTCGTCAGATGTTGGAGTAGATACTACATTAAAAATTATCGAACGCATCGAAAAAAGGGTGTCCCGCGATAAGTACCTTGGTGTAAACGAATTGAACTCTATTCTTAAAGAAGAAATAGCCTCATTGCTTGAAGAAAATAACTCGAACGATGTTTCAGACTTCGACCTACCCGCAACCGGAGAACCCTATGTTATCATGGTTGTAGGAGTTAATGGTGTTGGAAAAACAACAACCATAGGCAAACTTGCCTACCAGTTCCGCGAATCAGGAAAAAAAGTAATTATTGGCGCTGCCGATACTTTTCGTGCTGCGGCAATCGACCAACTTGAGATTTGGGCAAACCGCGTAGACGTTCCGATAATTAAACAAAAAATGGGATCCGATCCGGCATCTGTGGCCTACGATACGGTTGCTTCGGCTAAAGCAAATGGAGCCGATGTAGTGATTATTGACACAGCAGGACGTCTTCACAACAAAGTGAACCTCATGAACGAACTCACTAAAATTAAACGAGTTATGCAAAAGGTAATTCCTGATGCCCCTCAGGAAGTGCTTCTGGTCCTCGACGGGTCGACCGGCCAAAATGCATTTGAGCAGGCAAAACAATTCACCCTGGCCACCGACGTTACGGCCCTTGCCCTCACAAAACTCGACGGAACGGCCAAAGGCGGTGTGGTAATTGGGATTTCCGACCAATTTAAAATCCCGGTGAAATACATCGGAATTGGAGAGAAAATGGAAGACCTGCAAATTTTCAGACGAAAAGAGTTTGTTGAATCATTCTTCGAAAATTGATTTTGCAAACATAAAACACAACAACGAAACAACTGAATACCTAACCATAACAACTTGCAAAACATTACTATATAACATCATAATGCAGTCCCTTTGAAACAGGAAAAGGGTAATGGAGGTATCAATTATGTCAATTAAAAAAATAAATGTAGTTACCCTGGGTTGTTCCAAGAACTTGGTCGATTCAGAACATCTTTTACGTCAATTTGAAGCTAACGGACTCGAAGTAAGCCACGACTCAGACGAACCTGCAGATGCCGTTATAATAAACACTTGCGGTTTTATACTCGATGCCAAAGAAGAATCCATTTCTACCATTATGGATTACATTACAGCAAAAGAACGCGGGGATATTGAAAAGATATACGTAATGGGCTGCTTATCTGCTAGGTATAAAGATGATTTAGTGAAAGAGATCCCAGAAGTTGATCGTTTTTTTGGAAAATTCGACTTTGATGAAATCCTTAAAGAACTGAACATCCAGAAAAGAAAGGACCTCCTTTTTGACCGACACCTCACCACTCCTTCTCACTTTGCCTATTTGAAGATAGCCGAAGGCTGCAACCGCACCTGTGCATTTTGTGCAATTCCTCAATTTACTGGTAATTATGTTTCGGTTCCTATGGAAAGTCTAATCGATGAAGCCGAGAAACTAGCTCAAAAAGGAGTAAAAGAACTCTTGCTCATCGCTCAGGATCTGTCGTTTTATGGTTACGACTTATACAAAAAAAGCGCCCTAGCCGAACTAGTCAATCGCCTTTCTGCTATTGATGGCATTGAGTGGATAAGGCTTCACTACGCCTACCCAAATAAATTCCCAACCGACGTGCTGACCGTGATGCGCGAAAACCCAAAGGTTTGCAAATACCTAGACATACCTGTTCAGCATTGTTCAGATAATATTCTAGCCAGAATGCGAAGGAACACAACCGCTGATGAAACTCGTGCCCTAATTACACACATCAGGCAAGAAGTTCCGGGCATTGCACTAAGAACTACTCTATTGGTTGGATTTCCCGGTGAAACTGAAGATGACTTCAAGCAACTTATAGCCTTCGTAAAAGAAATGAAATTCGACCGGCTGGGTGTTTTCCCATATTCTCACGAAGACGACACCTACGCCTTTACTCAATACACCGATGATATTCCGCAGGAAATCAAGCAGGAACGCGCCGACGAAATCATGGAAATTCAGCAATCGATATCGGAATCGCTTATGCAACAAAAAGTGGGGCAAACCATCAACGTACTTATCGACAGAGAAGAAGATGAACATTATGTGGGTCGCACAGAATGGGATTCACCTGAAGTAGACGGTGAAGTATTGGTTCCCGTTTCAGCACATCTCGAAATAGGACAATTCTACAAAGTGAAGATTAACAGTGCGTTTATGTTCGATTTGTATGGTGATGTGATTTAAAAGCATATGCTGAAAGAATACCTTCCATTTTATAAGCGGCTGCTCAAGATTGCTTTTCCCTTGGTGCTAACCCAAGCAGGACAAATGAGTGTGCAACTGATTGATAATGCAATGGTTGGTCGTGTAGGTACTGCAGAACTTGCAGCAGCGAGTTTTGCAAACAGCATCTTTGTAATCATTATGGTTTTTGGCCTCGGAATACTGCTGGGATTAACTCCATTAATCAGTCATTCGTTAGGTAGCGGAGACGAAAAAATCGTCGCTTACCATATAAAAAACGGTTTTATTTTAACCCTTATAGCTGCGTCTATTCTTACTCTTGTGACGTTCTCTCTGACTGCTTTCATGCCCTACATGGGTCAAAGCGAAGATGTTGTCAGGTTGGCTATTCCTTACTTCAAGACCTTGGCAATATCACTAATCCCTTTATTATTATTCATTTTTCTGAAACAAACCGGTGAAGGTTTTGGCAATACGATTTTGGCTATGTATGCCACGTTAATAGCCAATTTGATTAATATTGTCCTGAACTACCTACTCATATACGGAAAGTTTGGGTTCCCAGAACTGGGATTGCTTGGGGCTGGCTATGCTACACTGATTTCAAGGATTATTACTCCACTTTTCCTGTTCGTCTGTTTCAGAAAAGTGTCTCCGATCAACCACTTTATTGCTATAAGTCAGAAAATTAAGGCCAGTAAAGAGGAAGTTTTACGAATCTTCAAATTGGGATTGCCAATTGCCGGTCAATTGGTACTCGAAGTTTCAGCTTTCGCTATTGGAGCAATTATGATGGGGTGGCTTGGTAGCATACCACTGGCAGCCCACCAAGTAGCCATGGGCATGGCCAGTTTCACTTTTATGCTGGCCAATGGGGTTGCCCAAGCGTCAACTATTAGAGTAAGCTTTCAACTTGGGCAAAAAGATTATGACAGCATGGAAAAAGTTTCGTTCTCTGCTATTCACATAGTCGTTGTATACATGGGAATTTGCGGCATCCTGTTCTTCACCCTGCGTAATATTTTACCTATGATTTTTACAACTGATCCTGTGGTGATAAAGCAAGCGGCGTCACTACTAATGATGGCTGCTTTATTCCAATTGTTCGATGGGCTGCAGGTAGTTTCACTGGGAATTTTGCGTGGTTTTAAAGATGTAAACGCACCAATGTTGATTGCCGGGATATCTTATTTAATTATCGGACTACCTATTAGTTATGTTTTTGCTTTTGTTCTTGGTTTTGGCCCTGAAGGAATTTGGTTCGGTTTTGTTAGCGGACTCATTAGCGCAGCTATTTTGCTATCGTTCCGTATTCAAAAGAAAATACGAGAGGTTGAAGCAAATGGCTTACTGAAATCCTAAATCGACACAACATTGGTTAATATTCTGATTTTAATCCAAATAAAAATTCATCAGATGTTGATGATCGATACGGAATTTCGATGAAAAACACTGAGCCTACTTTAGGTTCCGATTCAAACCAAATTTGCCCATCCATGAGTTCAATCATATACTTTGCAATGGCAAGTCCTAAGCCATTTCCTCCATAGCGCCTTACACTGCTTCGGTCGGCTTGTTGGAATTGGTCGAAAACGCTTTTCTTAAAATCATTTGGTATCCCAATTCCTGTGTCTTTAACAACAATTTGAACAAAGTTTTCGCCACGGTTCATGCTCAATTCTACGGTTCCTTTTTTGGTGAATTTTATGGCGTTGTCAACAACATTAGCTACAGCTTGCTTAAGTCTTGAGTAATCGGCTTCGATAATGGTTTCACTCACAAGCAAATCAGGAGAAACAATCAATTCAAGTTGCTTTTGCGATGCTGCAGGAAGAAAATCGGAATAAACTTTTTGCACTACTTTTTCTATGGCAAAGCGTTTTTTTAACAATTTTATTTGCCCTGTTTCTATCATCGAAAAATCGAGGACTCCATTAATGATCGAAAGAAGTTGATTACCGTTATTGAGTATTATTTCGGCATAACGGTGCAATTTAATGGCATCAACACCTGGCTCACCAAGGAGTTTGGTGAAACCAAGGATACTATTCAGCGGGGTTCGTATTTCGTGACTAATGTTGGCAAGAAAAACAGACTTTAACCTGTCGCTTTGTTCGGCACGTTCAAGTGCTAAAATAATTTCTTCTTCAGCTTTAATACGTCTCACGGTATGGCTGATTTCGTGGGTGACAAATTCAATCATTTCTTTATCTTTCAATCCGAAAGCCTTCTCATCATCATAGCTTTGTAAGGTAAAAACGCCCAACGCTTTTCCGTCAACTATAAGAGGAACCCCTAGCCAAACTTTGGCTGGCTTGCCCAATGACTCGACAAGCCCTTGCTGCTTCAGTTTTTCAATATCATTTTCAGTTCCGAGAAACGATTTCTGACGGCGCAGAACATAAGCAGTAAGAGTTTTGCCTGCACTGAACGAAGTGAGTACTTCGTTTTTATCATGAAAAAATGGTACAGAAAATGTATCGGTTTTCTCGTTGTAAAAAGCTATATAAAAATTTGTTACATCAACGAGTTCACTTAAATACAACCGGATTTTCTCTATTAACTCGCCTAAGTTCTTAGCCGCAGAACCTGCTTGGGCAATTTCGAAGATGACGTTCCGAACTGCATCCTGCCGCCTCCGTTCAGTAACATCTTCGTTTACAGCTAAGTAATTGGTTATAGAGCCGTTTTCATCAAAAATTGGAGAAACTATGGCTGATTCATAATAAATTTCTCCATTTTTTTTCCGGTTGCAAAATTCGCCTCTCCAAGTTTGCCCTCTCGAAATCGTTTTCCACATTTCGTAGTATTCACCTTGCGTTTTGTTCCCCGATTTCAAAAAACGAGGATTTCGTCCAATTACTTCATCGAGTTTATATCCTGTAACTTGAGTAAAACGGGGGTTAACGTACTCTATCATTCCTTTCACCCCGGTAATGATTATTGTTGCCGGGCTTTGTTCAATTGCCTGAGAAAGTTTTACAAGCAATTTTTCAACCTGGTTGCGCTCTTCAATTTCATTTAATAACTTTTTCTCTTGCTTAAAAAAGCCATCAATAAAAACAGCGAAACGCCCCAATTCGTTTTTCTGCCCCAATAATTTATATAACCTCGAAGAATCATGCAAGGAAATGCTCTCAAGTATTTTACCTATTGGCCTATATATTTTAAGATAGAAGACTATAATAAAAAATAACAGAAAAAAAGCCGTGATTACAGCTCCAAAAATGGCATGACGTTTCCCTTTTGAGTAAAAATTTTCGGCAACTTCATTATCAAAAATAGAATAGACTACGACAATCGGAATATCATTCCAACTATTTAAGGTAATTGTATTCGCAAAACTGAATCCTCCATCCTGGTTATTAACCTTGGGTTGTACATGCGGCAAAACATGGTATGATACATTAGTCCCGGTAAAGGCACTCAATTCATCAATATATTTTTGAGAAATCAATTTACCCGCAAAAAAATAGCCTCCCGTTTTTACACTTTCTTCTGAGCTTGTATGAGGACGAACCCTATTCCAGTATACTTCTACTAAGTTACCTGCGTTGTAAAAATAAAAATGGGAGCTACTATCCTTTGCTACAATATCCTTTAACGTCGCCTCATCAAAGGGTAATGCGTCAATAGCATCAACACTATCTGAATGATAGGCTACAAAAAGGTCACAATAGACATCATAAACCCAAACATAATCAACTTCAAATAAAGATAAGGAGCCGGGGATATTTTCTTCGCCCCATTGAAAATTTTTATTTTCAATAAAACTAACCATCTCATCCCATAATGTATAATCGTCGGTGAAAACATGTAATCCCCTCGATTTAAAATCGATCGTATTTTGAAGCAACTCAAGCTTTTGTTGCTTCATTTGTTCCATCAAAAAAAGATCATTTTTTGAGTAAAACCTCCAGAAAATGAAATAGCCAGCCATAACTGCCAAACTTAGCAGACAGGCAAAAATGACTATTTGATTTCGGATGGAGCGGGACATTTAGAATTCTTTTGTTAGTGTTAGTTGAATTAAATTTGACGTATTACCGAGTTCTTTCTTAACATCTTTATCGAGGTTAATGTTTAACGTGAAGTCGGCATTTATTGAAAATCCGTCCATTGGCGAATATGAAATTCCAGCATTAGCACCAACAAAATTTAGCGCACTTTTGTCGAGCTCGAGATAATAATCGTTATAAGCCGACGAAGCCAACGACGCATTCACCGTTCCATAGAACGAAAACTGATCGCTGATCTCCTTTTCATAATCAACGCCAATTTCGCTAAAAACAGAACCGGCACATGCCAGAAAATCGAATGAAGAATTGACGAAAAATGTAAAGTCAGAGACTGGCAAATAGGCTGCAATGGTAATTTCCCCGGTGTTTTCATCGGGCGCATAAAAATAATTGAAATAACTTACATAAGTTTCTACGCCAAACGAATTGAAATCGTGTGCATAACCGAGGGCAAAATCGATCTCATTACTTTTAATATTGTTATTGTTGAGCAAATCGATATTTCCCCACAACGAAAAATAAAAATCATCGTACGACAAGACTGCTTCTGGCTGAAAAATCAAACCATCATCATAGTTTATGCCACGCCACAGATATTTGTCACAAAAAACGGTATTGAGGGTTAAGCCCAATCCCCCTTCGTCTTCTGTTGCAGATTCGTCAATGCTTTGGGCAAGTGCAACCGGAGCCATTGATAACAACAACACGGTTAGGAGAATTAAGAAAAATAGTGTTCTCATACAAAATAGGTTTTAATTAAGTTTCTTTTGATTAAATGTCGGAAAAAATAGACAAAAATCAATAGATGCTTCTTTTTCTTTGCTGAATGGACACACATTTTTTCTGAAGTCAAGAGGCATGATCTTTACTTGAATTACTTTCAAGTGATTACGGGTTTTATAACACAAAAAAAGCAGGAGTAGAAATGAATCGACTCCTGCATAATAATAATGGAATGAGAGGTATTGTTATGCGTTCATTTTTGCCTTTAGTTCCTCAACCTGGGCATCGACCACTGCAATGGTAATCATGTTGAGGATTTCACGTACCGAGCTTTCTATATCAAGGATATGAATAGGTTTTCTCAAGCCCATCTGAATAGGGCCAATGGTTTCGCTCATCCCAATTTCGAGCATCAACTTATATGCAATATTTGATGAGCTTAAGTTCGGGAAGATCAACGTATTTACATTCCGTCCGTCGATTTTCGAGAAAGGAAACTTATCGTGCCTCAATTCTTTGTCGAGGGCAAAGTTCACCTGCATTTCGCCATCTATAAGAATTTCGGGGCGATTGCGATGCAAGTGGGCAACAGCTTCGTGTACGGTTGCAGGGCTGCCAATGGGGCGTTCCCCAAAATTGGAATACGACAACATGGCCATTACCGGTTCTGTATTAAAGAGTTTTACCGTTTCGTGGGTAAGAGTTGCAATGTCGATCAGGGTTTCTTTCGATGGGTGGTTATTGACCATGGTATCGGCAAAGAAGAAGGTTCCAAGTTTAGAAGTCACAATGTTAAGTCCTCCAATATGGTTCAATCCTTCGCGCATTCCCACAATTTCGATTGCCGGCTTAATGGCATCAGCGTATTTAGTATATACTCCGGTAATGAAAGCATCGGCATCACCCGCTTCAACCATCATCATTCCAAAGTAGTTCCTGTCGAACATTTTTTCGTAAGCTTCGCTATAAGTCATCCCTTCTCTCTGGCGTTTTTCAGAGAACATCCGTGCATATTTAACCCGTCGGGTTTCTTCACGGTCGTGACGGAGGTTGACAATTTCTACATCTTTTAGCTCTATATCGTTTTCATCGATAATCTTCCCGATGCGTTCCTCATTTCCTAACAAAACAGGCACACAAATGCCTTCAGCCCGGGCAACAGAAGCAGCTTTAAGAATGTTTGGGTGATTAGCATCGGCAAAAACAACCCTTTTGGGGTTTTCTTTGGCCTTATCGGTTAGCGCACGAATTAGCTTATTGTCAAGTCCCATGCGCGAGCGTAATGTTTCTTCATATTCTGCCCAGTCGATATCGGTTTTTCGGGCAACCCCACTTTCGATTGCAGCTTTTGCAACCGCTGGTGCAACAGTAATAAGTAACCGTGGATCCAGTGGTTTGGGTATAATATATTTACGACTGAAACTAAGATGTGATGCATTGTAAGCCGACGTAACAGCTTCGGGCACCGGTTTCTTAGCCAGTTCTGCAATGGCTTTTACAGCAGCCACTTTCATTTCTTCATTAATGGCACATGCCCTAACATCAAGGGCTCCACGGAAGATATAAGGAAAGCCCAGTACATTGTTTACCTGATTGGGATGATCGCTCCTGCCGGTAGCAAAAATAATATCAGGACGCGAAGCCATAGCTTCTTCATAAGAGATCTCTGGATCGGGGTTTGCACAGGCAAAAACGACAGGATCGTCAGCCATTGAGCGCACCATTTCCTGGGTAAGCACATCTTTTACCGAAAGTCCAAGGAAAACATCGGCCCCATTGAGAGCCTCGGCCAGCGTGTCGCAAGGCAAAGATGTGGCAAACGGTTTTTTACGGCTGTTGAGGTCGGTACGGCGTACAGAAATAACGCCTTTGCTGTCGGCCATAATTACATTTTTCGGATTTGCACCCAACTTTATATACAGGTTTGCGCAAGCTACTGCAGCAGCCCCGGCACCATTCACCACGATACGTACTTCTTCAATTTTTTTACCGACCAGTTCGAGAGCGTTAATCAAAGCTGCTCCGGAAATTATGGCAGTACCGTGCTGGTCATCATGCATAATTGGTATATCGAGCTCCTCTTTCAATTTTTCTTCAATGGTAAAGCATTCGGGAGCTTTAATATCTTCGAGGTTAATCCCTCCAAAAGTGGGTGAAATTGCTTTCACTACCTGTATGAATTTTTCGGGATCTTTTTCGTTCACTTCAATATCGAACACATCGATATCGGCAAAAATCTTAAATAACAATCCCTTACCTTCCATTACTGGTTTTCCGGCAATAGCCCCAATGTCGCCTAAGCCAAGAACTGCCGTTCCGTTTGAAATAACGGCAACCAAGTTTCCTTTCGAAGTATAATCGTAAGCATATTGAGCATCTTTTTCAATTTCAAGACAAGGGATGGCAACCCCCGGTGAGTATGCCAGTGAAAGGTCGCGTTGGGTACTATGAGGTTTGGTTGGAACTACCTGTATTTTTCCTGGCCTGCCACTCTTGTGATATTCAAGCGCATCGGTGTGTTTTGAATTGTCCATTGTTATATTTTGGTTTAAAAAAATTATCTGAAATTAGCGAGCAAATGTAGAGGTGAAAAGGCATAAATATTCCGGTGAATACATCGAATAGTATGAGCAAATGTTCAATTTTCGATCAAAAACAAAGAATGATCAAGTGTAATTAAAACATTTTCAACAGAGTAACTTCAAGAATACGAGATTTACTGATCTTTATTCAACGTTTTTAAATGTAAAATTAAAATTAACCCTTTCAGTAATTTTTTGAATAAATACCGTATAAAAATACGAATACCGGGTTTCTAAACACCATTGTGTGTTGGGAAACCCGGTACTCATTTGCTTTAAGTTAATATAGTTTTAGATCATACTTAAATAAATCATTACAAACACAGAAGTAATAGCCGTTAGGATCAGCGAAAACACAAACGCGATTCGTATTACCTTGTTTTCTTCACCAATTTTATCGATTGAAGCCGCAGCATTTTGCAATTTTGCCGGAGAAATAACACTAGCCAAACCACCTCCAAATGCCAAGCCTGCAGCAATTATTAATAGTCCTTCAGTAGAAAGGCTGAGATTTTGTGCAGTCGATAGAGCATATTTCGAGAACATTGCTATAGTTGATGCCTCGCTACCGGTAATAAAACCACCAAATAATCCAATAAATGAAACAATTGCCCCATACGCTCCTTGGAAGAATTCGGCTGAGCTGTCGGCAAGAATTTTTACCATACTGGCTGTTTCGAATTTTGCTGTTTCCATATTATATCCAGCCATATTCATAATTTCGCCAATTGCAAAAAAGATTGCAGCTGCGAATACTGGCCTTGGAGCACGCTTGATCCATATTTTCCAGGTATCAGTCAATTGCTTGCGGGTTGGTTTCATAATTGGAATTGCCGCAATAACAGAGATAAAAATCCATGTATACGCTTGCCACATTGCACGGGTATCAAGTGGAGCACCATTTGCAGTAAGCCCGTTAATAGGAAGTTTAAGTGTTCTATAAAAATAATCGAAAAGTCCCTTGGGCAGATTTATTGCAAGCACCATAACAATAAGTAACAACCAAGGCATCAAAGCTTTCCATAATGGATACTCTTTTTCGTAATTAATTTCTTCAGGAGTCAATCTTGACCGGTCAATTATTGGTTTTCCGGTTATTTTAAGATAGGCAGCCATAACCATTATTACAGCAATACCACAAGCTACACCAGTAAGTACCACTAAATTATCATACCTATTAGTAAAATATGAAACCACCCCAATGGTAGCCCCGGTAATCAAACACGGCAACCATCCCTGTTTTATGGCTTCCCATTTTCCTACTATCCACAACATACAAAAACCTATGAGTGTTGACACAACAGGTAAGAACATGAAAAATACCATCCCAGCTTCGTGCAAACTTATTTCATTTCCTGCACCAAGAAAGTTATTAGCCAAATCGACAAAAACGACAATAGGTGCACCTAATAAAGCATAGGTACACAACGAATCATACCCTACAGCAGGAAGCGCTATGGCTACATAGGTAGAATATCCCATAGCGATTAAAATAGGCGGCAACAATGATACCGGAGTAGCACCAACGGCAACCATAAGTGTGCCAAAGCCAATATTAATCAGCATAATCTGCACCGCTTTATTTTCACTTGAAATGGTTTTCACAAAGATGATAATTCGCTTAAGTGCTCCGGTTTTTTCCATAAAAGCCATCTGTAATAACGAGGTGGCCACAATCATAGAAACCGACATAGAACGAATAAGCCCCGCCCCAGTTGAGCGAATAATTACTTCGAACGAGGTATTAAAAAAGAAGAAAGCAACCAGTGAAATAGCTGCCCAACCAATAATTCCACTTATATCGGCTGCTTTTTTAAAACCGATAAGCATTACCAAAATGATAATAATAGGAATGAGGGTCAATAAAAGCGCCCAAGTATTCATACGTAGTAAGGTTTTTGTTAGCGACGCCGAAAGTACAAAAGTTTTATTTTGAATCGTAACTTTTTACCGCACTTTTTTGAACAATTATCTTTTTTGGTCGTATTTTCCTTTTAAAATGAAATACCCATTCTTGGAACAACTATAATTGAGTCATTAAATGCTGAAATATAATCCGAATAAATTCTCACAATGCTATATATATTATTCAATACTTATTCCGAGATTCGATATCGCCAAAAGCAACCAACAAATACAAAATCATCCACAGATTAGTCATAACCCAAAAAAGTTAAGGATATAAAACAAAATACACCATTCCTTGTTATCATAAAAACTCTAAATAATTAGCTATGAAACGTAACATGGGATCAATTGACCGTACTGTACGACTGGTGCTTTCGGTTGTTTTATTGGTGTTATATTTGACTGAAACAGTAACTGGAACCCTTGGATTTATTGCAATTCTTATTGCATTATTACTGGCTGCTACCAGTTTTATTGGCTTTTGTCCGCTATACCTGCCATTTAAGTTTAACACCTTTAGAAAAAGATAGCCAACGACAGTTAGCATAACTTACTTGATAGGGGAGCCGGGCGACAAGCCAAGGTCTTGGGCACTTGGCACTACTACCCTATCTCTAATTTTCATGTCTATTTTCAACTCAATAAGTCTTTTATAAGGCATTCACAAGATCGTCGTCATTTGTATAAGGTGCAACATCTATCCATTAAGAAAAACTCCCGAATTTTGTATTGAATGCCGTTTGAAGACAATGCGAAGAATCAAAGCCTGCAACACAGATAAATCAATAACTTGTTTTATTTTTAACCATCGATATTTAGTAAATCAACAAACAACAGAATTGGAATGAATAAAATACTTTGGGGATTTAAAACCACAGCCATCCTGCTGATAATTTTTACATTATCGGTTATGGCTGCTACAATAATTGAATCGAGACTAGGCACTCAATTTGCCTTTTCTGTCGTTTATCACTCGTTCTGGTTCGAAATTCTTCTCGCCCTTCTTGCAATTAATGTTACGGGGAGTATGTTCCATTACCACTCCTTTTCAATGAAAAAGATAAGCGTGCCCCTGTTTCATTTAGCTTTCATACTGATCATTATGGGCGCATTCTTTACACATCACTTTGGTAAAGATGGAATTGTAAGCATACGAGAAGGAGAGAAAACCAATCAAGTAATTCATTCAGATAATAAGATAAGTACCCTCCCATTTGAAATAAATCTTACCGATTTTGTACTTGAACGATACCCTGGTTCCCAGTCGCCATCATCCTATTCAAGCTACGTAAAAGTATCTGACTCCGAGAAGAACCAGCACTTCGATTATCACATTTACATGAACCACATATTGCATTATCGGGGATGGCGTTTTTTTCAAACTTCGTACGATAGCGATGAGAAGGGCACTATACTAACTGCCACAAGAGACACCATAGGAACTCCCTTAACCTATGCTGGCTATACCTTGGCTATTTTACTGATGTTTTTTTCACTTTTTATGCCCGGATCGTATTTTCGAAGACTATTGTCGGAACTAAAAAAATCAGCCGTAATCATCCTACTGATTATCACACCATTGATTGCTATTAGTAAACCAATCGACCAATCAAAAGTTGTAGGGATAAAACAAGCTTCCGATTTTGGGGAGCTAATCATTCAAGACTCAAAAGGACGCATGAAGCCCATGAATACCCTCAATAACGAATTCATGCGGAAAATATATGGCAAAGAAACATATGAAGGACTCAATTCCAATCAGGTAGTACTTTCAATGGCTGCTTACCCCGATTATTGGAAAAATGTACCCTTAATCAAGGTCAAAAACGAAGAGATCAAAAAATTTTTAAGCATCGAGGCATCTCATATCCCATTCAGTGCATTGTTCGACAAAAATGGAGAATACCTTCTGTCGGAGATTGCAAACCGGGCATTCATGAGTGCTCCGTCAACCCGCACGGCTACAGATAAAGCCTTGATAAAGCTCGATGAAAATTTGAATATCTTCAGCCACTTTTTACGTGGCGATGCCTATGCCATTTTCCCTTCAGAAAAAGCAGATAACAACAAATGGCACACCCCTACTGATGCAGCACTTTTTACTTCAAACCCCGAAGATTCTCTTTTTGTCGCCAATGTTTTCAACCTTTATTTGCTTGAGTTGGCCGAAGGTAATAGCAACATTGCTGGCAATAAAGCAGAAAAGTATCTTGACGCAATAAAAATGTATCAGCAAACTATAGGGAAAAAGGTACTCCCCTCGCAAACAAAAATCAAAGCTGAACTTTTTTACAACAAGGCAAAGATATTCAACATCTCAACCTATGCCCTGTTGGGCGCTGGACTCTCGTTGCTTTTTTTCTTTTTTTACACAACAATAAAGGGTGCCCAACCCAGCAACAATATATTATTGATTTATAAAACTATAGCTGCAATTCTTCTGGCATTTGTTGCCTCAGGCATTGCATTGCGCTGGTACATTGGCGGCTATATTCCTATGAGTAATTCTTACGAAGTAACCATTTTCATTGCCTGGGTGAGTTTGCTCGCTGGACTACTTTTATGTGGAAAACAACCGGTTGTACTGGCTTTGTCAATGATTCTCTCGTTCGCTTTTTTGCTGGTTTCAGCCATGAATAACGGGAACCCCGAAATTGGGACATTGGTCCCGGTACTTAAATCGTACTGGCTAAGTATTCATGTAGCTGTAATAACCTCATCATACGCACTTTTTGCCCTTGCCATGATGCTTGCGCTGGTAAATTTGTCGATGTTTGCCTTCATCCCATCAAAGAAATTTGAAGGATACCTGAAAACAAGCAAGCAAATAATGCTTCTTGAACAAATATTGATAATTCCAGGATTGTACCTGCTTACCATTGGTACTATTCTTGGAGCAATATGGGCCAACGAATCGTGGGGGCGTTACTGGGGCTGGGACCCGAAAGAATCTTGGGCACTCATTAGCATTATTGTGTATGCTTTGGTGTCACACCTGAGGCTAATTCCATCCATTAAGGATGAAATTTGGTTTGATTTGGCTGTATTCTGGGCTTTTGCATCGGTTGTAATGACTTTCTGGGGCGTAAATTACCTTCTTTCAGGACTTCACTCGTACGGACAAAACGGACAAGGAGAAATACCCATAGGGCTTACCATCACGCTAATTGTGCTAATTGTATTCTCAGTCTTCGCCATTGTACGAAGGATACATCTATGCGATTCATCGAAAAACACAACAGCTTAACCTATTGCTGTAATGAACATTACAGATATACTTAACGTGAGAATAAAGATGGTAGATAATAAAAATACATCTATAGTTTTCATTCTCAAGGGTTCTTGTTACTTTCGATAAGTGTTTACCAATTAACAGACACTATATTAAGAGACAACAAATCAATGTAATACATTTATTATATTTTATTTCAGCGTCAACTAAAAGTATTTTTTGAAACGAGTTAAACGATTGGTAAAAACGCAAATGAAAAGTACAAATGCACGCAATATTCAGATTATGAAAACAACGAACTTCAAATTGAAACTTATTTCAATAACAACAATACTGTTGTTCGCATTTAGCGTAAATGCGCAAAACCCAAATTTTTATATTTTTATCTGTTTTGGTCAGTCAAACATGGAAGGTCAGGGAGTAATAGAAGCGCAAGACCTCGAGGTAGACTCGCGTTTTAAAGTATTTCAATCGCTCGATTGCCCTAACCTTAACCGTACTAAAGCTTCGTGGCATACAGCCATTCCGCCATTATGCCAATGTCACTCAAAACTTTCACCAGCCGATTATTTCGGTCGAACGTTGATTGAAAACCTGCCCGACAGCATTACTGTTGGCGTAATTAACGTTGCCGTTGGTGGTTGCGACATAAGGCTTTTCGATAAAGATATTTACATGAATTATGACTCAACGTATACCGAGGACTGGTTTACCTCGAAAGTTTCAGACTATGGGATGAACCCCTACAAGCACTTGATCGACCTAGCCAAACTCGCCCAAAAAGATGGAGTCATTAAAGGAATTTTACTACATCAGGGGGAAACAAATACCGGGCAGACAGAATGGCTCACATATGTAAAAAAGATTTATCAAGATATGCTTGCCGACCTTTCACTACGTGCCGACCAAGTGCCCTTGCTCGCCGGCGAGGTTGTATCGGCCGAAGGAAGCTGTTGCTCCTCAATGAATGAAATAATCAACAAATTACCAGACACAATACCTACGGCTCACGTAATATCTTCGAAAGAATGTAAGGCACAAGACTTTGCGCATTTCAATGCAGAAGGGTATCGTATTCTTGGTGGACGGTATGGTAAAATAATGCTTTCGTTGTTAGGCTATCGCTCAGGAGATGCAGAATAAAATCGAGCACAGAAATACATCCATATAATCTACTGTATTTTAACCCCTTACCAAAAATTATCAATTTGTGCACATGCTACTGACATAAGATTGTCACAAGCACATATTACTTTTAGTGAAAATAACTAAAAGGATTACCATGGAGGAAATCATTGCACTCAACAAAGAGAATATTGATAATGAACATATTTGCTGCGCTTTTTCCGACAAAAAATGCCAAGAAAGCTACATGCTGAAAAAAATGTGGTTGAAAAAACAATTCGACCACGGATATACTTTCAAAAGGATTGATGCACGAGCAAAAGTGTTTATTGAATACGGGCCGGCAGAATATTCATGGAACCCGATTACAGCACCAAATTATCTGGCAATAAACTGCTTATGGGTTTCGGGACAATATAAGGAAAAAGGCTATGGAAAGCAGTTGCTCCAACATGCCATAGACGATGCGAAGGCTCTACATAAATCAGGGCTTGTAACCATTGTTGGGACTCAAAAATTTCATTTTATGAGCGACACAAAGTGGTTACTCAAGCAAGGATTTGTAAATTGCGACACCACTTCAACTGGGTTCAGTCTTTTAACACTTAAATTCGGTAACAATGCACCTTCCCCTTATTTCAATACTGAGGCCAAACTAGGCATTTGCAATGAAAAAAAAGGAATAGTTGTTTATTATTCAAACCGTTGTGCTTTTACCGACTACCATGTGAATTATTCGTTGAAAGAAACTGCAAAAAAAAGGAAGCTCCCTTTAACTATCATCAAGCTGGAAACAAACGAACAAGCTCAAGCATCGCCATGCCCGGCAACGATCTTCGGACTGTATTTTAATGGAAGTTTTGTCACAACCGACCTCAGTATTTGCATGGACAGCCGTTTCGACAAGATTACCGGATTTAGACAATAAGTTTAACAAGCATATAAAATTAAATATGAAAAACATAGCAGTTTTTGTTTTCAATGGTTTTTCCGATTGGGAAATAGCCTACCTGTGCCCCGAAATCAACAAAAATGAAAAATTTGAATTACAATTTTTCTCATTGAGCGGAGAAGATGTTTATTCTATGGGAGGAATGAAGATACGGCCAAACAACTCATTACAAGCCATTAACCTTTCTGATATAGAAATGTTAATACTTCCAGGAGGAACCGCTTGGGAAAAAGATGAAAATAACGGAATAATACCATTAATCAATTCGACCTTTGAAAATGGCAAAACAATAGCCGCAATATGTGGCGCAACAATTTTTTTGGGGCAACTAGGATTTTTAGACAACTGTAAGCATACAAGCATCGACTATTACTATCTGAAACAATCTGCCCCAAACTACAAAGGAGACAGTTTTTACACTAATTCATTGGCTGTTAGCGATAAAAACATAATCACGGCCAATGGGATTGCCCCAATCGAATTTGCCCGCGAAATTTTCTCACGGCTTGAATTGTTTACTCCTGTGAATCTTGAAAAATGGTTTCAATTGTATAAAAATGGGATATGGGCAGAAATTGCCACATAACACTCATTGACAACAAATTACATGTAAAAATATCAACTCGGAATACGTTCAAATATTAAAAATAAAAAAATAATTCATATAATTAGTTCGATGTAACGAACTAATTATATCTTTGTCAAAAAATTCAATCATGAAATATTCATTGGAACAAGTAATCAACCTGCTTCTATCGAAGAGCGAGCAATTTGAAGTCGACCTGAAACGCGAGTCGGAGATTGAAGAACTGTCGATTAAACAGTTACAGTGTATTGAACTGATTGTGGAATTGGAAAACCCTACGCTCACCGAACTGTCGGAGCGCTTGAAGATTACTAAGCCATCGACCACCGCGTTGATCGACAAGCTCGAAAGCTGGGGATATGTAACCAAAGTGAAATCTGACTTGGACAAGCGATCGGCCCATGTGCACCTGACCGAAAAAGGAGAAAGTGCCGGCAAACTCCACGAGAATGTGCACCACACCATCGCCAAGCAACTTTGCGGAAACCTGACCGACTCTGAAAAAGAGATCCTCATTGTGCTTCTTAACAAAGCCATTCAGTCGTTCGACTGATATTTTTTTTGCAAAATTATTTACTTAGTTTTATCTAACTAATTATGAAATCAATTATCAACTTTATTTTAAAGCGAAGGAAGATCTTACTGTTAATAATTCTGTTCCTGACTGTAGGGTTCTCGTTGAAACTAGGAAAAGTCGAAATGCGCGAGGACGAAGAAACGTTCATTTCACCGTCGGACTCGGTGATGATCAAATACCGTGAGTTTCAGAAAAAGTTTGAAACCGACGAGGGAGTAATCGTAGCTTTTGAATCGCCCAACATTTTTAGCGATAGTGAAATTAACTACCTGAGCAGCTTGCACAGAAAATTAGAGCAACTGCCCGGTGTAACCGAAGTAACATCGCTCATCAATGCAGACAAAATCACAGGAGTAGCGGATGGTATCGAAATCAATTCGCTCATCGACACGGTAAAGCTCAACCAGGAATTGTTGTTGAATGCAAAAACTGCGATTGTTGGCGACCCCATGTTCGAAGGGGTTTATATTTCGCAAGATCATAAAGTTGCTTCGCTCATCGTTACCGTTCCGGGAATGTTCAACGGTGGAACCGATAGCCTGAACAAGGCATTATACAGCAATCTGGAAACATTGGTTAAGGAAGAGAAAACCATCAATAACCGTGAGCTACACATTGGTGGCGACCTTGTTACCGATGCTTCCATTGAACAACTAATGGATCGCGACCTTTCGGTGTTATTCCCCATTTCTCTGCTGTTTTCGGCTATCGTGCTGCTTATTTTCTACAGGAAGGCCATCACCACTATTGTCCCACTGTTCCCGGTATTGCTGGCAATTGTATGGGTTTTAGGTTTAAAAGGATGGACGGGTATTCCGATGACACCCATTTCTGTAACTCTTTTCCCGTTGATCATGGTAATTGGTTTGGCCAATTCCATTCACATCATCAGTCATTACCGGAAAATAAGGCCGTTGGCGGAAAACAGCATCGATGCCATGAAAGAAACTTTGTTCAGGGTAATTAAACCCAGTTTCATGGCCGCCTTTACAACGGCTATTGGCTTTGGATCGTTGGTAGTGAGTAGTGTAACCGGCATTAGCCAGATGGGCATTTTTGCGGCCTTTGGTGTTATGGCAGCCTATTTTTTGTCGCTCGTTATTATCCCATCGGCCCTGGTAGCATCGAATATTTTCAGCAAAGAGAAGCAGGTTGAAAAACATAGCAGAACGATGGATTGGGTTCTCCAAAAAATCAATGGTTTGAACCACAATCATCAGTGGAAAATAGCATTGGCTTTTCTTGTGGTGTTCGTTGCTATGGCTTTATACATCCCACGCATCAAAGTAGAAGGTTCAATGGCTTCGTTTGCCAAAGAGAAAACCAAGCTTAGAAGCGACATTCGCTTTTTGGATGAAAAACTTTCGGGTATAAATTCGTATGAACTGATCCTTTCGGGCGAGGAGAATGTGTTCAAAGATCCTGAGACTTTGAAGAAGATTGACGGAATTGAGAACGAACTAGGGCAAAACCCCGATGTACTGAAAGTATTTGGCGTTTCGAATCTGGTGAAAATCATCAACAAATCGTTGAACGAAGACAAACAGGAATTTTTTAAGGTTCCCGACACCGAACAGGAAGTGGCACAATACCTCTTTCTGTACGAAATTTCGGGAGGCGATGAGCTTTCGTCATTTGTTGACGAAACGTATTCAAACGCCCGTATTACCATTCGCACCAAGCATATGAGCAACGAGAAACAAAAAGCTTTTCTTGAGGACTTAAAGGAAATAACAGCATCGCAAGTTGGAGAATTAAAATCTGAAATCTCAGGATTCGGAATGCTAATGAACCACATCAACAACAATCTGATAGAAACTCAAATTGAAAGCATTATCATGGCGCTTGGGATTATCCTGGCCCTTATGTTTGTGATGTTTGGCTGGAAAGGCGGGCTTTTAAGCATCTTGCCCAATATTTTCCCCATAGTATTCTTCCTTGGGTTGATGGGAATAGTGGGTATCGACCTTAACATGGCCACATCCATCATTGCTTCGGTCACCATTGGGATTGTGGTGGACGATACCATTCACATTTTCTACGGTCAACGCGAAGAGATGAAGTTGCTCAATTCGCCATCGCAAGCCATTACCAATGCGCTGACAAAAATTGGCGCTGCTATGTGCGTAACCTCGTTGCTGCTGGTACTTGGGTTTGGGATACTTTCCATTTCGGCAAGTAAGTTTATTGCCGACTTTGGATTACTCTCGGCTTCGGCCATTGCCACAGCGTTGTTGGCCGACCTGTTTATCTCTCCTATTTTATTGGAGAAAACCAAATTGTTTTTTCGTAAATAATAAACACAAAGACACGGAGACACGGAGAAATATTTTTAAAAAAACATGAAAATCTCTGTGTTTATCTGAGGAAACCTCTGTGTTCTCTGTGGTAAAAAAAAATGAATCATGAAAAACCTAATCATTTTAATCGCAATCATTTGTTCAACATCGCTTTTTGCCCAAGATGCAAAATCAATTGTTGAAAAGTTTAAAACCGAAATGGAAGCTACCGATCAGGAAGTAACGCTAACCATGCAGTTAGTTAGTAAATCGGGAAGCATACGCGAACGCTCATTAACTTGGAGCACTATGAAAGCAAAGACAGGACTTTCCTCGTCGTATCTGCTGTTTACCGCACCCGCCGACATAAAGGGAACCGCATTTCTTTCGCAGGAAAATGCAACAGGTAACGATGACCAGTGGCTCTTTCTTCCAGCACTGAAACGTTCGCGCCGGATTTCGTCGAACGAAAAAGGCCAAAGCTTTATGGGCAGCGACTTCACATACGACGATTTGGGCGAAGAAGATACCAACAAAAGCACCTATAAGCTTCTGAAATCAGAACCAACCGAGGCCGGCATCCTACAAATAATTGAGGCCGTTTACACCGATCAGCAAAAGATCAAAGAGAGTGGTTATTCCAAGCGGATCATTACCATAAACGAGAAGACAAACACAATGGTAAAAACTGAATTCTATGGTATTGATGGGAAATTGAAGAAGTCGTTAACGTGTAGCGAATTCAAACAATTTGGCGATCAGAAACGGTGGAGGCCAATGCTTTATCAAATGAAGAACCTTGAAAAGGGAACGGAAACCATCTTGAAATTTGGCGACTATAAAATCGACAAAGGCATCGATGCCAACCGTTTCACCATCCGTAATCTTGAATCGAACTAAGAATTGTAACCATGAGAGCAATTTTATATATCGGGTTTCCTGCACTGCTGTTATTGGCAGGAAACCCAACTTTTTCGCAAACAAACATCGAAATAAACGGACGGTTACAATACGACCATATCTCTTATTTCGATGAAATGCCCAACAAAGTGAACAGCCGTAACGAAGGTTTTCTTCAAGTTGAGTTTCATTCTCCCAAAGGTCAGTCAACCCAATGGAAAGCCGTTACCGAAGTGCGTGAAGACCTAAGTGACAAGAGCCGCAACCGCGTTTGGATGGACGAACTTTGGATGAAGCAAAGTTTTGGCAAGCTCGATATTACTGCAGGTAAGCAGCTCATTAGCTGGGGAACCGCCGATGGCATGAACCCTGTGAACAACATCAACCCAATTGATTACAGCGACCTGCTCGATACCGACGATGAACGAATTGGCGTGTATGGGCTTCGTACGCAACTTTTCCTCAACGCCTTCGACATCGACCTATTTTGGTCGCCCGTTCCGGCAACCGGGAAATTGCCCATGCTCACCAGTCGTTGGTTTCCTTCATCCCAAATGATGGGCATTCCGGCACAATTGCTTCAATCGGGGGCAACGCTCGCTATTGCCGATGCACCACCAGCACTGAAGTTGAACGATGGTGAAATTGCCCTGCGAATTCGAAAACAGTTTTCAGGTTTCGATTTGGCTTTGAGCTACTTCAACGGTTACGATCACCTGCCCGAATACACGCTCGACGCATCGGGAATGGCCTTGCCTTCACCGCAAATCGTTCTCCGAAGCGAATACCGGAGGCAGCAAGTGCTGGGTGCCGAAATTGCGTTGACCTTGCCTGCCGGATTTGGGCTTCGGGGCGAATCAGCACTATTTATTCCTGAAAAGGGAACAGCAGCAAAGGACTCTTACCTCCAAACCGTAGTGGGTATCGACAAAAGTGTGTCGTTCGGAAGCAGTTCGTTATTGCTGATTGCCCAGTATATCTACGATTACAACATCGAAGGCAATGAATACGCGAAGTTTGATGTGCGGCACCTGTTCAAGAATTCCATCATGGCCAATGCCGAATGGAGTTTCAACAATAGCTTGTCACTGAACGTTGTGAGCGTGTATAATATCGACAGCGAAGACTTCTACCTGAAGCCCGAAATCAGTTACACCACACCCGGCGGGCTTAAATTCCTCGCCAGCGCCGACCTGCTCGAAGGCCCAAATGAAAGCTTCCTCGGAAGCTATACCACCAACGACCGGATACAATGCAAAGTGGTTTATCAGTTTTAAATGCAGAAAGTCGTTCGAAAAAGTGTGTTAAAATACAAAAAGTCGTTCGACTTTTTGTATTTTTACACAAAAAGTCGTTCGAATAAATGTAAATCTGTCTGCAATGGAAAGAAATGCGATACAACAATTGATCGCCTGGAAGAACAAACCGGGCAGAAAACCACTCATTATCAAGGGAGCACGTCAGGTTGGAAAAACTTGGCTGATGAAAGAGTTTGGAAAACGGGAATATGAACAAACGGCATACATCAATTTCGAAAGTTCCAAACTGCTCAAAAACCTGTTTGTAGATAATTTTGATTTACATCGGATACTTACAGCCATACAAATTGAAACAGGAGTCCAAATAAATTCGGATAATACCCTTATCATCCTCGACGAGATTCAAGAGGCTGAGGGTGCAATTACTTCGCTGAAGTATTTCTGCGAGAACCTGCCCCAATACCACATTCTTGCAGCCGGATCGTTGCTTGGCATTGCGCTTCACCAGCATACTTCGTTTCCGGTGGGCAAGGTTGAATTCCTAGACCTCTATCCGCTGAGCTTTACCGAGTTCCTTGCGGCCATGAAGCAACAACCGTTGCTCGACCTGCTAAGAAGTAAGGATTGGACGCTGATAAAAAGCTTCAAAGAAAAGTACATTCAATTGCTTCGGCAGTATTATTTCATTGGGGGAATGCCAGAAGCAGTAAGTCTTTTCAGCTTAAACAACGATTTTAACGAAGCACGGGCTATACAAAAAAGGATATTGCTGGCTTACGAACAAGATTTTTCGAAACATGCGCCAATGGATATTGTTCCCCGGATCAGGATGCTGTGGAACTCTATCCCGTCACAACTATCGAAAGAGAATAAGAAATTCATTTATGGTGCGATTAAGCCTGGTTCGCGGTCCAAAGATTTTGAATTGGCGCTGTCGTGGCTAATCGATTGTGGTTTGGTGCATAAAGTTTGCCGGGCAGCAAAACCAGCTATTCCCTTAAAGGCTTATGAAGATTTGAACGCATTTAAGCTGTTCATTGTGGATGTGGGTTTACTGGCCGCAATGGGAGATATTGATGTGCGCACCATTATTGATGGAAACGCAATTTTTGAAGAGTTCAAAGGAGCATTGACTGAGCAGTATGTGTTTCAACAGATGATTACCATTCCTGACATGGCAATCTATTACTGGTCGGCAGAGAAGTCGAGTGCTGAAATTGATTTTTTGATGCAGTTAAACGGTAATGTTATCCCAATTGAGGTAAAAGCTTCGGAAAACCTGCAAGCCAAAAGCTTGAAAACATTTAGTCAACGGTACGAAATGAAGAATGCGATTAGAACATCCATGTCAGATTTTAGAAAAGAAGATTGGCTGAGCAATCTACCGCTATATGCGATTAATGAGATTGGGAGCATTTAATATGAGATGAAATCTTTGCAATTTTGGAAAGGATATTTCATTTGTTTTATTTTGGGGATTAACTATTCAAACTTCATAAAATGAACTCATTTTTTGCAGAGGAAAAACACATAGCGGCTACCGTTAACGATTTTAATACCTATTGCCGTTTTATCGATCAGCAAAGACCAAAACTTTCAAAAGGCCTGGAGGTGTTGGGCAAAAATGTTCTTTTCGTATTGAACGGTCAGCTACATTTCAGAAAAGAAGTTTCTGCTCCAAATTTTCCACAGGAATCGTATCCATATATTAACCTGATGTTTAATCTATCGTTGCTTGGTGGCTTATACCGAAAGGTAGGCGATGAAAAGGCAAACGTTTACCTCGAACCCACGACTCGCAAAGCTGAGTATGATTCTTTAAATCTGTTTGAGAAATATTGCTTCCTTCTAGAAACATACTGGACAGAGTATGATTTTACAGAACTATTTCGCTTCGGGATAGATTTATTTTATCAATTAATTACCCGATTTAGTAGATCAAAGTACGGAGAGAATTTAAAGAAAGGCAACATAACTAACAGAAAGGAATATGACCCTTTCTTCTCGTACTTTTCCGATATTACCTACCATTTAAGCTTTTTGGGATTCTGTTTGTTTGAACCTGTAATTACTGATAAAAAATTGACCAAATACGATGACTCCATATTGTATATAATACCATCCGATTTAGGAATAAATAGTTGTAAAATATTGAGCAAGTTAAAACTAACCCTTTGGAGCAAACCCTATCTTAATATTATGGGGGTATACACAAAGGATGAATTTTTTAATCTGACCAAACGTCCATTTGTAGAACACCTTAAACCCTTGTTTCCAAAAAATTCGCTTATAAAGGGTGTGAAATCCGAACCTGTTGAAGAACAAACAGGCAACTATACCTTTATGGTAATGCTCGATAAGACTATTTGGCGGAAAATCAAATTATCACACAAACACACATTGGAGGATTTGCATTTGGCCATTCAGAAAGCTTTTGATTTCGATAACGATCATCTTTACTCGTTCTTCATGGATGGGAAGAGGTATTCTAAAAACGCATATCACTGTTCTTATGGCGATGAAGGCCCATATGCCGATGAGGCTATTATTGGTGAATTGGGATTATACAAAGGTCAAAAAATCCTGTATCTTTTCGACTATGGCGATTCGTGGGAATTCTTGGTTCAGTTAATGAGTATAGAAAACGAAGAAGAAGTTGCTGAACCCAAAATCATCGAATCGAAAGGAGAAAACCCTCCACAATATAGGTGGGAAGCTGACTTTGATGATGAAGACCCTGATGATGAATAAAATGAATTTGGATGACAGGCTATATTGGATGTGAAATAAGAAGCAACATCATCGATCAAAAGATTGTTTGGTACGGCAGTATCAACCTGTTGAGTTTTGGCACCGCTGAAGAGAGCATGATGAGGCTGGTAAGTGCAAATATTGCTTATGAACTTGTAAAGAGTTCTCCGTTTTGAGTCTCCGGTGTGATGAGCTTCGGTATTTGCAAATCTAACCCGAATTCACGGTTCAGCTTTTCGATAAAATAGGCCGATAAAAAGGGCGATTCCATTTCGATGTTCTGGTGGACAAAGAAGTAGATATCCCGTAATCCCCAATCTATCCATATTTTCAGTCGCTCGATCCAGAAATCAAGCCGTTCGCGGTCGCTTTCGGAGTTGTTGGCGCCAACATACCGGATAAAGGCGTTGGGCGTGGTTAACCGCATGTGCAGCAAGTCGCGGCGCCCTGCTGTATCAACCAGAATGTTGGTGACGCCCTCTTTTTCGAATAGTTGGTATGCTTTGGAAGAAACCGATTCGTTGTTAAACCATTCGGTATTACGCAACTCTACGGCAAGAGGTATTGCTTTCGGGAATTTTTCAACATAATTGGCCAGCAGGTCGAAGTTCTTTGGTCCAAAGTTGTCGTGCAACTGAAGGAAAACCATTCCCAGTTTCTCCTCAAATTGGATGATGCTGTCACAATACTCTTCGGTTAGCATTTCTGCGTTGTTCAACCGGCGCATGTGGCTGATCATCTGATTTATTTTAGGAAAGAAGCGGAACCCGTCAGGAGTTTTATCCCGCCAGGTGATTACCTGTTGCGGTTTGGGCATGTTTTAAAAAGTGGCATTCAGTTCAATGGAGTTAAACTGCCGCGAATAGTATGACAACTCGTCCTTCGTACCTCGTGGATAGAAGTTCTTCAGGTCCTGTTTATTCCATTTGGCGCACCCCACATAAACGGCAAGCGGTTTATTCCGGTCATTTTGTTTCAGTATCTCAGCCGTCCGAGGATTGTCGGCTGGCAGTCGAAAATCGATCGATTCCGTATTTTCAGTTTTTCCAAATTTCATGGTTCGTTTGTTTTAATCGGGAATGAAGGTACAAGAAAAATAACCAAGATAGAATTTCAGCTCGGAGATTGTTTTGTCACGAAAAAGTAAATCATTCTAACAACATTGCATGCAATGATTTACCAACGAACAGAAAAACGAAAGCCCGGCAAAAACCAGGCTCTCTGAACAAAACTACACAAGCAACTACTTGTCGCCAAGAATTATTTCAATAGCTTTCTCAAGTATCGAATCGATTCCCTTTTTACGGTCTTCTTCCGACATATCAACATCAACATCGCAGGGAACACCCAATTCAAAGTTTTCACCCGCAAGACTTAATGTCTGACTTCCAGCACAATGCACCTGCCATTCATTAGGCAATTCAAAACCAATAGGCAAGCCTAAGCCTCCACCCGTTGTATCGCCAACTATGGTAACCCCGGGCACTTCGCGCATCGACAGGGTGAAAATTGAAGCTGCACTATACACTTTTCTGTTCGTCAATACACACACTTTACCTTTGTATGTCTTTTCGGCTGGCTTTATTGTGGTTTTGGTCAATCCTGTAAATTCGTCATGCCCCGAGCCACTTTTCATACGCGAATTGAAAAGATCTGTTTCGGTTTGAATGAAGCGCCTCACCAGCATAAAAATATTTGATGCTGACCCCCCGGTATTATTCCGTACATCAATTATCATCCCTTTTGTATCTTTATATTTGTCAATGATATAATCGAGATCGGCTTCTGAAATATCACCGGTAAAAGTGCTATAATATACATAGGCAACCTGACCTTCGCGCAAGGGAGAATGGTTAATAGTCCCAGTAACATTACCCCATCCGTGTGCATAACTATCAACAAGCAAGCGTTCGTCGAAATTTTCGGGGCCGCGCAAGAAGAATCCCGGGTTTTTATGATCATTGAAAGGTGAATACAGCCCCGAGTGGCCATCTTGCAGAATATCAACCAATACCGAAAGGGTATCAAAGAAAGCATCATCACTCATCGAATTAGAGATCAGCGGTGAATAATGATCATGAACTCCTTGCCAATCAATATTTTTCAGGTCGAAATAAGAGTATTTCTGATCAATGCCATTCCAAAAAGCTTCAAATACAGCTTTCTTGTCAGCCTCTGGGCGTTCAAGTATCGACTTCTCACAAGAAGTTAAAAGAAGGGAAAAAGCAGAAACAAATAGAATTGTTAATATATTGTTTTTCATTGCTTTGCTATTTTAAGTTAAATAATAGTTTAATGCTAAGAAATTGATTTACCGAATTTACCGGATGATGTACCGGCTTAGCTTTTAAGTAGTCGCGTGAATAGGATAACATTACTGCATTCTTATTGGGCAAGAAATAGGTTAGTGAAAGCCCAACTTTTAGGTTGAAGTAATTGGTTGGGTAACCTGAATAGTTAGATGAAAGATCAATGATTCCTGCACTTTCAGTCACAGCTTTTTCGGTAATTCCTATGTAAGTTGGGGTAAAAACCTTAGCCAACAACGGCATCGACAATGAGCCTTCGAGGCGGAAATCTTTCATCTGGTCTTCGCCAGCAGGCAAAACATTGAAATACCAGGCCGACTTAAGGGCCAAACCAACCGACCCTGCTAAATTGTATCCCAGGGCCGAATTCCCCACTTCGCCATTGTTGATACGCACATCGCCCTTAGCCGATAACATTGGACCTGCAAAAAAGTAAATATCAGAAGGTTGAATAGAATAGACTTTCCAATAATGTGCAATTGAAAAATTCTCACTATAGTTCGAAATGCTGTTCTTTTTAACCGATTCCGATTTATAAGGCGTAAGATTGCCCGATAATAAAACATTACTAATTTGAAGGTAGCTCTTTTTGAATGTGAAAGTTGCATCAAAATCGGTTCCAAAATTCAAACCCGAGTACGGTACACCCATGTTAATTTGATCGAAAACCGATATTTTTCCCATTCCAAAACCAACTCCCAAATAATTATGCCGGGGAATAGAGCTTTCAACTTTTTGAGGGAATGCAGCGTGAGCCATCAATAATAGCCCTACCGCGAAAAAGATTTTTTTGTTCATACGTTTACTTCATTTTTAAGTCATTGATTTTTTCAGTTATAGGGGCATTTGCCACAATAGTGAAATCTGACAGTAATGACAATCAGTAAGGTCAAGGGTTGCCTGAGAGAAAAAAAAAGCCCGAAATTTTTCAACTTCGGGCTGTAAAATATTTACAACTTTTTTATTTCAACTCAAATTCAACACTTTGATTAAAATACTTAATCATATTATCGAAAAAATTACGGAGACCTGGATAAAGCGATGGGGCATAAACAGGCTTCTTCAAGCTGTATTCAGCCTCGACAACCACTGCATTGCCCCTTAATGCCGCATTATATTTAAGCCCGAAAAATTCATTTTCCATCTCAAAATTCTCTGGTAGTTTTACCAAGGTTGCACCCTCGGGCAATAGTATTTGTGCAGAAAACATTCTCTTTCTGGCATAAATAAAATCAACAGGATATGCTCTTTCTTTCATCTTAAAAGGGCTACTGGCATAAACAGTATTTAGGAACGGCTTGATCGATATATATTTATCAATTCTTGTGGGAATTACCGAGCCTGCTGCTGTATAACGAAAAAACCGAAGGGTATCGTTAACCATAACGTTAGAATTATAGACTTCATCAAACAATGGGGTGATATTATCTTTAATAAACTTCTCAGGATCGTCCTTATATTCATTCTTTGAATTCAAAGCAAAATATCCTGCTTCTTTGCAATTGTAGGTACAAGAAAAAGAATCAGTTTCGTTGTTCAGTTTATAATAAAAAGTGTTTAAATCGGTAGAAAAATTGTTTGATGTAAGATTGACCCAATTTTCTTCACCTTTAGCAACAACAAGACCAATTTCATTAATTGCCCTCTGAGGAATTTGATCGAAATATGAATGTTTTTCCGAAGCATCGATCAAATAATTAGTGCCGTCAACATTTACTACTGCAATTGTGTAGTTGAAATAATGAGCGAAAGGGTATTTTGTGTAAATCTTACCATTATTTCGGGTGCTGAGAATTACAGGCTCTGCGGTAAATCCGGCCTCACGCAAAAGAGTTACAAGGAATAAATTTATAGCGGTAACATTTCCTTTTTTTGTACGTGCGAATTCACCGGGTTTAACGTCGGCCAAACAACTAGAGTATTGGTTCCAATCGTAATTAGCCTTCACATAATCAACAAGTTTTTCTAAATAATCTAATTTAGTCGAATAAACAAACTGGTTTTCTTTCAACGTTTCTTTTGCCAATTTTTTACTTCCCCTAATATACCCTCCAAAATCACTGGTTTCTTTAATTAACTCTTCAGTAAATTTAGGCCAAGTTGTAGTTATTTTTTCATTATATCCCTCAAGGTGATTAATTTCAGCCAATTGAAAATCGAGAGAAATCAAATAATCATTTGGAGAAGTAATAAACTCATCGCCATAAAATGCCGGAATATTTTTCTTCACAAATTTATACCGTGTTTTCTGGTATTCAAGATTAAGAATAGGATATTTATCGCGCTGCAGTTCCGAGGATAACTCATCGAGCTGACTGGTTCCTTTGATAATATAACTATACAAGTAGAAAGGAATCATATATACAAGGTATTCGCTGTACAAAACAGGAATTGTATATTGAAACTGCCAGTCATTCAGTTGATAAATAAATGGTGAAACGACGGTGTATTCAACATCCATTACCGAACCTGCTTTAACTCCTGCAACTGCAACTTTATAGTTATACCAATTTTTGAGATGCTTTTCTTTCAAAAGCTCATTTTTATCGGTTCTAACTTGTTCAATAACACCATTCTTCAAATTATATACCACCGCTTTAAAGTCTTCAATTTCTTCTACTTTGCGTTCGCCAAAATAAACAGGAATGGATATTTCACTATAATCAAGATTAGAATCATTGAAAAATTTCACCCTAAACTTACGGGTAAACTTTGTATAAAAACCACTCTCTCCTTGAAAAAAGTCAGATACACCATAATCATAAACTATTAAGGCCCCTGCCTCTTTATCATTCTCATAAGATTGCAGATCAAGTAATTCCCGAACTTTACTTTCTGTAGTTTGTCCGGCAAGTTGTAGCGAGCACAACAAAAGGCTCATTAATAAGAATCTAATTGGCTTCATGTGGTCATTTCTATTAATTTGCTGATAATTATTGACTACAATTTTTAATAGTGCAAAAAAACATCGACTTACGTATTGATTCTATTTCAACGGCTTAAAAATAATACTACTCCCACTCGATTTCATTTCAGTAATGAAATCATAAAAATTACTATACTTTTCTAACGATATTTTTTGCCTGTAAATATTGTATTTTCTGACAATACATAGTTGCCCGCTGGTCTGGACAATCTTCATTTCAAAATTGCCAAACTCATCTTCAAAAGCTTGATTGTCCGGTGTTTTTAATTCCAAAACATCATAAGGAACGTCAAAAAAAAGCGTATCTATCTGTGCCAATGGGACATAAAAATCTAAAGGCAATTCCCGGTCTTTAACCTTCTCGAAAACGGGTAGGTTCATTGAAGGAAGATCAACCTTAACAAATTCTCCCACTGTTTGATATGGTGAATTGCATGTTCCTGTTGTCTCTAAAATAAAGAAACTTGAGTCTCGGTGAACAGGCATAACCTCATACTCGTCGACTTTGTAATTTTTAAACGGGATTAATTCATTGAAAGCATTATGTTTTTCTTTCTCTGTCCAGCTTCCTGATTGTCCTTTGAAGTATTCAAAAGCTTCTCCTCTTAACTTAAACAATGCTGACAACCTGACTTTTGGATCATTTTCATTTGTGGTAAACCTATAGCTAAGAACCGAAGTGACTTCTTCCTCGGTTAAAGCAGGAGAATAAATTATCCGGCTACGATTTGGCTCAACTAAAAACACTGGCCTATTTTGTGTAAATGTTCCCAAATAATTAAATGGCAAATAACTGGCTGTACATTCCAGCCAAATTGTATCGTTAGCAAGGGGCACAGCCAATATAACATGGTTAGCCTGATGAGATGGAAAATCGGTGTGAATTTTTTCTGGAGTTTCGCCGGCACGAACAAAAACCTTATACGAAGGAATACCTTTATAGCTCAACATGGCTTTCATGTAATTTGTTAACGCTTTACAATCGCCAAAACGATTTTCACAAACGTAAGATGCCGGATATGGCTCAAGTCCTCCCAAATCGATATTTACAGCAACATAACGAGTATTATCTTGCAGATAATGATAGAGTTCCCTTACAATTTGCCGAGAATCTTCAATCCCATCTGTGAGATGGTCGATAGTCATCTTTTCTTCGCTAGGCAATTCATCCAACCCTTTGTCTAACTCGAGATTCCACTCCCCCATCGCTTTCCACGAGTCAAAACTTCCCGGCTTGATATAGTAGAAATTTTGCGGAACTACAGATACCAAAGGCAAAATGTCAACCAACGGAGGAGCAAAAATATCTTCTGAATTAGAAGAAGTATAACTACTTGACCATATATATGTTACTCCTTTTTCTGCAACCTGCTTCGACGGCGAATCAACAGCAACCTGATTAATTTTTAACTTATAATCTTCAGGAACGGTAACAGAAAGAACAGCTTTTTGAGTGTTGATTTCGGTATTCCATACAGGGAACCATTTTGCAACATAAATATATGGAGATATCACATGTTCAAATTCTACCTCAACAATGTATGGATATACATTGTGTTTTAATGAGAAACGCTTGGCTAAGTTGTCGTTATAAAATAAAAAATGATCAAATTTCGAGGTGGTTTTAATATCGCTTTTCTTTAGCTTTCTTATGACAGTAGAATGTATGTCCCTTAATTCACCCGTCAGGTTTTTTAATTTGGCGTTTGAGGAATAATCAATCACAAAGTCAACGTACTTATCTCCTTTTGCATTGTTAACCTGAATGATAACATTTTCCGTTTGAATACATTTTTCGGATGATACATCAATCTTTGTTGTGTATTTTAGCACAACAGCATCATCACAAAACCCAATAAAAGGAACAAAAAGGCAAATCGCAAATATAAAAATCAGGGTCATTTTTCTCATATGGCGGATTTAATTAAAGACATAATTCAATTAGCAATAAAAGTAAAAAAAATATTTTGATTTACAGGAATCTTTTCCCGCTTCTGAAAACAATAGTGTTTACTTTTCATCAAAAAGCCCGAAATTTTTCAACTTCGGGCTGTAAAATATCTCAATGATAATAGTATTACACGTTGAACCTAAAGTGCATAATGTCACCATCCTGAACTACATAGTCTTTGCCTTCGATTCCAATTTTACCTGCATCACGGCATGCTGCTTCTGAACCAAGTCGCACATAATCATCGTATTTTATTACTTCGGCACGAATAAAACCTCGTTCAAAATCGGAGTGGATAATCCCTGCAGCCTGTGGGGCTTTAATGCCTTTCGTGAAAGTCCATGCACGGCTCTCGTCAGGGCCAGTGGTGAAGTAGGTTTGCAAATTCAATATTTTGTAAGCAGCATGGATAAGTTTGTTTACCCCCGGTTCGTCGAGCCCCAAATCTTCGAGGAACATCTGCTTTTCTTCGTACGATTCAAGATCGGCAATATCTGCTTCCGTTGCTGCAGAAATAAGCAATATCCCGGCTTTTTCTTCTTCTATGATTGGCCTCACCATATCGACATACTTATTGCCGTTAACAACCGACGCATCGTCGACATTACAAACGTACAACACTGGTTTATCGGTAAGGAGGAACAAATCGTTCACCAACGCCCGATTGGCATGGTCGAGTTCAACAACCCGCGCTGCTTTACCACTTTCGAGCACGCTTTTGTAGTTTTCGAGAATTGCCAGTGCTTTTTGTGCTTGTTTGTCGCCACCGGTTTTGGCTTGTTTGGCCACCTTGTTAATGCGGTTATCGATGGTTTCCAAATCTTTGATGATCAATTCAAAATCAATAGTTTCTTTATCCCGAAGCGGGTTTATCGACCCATCAACATGGGTTATATTGTCGTCATCGAAGCAACGGAGCACATGGATTATGGCATCGGTTTCGCGAATGTTTCCAAGAAACTTATTGCCTAGCCCCTCGCCTTTGCTGGCCCCTTTTACCAAACCGGCAATGTCGACAATCTCAACTGTAGTTGGGACAATTCGCTTGGGATTATCAATTTCGGCCAGTTTAACCAAGCGCTCATCGGGAACTGTAATTACGCCCACGTTGGGTTCGATGGTACAAAACGGGAAATTGGCCGACTGTGCTTTTGCACTCGACAAACAATTAAAAAGGGTTGATTTACCAACGTTTGGTAATCCTACAATGCCACACTTTAACGCCATGAAATTCTATTTTTAATGCGAATGCAAAAGTAGTTTTTCTTTTTGAATGAGAAAGAATGGACAATTTGTATAAACAAATTCTATCTTAGCTAACGTTTTTGGTTAACATTATGGCAAAGCACCTTCACATTATCTCGTTCAACGTTCCCTACCCGGCCGATTATGGCGGGGTGATCGATGTTTTTTACCGCATCAGGTCGCTGCATGATGCCGGGGTGAAGATCCACCTACATTGCTTTCAGTATGGTCGTGAAGTAGCCAAACCCCTGAACGAATTATGTGAAGAGGTAATTTATTATAAGCGCTCAATGTCGGTACTCAACCAATTGTCGGTGAAACCCTTTATCGTGAAGAGCCGGGCAAACCGCAAGCTGCTGAGAAACCTACTGCTCAACAATTATCCAATACTTTTCGAAGGCCTGCATACATGCAACTATCTTACACACAGAAAATTGGCCGATAGAATTAAAATAGTACGGTGCCATAACATAGAACATGATTATTACACCTCTCTGACCCGCGGAGTAAAATCGCCGTTGCTTTCGGCCTATTTCAAAACGGAAGCGGCAAAATTGAAACGCTTTGAGAAAAACCTGGAACATGCTACAACCATTGCTGCCATTTCGGAAGAAGACAAAAATTATTTCAGTTCGAAATACGGGAAAACCTTTCTGATGAGGCCTTGCCACCCTTCAATGCAAGTACTGGCGGAGGAAGGTAGTGGTGAATACATTTTATACCACGGCGACTTGAGTACCCCTGAAAACATCGATTCTGCGCTTTTCATCATTCAGGATATTGTACCAGGAATAAAACAAAAATTGATTATTGCAGGGAAAAACCCATCGAAGAAAATCACTACAGCAGCCAATCAACACAATAGTATTCAAGTAATTGCCAACCCAACGCACGACGAACTGCAATTGCTGATCGCGCAAGCCCATGTAAATTTGCTGCCTACCCGTCAGGCCACAGGATTCAAACTAAAATTGATGAATGCGTTGCACAACGGACGTTTCTGTGTGGTAACCCCCGAGATGGTTAAAGGCACTGGACTTGAAACCGCTTGTATTGTGGCCACTTCTGCGGATGAGATATGCACAATTCTTGAAGATTTGATGAGAACCCCTTTCAGCGAAAAAGACATTGAAAAAAGAAAAGCATTGCTTGAACCGTTTTCAAACAATGCTTCAATTGCTCATTTACTGCAAATTATCTAGTCTACCGACTGATCGAATTCACCAAAATATTTCATAAACTGAACGCGCTCGTACATGGCCGGGTTTTTCACCTTGGCCGATCCTGCGCAACCAATTAGCTCAGAAACAGAAGCAATTCCATTCTGATCAAGCCACTTATCCATACCATGAACCATGTGCTTCACCACATCGTATCCATGTTTGTAAACCCCCGAAACAACCTGTACCGCACTGGCACCTGCCATAATCATTTTCAGGGCAGTTTGGTAATCGTGAATCCCGGTACTGGCAGCAATATCGCACGACACATGTCCCGATACAATACCAACCCAACGTAAGGGCTGCAAATATTCAGTTGGGTGGCTCAACACGTTGGCTGGAACAATTTGCCTGGTATCCAAATCAATATCAACATTATAAAACCGATTGAAGAGGGTTATACCAGCCAAGCGGGTTTCAGAAAGCTCTTTGATAAAACGGGCAAGGTCGGCAAAATAGGGCGATAACTTCACCGTTACAGGAACAGATACCGTGTCGAGGACTTTGTTTATCGTTGTAATGTAATAGTTATGAACCTGTTCTGCACTTCTATTCAAATCAGATGGTAACAAAAAGAGATTCAATTCAAGGGCATCGGCACCCGATTCGGCAAGACGCTTGGCAAAAAAAGCCCACTCGTTGCCCGAAGCACAATTGATACTGGCAATCAGCGGGATATTAATTCCGGCTTTTTTCACCCCTTGAATCAGGTCGAGATAATTCTTCACCCGATCGTTTTTAATTTCATAGTCGAAATAATCAAGAAATTCAAGATTGCTTTGATCATCTGACTGTTTTTGAAATTCGGTCTTGTATTCGTTAACAATTTCTTCTTCGAAAACTGATTTCAACACGATAGCCCCGGCACCGCTTTGCGCCAGAAGCCTTATCTTTTCAACTGAATTAGAAAGACCTGAACTCCCAATAATAACGGGGGTTTTCAATTCTAATCCAAAAAAACGGGTTGTTAAGTTTGCCATTATATACTATGGTTTTTCTTTTATAAAATTGGAAAACACAACGAACACTAAGGTCATTCACTAAGTAGTACGAAGGAATAATTTTATACTTTGTTCCTTTTAGTCTTTGTGTTTGCTATTTTATCGTTACTAAAATTAATCAATCTTTTTGATCTGACAGGTATTCATGCATCGATTTTGCTGCGTTCCTTCCGTCGCCCATGGCCAGAATTACAGTTGCGCCGCCACGAACGATATCGCCCCCTGCAAAAAGCACAGGGATTGACGACTGCATTCCATCGTTTACTTCAATGGTTCCCCATCGGCTCACTTTCAAATCGGGCAAACTAGCCGGAATAAGCGGATTAGGAGAAACCCCAACGGCAACAATTACCAAATCTACATCGATGTCCTGGGTTGCTCCGGGAATTTCAACAGGTGAGCGACGTCCTGAAGCATCAGGTTCGCCAAGTTCCATAAGTTGCAGACGCATTTTATTTACACGACCTTTCTCATCGGCAAAATATTCTATCGGGTTAGTGAGGTTAAGAAACTCAACACCTTCTTCCTCAGCATGTTTAACTTCTTCAACGCGAGCAGGCATTTCGACCCGCGAACGACGGTAAACAATCATGGCCCTTTCGGCTCCAAGTCGTTTGGCAGTGCGCACCGAGTCCATTGCAGTATTTCCGCCACCAATAACAGCCACATTTTTCCCCCGCAACACCGGGGTATCGAATTCGTCGTTATTGGCCCCCATCAGGTTTACACGGGTAAGGTATTCATTGCTCGACATAATGCCGTTATAGTTTTCGCCAGGAATATTCATAAAACGAGGTAAACCGGCTCCGCTTCCTACAAAGAAACCTTTGAAACCTTCTTCTTTAAGCTGTTCGAACGAAGCCGTGCGGCCTACTATAAAGTTGGTGACAAATTTCACCCCCATCTTTTTTAGTATATCGAGCTCAACATCAACCATTCTATTGGGAAGCCTGAATTCGGGAATGCCATACTTAAGCACACCTCCGATTTCATGAAGCGCCTCAAAAACAGTCACATCGTAACCAAGTTTCACCATGTCTCCAGCAAAGGAAAGTGACGAAGGACCCGAGCCCACGGCGGCAACTTTGATCCCGTTTGAAGGGGCACATTGTGGCACGTCCATCGAGCCGCTTTCACGCTCCCAATCGGCAGCGAAACGTTCGAGGTAACCAATGGCTACCGCTGGCTTGTTGAGCTTTATCGTATAAAAGCATTTCGATTCGCACTGTTTTTCCTGAGGGCACACACGCCCGCAAACTGCCGGAAGGGCGTTGTACATTTTCAGGGTTTTTGCTGCCAGCGAGAACTCTTCTCGCTCGATGTTTTTGATGAATTCGGGAATATTAATACCTACCGGGCACCCTTCGATACAGGTAGGGTTCACGCAATCCATGCAACGCGAAGCTTCTTTTATGGCTTCCTCACGACCAAGTCCAAGGTTCACTTCAACAGTTTGCGACTTAACCCGTTCATTCGGATCGACTTCGGGCATGTGAACACGAGGTTGGTCGGTGCGCTCTTTGCCTTTCAGCTTTTTACGCAATTCTTCGCGCCACTCTTGCTCACGCCTTTCTTTCAAATATTCGGTATATGTTGTCATTATTTTTCTATAGTATTAAGATTTTAGTATCAAGTAGTGAGACATTTTCGACTCCAAATCATTGTACTTAAATCTTACAGTCTAACATCTTATTATATATTTCAAATGCCTCTTTTTCTTCGGATTTATACCCGCCAAGGCGCATCATTAGTTCATCGAAATCGATTTGGTGAGCATCGAATTCAGGACCGTCGACACAGGTAAATTTGGTTTTTCCGCCAACAGAAACACGACATGCGCCACACATTCCTGTGCCATCTACCATCATCGCGTTCAAACTGGCTTGAGTTGGTATGTTATACTTTTTAGTGAGTAACGAAGTGAATTTCATCATAATAGCAGGGCCAATAGCGATACATTCATCAATTTTTTCACGAAGTATAACCTCTTCAGCCCCCTGGGTCACCAAACCTTTTCTACCATGCGAACCATCGTCGGTCATAACAATAACCTCATCGCTCCACTTCCGAACTTCATCTTCAAGGATAATAAGGTCTTTGCTTCGGGCTGCCAAGACAGAAACAACACGATTCCCTGCCTTTTTAAACCCCTCAACTATAGGCAATAGCGGAGCCACTCCTACCCCACCTCCACAACAAAGTACAGTCCCTACCTTGTGAATATCAGTAGCTTTTCCCAGCGGTCCAACCAGGTCGATAAGAGAATCGCCTACGTTGAGTGCTGCCAACTTTTCGGTACTCACACCAACTTTTTGGGCAATTAAGGTAATGGTTCCTTTTTCCACATCGGCGCCAGCAATTGTTAGCGGTATGCGTTCTCCATTTTCAGAAACACGAAGGATAACAAAATTTCCCGGTTTGCGGGCTTTGGCAATGAGAGGTGCCTCAACAACCAACTTTACAACATTCTCGGAAAAAAACTCTTTCTCTACAATACGGTTCATCGATTTTGTTTTGATTGTGAACTACAAAAATAAAATCATATCAATGCGAAAGCTATTTTAATGAAAAAAAACTCTTTTTTTAGGTGATTTTCTTAACCTCACTCGCGTTTTGTTTTCTATTTTTGAAGTTTGCCAATTGAGCAAGTAAAAACAAAAAAGTATTACGACAATCTTTTTATAACCAGATTATTATTAACCAAAAGAATCATTCTTCGATTAAACGATGAACCGAAATACGCCAATATACGAGATTGAATTTGCTGTTGCCCTTACCGAGCACCGGATTTTGGGCTACGTACTTACCCCTTATTTCATACAAAAGAACGACAAAGGTACCTTCTACCGCATTATTTCGACCGTTTTGAAAGGCGATGCAGGAAAAGACGACACTCACCTAACCGAAGCCAGTAAAAAGATTATCAGACTCATAGAGAATTATAGTGATGAAAACCTCGCTAAAAAATTCTCAAGGAAAAAAAATAGTAAAGAATTCTTCAGCAATATCGATCAGGAGTTTTTTAAGCGCTGGGTTATTCCATACATCGACAAACAGATTGCCGAATGCATCAGCATTATTGGAGAAAACCAGATAAAACTTTTCTGTAAACAAGCCAAATACAACAACCTTTACGATGAAGACCGTATTGAAATATTAGAACATCCGGCCGAAACTGTTTTTCATTTCGACCTCAACCAGGAAGGGCTAACATACTATCTGAAAATAATTTATGAAGGGAAACCACTAAAAATCCTTTTCCGCAAGCCCATCATTCTGGTTGATACGCCTTGCCGCATTGTCATCAACAATAAACTTTACTCGTTCGACAAGATTTCGGGCAAGAAATTGCTTCCGTTCATCGAAAAAGAGTCGGTAAACGTACCCGCGAGGCTTACCGAAAAGTACCTCAAAAGCTTTGTCACCAACATAATACGTGAAAACAATGTAGAATCCTCGGGTTTTGATATTGAGGAAATTCATTCAGATCGGAAAATGATCATCACCATTGAACGCGGCCTCGACCTCGACCCTATACTCATCCCCCGATTTCAATATGGCAAGCGCCGTTTCCTGTCAGAAAAAAAGAGCGAGGTTGAAGTTGAACTCGCCTATGAGAACGACCGTTTCAGGTTTAAAAAATACAAACGCGACTTGAAATGGGAAAATGAGATGTGGGTTTTCTTGCGCACAAAAGGGATTGTACTTCACGGTAACAATTTGGTTTTCACTAAAGAATCGGAACTATTCCGCGACGAACCTAAGTACGGCATCATCAATTGGATAAACCAGGTGAAAGAAGAGCTTGAGGAAAAGGGATTTGTGATTGAACAATCCATAAAAGAAACAAAATATTACATTGGCAAACAAGAGCTAGACCTTAAACTAAAGATGGAAGATGACTGGTTCGACCTCTTTGCGACTATTCGTTTCGGCGAATTTGAGATTCCTTTTATCAGACTGAAAAAAAACATTTTGGCAGGAAAAAGAGAGTATTTGCTCCCCAATGGCGAAGTGGTCATTCTGCCTTTGCATTGGTTTGCCAATTACAAAGATTTATTACAGCTTGGCGAAGAACACGATGGCAACCTGAGGTTTTCCAAGCATCACTATAGCATTATTAACGAGAGCATAGGTGGCATAGACCCCAAAATTGAGGAGAAGTTAAAACAATTCGAGACCGAAAAGTTCGACTTACTGAATGAACCGACAGGGCTTAAAGCGAAACTAAGAAGCTATCAGAAAGAAGGTTACTCATGGATGTTTGCCGTTGGACAGAAAAAATTCGGAGCCTGCCTTGCCGACGATATGGGGCTGGGGAAAACCCTTCAAACGCTGACTCTTTTGCAAAAAGTGAAAGAACTTAACGAACACAAAACCACCGCGAAAAAGAAACAAGAAAGCCAGCTTTCGCTTTTCAGCAACGAAGACGAAATGGGCGCCCCAGCTTCGCTAATCATTGTGCCCACCTCACTGGTACACAACTGGAATAACGAAATCAAAAAATTCACTCCTAAATTAAAAACTTACAAACACATTGGCACACAGCGAAAAAAGACATCAACGGTTGGAAAAATAATCGATAACTACGACATAATTATTACTACCTACGGCACCCTAAGAAACGATTATGAAGAATTACGAAATTACAAGTTCAACTACCTCATTCTCGATGAAAGCCAATACATTAAAAACCCACAATCGAAAGCATACCAATCGGTTTGCGAACTGAACTCGGAGCATAAACTTGTACTGACAGGAACCCCTATCGAAAATTCACTCTCGGATCTTTGGGCTCAAATCAACTTTCTAAACCGCGGGTTACTAGGGAGTTATTCATTTTTTCAAAAAGAATTCATCCAGCCTGTTGAGAAGAAAAACGACGAAGAAAAAGAAAAGCAGCTCAGAAAGTTAATTTCACCATTCATTCTCAGGCGTACCAAAGAAGAAGTGGCCAGCGACCTTCCGGCACTAACACAACAAACGCGGTATTGCGAAATGGAGCCCGATCAGAAAAAAATATACGAAGAGCAAAAATCATCGATCCGAAAAGCCCTTCTCGAGAACATTGAATCGGTAGGGCTAAAAAAATCGTCGTTTATGGCCTTACAAGGACTTACACGATTGCGGCAATTGGCCAATCACCCGGCATTGCTGGGGCATAGCGAAAGTGCTTCGGGCAAATTCGACGATGTGCTGCACGACATTGAGGAGCTGATCTCTGAGAACCATAAAGTGCTGGTTTTCTCCTCGTTTGTTACTCATTTAAAACTCTTTCGCGACGAATTCGAGAAAAATGGCTGGGGGTATTGCTTGTTAACCGGGCAAACACAAAACCGCGAAGAAGTAATTGCTGAATTTCAGAATGATAGGAAGAAGAAGCTTTTCCTCATTTCGCTGAAGGCAGGTGGCGTTGGGCTAAACCTCACAGCAGCCGACTATATTTTCATTCTCGACCCATGGTGGAATCCAGCATCGGAAAACCAAGCCATTAGCCGGGCACACCGTATTGGCCAAGACAAAAAAGTATTTGTTTACCGCTATATCACCCAAGATTCAATAGAACAAAAAATTGAGAAATTAAAAGAACGCAAATCGCTTCTTGCCGAAAAATTCATCACCTCGAACAGTCCTTTCGACAGTGCATCGACAGAAGAAATCATGGAGCTGTTTGAATAAGTAAAACACGATAGAAATTTCCTAGTGGTCATTTATTTCAAAACCGATTGCAGATATGCATCGACAATTCGTGGGGTTTATCAAAATAAGCAGTGTTTGGTACAAGGTGATTGTGTTTATTTTAGTGCCGGTTGGGTGATTGACCAGTGTGTTTGAACGATTTTCCACTTGCCATCGGGTTCGAGGCGGTAAACTTCAGTGCAGTTCCATTTGTTCACCTCGCTGCCCGAATGCGAAACGTAGTTAAATGTTAACACGGCCATTTTATCGGTTGCACTAACTTGCGGGTCGATCAGTTGAAACGAATCGCTGTGCACCTTTCCCTTTATTGAGTTGTACAATGCCGTGAGTTCGGCTATTCCGGTTAGTCGCTTTTCAACAAACGGGTCGAAGTAAACCACATCGCTGGCCGATATTTCGAGAAATCCTGATGGGTCGCCATGGTTCCACCGTTCGAGGGCTGCCTTTTCCATGTCAATAATTGTTGTTTCGATGGTTTTGTTTTCCTGTGCGTATGCCATAGTTGTAAAAATTAAAAATAGTGAGACAAGTAATTTTTTCATTATACTTCATTGTTGATTATCACAACAAAGTTAGGTTGAACCATCACTGTTGAACTTCAGAAAACAGGGTAAAAATGGTACTTTTCGAGGTTGTTTCCGATCTCTTTATAGAGGCTTTTTTTGTTTTCTGAAGGCTAGTGGCGAACATCCGGTTTCGTTGCGGAACAAGCGTACAAAATAAGAAGGATCGGTATAACCAAGTTCCCAGGCAATTTCCGATACGGGCAATTCGCTGTAAAGCAACCGTCGTTTTGCTTCGGTTGTCAGTCGGTTAATAATGAACTGCTTGGCTGTGGTTTCCGACTCTTTTCTGACTAGGTCGTTGAGGTGGCCCGGAGTGATGCATAGTTGCCCAGCATAAAATGCCACTGAATGTTCCTGTCTGAAATGCTGATCGACCAGCTGCCTGAATTGAATTGATTTGCTGATGTGGGTTTCTTTCGTCGGCAGACATTGCGACTGGTAAATATTGTTGAGCCAAGCCAATGCCTGATAAAGCAACGCCCGTAACAAATGTGTCTCTTTGTTTTCGTGAATCTCATGTTCAATTTGAACCATGATGTTCCGCAGGTAATCTCCTTGTTCGGTCGAAATTCTGATTTGTGGTGTGTTGGTTCCTTTGCCGAAAAACGAAAGATTCTGCACAAACAACGCATCACTGAAGAAGTTGCAAAGAAACTCCTCTTCAAAAATCAGCACCATTCCGGTGGGCATTTGGTCTACTTTCCATTCCCGTATTTGGTTGGGGGCAGTAAAGTAAAGCCTGTTTCTTTCAATTTGGAATTCATGTTCGTCGACGGCAAATCTGCCCGAACCTTCGTCGATAAGAGTGATGTCGTAATAGGTGAGACTGTGCCGGGGCGTTTCCCTGATGTATGTTTCGAGCGATTCGAGCCTGATGAGGTCGATCAGCAACTCGCTGCCATATTTGGCTTTGCGGAATTGATATGACGGAATGTTGTTCATTCTACTACAAACTTCCGGATAATCTGTTTATCTGGTTGGTTTACGTTAAGAATATACACCCCTTTTTTGATGTCGCGAACTTGCAACAAGTGCTTGCCCGATTGAAAGCCTTTTTGCTGAAAAACCATAGTTCCAGCAAGATTGAAAATGGTTATGGTTGCATTGTCACAATCGTTTAACTCAATGGTAAACAGCCCGTTGTTTGGATTTGGAAAGATGGTTGCATCACTTTTGCTTTTTTCTTTTATTGTTGATGAAGAGACTGTTTCGTGGCCAAGCCATTTCAGATGAGGAATTTCGTATACAATGGTTCCCCGCGATGGAACCGAAATAGGTACACTGCCCGAGTCGGCGCTTATGGTTAATGTTGTATTTGCACAACCATACAATCCTTTACATTCAAACGTACCATTTCCAACATGGTTAAACATCAGTTTTGCTGTGGCATCGCTCTCCATCGAGTTGCTTACCATGACAATGACCGATTCGTTTTGGTCGACAAATGCCAAGCCATTAAGGCATTGTTCCTCGTTTTGAGCAATATAAACAGGCCCCAGCGGGAACAGTGTTTTGGCTGCTTGCGAAAATTTCTTCTCGGGGTCGACAATTGGAGCAATTGCTTCGAGCTTAGCTTTTTCATCTGCAGGTAAATATTCCGAATCGTAAACAATCCATGCCGAAGGATAATCAACAGGCTTCAGACTGTCTGTTCCAACATCGCTCACCCAATAGCCATTGCACAACCCCCGCAAATAGCCTTGGTGTGTAGCATTTTTAATCGGACTTAACTCCCGGGTAAACTTCTCGGTGCACATATACCAACTGTTCGAATACTTTCCGTTGCCTTTTTCAAAGCTCCGTTCAATGGCAACCGAGTAATAAACTGCCGGACCAAAAGGATGCCTCGGAATATGATTCAGAATTAAATCAAACTCCTCTTCAGGAGTTTCGCCGGCATCCCAATACGAACGCATAAACGACATTGGGGCGCGCCTCACCGCACCATCGCGGCCGGCAATGTGTGTCCAGCCAACACTTAACCATTGGTTGGTAAGATGTTTCTTCCCCCATATTGTGTCCCGATTATCAATCTCTAATGAGCGGTCAAACATGCCCTGCCCTCCAAGAGCATTCATTTGTCCGCCCAACCTCATGTCGGGCTCACGGCAAGCCAACATCCCCATTCTTGAAGCAGAAACCCAATACTCGTGAGGAGGCCTGAGGTCGTCAGCTTGCAATTCAACATTGAAAAACCAATACTTTCCGGGGAGCGACATGCTTCCGTTTATACCATGTGTGTAGATCCTGAAATCGTTGCCCGAGCCACGGGTCTCGCCAAGCGTTTGGCCTCCAAGCAATGGTATTTTCCCGTTGTCGATAAGGTTTTGCCCCATGCTGCAATAGAATTCGGCAAAGCGAATACATTTAAAATCGAACCATTTCGATTTCATGTTCATTTGAATGTAATCGGCACGTTCGGCTACAGTGCCTTGCGGAATTGTTACTCCTGCCCAGGCTGCAAAGTCGTCGACAACCCTCTGGTTGTAATCAATGGCATCGCCCCATTCCAGTCCAATGACATAATCAGCACACATCATACCCCGGTTGCCCGTTTTTAATGCCAGTTGAGCCAAACGGGTACCCAACCATTGTCCGTAACTGATTTCGGATGATGGTTTATTGTCTGACCAACCCGATGGAGCTACCCAATTTTTCGGTGCAATCCATTCTGTTGGCCAATCGTCAGGTTTCATGGGCATTAACGGGGTTATATATCCCGGTTCAGTTTTGCCTTTCCAGTTTGTTGAATAATATTTTACACGGCTTGTATCTTTCATCCATTCGCCCCATTGTTTCCAGCCCCCTAAACCACTAAAGTCGGGAGTTGCGGCCAGGTTTGCAGAGTCGCCACCTGTAGCCGATTTGAATTCGTAGCCCCAAGCCACACAACCAAGCACAGGAACCCGCCCGTCGGCCTCAATGCCCGATGCTTCATTAATCATCTCCTGAAGGTGGTGGTTGTTGGTGTCGTCGACATTGTTCCAGAACAATTGTTGAGGCCATGCATTGCCGGCAGCCCCCCAAGGTTGACCAAAAACGCCATTCTTGTCGAAAAGAAATACTGGGCGGTCGGCACTGAGTCCATTAGCTGGGGCTATGGTTATCATATCTTGTGCTGCCAGTTGTGTAATGGTTGACACTATTATAAATGCACACAACCATTGATGCTTATTCGGCTTGCTGAACTTCATTTGCGGAGATAAATATTATTAACGTAAGTCTGGTAAAGATAATGTAAAAACAGACTTACTGAACAATAAACTTCTTGATTTTCTGTGAACCTCCTTCACAAACTTTAAGAAAATATATTCCCTTTTGAATGCCAATATTCAGCGGGAAAACGCCCGATTCCACATTACTAATGTGAAGCATTTTAGCACCCGACAAAGAGTATATCTCAACTGTAGCTGAGTCATAATTTTTTAGTTCTACAGTAAACATCCCGTTGTTGGGATTTGGATAAAGCTTAACAAAATGATCTTCCCCTGAAATACCATTTGACTCAGATTGCCCTTCGATGAAAGAGCTCTTGTCTATTGACTGAGCCATTATTGGAGCAGGTGATTGATCGCAAAAACTACCATCGGTAGTGATCCATGCATGCACTTGGCTGCCATTATGAGCATGAAAACCCGGCAAGAAACGAATCGATTGCCCGGCAATAAGGTCTACAGTTGAGCCACTTACAAAATCCACAGTTGTACTGTTTCCTGCTAAAGTAATTTGATTTTCTGCATTATAACAAACATTTGTACTATTCTCAACCGATACATTTTGAATTGTTAGGTTCGCTTGAAGCGGAGCATTTGCTTTCACCTCAAAATCATCAATAGCCCAATACCATGCCCAAGTTCCCACATAATTCCACTTAAATTTAACAGTAGTTTGTCCCGCCAATTCCGAAGTGAGGTCATAATTTGATCTTATAGAATTTGAAATCTCCGAAACCCATCGATCTTTCTCAACCCAAGTAATACCATTATCGATGCTATAAAAGAATTTCGCCTCAGAAGACTGATAATGACGATAATAATGATAAAAGCTAATCTGAATAAGTGTCTTATCTAAAAAATTAAATGTTGGGCTTATTAAGTCGGTATTTTGCGTTTTTCCTGAGCCAAAACAATCGCTATCAATAATCATAAACCCATTTGAACTACTAGGAGTGTATATTTCTCTATTACGAAGATTTTGAAGCCCCCACACCTGTCCTTCACCCACATTATCAATTATATTCCAAGAATATACCTGTCCGTAAGAAAAATCTTCAGTATAAGGAAAAGAAGAAACAACCGGAATCTCAGTAATATTCTCAAAATCTTTCCATCCGTTGGCTGCAAGATACAATAGTAACGATCCTTTAGGAACATAAAGGATACATTTTTTCTTATCGATAAGATGAAACGCTAATGTTCCTGTATCAAAAAGCGGTGGAACCGAACAATGAACAGTAAGAGATTGTAAAATACGGCATTCACTGAAAGCACCATTACCAATAGTATCAACAGAAGACGGTATCACAATAGATGCAAGCTTTTCGCAATTACGAAAAGCTGAACTGCCTATTTCTTTTACTCCAAACGGGATATAAAAAGCACCCGTTAAGTTCATACAATGGCTGAAAGCACCATACCCTAGAGTATTAACACTTAGCGGAATAGTAAAACTTGATTTTGAAGCAGGACAAAATAACAACGTAGTTTTGTCTTTGTTGAAAATTGCTCCGTCCCAACTTGAATAATTAGGATTGCTCCCGTCAACAACCAATGTTCCGTTAAACGCTTCGAAAGCCATGCTCCGGAGTGTTGTAACCGAGCTGGGTATAGTAATCGTTAGTGCATTTCCACAACTATAAAAAGCACCACTGCCTATTTCGGTAAGGCTTGTGGAAAGATTTGTAATCGAAGATATTCCGCTACACCCCCAGAAAGACCGCATATCGATAAGCTTTATCCCCGCCGGCAACGTAACCGATGTTAAAGATTTTTTCCCAATAAAGTCGGTATTGCAAAAAGCATAAATTGGTATAGCATCCGCTGGATAAACAACACTTTGCGAACTTACAGTCCCCCCAGTCCCGGTATATCCACCCACACTGGCTCCACTCATGGTAAGCACAGAAAGTACGGTAAGCTCATCTCGCATGGTTTTAAAGTCGCGGGCATCGATGGTTCCATTTATAGTTAAATTTGTAACGGTAGATTTTTCGCTCGCAGTTAATGCCGATGATAATCCGCCGGCTGAAATTGTTACTGTTTTCGAAACCTGTGCACTTAACGTAAGGGCAAAACACAGGCATAGCAAGTTAAGGAGTATTCTTTTCATAATGGTGTGTGATTTATTCCATGCAAAACTAAAAAGATTATTAAAAGCTGCACAACACGTTACATTCTTTTTCATCATCTTCGTCGATTAAATGCCAGCTCTGTTACTTTTTATTATTTTTGCCCGAAACAAATCTATATCATGGAAAAACTAACCATTGTAAAAGTTGGCGGTAAAATTGTGGAAGAAACAGACTCGCTAAGCCAGTTGTTGCAGGATTTCAAGAGCATTTCGGGTCCAAAAATCCTGGTACATGGCGGGGGGCGGTCGGCAACAGCTATGGCTGCCAAGCTGGGCATTGAAACCCAAATGGTAGATGGACGCCGCATTACCGACAAGCCCATGCTTGAAGTAGTAACCATGGTTTATGGAGGGCTTGTAAACAAAAACATTGTTGCCGGTCTGCAGTCAAAAGGCTGCAATGCTTGTGGTTTTACCGGTGCTGACCTTAGCCTCATTACCTCGGCAAAACGACCGGTGAAAGAAGTCGATTACGGGTATGTAGGCGATGTGGTTGACGTTAATACCAGCGAACTTCGTATTTTGATTGGCGAAGGGGTCACCCCTGTTATTGCGCCCCTTACCCACGATGGCAAAGGCCAACTCCTGAATACTAATGCCGATACCATGGCTACTGAATTAGCGATCGATCTGGCTAAATTTTATGCGGTTAACCTGGTTTTCTGTTTCGAGAAAGATGGAGTACTAGCCAACCCCGACGACGACAAGTCGGTAATACGCGACCTTGATCGCGACCTTTACCTTCAATATAAGTCGGAAGGTGTTATATCGGAAGGCATGATCCCTAAACTCGACAACGCATTCCGCGCCCTTAACAGCGGAGTAAACATGGTACTTATCACCAATGCGAAGAACCTTACTAAACCCTCGGCAAGCGGCACTTTGATGCGACGTTAAATTTTGCATGAAAAGACATCATCCCATAATAAATTCAAAATAAATAGGATAGGAAAAATCCATGAAACGAAGCATTCACTTTTTTCTGAAATACTATCTGTTTTGGTTCCTGTTTTTTGTTGCTTTCAAATTGCTTTTTATGATCTGCAACGTTAAGGCAACCCTGCAGATGGGCATCTACGATTTTTTTATGGCCTTTTTCCGCGGTGCAAAAATGGATTTATCGGCAGCGGGTTATTTAAGTGTCTTGCCCGGAGTATTCCTTGCCTTTTCATCGGTAATAAAACCCGAAACCATCGTGCGAATTATAAGAGGCTACACACTGTTCTTTGTCATTATTGTTATCATAATGGGCATTGCCGATATTAGCCTTTACCCCTACTGGCGTACACGGCTCAACGCGCAGGTCCTTCCCTTTCTGTCAGAACCTGTGGGATTATTTTCAAGTATAAGCTTTTGGAATTTTGCCTTTTTCATTATCGCTTTGTTCATTATTGCCGGAGGGGTTTATGTTAGCTATCGAAAGTTATTTCCCAATAACCTCCTGTCCGGAAGCAAGATAAAATGGTATGTTTCGCCCGTGATCCTTCTGCTCACCGGAGCGCTATTATTGCCAATAAGAGGCGGACTCAACACATCTCCATTAAATTTCAGCAGTGTGTACTTCAGCAAAAACCTTTATTCAAATCAATGCGCTTATAATTTTTTCTGGTCGTTTAATCATGCCATAACCCATAACAAATTAAAAAACAACCCATTTACTTATTTTTTAGCCGAAGAGTGTAAAAAGAACATTGAAAAAGTACCCGAACCCAAGCCCGAGGAACTTCCCATGTTTGTAAAAGGCGAAAAGCCTGTAAATGTTATACTTATCATCCTTGAATCGTTTTCTAATAAAGTTATTGAGTCACTTGGAGGGGTAAAAGGGCTCACACCAAATCTCGACTTTCTGGGGAAAGAAGGCATTCTATTCACTTCGTTCTACGCTACCGGAAACCGGTCTGACAAAGGCATTTCTTCACTTATTGCCTCGTATCCCGCACTTTGCAGGGCCTCATCGATCATTGGATATCCCGACAAAATGAAAGACCTCGATTTCTTACCTCAATATTTCAAACGCAATGGGTACAATTTTTCGTTTTACTACGGAGGCGATGTTAACTTTTACAACACACGAATGGTGATGATTCAGGCAGGTGCCGACCAGATAATTTCTTCATCAGACTTTCCTGAAGAAATTGCATCGCTTCAAAAATGGGGCGTCCCCGATGAATATCTCTATCAAAAAATGTACAACGACTTGATTAACACCAAACAGCCATTTTTCAACATCCTATATACCATTAGCAGTCACGACCCATACGATATCCCCGGCTATGTGAAGGTAAAAGAAAATAACGGCCTCAACTATTTCAACTCGGTATGCTATGCCGACAGTTGCCTTGGTGTTTTTGTCAATAATCTAATGAATAGCCAATTATGGGACAACACTATGCTTATTGTCACCTCAGACCATGCCACACCTGATCCCGGTCCAACCATGTATAACGATCCTGCAACATACCGCATACCTATGATTTGGACTGGTGGAGCTATAGACACCACATTCGTATGCAATGCAGTAGCCATGCAAACCGATCTTTCTACTACATTATTACAGCAATTGGGATGGGAGGCCGAAAAGTCATACTTCTCGAAAAATATATTCGGAGACAAACAATATGCTTTTTTCTTCCGCGACGAAGGGTGGGGTTTTCTTTCGCCAGAAACAGGCTTTTTTACCGATAAAGAAAGCGGAATGCAACAATTTTTCTATGGTGAAGAATGCGACAAAACCGATTCGCTTCAACGTTTTGCCAAATCATTCACCCAATATTTGCACAACGATTTTCTGAAGCGGTGAGTAAAGGTGTCGGCAACACACATAAAAGCAGAAAAACCGAACTTCAGAAATTACTAACCTATCACTATATTTTAGTTTCTTTCAGATCGAGCGAATAACGGAAGCCCAATGAAACCTGAAAAGTTCCTGCCGATTCTTTTCTAACCGACCACACCTTATATTTCATGGGCACAAAATAGGTGGCGCTAAGAATAAAAAAGCCCAGTTCAACGCCAACTTCGGGGGCAAGCCCAAGTGAAAACGAATTTCTGCCAGCCATGAGCAAATTTCCATCTCCATCCAAAAACGATGGAGTCTCGAGGTGCGATAACCCTGTAGAAAGGGCTACATAAGGCGAAACTTGACGATTTAAAAAACGATATTGACCTTTTACACCATACAATGCAAGACCGTACATATCAATATCTAACGATGCATCTTTGGTTCCACCGCCCAACAGCAATGACCCGTTGTAAACTAACCCTACTGCGAGTTTCTCTTCAAGAGCGGGCAAATAATAAAGTAAATCGATTGAATACCCGAGCCCACCTTTAGCTCCCGTATTTTCATCGTAATTAAAGGCCTCTCCCTTGGGTGCCGACCAACCTAATTGTAGTGCAGTTGAAAACTTTTGAGCAGCGGCATACTGCACAACGCCAAAACTAACAGCAAAAAGCAACAGTACAATCTTTTTCATGTGTAAATAATTGATTATTAGTTTAATTTAAACAAGATCACAAAAACTTGTTCTGTTTTTTAGTTTGTTAAGTACAATAGTAATAAAATATTCCTTAAACCACGCAGAGTTTCAAAAATCAGTAGGGTTTATACCTATATACAACACGCCCCGAAGATTTCGTAAACCTCCGGGGCGTGAGCACTGGCATGGGTTAGATGCCCTAAATATCGTTAACTCTTTATTCCAACGGTATAATGAAATGCATCAACTCGCGGTCGTGGTTGTTTACAATTCTGCATTCATTATCAAAATACATGGTAGCACCATTTTCAGCAGTATAAGGTTCCCAATTAGGCAGTACACCTTCCACATTTGGATTCCCCGTTTTTACAAAGTTGATCCATGCAGAGCTCATTTTGTCAGCTAATTTCCATGCTTCTTCTGTATTGCCAGTCCAGTCGGGTCTCAAATCAACAGTATTGAATGCCAACGGAATGTCCAGCCCATGAAATGAACCTTTTGATGCATTGTCAACCTGACTTTTCCATGCTAAAAAGTATACATATAATGGTGCTTTGCCCTGCACGCCCCTTGCATCTGCTGTCCGTATTGTAAAAGGCCTGAATGTGTTATCGATAGAAAGGAGATCCTGAGGTGTATAATCAGGATATGCTTTTGCAAAAAGTTCAATGTATTTATCAGTACTTTCGCCATATACTTTTGCCAACCGTTCTTTTGCCTGTTCCAGCGTTAACTCTTTTTCGCCATACACCGTTTGCATTAGTTCGTTGAGGGTGGTACCCATCATAAGTGGTATATCTTTTGAGATTTCAGCAAAACCTGGACTAAAAGGTTGTTGCAGCAAATCAACACCGTCGGGTGAAGGTGCAAAGCCAAACATTGTAGGTGATCCGGGTTTTCTTGGGCCTGAAATTTTTGCTATTGCATCATTTCCAGCTTTTACAAGGGTTTGGTAAGAGATCGTATCCAGCTTTTCAACATCAGATGCTGTGAGACCTAAATTTTCGAGCACGGCTAAACCAAGGGCTTGCGAACTTTCTTTATTCATAACATTGATCAGTGTTCCGCTTTGAATAATTGCTTTACGAAACAGACCTTTAGCTGCGGGCATACACATAAGTGTGCCAACTTTTCCACCACCGCCCGATTCGCCTAAAATGGTAACATCGGAAGGATTACCTCCAAATTTATCAATGTTTTTATTTACCCACTCCAGTGCTTTCACTATGTCGAGCATACCAACATTTGCCGATTGAGCGTAGTTAGGTCCACATGCCGACAAATCGAGATAACCGAGAATATTCAAGCGGTGATTAATTGACACAAACACCACATCGCCTTTTTTTGCCATTGCTTTTCCATAGGTCATTGGGTCGTTGCTGGCACCAATGTGAAATCCTCCGCCATGCAACCAAACCAT